>Ga0073932_1006782_pt1 | contig 11531 bp, 8 predicted proteins | sample DewCreD2012metaG_FD_76967 | JGI IMG/M metagenome (GOLD analysis project Ga0073932, IMG submission 76967) | Hot spring sediment bacterial and archeal communities from British Columbia, Canada, to study Microbial Dark Matter (Phase II) - Dewar... ...
GTTGCCCAGACGGAGTTTGTGAACGGTCTTCCGAAGGGCGGGCTGAAGATCGGGTACATCAAGAACGGGATCGGGGTGTTCGTCCAGGCGCTGGAGCAGGTGACGGACACGGTGGTGCTGGCGAACCCGAAGGTGCTGGTGCTGAACAAGCAGCGGGGCGAGGTGATGGTGGGGCGGCGCGACGGGTATCGCACGACGATCACCACGGAGACCACGACGATCGAGAACGTGCAGTTCCTGGAGACGGGCACACGGCTGATCTTCCGGCCGTTCATCGGCAGCGACGGGTACGTTCGGCTGGAGGTGCATCCAGAGGATTCGACGGGCGGTTTGACGGAGGCGGGGCTGCCGTTCGAGGAGACGGCGGAGGTGACGACGAACATCGTGGTCAAGGACGGCACGACGGCGGTGATCGGCGGGTTGTTCCGGGACAACACGCGGCTGAAGCGCGGGCAGGTGCCGCTGCTGGGGGAGATCCCTGGGCTGGGGGCGGCGTTTCGGCGGTCGCGCGACGAGGCGCTGAAGCAGGAGGTGATCATCCTGCTGACACCGCACATCGTGGACGACCCGGCAGACGAGAAATATGCGCGCGAGGTGCTGGAGGATACGGAGAGGATCCGGGTGGGGATTCGCAAGGGGATGCAGTGGTACGGCCGGGAGCGGCTGAGCCAGTCGTACTACCGGGCCGCGGAGAACCACATGGCCAAGGGGCATCGGACGCTGGCGCTGTGGGAGGCGAACGCGGCGATTGGCCTTCAGCCGACGTTCCTGGATGCCATCCGGCTTCGCGAGCAGATTCGGCAGAAGGAGTTCGCGGAGACATCGGGGTCGGCGATCAAGGACTTGATTTGGCGGAGGATTCACAGCGCGCCGCCAGGCACACGAGACTTGGGGGTGGCGCCGAGTTCCTCGCCGGCAGTTGGCGCGCCTGCAAGCGGCGCGGGGGCGGCATCTGCCGGGCAGCAGGCGGCAGGGCTCATGGAGGCGGCGCACTTACAAACGGGTATGCGGGATGGCACGCGGCCGGCTGTGACGGTCAAGAGCCGGTGGTCATCGCTGGAGACGCCGTGGGGGCCGGTGGATTTGGGGTCGCGGCGGACGGCGGGGCGGCCGGGCAACGAACTGGCGAAGGGGGAGAACTGAGATGGATATGCGAAAGGTGATCGCTACAGGTGCGGCGTTGGCAGCGTTTTTCGTGTGCGGGTGTGCCTCTTCGAACAGCGAGGCGCGGAAGCAGGCGACGGCGCACTGGCAGAAGGTTCGGACGGACGTGACGCGGCAGATGGCGGAACAGCAGTTGCGCAAGGGGCAACTGGAGCAAGCGCAGGGGACGCTGCGGGATGCGCTGCGCGCGAACCCGGATGATGCGTACCTGCACTTGCTGCTGGCGCAGGTGCTGTTCGAGCGGCGGGATTTGAGCGGGGCCCAGGCGGAGGTGTCGTCGGCGCGCCGGCTGGCGCCGGAACTGGCGGAAGCGGACTACTGGGAGGGCGTGCTGGCGCAGGCGGCGGGGCAATGGGACGAGGCGCATGCGGCGTATCGGGTGGCGTGCGGCAAGGCGCGGGATTCGGCCGAGTATCTGTGTGCCCTGCTGGAGGCAAAGTTGGCGCTGGGGCGGTGCCAGGAGGCGGCGGAACTGGCGGTCAGCCGGTTCCGCGATTTCCCGCGCGATGCGCGGCTGCGGTTGCTGGCGGGCAGCGCGCTGGCTGTGCAGGGCGAGTTTGCGCAGGCGGAGGCGCTCTGCCAGGAGGCGGCGAATCTGGATCCATCGAGTGATGAGGTCAAGCAGGCGCTGGCGCAGGTGCTATGCCAGGCGGGCAAGACCAAGCAGGCGGCGGCGCTGCTGGCGTCGCTGGCGGGCGAACCGGGGGCCGGGCGGCCGGACCTGCGTCTGCTGCTGGCGGGCTGTCACGTTCGCAACGGGGACTACGCTGCGGCAATCCAGGTGTATGAGGGATGCCTGAAGGATACGACGGATCGAACGGCGGTTGCGCTTCGGCTGGGGGAGGTGCGGTTGCTGGCGGGGCAGGTCGAGCGGGTCCGCCAGGACATGGAGGCGCTGGTCGCGGAGCGGCCGGGGGACGCAGAGGCGTGGGAACTGCTGGGGCATGCCTGTGTGCTGGCGGAACGCCAGGAGCAGGCGGTGGAGGCCTACGCACGGGCGGTGGATTGCGGGGGCGAGGCGGAGCGGCTGCGGGAGTACATACGGTCGCTGCGGCTGCTGCAGGGCAATGCGGCCGGAGTTGAGGGGTCGACGGAGGCCCTGGCGGCATCCACGCTCGGCAAGTCGCAGGTTGCGCAGGGGACACGAGATGGGCTCGATCGTTAGGCGCAGGTTGCAGATGCTGGTCGGACTGCTGGCGGGCGGGGCGCTGGTGAGCGGCCTGTTGCTGGCTGGGCAGGGGTTGCTGCCTGCGCCGGTGCTGGCGGCGGGGCGGCTGGTGCTGTTCGGGCTGATCGCGGCGGCGGGCGGGGCGGCGTACGTGCTGGGCCAGACGCTGGAGCAAGCGCTGGCATCGGTGGCAACGGCGCTGAAGGCAGCGGTGCAGGAGACCGCGGACCCGACGATGGAGGAAAGTGCGCTTGACTCGAATCTCGTGGGAGAGGGCATCGGCCGGTACCTGGCGGGGGTCTGCGAGCGGATCGGCCTTCTGACGCGCCAGCGTGACGAGCAGAAGCTGGCGGCGCGGCTGGCACAGAAGCGGTGCCGGCACCTGGAGACGGTGGTGCGGTGTTTGCCGGACGCGGTGGTGGTGACGGATGCGATGGACCGAGTGGTGACGCTGAACAAGGCGGCGGCCCGGCTGTTTCACCAGGAGCAGGCGACGGAGACGGCGCAGGGGTTGCTTGATTGCATCCCGGACCGGGGGCTGTGCGAGGTGCTTCGCGGGGCGCATGCGTTGCCGGCGGCGAAGGAGGTGGAGCATTGCCTGGTGGACGGGCCGGCGCGACGGGTGCTGAGCGTGTCGCTGGCGCCGCTGGCGGACGACGGGCAGGACAAGGCGCAAGGGGCGGTGGCCGTGATGCACGACGTGACGCGGGAACGGGCGGCGGCGCGGATGAAGACGGAGTTCGTGGCGAATGCGTCGCACGAATTGCGGACGCCGCTGGGGGGCATCAAGGCGTACCTGGAGATGCTGACGGACGGGGAGGTGCGCGACGAGCAGACGCGCGCGCGGTTCTACCAGGTGATGCAGGGGGAGCTGGAGCGGTTGGGGAACCTGGTGGACAACATTCTGAACATCGCCCGCATCGAGGCGGGGATCGTAAAGGTGTCGAAGGAGCAGGTGCCGCTGGCGGCGATCGTGCAGGAGGTGGTCGAGACGATGCAGCCGCAGGCGAAGGCGGCGGGCATCACGCTGCATCACGAGTTGCTGCCGGTCTATTTCCACGTGTATGCGGATCGGGAGATGATGCGGCGGGCGGTGTTCAACCTGGTGTCCAACGCGCTGAAGTACACGCCGCAGGGCGGCCGGGTGATCGTGCGGATGAAGGTGGACGAGGCGGCGGGCGAGGTGACGGTGGACGTGAGCGACAACGGCGTGGGCATCAGCGAGGAGGACTTGCCGCGGCTGTTCCAGAAGTTCTTCCGGGTGGAAAGTTCCAAGAAGATGGCCAAAGGCACGGGGCTGGGGCTGGTGCTGGTGAAGGAAGTGGTGGAGGGCCTGCACGGCGGGCGGGTGACGGTTCAGTCGGTACTGGGCAAGGGATCGACCTTCTCGGTGACGCTGGGGCTGCTTGGCAACACCAGCGGCCAATCGAACCGCCAAGACGCCAAGAACGCCAAGGCAACAGCAACGGCAACGACGTAGCCACGGATGAACACAGATAGACGCGGATGGAAACAGCGACGACAACGGCACCGGCCACCGACTGACGCGGATGGACGCAGATGGGGACAGCAACGGCCAGAACGACAGGAGCGAGGCAATGGGAATCGGCAGAGTGATGATCGTGGACGACGAGGTGCAGTACGTGGATGTGGTTGCGTTCAAGTTCCGCAACGCAGGGCTGGAGGTGCTCGTGGCGCGGGACGGACAGGAGGCGCTGAACATCGCGACGACGGAGTTGCCGAACGTGATTGTGTCGGATTACCAGATGCCTGCGCTGAACGGCCTGGAGTTGTGTCGGCGGCTGCGGGCGGTACCGGCGACGGCGAAGACGCCGTTTCTCCTGCTGACGGCGCACGGGCTTGATATTGACGAGGATGTGCTGGCGGACGTGGGTGTCACGGCGGTGATGGGCAAGCCGTTCAGCCCGCGCGAGCTATTGGCCCGGGCGCTGGAATTGCTGAACGAGAGCCAGAGTTGCAGCCGGGCGGCGCCGTAGGAGTCGGTACCGCAGAGGGCGAGTGAGAACGGCAGTGGTACGGGGCGCGCAGGTACGGGTCGGGCCCGGCGGTGCAGCAGGGGCCGGCGACGGCAGGGCCCGGACATGCGATGCGGTCGGTGGCCATGGAAAAGGTGGAATATGGTGTCATCACAACCGGAGACGCAGCAGCCGTCGCTTGACCGGCTGGACTTCGGGCGGCTGCGGAGGCTCATGGCGGACCTCGGGCTGCAGACAGGCTTCTGGCCGGCGGGCAGCGCGCACGTGATCGGGCTGGTGCCGGAGGCGCCGCTGTGCCAGCGGCTGTACGGGACGGGCGGGCACTGCCAGCCGTTCCTGCTGCAACTGGCGCGGGACGCGCAGGCGGACGGCAGCCTGCAATGCCGGTCGTGCATGCCGGGGGCGTTCACGCTGGCGGCGCGGCTGGACGGCGCCGCCGCGGACAGCCCGGTGGCGCTGGGGTGCTTTCTGACGGCGGACCTGGCTGAGTCCGCGGTGGCACGGCAGATCCTGCGCGCGTTGCATGTCGACGAGGATGGACTGCTCGCGCGGCCGGCGGGCAAGGAGCGTTATCGCCCGCAGGATATCGCGTGGCTGACAGCGGCCTTCTCGCGGATTGCGCAGGAGTGGTACACGCGCAGTTGCGAGCAGGCGCGCGAGGTCGAAGCGTTATCCGAGAGCCTGGCAGACACGTATGAGGAACTGAGTTTCATCTACCGGCTGAACGAGGCGATGAACCTGACGGCCAGCCCGCTGGCGTACGTGCAAGACCTGGCGGACGAGCTGCGGCAACTGGTGGGTGCCGACGGGATCGTGGTCCGGCTGTTCACGGAGGTGCTGCCGAGCCAGGCGGCGGACGATCGCATCTGTGCGGGCTCGTTGCCGCCGGCGGCCGAGCAGCTGCTGGCAGAGGTGGACATGGAGAAGCTGGCCAAGCGCGGCTACCAGATTCTGGCATTGCCGGCGAACGATGGCAAGACGGATGCGAGCCTGGCGGGGGGCAAGATGCTCGCCACGATGATCGTTCGCAACGGCCAGCGGCTGGGGCTGATCGGCGCCGTGCGGGCGGCTGGGCGTCCGAAGTTCAACAACATCGATGTGACGCGGATCTCGTCGATCGCCAAGAGCGCGGCGGTGGTGCTGGAGAATTTCCGGCTGTACGACAACCTGCGGCAGTTGTTTCTGGGGACGGTGCGGGCGTTGACGCGGAGCATCGACGCCAAGGACCAGTACACGTGCGGGCATTCCGAGCGTGTGGCGATCATCAGCCGGCGGCTGGTGCTTCAGATCGGGGGCACGGAACAGGAGGCGGAGCGGGTGTACCTGTGCGGCCTGCTGCACGACATCGGCAAGATCGGCATTCCGGAAGGGGTGTTGTGCAAGGCGGGCCGGCTGACCGAGGAGGAGTTCCGGATCATCAAGCGGCACCCGGTGGTGGGGGGAGCGATCCTGGAAGGGATCAAGGAGCTGGAGGATCTGGTGCCGGGGGTGCTGCATCACCACGAGCGGGTGGACGGGCGGGGCTATCCCGGCGGGCTGGCGGGCAGCGACATTCCGCTGTTCGCCCGCGTGCTGGCGGTGGCGGACACGTTTGACGCGATGACGTCGGCCCGGCCGTACCGCCAGGCGATGTCGGTGCAGACGGCGGTGGAGGAGATCCGGCGGCACGCGGGGTCGCAGTTCGACCCGCAGATCGTGGAGGCGCTGCTCGAGCTGCACCCGGAGGCGCTGGTAGAGGAGTTGCGGAACATGCAGAGCGGGATGAGCCGGCTGGTCGTGCCGCAAGGTGCGATATGAACGTGTCGTGCGAGGACTACGGACGGGTGGCGGTGGTGAGCGTGGACGGGGAGTTGTCGGACGACACGCTGGAGGTGTTTCGCGCGACGGTGGAGCACCGGCTGGCGGAGGGGCGGGCGGACTTTGTCGTGAACTTCGAGAAGCTCAGTTCGGTGGATTCGGCGGGCCTGGAAGCGTTGCTGTGGCTGAAGGAGCAGTGCCGCCAGCGCGAGGGCGACCTGAAGCTGGCGGGGCTGGACGAGACGGCCCGGCAGATCCTGGTCATGACGCGTCTGGATCGCCAGTTCGACGTGCATGCGGACGTCGTGCAGGCGGTGCGAGGCTTTGCGGCATAGGGGAATGACATGCCGGCACCGGTCGTAAAAGCACAACCGCGTCTGGGCGACGTGCTGATCGCCAAGGGCATCATCACCGAGCAGACGCTGATGGACGCGCTGGCGCGCCAGCGCAGCCAGCAGCGCGACGTTCTTCTGGGCGAGGTGCTGGTGGGCATGGGCGCCTGCCACGAAGAGGACATCCTGCGCGCGCTGGCGGAGGCGTACGACCTGCCGTTCGTGCGGGTCAGCCCGAAGCTGGCGGACCCGAAGATCGTAAACGTCCTGCCGCGCGAGTTTCTGGAGCAGTACAACGTGCTGCCGCTGTTCAAGGTTCGAGACGTATTGACCGTGGCGGTGGGCGATCCGACCAATTTCTTCCTGGTGGAAGAGATCGCGTGCCGGGCGGGCTGCGAGGTGCAGGCGGTGGTGTCGCTCGAGGCGGACATCCGCGCGATGCTCCAGTCGCACCTGCCGAACGCGAACGTTTTCGTCATCGACGAGATCATCGAGGACGTGAAAGAAGAAGATCTGACCATCGCGCCGCCCCAGGTCGAGGACATCGCGGACCTGGAGTTGGCGGCGACGGATTCGCCGGTGGTCAAGTTGGTGAATTACCTGCTGTACCACGCGGTGCGCGAGGGGGCGTCGGACATCCACATCGAACCGAACGAGCGGGCGCTTCGGGTGCGCTACCGGGTGGACGGACAGTTGTACGAGAAGGTGCGGATCCCGGTGCATATGCACCCGGCGGTGCTGTCGCGCGTGAAGATCATGGCGGACCTGGACATCGCGGAGCGCCGCATGCCGCAGGACGGGAGCATCCACGTGCTGCTGCAGGGCCGGCCGGTGGACCTGCGTGTCTCGACGATGTGCGGCAAGTACGGCGAGAAGGCGGTGATCCGCATCATCGACAACCTGCACCTGCTGATCTCGCTGGAGAAGCTGGGCTTTTCGTACGAAACGCTGCGTGAATTCCGGCAGGAGACGGCCAAGCCGGGCGGGATGGTGCTGGTGAGCGGGCCGACCGGCTCGGGCAAGACGACGACACTGTACTCGGTGCTGCAGGAACTGAACTCGGACGACAAGAACATCTGCACGATCGAGGACCCGATCGAGTTCTCGCTGCCGACGATCAACCAATTCCAGGTCAACAGCAAGATCGACCTGACGTTCGCAACGATCCTGCGGTCGCTGCTGCGGCAGGACCCGGACATCATCATGATCGGCGAGATCCGCGACCAGACGACGGCGACCACGGCGGTGCAGGCGGCGCTGACCGGGCATCTGATGCTCTCGACGCTGCACACGACGGATGCGCCGTCGGCGGTGACACGGCTGCTGAACCTGGGCATTGAGCCGTACCTGATCGCGGCGGCGCTGAACTGCGTGCTGGCGCAGCGGCTGGTGCGCAAGATCTGCCCGAACTGCAAGGAGGCGTGCGAGCCGGCCGAGCACGTCAAGCGGCTGATGGGGGACGCGGGGATCGAGATCGGCCACACGTACCGGGGCCGGGGCTGCAGCCGGTGCCGCAAGAGCGGCTTTGCGGGCCGGATCGGCATTTTCGAGCTGCTTGTTCCGGACAACGAAATGCGCGACATGATGACTCGGATGGTGTCGCTGTCGGATCTGCGTGAAAAGGCGCTGCAGCGGGGGATGGTGACACTTCGGCAGGACGGTTTTGCGAAGGTCAAGAGCGGGATCACGACGATGGAGGAGGTGTTAAGCGTGACGGCGGGGTAAGCGGCGGCGATATCACCACAGGGCAGAGGGGGGCAGAAACAACAGCGGCTACAGATACCCTCGCTGACGCTTCGGGCTCGTTCACAACCACAACAACGGCAAGAACCCCCGGGTGATGGTGGCGGCTGAGACAATGACTGCCACAAAGGCGCGTACGGCGGCGAAACGACGAACGAAGGCGGCGGGAGCACGTGCCGGACTGGCTGGGGACCTCGGCAGCTGATGGGGATGATGTATGGGACGGTATGGACAACAAACAGCGGTGAGACCGTGGACGGGACGGCCGGGGGTCGAGGCCGGTCCTGCGGCGGTAACGAGGATGGTGACGAAACCGGCGGCCAGGGCGGCGGCCGTGCCGTCGCCTGTCCCGGCTCCGGCGCGGGCGGCGGAGCGTGAGGCGGTGGATCGGCCGGCGGCGGGCGGGCGGAAGCGGGGGATCAGCCGGGCGGAGGCGGCGCAGATTGCGTTGCAGTTGGGGATCATGCTGGAGGCGGGGGTGCCGCTGAGCCAGGCGCTGGAGAGCCTGCAGGTTCAGGCGGACAGGCCGCATGTCCGCGAGGCGATGCAGGCGATCCTGGCGGACGTGCGCAACGGAAGCGATTTGTCCACGGCGATTGCGCGGTGCCCGTATCGCTTCCCGGCGGTGTTCTCCCGGCTGCTTCGCGCGGCGGAGGCGTCGGGCGCGATGGGGACGATGCTACACCGGACGGCGGAGTACCTGCAGTCGGAGGTTGAGGCGGTCCGGAAGCTGCGCGGGGCGATGGCGTACCCGGTGATCATGATGGTGCTGGCGATGGCGGCGATGGTGCTGATTTTCTGTTTCCTGCTGCCGCGGTTCGAGGTGATGTACGCGGGGCGCCAGGCGATGCTGCCGTGGCCGACCAAGGTGGCGCTGGGCATCAGTCACCTGCTTCGCGGGCACTGGATGGTGATATCCGTCGCGGGGGCGGCGACGATCGGGGCGGCGGCGATCTACCTGCGGTCGGCCCGGGGGCGGATCACGCTGGACTGGGTGAAGTTGCACTGCCCGCTGATCAGCCGGATGTTCCGGCAGTTCTATGTATCGCGTTCGTTCCAGACGATGGGGACGATGATCGCGGCAGGCGTGACGGTGCCGGAGGCGGTGCGGCTGTCGCGGGACGTAGCGGGCAACCACTACTTCGTGGAGTTGTGGGACCAGGCGGAGGCGAACCTGCAGGCCGGGCAGCGGCTGGCGGACCCGCTGTTCGCGTCAAGGTTGGTCTCGCACACGGTGTCGCAGATGGTGGCCACCGGGGAGCGGAGCGGCAACCTGGCGGTGGTGATGCAGCGTATCGCGGCGGTGTCGGAGACGGAGTTGCAACACACGATCAAGATGGTCACGGGGATGCTCGAGCCGATCATGATCATCGTGCTGGGCGGGGTGGTGGGCAGTATCGTGATGGCGATTCTTCTGCCGATCTTCCGGATCACGCGGCTGATGGGCGGAGGGGGTTGAGTGGGTACGGGGCAATTGACAGGGATACACAGGATAGAAAAGATGGGAGACAGGCAGGCAGCGCGTCGTGTCTGTTCCGGGTTGTCCTGCTAATCGCGTTCATTCCTGTGAATGGTCTTTTGCCGCCGGTTGCGGCGTCGGGTGGGGGACGGAGCGGCGAGTGGACGACCGTTGGATGTGCCTATATGATTGGGAGGCATCAATCTAGGGCATTCACGGGAGAGCGATCATGTCCAGGGCCGCTGCACGTGCCGGTATCGTGTTGATGGGAACGCTGCTTGCCGCGTGTGCCGGTTGTGTCGAGGACCTGTCCGGCTTTACGTTGTTCGAGTTCAGCCAGATCAAGGTGCCGGACAATTACCGGTATCCCGATGTGCTGTGGGCCCGGATCCGGCTGTTGGAGGGCGAGTACCTGCTGCAAATGGCCTTGATCGATCCGGAGTTGGAGGAGGGGGTTCTGCTGGCGCCGCGGGTCCTGACGGCGGACGAGGTGGCGCGGGTGCGTGATGTGTTTGCCAGCATAAGCTTCTGGTATGATTTCAGCGGGCTGACAGACTCGCGGGCGGTGGTCGCGCCGTTTTTCCGGTGGGATGACCTGGTGTCGCAGCCTGGTAATACGTTCAGCGTTATTACCACGGACAGCCAGACGGCGGTGGTGACGCTGTTGCGGGAGTTGGTGACGGCGGACGGCGGTCAGTAAACGGCAGGCCGACCATAGTCCTCGGTTGGGCTCGTTCCATGTGACCCACGGCGAACGGAGTGTCAGCAAGGGTTGGAAGACCGCCGGGTGCCGCCGGCAATTCGACGTGGCCGCGGACAGGACCTGTGGCAAGGGCAGACTCGAGGCTTGGCGGGTGGCGCTGGTCGACCCGCTGAACCCGGGTGACCCGGCGGCGTACGATTGGGTATCCGAGCGGTTGCAGGTCTTTTCGGTAGAAGGCCGGCCCTCGGCTATCGGCGCAGAAGTGATGCGAGTCAACGGCACATGGACGTGCAAGAGCCAGCCGCATTCCGCGCATCCGGCAAGCGGTCTCCGTGGGTCCGCCGGGTCCTGCCGGCCCTGGCGGTCCTGCTTGCTTGCGCTGTTGCCGCCGTGGGCATCGCCGTCGTATCGTTCTATCGGCAGTTCCATCCGGCGTGGGACGCGGAGCAGCCTGCCCTGGCAATGCTGCGGCAGTTCGACCGGCCGGTGACAACCAGGCGCATCGGTTCGCCCCGGCTGCAACGGTGGTCCGGCCCCCTGTCTTACATGCTGGATCGCGCCGAGGCGGCGAGCCTGGCAGACAGGGCGCTGGCCGACGCCGATGTTGCGAGCCTCGCCCGGCTGAGGCAACTGCGGTCGCTGAACCTGCGAGGCACGGCCATCATGGACGCGAGCCTCCGGCATCTGGCGACGCTGACGCAGCTGACCAGCCTGGATTTGCCTGCCACACAGATCACCGACGCCGGCCTGGCGCATCTGGCCGGCCTCCAGAACCTGTCATATCTCGATCTGACCGATACCGCGATCAGCGACGCGGGCCTGGTGCATCTGGCCCATCTGTCGAAGCTGCGTCATTTGCAGCTGTATGGCACGCAGGTGACGGGCGAGGGCTTGTCGTACCTGGCGACGCTGCCGCACCTCCGCGAACTTGCTTTGGGCGGCACGCCGATCACCGGCCCGGGCCTGGAGGCGTTGGCCGGCTGCCAAAGCCTGCGAATGCTTCACCTGGCCGGCTGCAACATCGACGACGGGGGGCTGGAGAGCCTAAGAGGCCTGAGCCAGCTGACGATCCTCGATCTGTGCCAGACGCCGATTACCGACAAGGGCCTGTCGCACCTGGAGGGGCTCACAAACCTGGTGGAGCTGTGGCTGTCCGGCACACGGGTGA
>Ga0073932_1006785_pt1 | contig 11529 bp, 7 predicted proteins | sample DewCreD2012metaG_FD_76967 | JGI IMG/M metagenome (GOLD analysis project Ga0073932, IMG submission 76967) | Hot spring sediment bacterial and archeal communities from British Columbia, Canada, to study Microbial Dark Matter (Phase II) - Dewar... ...
GACAGTATTGTATTCAATGAAATCCTGGCTCATTCCCATGCCAGCCAGCCCGATTGGATTGAACTGTATAATAAAACCGACCAGGATATCAATATCGGCGGCTGGTTCCTGACGGATGACAATACAGACCTGAATACCATTCGTAAATATGAGATTCCGGCCGGGACCATCCTTCCTGGCGGTAGCTATCTGGTGTTCTATCAGAATACCTCGTTCGGCAGCCTTTCACAGCCGATCGAAAAACGTTTTGCTCTCAGTGAGGCAGGCGAGACGGTTTATTTGTATTCTGGTGAAAATGGGGAGGTGACCGGCTATTATCAAACCCGACAAAAATTTGATGCATCCGAAACGGGGATTTCGTTGGGCCGGTATGAAAAAGCATCTCTGACTAATGGATATGACTTTGTCCGAATGCAGACGCCGACGCCGCAGCAGCCCAACAGCAGCCCCCTGGTCGCCCCGCTGGTGATAACCGAGATTATGTATAATCCCGTGCAAGGGGCCGATTACGAGTATCTGGAGCTGTATAACCGTTCTTCTGAAGCGGTGTCTCTGATGGCCACAGTGTCAACGGAAAATCCCCAGGGCGTCTTTATTTCGCAGGATTTGCCCTGGACAATTGATGGAATTGGGTATGTATTTCCATCCGGAATTGTGGTTATGCCCGGCGAGTATATCATTGTTGCCAAAAATCCTTCGTTGTTCAGCAATGTTTATGGTTCTATCTTGCCTGTCGGTACACGTGTGTTTGGTCCCTATACCGGAAAGCTGGATAATAATGGGGAAGAAATCACCATACAAATTCCGGGTGACCAGGAATGGAATAAGGCGAGGATTTATATCCCTGTCGAAACGATTGATTATACGGATTCGGCACCCTGGCCGACAGGTCCCAACGGCGGCGGGCAATCCCTGCAGCGGATTGATAAAAATGTGTATTCCAGTGATCCTGAAATTTGGATAGGGCAGGCTCCTCAACCCGGGAAATAATAATCATAAATTTTATATCCAGTGAATCCGCTTTTTAGTGGACATATTAAGGCTTTTTTTGAAAAAAGCGTTTATGGGGGTAAATTTATCGTATTTTTACCGGAAAAACAAAGCATCGCCATTTCATATATATCCAATACAAGATAGGGTATATGCAATAATGGCGTGTAAAACGAAAACATATTTGAATTAAAAACCTCGTTTTGATATAATCCATTTCTGGATATTTCATTTTTTCTGGGGATACATGATGAGCAAATGCATTTGAACCTTAAAGCGTAGTTGTTGGCGTTCTCGGCGGGTATGGTTTTCCATGCTTAAGCCAAATGGAAATGACGAACAAACGAATATAACAATCTTGAAGGGAGGTTTTATGATGAATAAGTTGTTTTTGGTGCTCGTGATTGGGTTGGTGGCATTTTTATCCGCCGTTTCCCAGGCTGCAGTCTATGGCGGCGGCAGTGGAACCCAAGAAGATCCCTATCAGATTATGACCGCTGAGCAGATGAATACCATCGGTCTTAATTCAGATGACTGGGATAAGTATTTTGTCCTGATGGCAGATATTGATATGTCTGCGTATACCGGTACACAATACAACATCATTGGTAATGCAGTGACGAAGTTTACCGGTACCTTTGATGGCAATGGTTATGTCATAGCTAATCTAAGCTATGCAACCAGCAATGCAACAACCCATGTGGGGTTGTTTGGCTATCTCGGTGCAGATGCCCGAATCAATTATCTGGGGCTGGATAGTATTTCGATTGTGGCTCCTAATGCCAATTCTGTTGGCGGCTTGGCAGGAGCGACTGAGCTTGGTGCTCTGATTACGGGATGTTATACAGCAGGGGCCATTGAGGGCAACTCTCAGGTGGGAGGATTGGTGGGAACTAATAATGGGGCAGCAACCGCCTGTTACTCAAATTGTTCTATTCAAGGACAGAATAATGTCGGCGGTTTAATAGGATATGATACAGGGGTAATTGTTATCTGTTATGCGTGCGGAGCTGTCAGCGGAAACACCAATACGGGCGGTCTTGTTGGTAATCGTAGCGGTGGGACTGTCAATAGCAGTTTCTGGGATATGGATACAAGCGGTCAAGCAACCAGTGCCGGGGGAACAGGCAAAACAACCCTGCAGATGAAATCACGGGCGATGTTTGTTAATGCGGGCTGGGATTTTGTTGGCGAAACAGTCAACGGCAGCAATGATTTCTGGAAAATGTCACAAATGACCCATTATCCTATTCTGAGTTGGCAGAAAGAGGTTGTTTATCCTGACTTCAACGGGGATAGCATGGAAGATCTTTTATGGCGGAATGTGAAAACCGGTGAATATCTGTTTTCTCCCATGGGGGTTGATCCCAATGGTCTGCTGGAGATGGGGACTACTGAAAGTCTGGGCGGCAGCCGCAAAACGTCTGAAATAAAAGGTATTGCGGATTTCAATGGCGACAAAAAGTCAGATATTTTGTGGCGGAATGTCAAAACAGGAGCATTTTGGGGATCTTTGATGAATGGCAGTACGGCTATTCTGAATCAGGATTTGGCCGCAAACAGCAAAACGCTGCAGATTATTGGCTTTGTGGATTTAAATGCGGACGGCAAGACCGATTTGGTTTGGCGTGAAATCAAGACGGGGGCCTACCAGGGCTGGCTGATGGATGGTTTGACGGTTCAGGCAATACAATCGCTTGGCGGCAGCAAAAAGACGGTTCAGATTGCTGGTTTCGCGGATTTGAATGCGGATGGGATGTCAGATATTATTTGGCGGAACGTGAAAACCGGCGCTTATCAGGGTACATTGATGGACGGTCTGGCGGTTACGGCAACTGGGGATCTGGGCGGTACGACCAGAACGATTCAGATTGCTGGTTTTGCGGATTTGAATGCGGATGGGATGTCAGATATTATTTGGCGGAATGTGAAGACCGGTGCGTATCAGGGTGCATTGATGGAAGGCCTGACGGTGGCGACTACTGGGGATCTGGGCGGTACGACCCGAACGATCCAGATAGCCGGTTTCGCGGATTTCAATGCGGATGGGATGTCAGATATTGTCTGGCGGAATGTGAAGACTGGCGCTTATGAGATTGCATTAATGGATGGCCTGTCTGTTGTTGGTACTGAGAATATCGGCGGCGGTACCAGAACGATCCAGATAGCCGGTTTTGCGGATTTCAATGCGGATGGAATGTCAGATATTATCTGGCGGAATGTGAAGACCGGTGCCTACCAGGGTGTATTAATGGAAGGTGTTGATGTATTTGATACTCTGGATTTAGGCGGCAGTACCAGAACCCAGCAGATTGTAAACTAATGATGGTTGTGTCACTGTTATCCAGCTTGGCCGGAGCGAAATCTCCGGCCAAGCTTTTTTTGCAGGCCAAAGAATTTCCAGTGCGGGTGAAATACGTCTTCAATCTCCGTTGTTTGTCATTATGTCCATAACGGCTTGAGAAAAAGCAGTCAATTCCGTATGGCAAACCCAATCGGCCAGGGTATCCATGGCGGTGGGTTCCCGATTGATAATGAAGAGTCTGGCCCCACAACGCCTGGCAAGGCTTGCCATCCCGGCCGCAGGGTGCACCTGAAGCGAAGTCCCCATGACAATAAAAACTTTGGCAGAGCCGGAAGATAGCTGAGCCGCAGTTAAAGATTCCTGCGGTATCATATCACCAAAGAATACAATGTCTGGACGAATCAAAGACTGGCACTGGCAATATGGGACTTGGTTAGTCCGGATTTGTTCGTCAACATAGGCTCGATCAAATGTTTTACCACAATGAATACAGTGAAAGCCGGTCACATTTCCGTGGAATTCAATCACGTTGGTCGCCCCGGCCTTCTGATGTAGCCCATCGATATTCTGTGTAATAATGGCATCCAGCAGATTTTGGGTTTGCAACGTTGCGAGCATCTGATGCGTGATATTAGGTTCTTTGTCGGCCAGAGGGTGGATGTAATCAATTGCAATTTTGTAATACTCCTGCGGCTGATTGAGAAAAAAATCCAGTTCGAAGGTTTCCTGCGAGATTTTGGAATACAGGCCGTTGGGGCTGCGAAAGTCTGGAATCCCCGAATCTGTGGATACGCCGGCACCGGTCAGAGCTACTGAATAGTCGGACTGACGAACGGCTTCCAAAAAAAGTCTGGCATATTCTTTGATATTCATAGTGGATTTCCAAACCAGTCGATCCATTTTATGCCGAATTATAAGTTATTGACAATAATATTTTTATCGTCTTTAATACTATTTTGGGATGATTCGATTTTGAGACTATATTTTGGAAATTTTGAATAGATCGATACTTATCCCAACGAATGATAAGAGAATGACGATAAAATTGATATATAAATTAAAGCTGAGTTATCGTATTAATTGATCTAAATGATAAAAAAAAGCAAGGATCATTCTGATTTGTTTCGCCGTTCCGTAAAGGGGGGATTTTGGGTCTTCTTTTTGCGATATGCAGGACACGTTTTGGGTTTTGTTAAGACCATTGTTATCGCCAACCTGATGTTTGTTGATGACTATGGCATTATGACGGCGACTCTTTTAATGGTGGAGTTTTTGACGACTTTGTCGGAAACCGGGTATTATTCCGCTTTAATCCAAAAAAAAGATCAGATTCATGATTACCTTGATACCGCTTGGACAGTTGCAATCTTCAGGGGAGTCCTCCTGTTTTTGCTGCTGTATTTTCTTTCACCGCTGTTTGCTTCGTTTCGGATTGCTCCCGACAAACAGGAGCTTGCTGTCAGTGTTATGCGAATGATGGGTGGCTGTTTTCTGATATCAGGATTTTCCAATATCGGTATCATTCATTTTTCGCGTGATATCAATTTTCGTCCTTTAACATTCGTTAAAATCGCAGAGATTTTAATTGATATTGTTATTTCGATAACCCTGGTGGTTATTTATCGCAGCATTTGGGCTTATGTGGCCGGCTGGCTGATTTCCGGCCTCTTTGGCTGCATTATGGGCTATGTGATATGCGATTATCGTCCACGGTTAAAGCTGGATTTTGCCAAAGCCCGTGAACTGTGGCAGTTTGGTAAATGGATTTATTATCTTACCATTATCGGTTTTATTATCCGCTGCGGCGAAAGTTACTTTGTATGGGGAATTTTGGGGGTTAATGCTCTCGGGATATACCGACTGGCTTACCGCTATTCCACTTTACCTGCAACGGAAATTACCAACGTGATCGGCCAGGTTCTTTTTCCGGCCTTTTCCAAACTTCAGGATGATTTGCCAAGGCTCAAAGAGGCCTATCTAAAAGTGCTTCGCCTGACCTCGTTTCTGACAGTGCCGATGGCGTTTGGTCTGGCGGTTGTGGGACCGGATTTTGTACGTCTTGTATTTAAGCCTGAACTCCATGCCATGATTCCGGCCATGCAAATTCTGGCTTTTAAGGGCTTATACTGGTCGATAGGGGGGACCCGAGCCCCTTTAATTCAAGCTCTCGGTAAGCCGCACATAAACTGGCACTATTCTCTGTTCAGACTGATCATTCTGGCCATTACAGCGTATCCCCTGACTAAATATTGGGGTATGGCTGGCGCCGGGGTATCAACCCTGCTGATGGGTGTTCTGATTAATCCCCTGGATTTCCATTTGGTTTGTCGGTTATTAAAGGCCGGAATTTGGGAGATGTATCGCCCCTTCTTTTATCCTCTTACGGCGTCGATGGTGATGGCTGCGGTATTGTGGTTTTTGAAATATACCGTCTTGACAGAGACAACGATACTCAATTTTTGTATGAGCATTGTTTTCGGGATCAGCGTCTATTTGTTTTTGATGTGGGGGCTTGATAAAATAACAAATTATGGTATCCGGCAGAATCTTGTCGAATTAGTACGTATATTGCCGTTTAATCGAGGATTCAAATGGTAAATTCTCTGCAATCAATGAGTATGAATCGGCCTGGTGTACTGATTATCGGGCTGGATGGTGGGACCTGGACAAGCTTGCAGCCGGCGATAGAACAGGGCTGTATGCCTTTTCTGGCTGAAATCAAGGCATCCGGGTCGTCAGGGATTCTTGAGTCGACGATTCCCGCTATTACGCCTGCGGCCTGGAGTGCCTTTCAAACCGGGCGAAATCCAGGCTCAACCGGAGTGTATGATTTTTCATGGTGGAATCGAACTACACATGTCTATAACTATTCTAATGCAACCAGTTTGGATCGGACAATCTGGGAGTTGTTTTCAAATGCCGGTAAATCTGTGGCGGCAATCAATGTGCCGATGATGTATCCGCCAAAGCCTGTTAATGGGATTGTCGTGTCCGGGCTGATGACTCCATCGTTGAAGTCTCAGTTTACCTATCCTTCGGAATTTAAGCAAGAGTTGCTTGAACGGATTCCGGGGTATGACATTCTCGGATTTCATAATGTCCAAAAGACGGCTATAAGCGCCGAGGCTGAGAAAAAATTTCTGGATAGTCTTGTTCGATTGTGTTCGATTCATGCTGATGCGGCCTGTTATGTGATGCACAAGCAGCGATGGGATTTGTTTATGCTTCATTTTCAGGAAACGGATGTGCTCCAGCATCAGTTGTGGAAATATCTGGATACTGCTCATCCTGACTACGACCCGGCTAAACGGGACTGGATATTTTCTGCTTTTTATCGACATCTTGACAAGCAAATGGAACGGCTCTATTCAACTTATCTGGCATCTACAGGTCAGCCGCCTTTGCTGGTGATTCTTTCGGACCATGGATTTGAATCGCATCATTGGCGGTTTAATCTGGGGAATTGGCTGTCCGAAACAGGGTATTTGTGCATCGACACCAGGCGTTTGAAAGATCCCCCGATTAAAGGGGCGATTCGGCGGTGGTTGCCGACCCTGCATAAGATGCTTCCGCTCAAATGGTATGATATGCTTTGTGCCAGAATGAAATTTGATGCTATTCCTGTTCTCTGGGAAAAAACCAAGGCTTTTGCCTGCGGATCCACCGAGGATGGTTTTATTTATCTTTTGGCTGACGACCCGCAGCAGCGGGAGTTGCTGATACAAGAATTAACAATTAAGTTGATGGCGTTGAAAGACCCGGTTAAAGGTCAACCCCTTGTCAGCCATATCTATCGCAGGGAAGAAATTTATCACGGCAATCATATGGACAGGCTTCCGGATTTAGTGCTGAGGCCGGCGCCAGGCTATTCTTTTAACGGCGTCTATCGTCCGGACAGAGGGCTATTTAGGACGGTCAAGGAAGATGATATTATGAATATTGGCAAGCACCATCCCGACGGCATGTTTGCCATCATGGGGCCTCATGTTATCAGGCAATCTGGGCTTCGGATGCATATTACTGACATGCTGCCGACTCTCCTTGTTTATAGTGGTCTATCAATTCCCTCGGATATTGACGGCCGCGGGCGTACCGAGTTGTTTGATGAGGGAACGTGCAGTCAGATTGACAATTCCGGGGCGAAAACAGATGTTTTGCCGTCGTACAAGACGGACACTCCGGATCAGGTCTATTCCTCGTCCGACGAACAGCTTTTGCAGCAGCGGCTGCGTGATCTTGGGTATATGGAATAGCCTATGATCCAGGGTTTGTATAAGATCAGTGTGATTATTCCATCTTACAACTGTGCTGTCTATCTTGGACGGACTATCGATAGCGTTCTGAACCAGACTTATCCGGCATATGAAATCATTGTTGTGGATGATGGATCTCAGGATAATACTCGTGAGATAGTACAGGGCTATGGTTCCAAAGTGAAATATCTGTTTCAGGATAATGCCGGCGCCAACGAGGCTCGTAATGCTGGAGTGGCAGTTTCGACCGGTGACTGGGTTGCATTTCTGGACGCAGACGATGAATGGGTTCCTGAAAAACTGGAACGGCAGTGTGCCATATTACACAGACATCCCGATTTGGTTTGGGTCTACAGCAATCAGGAGATTCGATTTTACGCCACCGGACAGAGACGCCTTTTTTGTGCCATTGAGGCGATACCGGCTTTTATACAGGATGAATGTTTTCCGAATTATATTGATGCCTATGCCTGCGGGCTGTGGATGATGACCTCTACGGCCCTGATTCGCAAGGAGGTATATTGGGAGGCAGGCGGATTTCTGCCCGGACAGAAAATTCACCATGATACGGATTTGGCACTTCGGATAGCTTACCGTTATCCCCGTGTGGGTTTTAGTATTCAACCTCTTGTATATTATTTGGAAGGACGGCCTGGCAGCATTACCCGGGATACAGCTTTCGATATAGAGGAGCGATGGCTTTTTATCAAAAAGCATTTGGCGTTATCTGCAGAATATGGGTATCTTCCTCAGTTTAGACGCTGTGCAGATGCCCTTATTCTCCGATGGTCAAGGAATATGAAAAAGATGGATCCGACTTGTGATATTTCCCCCTTTATCAGAGAATGCAAAGAGACGCTTTGCTGGAAGACCATGATGGAGTTGTATTTCAGAATGTACATGCCGCGTCTGGCCGCCCAATGTTGCGACGCTTATCTGAGACTGAAGCATGGGTTCCGAAACACAATAAAGGCGGTTAAATCGGGAACGAATGAAAAATAGAATACGTTATCAATATCGTTGCGATGAGACACTGCATCGGACCTCGCAAATGACATATTGCACAGTGACAGGGTTGACTAAACAGCAATGTATTCAACTGCGGCCGGAATAGATAAATTATACTTCAAAGGAGCTCGGTATATATTTCTTCCAGCTTTTTGTTCAGTATTGCCGCATCGAATTGTTCCTCGACAAATCGACGTCCTGTTCGACCTAATTGAGGCCACAATTGGGGGTTTTTAATTAGGAACTCGATTTTATCAGCTAAAGCCTCCACGTCTTTTTCCGGCACAAGAAAACCGGATTGGCCATCCAGCAGACTGTCCGGGAAAGCGCCATGCCTTGTTGCAATAACAGGTATTCCATAAGCTTGTGCTTCTATGAGAACGACCCCTTGGCCTTCCTGGTTGCCGTCAGAAGATGTGATGCTGGGGTGAATGAAGAGATGAGCTTGACTGTAGAGCATCTCTAACGTTTCACTGTCCGTCCAGCCCCGAAATTGAATGATGTCGTCAAGGCCTAAATCTGTGACCATTTTTGTTAAATCATCACGCAGGGGGCCATCTCCGACAATGTCATAGTGTATATTATATTTTCCTTTGATTTGTGCAATGGCTTTAATGGCGTATTCTCGACCTTTCATTTCAACCAGCCGTCCAACACTCAGCAAACGTATTTTCTCTCCCGGCAACAGGGTTCTTTCTTTGAAGGGAATTGCTTTTAGGTTGATCCCCATTGGCAACTTTATCATTTTGTGAAGAGGGCATCCTAATGATACCAGCTTGTCCTTTGTTGCCTGGCTATTGTAAGTAAATCGGTCCCCGAAGGAAAATAGCTGCTCATAGACGCGGGGCCCGTTTTGCTGGATATAGACGCTTACATCATATCCATGAAAGGATGTAATGTGCCTGCTGTGGATTCCCATCCATTTGGTGCACAGGGATTGTAAACCATTGGGACCAAAATGAGCATGAATAATATCAATGGAATTCCTTAAAAAAAAACGAGCCAAAAAAAGATCTAAATAACGAAAACATTTTATTTTTCTAAAATAGGACAGAAGATTTAATGTGGCTCTGGGGTTGCGTAAGAGACATTCCAGCAGACAAATAAAACCACGAAACCGTAACTGCATTTTATTATCTGGGACACAAACATATACTGTTTTGGCAATCAGGTTGTATTCCTGAACTTCTTTCTGAATTGGTGTTGGATGAGAATCTCTAAAAGATACAATCTGGACGCTGTGTCCCATCTCCAGCAGGCCAGTTATTTGCTGTACGATAAAAGTCTCCGATATTGTGGGAAATTGGCTAACGATAAAGGCTATTTTCATGACGTCTACTATACCAGTTATTATTCGTATCATCAAGGTTGTGATATATATGTTTTTCCTGCCGTGAAGCCACAGAGTGTTATCGTCCTGTAGATAAAAGCTGGCTGAAATGGGGTTTCTGCCAGGTCCCGATGCCATCCCACCACAAAGCCAGATAGTCCATCTCAATCTGTCCAGCCTTGTTAAGTACCATCTGGTGGAGGTGACGCATACAGATAATGCCCCCAAGCTGCCAGGCCTGTGCGCCGGCCTGGACAATGGTTCTGTGAGCCTGTTCATCGAGTAGGTGCGGACGGGAAAGCAGTTCCGCCAGCTGGCCAGCCGTCGGTTCGAGCGTCTGGTTCCATAAACGGATGTCCTGAGCCTCTTTTTGCTCAAGACTGGCTAGTAATTGCTGTTTTTCCTCTTCTTTGAGACGTTTCTGCTCAGCTTCGGCTTCTAAACGCTGCTTTCGGTGCCGGGCGCATTGCGGCAGCAGATTTTCAATGAATCCCAGCAACGGGTCAAAGATAATCCATACCAGAAACGTAAACGTCAGGGTCCCTTCGGCAACGGTGGACAATATGCCCAGAATGCCCATCTCCGGCAAGGTGATTGAACATAAGAAACCTGCCACGCTTCCGAGAAATGGACTCACATCATACAATACAATATAATATGCCGAAGTTGTTAATGGATGCTCAAGAATGGTTTGATGACGTGAGACGCCGCGAAAAATGGCAAATACATAAATATTGACAAAGAACAGAAAAAAAACAAGAGAATATCCAGAAAACGAAAAAACCACCCACCATTTGAATCCAGCCTGATGCAGTGCCAGTGATAACAAAAATATCGCACAGGTAACAAACCAAATTGTTCCAAGGACATGGATTCGTTTTAAGGTTGTTTTCGATGAGATCATAGTGTAAAGCTGGCAGTCCTTCAGACTGCCAGCATGACGGAATTCTAAGCGTTGATATTGACTATGGAGCCGCGAACATATTCACAGCGCTGCCGCCCTGCAGGATCGGGCCGACGATTTCCTGGACAGTCAAACCAATTGAGGCGAGAATAGTCGGTGGAACATAGATAATGTCTCCTTCCTGCAGAAGAACGTTACAGGTCATATCTCCCTGCTCGACCAGTTTGCGATAATCCAGGGCAAACACTTTTGAGGGTTCTTTGGGATTGGTTGAAGGCCGGATAATCTGTATCTGATCCTTCCAGGCCAGATTAGTGGGAACTGCCTTGGTTAGGGCTGACAGAGTTGTTTCCCGGCCGGTGAAGATTTGGGCCCCAGGCTTGTTGACCATGCCGACTACATAATAATAATGGCTCATATTCCGGACGCGTACTTCAATGGGGTTGTCACCGGTCATTTTGTACATGCCCGCGATACGTTCTGCGATTAATTGAGCAACCTGGCGTGGGGTTTTGCCAGCGACGGTAATTTCACCGACGCGTTCAAAGGAAATTACGCCATCCGGGCGAACGGTCTGGGTCTGTCCAAGCATCGAGCCTGTCCCCATCAGTTCCGGGACCGAGGTACAAATGACCGTGACGTCATCCGGCGGCAGGATTACATAGTCACTCGCTGTGACTGTTGCATCGTTTGGGTATGTGAACGCCTTTAGATTTTCCGGGTCAGCCTTAAAGCATCC
>Ga0073932_1006795_pt1 | contig 11508 bp, 8 predicted proteins | sample DewCreD2012metaG_FD_76967 | JGI IMG/M metagenome (GOLD analysis project Ga0073932, IMG submission 76967) | Hot spring sediment bacterial and archeal communities from British Columbia, Canada, to study Microbial Dark Matter (Phase II) - Dewar... ...
AGGTCAGGGAGCTGACGCGGAGCTACGGCAGCCTGCGGGCGCTGGACGGTATCTCGTTCGCGGTTGCGGCGGGCGAAGTATTCGGACTGATCGGGCCGAACGGGTCGGGCAAGACCACGACGCTGCGGATTACGGCGACGTTGTTGAGTCCGTCCGGCGCCCGGGCGGCAACAAAACGAGCAGCGGGGAGGAAACCTCCCCGCCGTAACTGCCTCTCGGGCGTGAACCGCTAGCGGCTCAGGACCACCTTGGACACTGGCGAATCGGCATCGGCCGCCCGGACCAAGTAGACGCCCCGGGGCAGGCTGCGGATGTCATTCCTGCCTCGGGTCAGGGATGCGGCTCTTCGGCCGTCAGGCGTGAACAGCGCGGCCTTGTCCGCTCCTTCCAGCCACACCCAGTAGCGAGCCGGACTGGGAAAGACGCGCAGGGGTGATACCGCAGCGGGTTTCGGGCTGCGTTCCTCGGCGACCCCTGACGGCAGCGTGTGGCTGTAGTAGAGCAGCCAGCGGTCCTGCGATTCCCGCGCTGTCCAGACAACCCAGACCTTGCCGAGTGCGGCGGCGGCCTGAGGGGCCGCCTCCATGCGGGGACAGGTTGTGACAACGACCCTGCCGCTCCAGGTGTCGCCGTCGAAGTACCGGACGCAGATGTCTACGGTATCTGGCAGTGCGTATCGCCTGTCGCCCCAAAGCGCCCATATCCGGCCATGGTCATCACAGCAAAGCATGCCTTGGTACACGTGGACCGCCAAGCCTGCGGTCAGTCGCCAAGTGTCAGTCCAGGCTGTCCTGTCGTGCCGGGCGCAGAGGACATAGAGGGAATCTCCCATCCACCCCTGCAGCCAGGTCACCCAGGTGCCGCCCACGGAGTCGCTACAGACGGCAAGAGGTCCTCCAAGCCAGCTCTCTGGTATCATCTCTCGGTTCACCCATGAGTCGCCACCCCAGGTGCTGGAGTAGATGCCGAAGCCGGTCTCAAGCCAGCCGGTCCAGACCGACCTGACCGGACCGCCGGGCGGAGCGGTGAGGCCTTCCCCATACATGAGCAGATACCAGTCGAACTTGGCAACGAGACAAGGCTCGGTCCACGAGCCGGCATAGTAGCGTGAGGTGTAGATGAACACCGATTCAGCGTCCGGGTCCACTCCGCTCCAGAGTGCCCAGACGCCGTGCTCCGCGCTGGCGGTCAGGTCCGAGACAGCGCCCCATATACTGCTGTCTTTGGCGATGTGCTCTGGCGGACTCCACGAGCCACCCTGACGGCGGGACCACTTGCAGTCGTCCCATGCAACCCACGGGTTCAGTTCCGCGTCAACGGCGGCTTTGACCGACTCGATGTAATCCGGCTCGCCGGCGACAGACTCCGGTTCCAGCCAGGACCCGTTGTTGAATCGTGAGGCCCAGAGGACATGTTGACCGTTGCCACGGTTTTCAGCCCAGACAGTCCACAGGACAGTGTCGCGGGCTGCGATTGCCTGACTGTACTGGCGCAGGAATGCCACAGTGTCCGGCGCAAGCAGACGTGGTTCGGACCAGCGGATTGGGTCGGCTCTGGCCGGGAACAAGGCCAGAGCAGTTATGAGAACCGCGTAGGTAAGGCGTCTCATCGTAATCCCCGGCTAGCGGACAACCGTCGCGCAGTAGCGCAGAAAGTAGACACCGGGTGCCACGTCGGTGAGGCCGAGAAGGCCCGAGAGGTCGAGGACCTGACTTCCCGGTGACAGGTCTACGTTCCGGGTTGGGGCCAAGGCTCGACCGGAAGCGTCGAATACCGACATCGTGAGTGCAGCCGGCCGTGGTGCCAGCGCCGCGACTCTGATTCCCCGGGCCTGCAACGGGAGCGCCGAAAGCGTCAGGTCTTTGGGCACCAGCGCGCCGGACTCGTAGTCATCCTCCTGGCTTCCGCCGTCACCTTCAGGAGGGCCGACCGTGATGTGGCCTTCCGCTACCCTGTACCAGTCCTTGAACGCGCTCACTAGGATTGTGCCGGCTGTGGGAACCGTGATATGCCTGAAGACTACATCGCCAGCCTGGTCGGTCGGGCCGGAGCAGAGTAGCTCAGGCTCAGTCACTCCTTCCTTGTAGAGGCCGACCCAGGCCCGGCTGACCGGGGCGCCCTGTGCATCCCTGACAACGGCCTGAATCGTGGTTGGCGTGTTTCGCATCATGAACCCGGGAGAGAACTCAAGTTGCAGCGGCCCGCGGTCGCAGGACCAAGCGTTCACGGTCGGGTCGCCGAGCCAGTGCAGAGCGAGGTAGGCGTACTGGTTCTGCCACTTGTTTCGCGGCTGTATGTTCTGCATTCTCGCCCACAGCTTGCCTTCCATGAAGTTCTCCCCGACCCAGAGCCGGTCACGCGATGGCGGCAGGTTGTAGTAGGGATTCTCGCTCAGGCACCCATCCTGCCATATAGTGGGAAAACCCATACCCATGGCCGAGACCGCAGCCACGCCGATTGCGCCTCCGTGTGGGTTCTCTGTCCAGGCTTCGGCAAGCCCTTCCAATGGTCCATACCGGTCCCGGATGAACCCGTTGCCGCAGGACATGGAGTAGACGACTGGAGTCCGCGCCCGATTGCGGAGCGCTCCTGCCTCGGCGATTGACCAGTACTCCCCGCCGTCGGGGCGCCACGAGAGGTAGCGGATGTCTCCGTGCCCGAGGAAGTTCACGGTTCCAACGCCGCCGCCAGCCTCCAGGCACTCGAATACCCTCCGGTAGTCGTGGACCCCCCCATCGGCTACTTGGACAGTGATGCCTCCGGGCAAGATACCGCGAAGGTTGCGGAGCAAGGTCTCCTTGTACACCCGGGCTCCCCGGGGAGGGTTACGGGCATCTATCACGAACAGGATGTCCCGCTTCACCCATCCTACGTCAATGTAGCGCTCGTAGCGCATGACTTTCTTGACGTAGCCTTCCACTATGTCGGGATCCGTTGATGCGAGGCGGCCGACGAGAATGTTCTCAGTCGGCCAGGTGTCGGCAGGGGTATGCGCGACGAGGGCGTACCACGTGTTGGAGCCCATCTTGGTTGGGAACCTGGGTGGAACAACCGAGTCGGGGAGGTTTGAGTTCCTGACTCCCCAATCGTCCGGGGCCGGGATGGTGTTGTTGTCGCCGACCAGGAGGACGGCAGTCTCCCAGAGCGGCGAGTAGTGTTGGGCAAGGTAGTCGCGTATCTGATACTGCTCGGCCGGGAAGTCAACTCCTACGGCAGGCGTGTAGACTTCGAGTCCGCGCAGAGTCTTCCAGACGCGGAGAGGCTCGATTGCGTCCCTGAGTTCCGGCGAGTTGTCGCCGAGCACGATGATGAAGCGGTCTTTGAGACCGGACTCATCAATGCCGATTCCAAGACAGTCGAAGTTGGCGACGACCGGCTGATAGCTCTGGTGCCGCGACCTCGCCACTGCCGGCGGCAGGCTGGCACCGCCCTGAAACGTCACGGTCATGACAATGCGAGTGTAGGCGACGAGTTCACCGGCGGCCGGGTTGTAGCGGAACGGGACCAGCGCTGTCACGTGTACGCCGAGGTCGCGCCATATCCCCAGCGTGTCGAGATACTCGCGGGCCTGCGGGTATGAGGCGTTGGTCTGGTAGAACGCGGAGTTAATGGCGAAGGCCGGGGGCAGGGCAGGTGGATACGTCCAGGTCCAGACCGGCTGGGCCGGGAAGACCAGATAGCCGCCAAGGATGACGCTGTCCAGATACTGCGCTTGGATACTCACCTGAGCATCGGGAGCGTGGCCGGTGATTCTGGAGACGGCCGGGAGTTCGGGCAGGCTCTCGTAGCCGAGCACTCCCTCGCCGGGGAAGCGGAGCTGCCGGTAGGTGGAGCCGTTGATGGTCGTGTCGCTGACGAGCATGCCGGGAACGCGGACTTCGTAGGTCACATGTCCTGCCTCTCCGCTGAGCACCTGAACTGAGGGCTGTTCAGGTCCGGGAGAAAAGCGGGGTCGAAGCTGACCCAAATCGGGGCGGAGAACGCCGTCGTGGTCAGGACTGCTGCGAGCAGCAACAATAGGGGGGCTTCCTTACGGACCTTCTCTGTCGGTGCATGTTTGCCTCCTGTGTTATCACCGACTTCCGGCAGGCGGGCACCCGACTGCCGCGCTTCTCTCCGGCGGTGCCGTCGGCCCATACACACCCAGGACGCGGTCCGGTTCGTATTGTAGTCTCACCGGCAAGTCTGTCAAGCGACCGGAGTCTCTGCGCCGGGACATCACCTCCGTGTGTAGTCCACTGCCGTTGGGGGGAGGGTTGCTCTGAGCGTAAATCAGCATATCATCTAGCGTGGACAGAGCGGTTGAGGTCAGGGAGCTGACGCGGAGCTACGGCAGCCTGCGGGCGCTGGACGGTATCTCGTTCGCGGTTGCGGCGGGCGAAGTATTCGGACTGATCGGGCCGAACGGCTCGGGCAAGACCACGACGCTGCGGATTGTGGCGACGTTGTTGAGTCCGTCCGGCGGGAGCGCGAGCGTTTTTGGGCTGGATGTGGTGAGGCAGGCGGCGGAGGTGCGGCGGCGGATAAGCTATCTGCCGGAAGACGCCGGCGCGTACCGGAATCTGTCCGGGGCTGACTATCTGCAGTTCATGGCGACCTTCTACACAAAAGACGCAGAGGAACGCGACGTTCTGGTCGAGCGGGGAAGCACGCTGTCCGGACTGGGGCCGCGGCTGCGGGACAAGGTTTCAACCTACTCGAAGGGTATGGCGCGGAAGCTGTTGCTGGCCCGGGCCTTGATGACAAACCCGAAGCTGGCGATTCTGGACGAGCCGACATCCGGTCTTGATGTCGAGAATGCGATGGAGGTGCGCCGGCGCATCCGGGAGTTTGCCGGTGCCGGCACGACCGTGCTGCTTTCATCGCACAACATGCTCGAGGTCGAGTTTCTTTCCGACCGGGTCGCGCTGATACGGCAGGGCCGGATCGTCGAGACCGGTACCCCGGCCGAACTGAAGAGCCGCTACCGCGCGGCCAATCTCGAAGAGGTGTTCTTAAGGGCGGAAGGATGAGAACGGTCGGCGCAATAGTCGCCAAGGAGCTGAAGGAAATCCTGACGCTGAGGGCGCTGCTGCCTTTCTTCGCCATCATGCTGGTCTTCCTCTTCATAGGGCGGGCGATGCGCTCGGAGCGGCAGCGTTCGCGGGGAGCGCAGCGGGCGGTGGTGGTCGACCACGACTCGTCGCCGCTGGCCGAGACGCTGAAGGCCCGGTTGCGGGCGACCGGCCTCATGCTGGTCGAGACGCAGGCCGACCGCGAGGCGGCGCTGGAGCTGGCCCGTGCCGAGGGGGCCAGCGTGCTCGTCGTGCTTCCGGAGAGTCTTTCCGAGCGGGTGCAGGCGCATGAACCGGAGAGCATCGAGGTCTATACGCTGGTCAAGGGTTTCTCGCTGACGCAGACAATGAAGAGCCTGAAACTGCGGACGGTAGTCAGCGGCGTGAACGAAAGGCTGGTCGCGGAGCGGCTGAGCTCCGCCTATCCGGGGGCGAGCGCCGCCGACCTGCAGGATCTCGTGCGCACCCGGCAATACGTCGTCGTGCGTGACCGGCTGGCGCGCGGCGACCCGGAGGCGCTGCAGGGGATGGTGATGTCGCAGACGTTTCTGATTCCGGTGGTGCTGCTGATGGTGATTATCTACGCCAGCCAGATGATAGCCGCATCCATCGGCCAAGAGAAAGAGAATAAGACGCTGGAGACGCTGCTCACCGTGCCCATCAACCGGGTCAACATCGTCGTCGGCAAGATGGTCGGAGCCGCGATTGCCGCGGTCGTGATGTCGGCCGCGTTCATGGTGGCGATGGTCTACTACGGGACTTCGTTGACGCCGGACGTGCCGGCCGAGGCCTCGGGCTCGGGTGCGGCGCTGATGCAGCAGCTAGACCTCGGGCTCGGGCTGAGGTCGTTTGCGCTGGTGGCGGTCGGCCTGTTTCTGGCCATTGTCTGCGCGCTGGCGCTGGCGACGCTGCTTGCGGTTTTCGCCGAAGACGCAAGAAATGCCCAAGCGACAGTCACGCCGTTGATGCTGTTGTGTCTGATTCCCTATTTTTTCGTGATGTTCTTCGATGTTCAGACCGTCTCGCTGCCGCTGCGGGTTGTCATCTATGCGATTCCGTTTTCCTATCCGTTCCTGACTCCCCAGGCGGCGGTGTTCGGCAACTATGGTCTGATCCTCGCCGGTTACGGCTACATGGGCCTGTTCGCGGCGGCAACAGTGTTTGTCGCCGCGCGCATCTTCTCGACCGACCTGATACTGACCGCGAAACTGCGGCTCCGCCGCCGTCGGTGACTTCGGGCGTCAGGGAGACGGCTTCACGAGTTTCCGGACTTCAGCCCGGGCGCCGTATTCGACCTCAACAAAGTAGACTCCTGAGTCAAGACCTCGGCAGTCGAGCGTGAATTCGGGACCGGCTGCAGCGGCGATGAGAACGCGGCCGGACGCGTCGGACACGCGGATGAGCGAGCCTTCGGGGCAGAGGATGCGGCAGAACCGGCCGGCAACCGGGTTCGGTAACAGACTGACGGCGCTGTTCGGGCAGGAAGGAGCTTCGGTCAGCCAGGTCCCGCGCTCATGGCCACGAAGGTAGTAGACGTCCTGGTCGCCGGAGCTGGCATCGTGCCAGACCGCGTGCAGGCAGGTATCGGAGTCGGCGGTGATGGCTGGGCGGGAGACATTGCCGGAGCTGCGCTGCGTTAGCTGGACCGGGGTTGTCCAGAAACCGTTTGGCTCCCGGCGGGCGTAGAAGAGCTGGTAGACGTTCGATGAACGGCTCTGACCGCGCCAGACTACATGGCAGTCGCCGCCGCGGCGACACCAGATGCTCGGCGACTCCTGCTGCCGGTCGGGCAGGTCGCTGACGACGGCGATGTCGGTCCAGCCGGAAAGGCTGCGGTTGCGATAGCGGACGTGCTGGAACATCTCCTGTGATGTCCGACCATGCCAGACGAAGTGCCAGACTCCGCCCGGCCCGGCGGCGACACACGGAGCGAACTGCGTGGCCCGGTCGGGCATGTCCGAGACAATTTCCACCGGCTGCCAGACGCCATTGACCCGGCGCCGGCAGACGACCTGGGGGTAGGCCCCTCCAGAGTCATAGCCGCACCAGACGACACAGATGTTCCCGGCAGAATCGGCCGCAAGACTCGCTTGGTCGCGCTGCACGTCCTCGGTGGAAACCTGCTCGGTTCGGCGCCATCCCGAGTCGGGCTTGAACTCGCGGTGAAAGACGCTGTAGTAGACGCTGGAACCCGAGTGACCGTACCAGGCGACGTGGACCACGCGCGAACCGGGCCGGCACGCGACCGAAGGGAACAGCTTCTGCAGCTCGGTAGTGGCGCTGTCGAGCAGGAAGTCCGGCTGCCAGCGACCGGTGCCGGCGTCGAAACGTTTGTACCAGATGCCGTATGGATAGGCCGCGAGATGCCAGATAACGTGGACGTTCCCCTGCGCGTCGCAGGCGACTCCGGGCGGAGAGCAACTGGCGGAGCGGTTCGTCAGCATGGTCTCGGGCAGCCAAGAGCCGGCCGCACGGTCGAACCGGCGATGCCAGAGTTGATTCGGCGTGGTGCGCTGGTCGAGCCAGACGACATGGACATTGCCCACAGGGTCGACAGCGACGCTGCGCTGGTAGCCGTAGCCGAGCGACTGATTCTGCGGGTTGTCCGTCAGTGGCAGAATCGTGTCCCACGACGCAGCCGACGCCGGGACGGCAAGCAGCACCAGCAGGACAGATGCGCGGGCAGCCATGTTCTCCTGATGCTGATTCTCGCCCGATTCACGCAGCTGTCAACCGTTGGCGGTTGTTGACAGGAAAAGCCCGCGTGTTACGATTTTTCAATGAGTAGCACTGGACACAAGAGTCAGTCGGCTGCCGCGGTCCGGTTCGGGGTCTCGATGGAAAACGAGCTGCTCGATGAGTTCGACCGGCAGATCGCCGCTGCCGGCTACACCTGTCGTTCGGAGGCGCTGCGTGACCTCGCCCGTCACTGGCTGGCCGGGCGGAAACTGCAGACCGGCCGGAGCGGCGCGGTCGGCGTGCTGAGCTTTGTCTATGACCATCATCGTCACGACCTCAGCCAGCGGCTGACCGGGCTGCAGCATGAGCATCACACGGAGATTGTTACCACGATACACGTTCATCTCGACGCGCGGACGTGTTTCGAGGTGCTGATTCTGCGCGGCCGCGCCGACCGTATTCGGGCGATTGCCGACCGGCTGACGGCGGTGAAATCGGTCGAGCAGGGCAGGCTGACGATTATTCCAGTTGGCAGGGCGAGAAAGGAGAAATGACGATGACGCAGCTGATACTGCTGGCGATGTTCGCGGTCGCGCCGGTGCGGGACACGAGTGTTCTCGTGCTGGACGAGGTTGTGGTTACGGCCGAGCGGGTGCGTCACGCGGTTCGTGACGTGGCCGCCTCGGTTTCGGTGGTATCCGGGGTCGACATTGAGCGCTCGGGTGCCAGAACCGCGACCGACGCGCTCGCGCAGCTGCCCGGCGTCTTCGTCCAGCGGACCGGCCAGTTCGGTCGCACGGACATTGACATTCGCGGCGTCGGCGACCGCGGTTGCCGGATTGCCGTGCTGGTTGACGGCAGGCCGGAGAAGATGCCGATTTACGGCTGCGTCGTCACCCATACTCTTCCGGCTCACAATGTCGAGCGCATCGAGCTGGTGCGCGGGCCGCTTTCGGTGCTTTACGGGTCGGACGCTATGGCCGGGGTCGTTAACATCATAACCCGACGCGCCGGACGGCCGCTCGACCTTTCCGCCCGGATGGAGTACGGGTCTTTCGGTACCATGCACGGCCGGTTGACCGCCGGGACGCGCCAGCAGAACTGGCATCTTCTGTTTTCCGCCGACAAGGCGATGAGCAGCGGCCACCTGCCGAACTCGCAATACAATGGCAACGATGTCTCGATTTGCGCCGGGCTGGGGTTGTCGTCCAAGCTGGATTTGGATTTCACCGGGAAGTTCTTCTCCGGCATCAAGCATGAGCCGAGGCGCTCGACCGACCCGGAGACGCTGGTCGCCACCGGCTGGAATCAGTACGACCGCGGGGGACTGGACCTGACCGCTACTATTGCCGGGACGCCGGTTCAGGGATTCGCGAAGGTCTATCGCACCTTTGGCGAGCACGAGTTCGACCCCAAGGACTGCTGGCATTCGACCGACTACACCAATGGCGCGGTGCTTCACGCCCGGCGCGACTTCGCCTTTGGGAATCTGCTGCAGGCCGGGGTCGAGGCGAAGAACATGTCGGGAACATGGATGAAGTCGGACACGAACAAGCCCTCGTGGTCGCGCAATCAGGTTGGTTTCTTCGCACAGGACGAGCAACGGTTCGGACCGGTGAGCGCAAACGCGGGCGTGCGGTATGAATATGACGACATCTCCGGCGGAATCGTCGCGCCCAAGGCCGGAGTAGTGCTGCGGCTGCCCGGTCGGGCGAGTCTGCGGGCAAGCTTGAACCGGGGGTTCCGCTTCGCGCCGTTGAATTACACGTCGGTGTTCCCGCCGAAGAATCCCGACTTGAAGCCGGAAGTGACTTGGAACTACGAGGTCGGTGCGGCCTGGGAGGTTGTGCCCGGATTTGCCTTCGACTTTGCCGGTTACATGCTCGACGGGGAGAATCTGATTGAAACCGGACCGAATCCGAATCCACCGCCACCGGTGCAGTTTCAGAACAAGGGCAGATTCCGGTTCAAAGGCATTGAGACCGGCCTTACCGCGCGGAGCGGGTGGTTCCGGGGAACTTTGGCCGCCACGCTCGCCGACTACGGCGTCAACACTCGCGCCCGACCCGGGCTGAAGCTCGATGGGACGGTCGGGGCAGAGCTGAATCGCGTGACCGCGGAAATCGCCGGGCATGGAGTTGGTCGTTATTTCGCCGCCGATTCGTCGCAGTCGCCGATTCCCGCGTATGCGACGCTGGATTTCAGGGCCGGATACCGGTTGCTCAATTGGCTGCGAGTGTCGGGCCGCATCGAGAATGTCTTCGATGCCCGGTATGATGCGTTCGCCGACCTTCCGGGAGCCGGAGCAGGACTCTACCGGCAACCGGGCCGCAGTTTCACACTGGCACTCGACTTTGAGAATTAGCGGAATGAAATCCATTCTCCGGCTGCTTCTGGTAGCGGTGCTGGCCGGGTGCGCTCCGCGACCCGCTCCACGTGTCCGGGTGGTGGTTTCGACCACCAACATCGGGGCGATAGTTGCCGCAATCGGCGGCAGCCGGGTTCAGGTTGCGACGATTGCGCCAGCCGGGATTTGCCCGGGTCATTTTGACATCCGGCCTTCAGACGTAGTTGTGGCGAGCGAAGCGAGGTTGCTGCTCAATCAGGGCTGGGAGCAGTGGTTTCCGAAGCTGCTGCAGCAGGCGGGGAATTCAAGAGGCGTCGCGGTTACCTGCACTACTCCAGGCAACTGGATGGTGCCGCCGGTTCACCTCAAGGCTGCGGCCGAGGTCTCCGGATTGCTGGCGCGAGTGGATTCCGCCGGGGCCACGGTTTTCGCCAGTGCCGCGAGAAGCTACGCGGCGCGGGTGGAGTCGATCGCCAACGAGGTGCAGGGGATGTTTCGCGGCCGGGCTCTGCCGGCCGTGATTGCGTCGGCGCAGCAGTCTCCGTTTCTTGAGTGGCTTGGGTTTCGGGTGGTCGCTACCTATGGTCGGCCGGAGGAGTTGACCGCCCGGGAACTGATGGAGCTGGCGCGGGTGGCGCTGGACTCCGGTGTCGGGCTCGTTGTGGACAATCTCCAATCCGGCCCGGACGTCGGGAAGCCACTGGCCGAGGCACTCGGAGTGCCGCGGGTGATGCTCACCAATTTTCCCGGGACCGAGGGTTATCCGCAGACGCTTATAGCCAACGCCATGACGCTGCGCAGCGTTCTGGAATGAGCTGCGCGGTTGAACTCAGGCACGTCTCGGTTTCCTATCAGAACCATCTAGCGCTGCGCGACATTTCGCTCGATGTTGACCGTGGGGACTTCCTCGGCATCATCGGCCCGAATGGCGCGGGCAAGACGACGCTGTTGACGGCTATCAACGGTCTGGGTCGGGTGCATGCCGGGACGGTTCGTGTTCTGGGTGAACCGGCGACGCGGGGCAGTCTGGTCCGACTGCGTTGTCGCATCGGTTATGTGCCACAGGAGCAGTACATCGATCCCCGTGCGCCGATTACGGCGTACGAGGCGGTTTTGATGGGCAGGTTCGGCCGGCTGGGCCTGCTGCGTCCGGCGCGGGCGGCGGACCGGGCGCGCGCACGACAGGCCATGGAGCTGGTTGACATCGCGGCTCTGGCCGAACGGCCGGTGGGACGACTGTCCGGAGGCGAGAAGCAGAAAACAGCGCTGGCACGCGCGCTGGCGCAGGAGCCGGAGATACTGCTGCTGGATGAGCCCACCTCAAACCTCGACCCGCCTTCCGCCCGGGACCTGTTGCGGCTGATTACCGACATTCACCGTCGACTCGGTCTGACAGTGGTTATCGTGACGCATCTGCTTGAGCATCTG
>Ga0073932_1006800_pt1 | contig 11502 bp, 17 predicted proteins | sample DewCreD2012metaG_FD_76967 | JGI IMG/M metagenome (GOLD analysis project Ga0073932, IMG submission 76967) | Hot spring sediment bacterial and archeal communities from British Columbia, Canada, to study Microbial Dark Matter (Phase II) - Dewar... ...
CCGGAAAAATCCCATCAGACCAGGAAGTTTTGTTCAGCATCGAGCTGCTCACCATTCCCCAGGTTGCCACCTGGGCGAGAGTAAGCACCAAGACCATCTACCGCTGGATTGAGTCGGGGAAAATCCCAGTGGTGAAGTTCGGTGAACGCACCTACCGCATCCCAGCTGGTGCAGTCATCGAGCAGTTGAAACAGGCCGGATATGAAAATGTGATTGGCGTCAACCGCCAGGAGTAGGGGGACCCATGCCATATGTCTTTGCCCTGGTGATGCTGATAGTCGTTCTGCTCTTTGGCCTTTCCTCCATTTCCCAATCCTACGCTTCGGCCAAGCAAGCCCAAGCCGCCATCGAAGCCAGCCGCGCGGCGCAGATCGCCAGCACTGGAAATCTCATCACCCTCATAACGATAGCGCTGGTTATCGTAGCAGTCCTGGTTGCAGTCGTCCTAGTCACCTGGCTGCTGCTGCGCGCCAAATCCCAGCCCAAACGCAACTGGGTCTCCGGGCCAAACGCCAACTGGGGACAAGTTGATCAGCCACAAGCCAACGCGCTGCTTCCGGCCCTGTTATCCATGATGCTGTACCAAATGATGCAGAACCAGCAGCAACACCAGCAGGATGCTGAGCAATTCTGGCTGGTGGATGAAGCAGATAACAACCTTCCGTTTTCTCCAGGCAATGATTTCTGGGGTTTTTAACCGCCCACGAGGATTTTATGAAAAGCCATCACGCCAAGTTCATCCCCTTGATTTTGCTGTTCGCCATCATTTTTTGTGTCTCGTTGTTTGCCTTATGGTTTGGTAGATTCGAAAATGGTTCTCCTTTTCCTGTCTGGTTCTGGTTGGGAACTCTGGCGCTCAGCGCTATTGGGTTGTTCATTCTTACCTTTTGAGACTGCATGAAACTTCGCCTGGTAATCTATCTCACCTTGATTATTTTCTTGCCTGCCTGCGGGTCACTGTCTGCGCCGCTGCCAACAGTTACGCCAACCAGCACTCCTGACATATACCAAATAACTTTGGGCAACATCCAGGCGCAGGCCACCCTCGAAGCGATGCAAGCCACATCCCAGGCGCTTGCGGCCAATCTCACATCCACTGCCTACGCTCCAACCCAACAGGCGATTGAAACGGCCACCGAACGAGCCTGGACGATGACCGGCTGGACTGCCACCGCGGCAGTCCAGCAAACCGCCATTGCCGCAAGCGGCACGGCCACCGCTCAGTCCTGGACGCCAACGCCTGATTTCACGGCCACGGTCGAATCGGCGGCGGCCAGCGCGTATGCCACTGCCATGCACGGCGAAGCGGTCAGCGTGGAGTTGGCTATTGAGCGCGAACGGATGATGAACAAGGTCCAAGCGGTCGCACCCTGGGCGGCCCTGGCGGTGGCTTTCGTGTTCGTGCTGGTGCTGGCCTTCCGCTGGAGCAAAGTCCGCCCGGTGCAGCGAGACTCCCGCGGCGATGCGCCCCTGCTGGTCATCGATGGCAAGGTCTACGACGCAGACCGCAACCCGTACCCACTGGCCGACCTGTCTGGGAGAAAGCCACAAATCCCGGTGCTCACCGCTCCTGAACTGCAAATGGCAACCACCGCCCGCGACCAGATGATCGACCTGGCGACGCGCGGCGGCCAGGGTCAGGCCAACCCACAACGCAAGGCGATTGCCCAAAGGATGGCCGCCCAGAACATCCTTCCGCAATCAGCCCAAGTCCGGGTGCTTCCACCCGAACAAGCCCGTCCGCTGCTCGGGGATGTCATCCCCGGCATTGTCCGCGACGCCATTGAGACAGATTTGAACGAACCAGGAGAAAACCATGTCTCGACAAGCTCGACAACCGAATGAACTGAACATCTCCCAACGTGAAATGCGCCTGGCGGAAACCGTCTCCCGCCAACTGACCAGCGCCCTGGCGCGCCGCAAACTGCAACCCGCCTTCAGCGATTTCTACATCACCCGCCTGGCCGGGATGACCCCACTGATTGCCGTCCTCGACACCGCCAAACTCGGCGACCACAGCCCTTATGTTAATCCGGACCTGCTCCACCAACTCAGCACCGACCTGGGCGGCTTGCCGGTCTATCTCGGAAACCACAGCGGCATTCGTTATGTGGTCTTGCTCTCCCCACTGCCCAAACTGCCGCGCAAAGTGGATTTGCCCCTGGATGTTCCGCGCGGCAAGCTGGCGATTGGAATGCGCTTCACCGGCCAGCCAGTGCTGCTGGACTGGGAAACCTTCCTGCACCTGGCCGTCCTGGGAAATACCGGTTCCGGGAAAAGCATTTTCCTGCAATCCCTGGTCTCCCAGGCCATCCGGGATGAGATGCAGGTGCTGCTCTCGGACATCGACCAGACCACCTTCGGGATGCTCGAAGGCCATCCCAACCTGGCTGCACCGATAGCGACTACCCCACAAGACGCCCTGGGGCTGATCGAACAGGCCCTGGCCGAATGTGACCGGCGCGCCGAATTATTCAAGTCCTTGCCCGAACGCCCGCAGAAACTGAGCGAGTACAACGGCCTGGCCGTCAAGCAAGCCCGCCAACCGCTGCCCCGCATGCTGGTTGTCCTGGACGAAGCCAGCACCGTACTCACCGCCCAGGGCGGCGCGAAAGGCGCGCTGGGCCAGGCCCTGGCGACCCTCGGCTGGCGTGGGCGCAAGTTCGGTATCCACTTCGTCTTTGCCGCCCAGGAATTCACCAAGGACATCGTCGGCCCGGTGCGGGACCAGGTCGGCCTGACGCTCTGCTTCCGGGTACGCAACGGCCAGATGGCCGAGCGGATGGGCTGCAAAGGCGCGGAGCGCATCCCGGAAAGTCGCCCCGGTCTGGCGATCAGCGACCGGCACGGGCCAATCCAGACCTACTTCGTGGAGCAATCCGCCCTGGGCGTTCGGCAAAGCCTGCTGCCCGCCCTGAACGAATTTGAGCGTAATCTGTTCGCTCGCGCCCTGGCCGAAGGTGGGAAACTGCCCGCATCGAAGGTACAGGAGTGGGGCAGGGTCTCCGAATGGCAAGCGCGCCGCCTGCTGGAAGCCTGGGCGCTCAAAGGTTGGCTGGCCAAGGATGCCAGTCGGGACAATGCCTTCTGTATTACCGCCAAAGCGCAGGCTTTGCTCTCAAACCACCCAACCCCTCAAACCGGCTCAAGCCGTCTCAAACCGCTTGAACCAATTCTCAAACCCAAAAATAAGGAGTTTTTCTCATGAACAACGATCAGCATTTCTATCTTGGTGAAGACCTGGGCATGGGCGCTAACAAACTGTTTGGCGCTCCGGGTGGAATGCAGGTGCTCTCGCAGGTGGCTACCAACGGCAGCCAGCACCTGCTGAATGTCAACGGCCTGCGCCAGCGCCAACGCCCGCTGGAAATCCAGACCGGGCAAGGCTCGTTCTACGTGGGAGAGGGCGCGCACGACCATGGCCGTCCGGTCGAAAATCTCGACTTCGACCGACTGACCGGCGCGCCGGAAATGGTTGCCCTGTTATACGGTTCACTGACCCGCTACCAGCAGCAGTTCGGCACCATCAAACAGCCCATTGCGATGATGGTCGGCCTGCCGCTGCAAATGATGTCCGGCGAGGCGGCCCGCGAATACGCCACTCAGGTACGCCAGTGGTTGAAGGGTATCCATTCATGGACTGCTGATGGGAAGCCGTATCAGGTTGAGATTGCCGAAGTCAAGCTTACCCCCCAGCCGGTGGGCGCACTCTTCGATTACGTCCTGGACGAGCACGGGCAGTTCATCCCCGAGCGAGCTGGACTGCTCAAAGCCGAAATTGGCATTCTCTCGGTGGGCTTCAACACCCTCGAAATGCTGGTGGTGAGAGACCGCGCCCCGGTCGAACGATTCACCGCCGGGCGGACGGTGGGCGTGCGGCGGCTGTTGGAACTGCTCAACCCGGGCGGCACATACTCGCTGGGCGAACTGGACGTGGCCCTGCGCGCCGGGCGGCTGGATGCCAGCACTGCCCTGCCAGTTTGGGCGCGCGAGGTGAACGGGGAAATCGAGAAGCGTTGGGGCAGCTCATCCCGGCGTTTTGAGCGCATCATCGTGGTGGGCGGCGGCGCGCTGCTACTCCGCGATGCGCTCACCCGCCAGTTCAATGGACGGGCCGTCCTGCCCGATGAACCCGTGCTGTCCATTGCACGCGGACTGTTCAAACTCCTGCTGCTGAAAAAATGACGCGCCGACGTGGACGCCCACGGAACCCGACCCGCTCGGTGCGACTGGTTCTCACCGGCTGGCTGCATCCGGAATACGATGCTGACATCATCGCCTGGCTGGATGCTATTCCTCTGGGCCAACGAATAAACGCGTTCAAACTAGCCGTCCGAAGTGGTGGCCTGGGCCTGAAACCTGCCGATGCCGATAACAACCAGGCAGACATCCAGGCGGCTGCGGACAGCATTCTGGGTAACTGGGAGTTCTGATTTCCTGGCTGTCAAAAATCAGGCGCACTTTTTTGGCAGTCACAAATTCACAGGTGAATTTCATGCCCATCCCCCCAACTCTTCCAGACCACTGGAATACCCCGCCGCGCCGGGCCTTTACCTACGCTGTTCCCTCCACCCTGACCGAATTGGCGCGGCAAATCACTGCGGACGTGCGCAGCATTGCCTGCTACGACGCCCGCCAGTGACCAGGCCATCCGCCGCCTGGCCCACCAAAACGAACTGTGGATTGGCGTAACCGCCCTGCGCCTGCTAGAACTCGCCATCCAGGCGTACCAACGATATGAGTTCGATGTCGTTCAGGACCCGCTCAACCCGCGCTCATGAGTTGGCTCATTGCCTGCTCATGCCCCGCTCATAACCTGCTCACCCCCAAAGAAAGGCCCCCTGTGAACACCATCTACGATTCCAAATCCCTTCTATATGGCGACATCACCGGCGCATTGTTTAATGCCTTCATCGAGCTGAACTACTACTTCAGCTCACGCCAGAGTTTCTCTGAACACGAGATGTGCCGCGCTCTGGCTGTTGAGATGCAGGCCCGTGGCTATTCCTGCCAGCTCGAAGTCCCCGTAGAGCACACCTACTCAGGCGAATCTATCGGTACCGGCTACATTGACCTGGTCATCGACGACAGAGTTGCGGTGGAAGTCAAAAAGACCCATCAACTCAGCCCGGCTGCACTCGACCAGTTACGTCTCTACATGGAGCACTCCGGTCTGCGGGTCGGAATTGCAATGACATTCGGGCGTCCCTATGCCAAACTCAGCCAAGAAAGCGTCCGCCGCCAACTGTTTCGCCGGGTTGAATTGGAGTAGCCGCCCATGAACTGGCTCCTCTCCCCTGATGCTCTCCGACGCCAAACCCAACTCGAACTGCTCCGGGCGCTGCCGCGTGATATCCCCGGTGTTTCGGATGCGGCTGATTCGGCGGCGGCGGGCAGTTCAATTTCTCTGCTCTTACCAGCCATTCATGATGCGTGGCGCAAACATCAACGGCAGGTCGAAGCGCAGGCCTGGGAACTGGAGCGATTGCGCCGCCAGGCAGGGGAACTCCAGCAGGAGGTTGCACGGTGGCAATCGCGCCCGGTGGAGCAAATGCTGCGCGACTTGCGGACGCAGGTAGAGACACTCACCCAGCGCGCCGCGAAAGCCGAACAAGCCCTGGCCTGGACGAGTGAACAGCATGCCCGCGAACTGGCTATCCGTGACCAGGAAATCGCCCGCCTGCAAGCCCTGACTACTGAGCAAAACCGGGTCATTACCCGGCTGCACCGCGACCTTCACGGGCAGTCGGATGATGTTCATAAAACATGAGCATTGTTCATAATAGAGGGTCAACCCCTTAAGGACAGGTTTTATGCACAACATTCCACCTGGGCTTGAGATTTGTGAACACCTGAAGCAAACCTTCCCCAGCGAACCCTGGCAGGCCATCCTGGAAGGATTCTCCATCACCGGTCTGCTGGATACCGAACAATTACAGGCCATCAGCGGCCTGGAGCGCATGAAACTCAGCCGCCTGCTGAATAAACTGCGCGCCGCCCTGCCGGAAGGTCAGCCGCCCCTGCTCATCCGCCTGGAACAACCCATTCGCCGCCCTGGGGATAGGGGACGCGCGCCGGTGGTCTGGGTCTTGGGGGAAAGCGGCGCGGCGGCCCTGCGCGACCTGGGATACCCCGATGCTCGCGCCTGCGGCCTGCGCGAACCAGTGGCGGTCTCGCACGCCCTGGCGATGAATGATGTCCACCTGGCTGCCCGGCGCGCGGGGATAGACATCCAGACCGACCGCACGCTGCCCTACGGAGATGGACAAAGCCTGCGCCCCGACCATCAGGTACGTTTGCGCGAGGGCAAACTGCGCCTGTTCGAAATTGAGCAGTCTGCCAGCCCCGAAACGCTGCGGCGCGTCCAGGCCAGCCTGGCGCGCAAGCAAGCGTTTTTCTCCAGCCCGCAAGCAAGCGGAATCGAGCCGGTGGTCTTCCTGCTGCTGCAAACCGCCCCCAAACAGCAAGCCGAAACCCTGAAAACCTGGCAAAAAGCCTGGTCCATCACAGCCGCCAAACATCCGCAGGGCTTGAACTTCCGCCTGCGCCTCATGCGCTTGCAAGAATTTCTGACCGAACCTGACTGGGCCGGGCAGCAGACCGAGCGCTGGCAGGAAATCATTCCCCCGGCCTCCCCGCTGGTTTCACTGGAAGCCCCCTCCGCGCTCTTGCGGCGAACGGCGCGAGAAGACCACCTGGTGCTGGCCGCGCTGTGGCAGGATTTTCAGGAAAGCGCGCAGGCGCGTCGTGCGGACTTTCAACCCGACCCAGACTTTCTGCGGGTCATCCGTCTGATATACGCCGCCTCGCATGACCCCGAACTGCCGCCCCTGACCCAAGCCGGGCTGCCCCATGCTTCGCTCTACCTGCTCAAAGAATACCTCGCCATGCACGGCCTGCGCGGGCCGCTGCGCGCCGCCCTCAACAATGGACGTGGGCAGGTGCGCTGGAATCCCATCACAATTGTTCACCGCATGCAGATTGTGGCCGATACCTTCCTGGCCTGGCACGGCTGGCGGGCAGACGGGCCGTTGTGGGTCACAGCCAGCGCTCCTCGCTGGGATGTCGTTGAACATCAGACCTTTCAGCTGCGTGTGAGCATTCGAGACCCGCGTATCCTGCCGGAAAGCGAAGAACCCGCCCCCAGCGAACGCGCCCTGACCTGGGTGCTGTGGGCCATCTTCGCCTATGGCCCCGAACTGGGGTTGGGGAAAACTGAGTTTTGGTAAATCATTTTGATTGGAGCTGATGAATGAAAACAATCTTTGAACGCTTTGAACAACACCTGGTTTCGCAAGACGCGTCTCTCCATACCATTCGCGGCTACCTGGGCAACCTGCGCCAGTTTGCAGCGTGGTTTGAACAGACCAACGGAACCCCCTTTGCTCTGGAAAACGTCACCCCTACCGATATCCGCGAGTAGTGGAAAAACTCGACGAAAGGAACTGCTATGACCGACACCTCGAGCAAAATCATCCCCAATAGCTTTCAGACGCCCAATTTTTTTGTGGACGAGTGCATGTCTATCCTAACCGGCAACGAATACAAATGCCTGTCATTCCTAGCGCGCAAAACATTTGGTTGGCAGAAACGCAGCGACCGGATTTCCAAATCGCAAATCATGGCGGCCACCGGCCTGGCCAATGAAACCGTGGATAAAACAATGAACGCCCTGGTTGGCTTTGGCCTGGTGCTGCGGGTTGCTGAAAACAACCCGCAAAATACCGGCACGGAATGGGCTTTGCAGACGGACGATAGTAAGGTGCGCTTTGATTTATTGCTCGAGCGGCAGGAAAAAGCGGTCGAGGCGCAGCGCAAAAAAACCGAAAAAGGCCGCCAAAAACTGGCCGAGAAAAGGGGAGGAAAGCCTCCTGAGGGGGGATTGTTGGACAATCCCCCCTCCGAAGGGGTGTCTGTTGGACAGACAGCGGAACAGGGGGAGATTGTTGAACAATTGGGGGGTGGGATTGTTCGACAATCGGGGGGTGGGTCTGTTGCACAATCCCCACAAAAGCCAATTAAAGCCAAAGAAAACATGGGCGCGGACGCGCCCGCGTCGGCGGTTGAACAAAACGTCCGACAACCGGCTCCTGAAGCGCCAGATTCGTCCGCTGAAAACCCGCTTGAAACCCGCATCGCCGCATTCCCGGAGGAATACCGGGCCGTCGTCCGGCTGATGCTGGACTTGTTCGGCGTGCGTCCGCCCGAAAAACCGGAACCCGACCAAAAAGGCGGAGATTACGCTTTGTGGTTGAAAGGTATTCGGGATTTGCTCAAACTCGTCCACGAATACGATGTCCCGCTCGAAAAAGCCATGCGCCTGACCTTTGAACGCTGGCGCGAGCGAACCTTCGATGTTTCTCACCCCGGCGCGTTAAAAAAGACCATGACCAGCCTGCTGGCCCAGGTCTCGCGCCAAGCACTGCCTAAGTCCAAACCCGAAACATCCCTGGAAATCACCCCACCTGAACCCGCAACTGTTCCCAGGCAAGAGCTCCTGGCGCGGGTGGAAGCCCTGCGCAATCGTCGCAAAACTCAAAACCAAGGATAAGGACCCATTATGCTCACCGAAACCATCACCCTCCCCCACAGCCGCGAAGCCGAGGAAGCCCTGCTTGGCGCGGTGCTCATCAACCCGGCCATCTTTGCCGAAGCCGGTTTGTCTGCCCAGGCGTTTTATATCCACCGCCATCAGTTCATCTGGCAGGCTTTCCAGCGGCTGAAAGACAAATCCCGCGCCATCGACCATCTCACGGCCTGCGAGGAATTGGACGACATGGGCCGCCTGGAGGAGATTGGCGGCCCGGCCTTCCTGACCGCCTTGCTCAACCAGGTGCCCACCACCTTGAACGCCGATGATTACGCCGACATCGTCCGCGAACACCACACCCGCCGCCTGCTCCTGGCTGCTGCAAACGAAATTGCCCGCCTGTCCTACGCCAACGAATTGAACGTTTCCGAACTGGTGGCCGGGGCGGGGGAGACGCTGCGCAAGGTCTCCGAACAGGTTTCCGCTCCCGAGCAAGTGGTGGACATGACAGATGTCGCCTCCGACCTATATGACCTGGCGCTGGAACGCGCCCAACTGGCTCGCGATGGCAAACCAATACCTTCCCGCCGGATTGCCACCGGCCTGACGGATGTAGACCACTTACTCAAAGGCGGTCTGCGCCCCGGAACGCTAAACCTGGTCGCCGGTCGCCCCGGTCAGGGCAAATCATCCTGGATGCAGACCGTAGCGCTCGCCGCGGCGGAACATGGCAAACGGGTGGGTTTTTTCTCGCTCGAGATGGCGCGCCAGGAACTGGCCGCCCGCCTGCTCTCCGCCTCCACCGGGCTGGATGCCAACCTGATTAGCGAAGGCCTGCTGACGGATAGCCAGTGGGAAGCCTTTATCACCGCGCTGGAAGGCCTGCACAGCGGACGGTTATTCATCAGCGATTCGGCCTCGCTGACCTCGGCCAACCTGCGCGCGCAAGCCTGGCAGCTGCAAGCCAAGCATGGCCTGGATTTGCTGGTGGTGGATTATATCCAGTTGATGCGCCCCGGGCTGCGCTTACAAAACCGCGAACAGGAAGTAGCGCACTGCTCGCGCGAACTCAAACTGCTGGCCGGGGAACTGAAAATCCCGGTGCTGGCCGCAGCCCAGCTCTCACGCGCTTCTGAGGCGCGGGCGGAGAAGGAACCCCAACTTTCCGACCTGCGCGAATCTGGCGCGCTGGAAAACGACGCCGATGTGGTCATGTTCATCTGGCGGCCAGAGGCCGAAAGCAATGTCTCGCGGCTGAAGGTTGCCAAGCATCGCGGCGGGCCGGTGGGGAATGCCAACCTGTTCTTTAACGCCCGCCTGACCCGCTTTGCCAACCTGGCAAAGGCCGAGTGACCTGGGGTATACGTAAGGCATGAACGAAAAATAATCTCCCGGTTCGTTCCGCAGTTAATCCTGTTGCGCAGCGCGATTTGCATTCTCGTTCTCCCAGGGACATGCGCCGAGTGCCAGCAGGTTTTTGTTGTGAGTGATTGAAAAAGTGAACCATCCTATTTGCCTGCCCGCCATCTCCCGGCACAGGCTTTCCAATTTGCCGCCCGGCGCGGCGTGGACGATGAGCGCGCGTTCGGCCAGTGAAAAGACCAACCGATTGCGGCGCTCAGCCTGTTCAGCGGTGGCGCGTCGCAGTTCCGCCGGGAAGGGCGAAAGCAGGAGCAGCCGCCCGGCCTCGAGACCGGGCTTCCAGGCTGCCGGGATGCGCATTCCTTCCAGACCACGCGCCGGGCAAATGACAACGGGACTCTTCCCGCGCAGCAGCACCCTCAGCATTTCCTTTTCCACAGGCGATTGAAAACCGCCGATGACGGCCTGCCCGCTGGCGGAGAGTTCGCGGGCGGCGTCGTGCGCTTTCAAAATCAGCCCAGCCGGGCATTGGATGGAGGAGAACACAGCCAGCAGGGAACGCTGTAAGAGTTCCAGATTGCCCAACGCAGAGAGCGTGAGACTGTCGGGTAAACCTGACACCTGGGGCAACTGAGTGGGCAAAACGCGAAAAATTTCCACCATCATTAGAGAAACCTTCCAGGCAGGTCGCGCAGATGACTGATTACCCCGCGCTTTCTTTGATTTTTTCCACCACCTGACCGATTGTCCTCGCTTCGGCGCGCGAAAGGTTTTCTTTTTCAACTTTGTCGTACATGCTCAACAACCAAAATGATTCAAAATCGCTGCGCAAGCCCAAATTATGCTTACGCAGCGATTTCAAATCCCGGTCGAATTGCGCGGTGAAGATGAAACGATATTTCATTCCGCTTCCTCGAATACCTTATCCAGATGAGCGGACATTTCCTCCTCAGTGTTGACTTCGGTAAAACGCCCCAACAAAATATCCTGCAAACCCGCCGCCAGCCTTTCTGCTGGTGTCAGCGCTCCCAGCAGGCTCTCATCCATCACCGTCACAAAAACGACGGCGTTTTCGGGCAATTTCATGTTGTTCAACAATTGAATCTGTCCGTTGTGGACCGTTGCGCGCAAAGTTGGGTACACCATTTTCAATTCCTTTCTCAATTTATAAAGCGATTATAACGCACACACATAACCTATCAAACCTGATGGAGATTTTCCACTGCCCACTGACAACTGATTACTGCTCACTGTCATCCTCCTCCCCCCCGGCGGACGCGCCCATCCGATACTTGATATCATAATTGATGATGAAATCCAACTCCTCGTCACTCAGCCCGTAGTGACGCGCCAGCGCGCGGTCGATCTCGTCTATGATCGGCTTGGAGAGTTTAGGGTAAGTGCATTGAATTCTCATCTTCCCTAGTCCTTGATATGTCATTTCAAGCAGTTGAGAAGTTTGTTGAAGTTCCTTCATCAGTTTTTTGCTAACGTAGCTTTTGTGCAATCAGAAGCCGAATCGTAAAAAACGGCATAAAAGTATAAAAAAACGAACCTTACCAATTGAAGACGGATCCCGTAATCTCAAGCCATTCAAGTAGTACGAGGAA
>Ga0073932_1006809_pt1 | contig 11486 bp, 9 predicted proteins | sample DewCreD2012metaG_FD_76967 | JGI IMG/M metagenome (GOLD analysis project Ga0073932, IMG submission 76967) | Hot spring sediment bacterial and archeal communities from British Columbia, Canada, to study Microbial Dark Matter (Phase II) - Dewar... ...
AGTTTGCTCTGACCATGCCCGCGCAGGTCGGGCACGATCGAGGCGTGCCCCAGCGATTGCAAGTACAGCGCCAGCCGATGATATTCGCTCCGCTGACCTCCCAGCCCGTGCAGCATGATCAGCGGGACGGTCTCTTTTTTCGCGGTGCCCGGGTAATAGGTCGCCTTGAGGGCCACTCCATCTTTCGTCTCGAGGGAGACGTCTTCCGGCTCCGGCAGCTTGGGACCTTTTTTGGCCGTCGGGGGCGCCTTTGTCACAGGCGGCATGGGGCCGGGCGCCGTGGGCGGCTTTTTGGCCGGCGGCACCTGTCCCCGCACGCTCACCTCGATCGAAGAAAGCCAGCCGGCCGCCGCCGCTCCGGCCGCTGAAGCTAAGAACGCACGCCGTTTGAGCATCGTCGCCAGATCCTCTGTGGTAGAACGGCCCCTCGGCCGGCCCGTCGCTCGGACGCACCTGGACGCCTGGCCAGGCACGCCCCCCCGGCTATCCTAGGTAGCCGGCCAAGCCACGTCAACTTGGCCGCTTTCGAGCTTTCGAACCGCTCGCGGGCGGCTCGCGCCGGCGCTTCCAGCAGGCCTTTCTGCCTTGGGGCCAGGCGTCAGCGCGTCAGCTCCAGCCGCAGCGGCTTGTCGAGGGGCACCTGGATCGTCAGTGGGGTCTGATCGGGCCGCGTGTATTTCTCGGGAAAGGCGGGGCCGGCGGGCTTAGGTGCTGGGCGGGCCGCCGCCGCCATCGCCTCGTCCGCTGAGGCGTACTGCGTCGGGTCCGGCGTGCCGATGGGCGGACTGATCACCACCTTGTAGGTGCCGGGCAGGGCACCGTCTCCCGGGCGGAAGGTGGAGACTTTGAACGTTCCCTGCGCGTCCGTCTGCGCCGTGGCATCGCGTCCCTGACCTTGCGGCACGAGCTGCACCGACGCTCCCGCCAGCGGTTTGCCGTCCAGCAGCACGACCCCTTCCACGGGCGAAGTGGCTTGACCGCGGCAGCCCGCCATCAGAGTCGCCAGCACGGCTGCGCCGACGATCCCACAAGCCGTGCGTCTCGCAGGGCCCACCGTCCCTCGTACCGCTTGTCCTGCCACGCTGGTTCCCTTCTGCCTGTCTACCTGAACCTGTCTGCCTGGCGATCTTCCAGTCCGCCGCGATCAGGGCAGGCTCACGGCCATCCCGTCGTCGCGGCAGCCCAGATGCTGGTAGGTGCGGTGATCGATGTTCTGGTTGATGAACCGCACGGAGCCATCCACCATGGCGAAGTTCGTGCCGCTAGGATGGTTCGACTTGAATCCCCAGGTCACGGCCCAGTTCATGATGCAGCGGGCGCGGTCGCCCGAGGGGTTGGTGTTCGCATCGCACATGCAGGAGCCGAAGGCGGGCGGGACCACCGCCATCCGGTCGATCTTCCAATTGATCGGCTGGATCGTCTGCCCCTGGGCGATGAAGTTGCCGCCCGCCCAGCCTGGACCATTGCCGTTGTAGCGCATGAACTCGCACTCTTCCGGCAGCGTCTCGCCGATGAACAGCGTGTTGGAGGTGCCATCGGTGACGTTGGCCAGTCGGATCAGCGCGCCGCCGCGAGCGAACATCCCACGTGTGTCTTTGGTGACGCTGGTCGAGCCCCAAGTGAAGCTCGGCTCATAGCCGGGGTGCGTGGGCGGATTGAGCGGCGGCGGGATGTTCGAACCGGTGACCACCTGCCCGTTGCAATGCAACTGGAAAGGAGCGGGGCAGCCGGCTGGCGGATTGTTGCACGTCGGGCCGGTGCTGCCCACATAGCTGCACAGCCGCAGGTTATTGCGCTCGAACATGTCGCTGGGGCAGCGGATGATCTTCAGTGTGGCCGGCAGGATGCCCCGATTGACGGCGTTGGTCAGGCTGCCGGCGGCCACCACCTGCTCATACAAATTGCCGTGCTCGACGTAGCCCAGCGACACGAAGAGCCAGCTCGTATTGCCCCCCTCGGGAAATGTGCCGATCGCATAGTTCCCTTTAGGAATGTGGCCGCGGGCCGATTCAAAGTTCAAACAGCCCAGCGCAAGCTGCTTGAGATGGTTGGTGCACTGGGTCCGCCGCGACGACTCGCGGGCCGCTTGCACCGCCGGCAACAGCAGTGCGACCAGCACCCCGATGATCGCAATCACCACGAGCAGCTCCACCAGGGTGAAGCCGCCCGCGCGGAAGATCACGCGTCGCCACATATCACTGCCCTCCGACAAGAATATTCCGCCGGTCCGGCACGGTGAAACCGGTGATCCGCCCGAGCACGATGCGGAGGCTTCCCACGCCGATGTTTATCGTAATGCCCGGCGCAGGCGATGTCCAATGCGCGCGGAGTAAGTGGCGGTCGTGCAGCTCGCTGACGCCCGCATCGTCGCCGCCGAGGCGTGGAATGCGGGGCGGTGGTCACGCCTGGCGCGGATCCGAGGGCCCTTCAGGCGGACCACGCCGCGGACCGCGATCCTCCTCGGCACGCGGTCGCTCGTCTGACAGGGGTTTCGCTGGACGGCGCGGCGAGGGAGGCGGCGACGACGACGGGTCGCCTTCCCCCTGCTCTCCCTGACTGGGATGGCGAGCTGCGCTGCGCGACAGCACGCTGAGCACTTCGCTGGCGGGAATCAGCACCCGCCGATTGTCCTCCGTCACGACCAGAAGCTGCTGGGCCAGGATTTCCTGCGCAAGCACCCGTGCCCGGCCATTGCGGGTGAGCACCTCCGCGCCGGCCGGCGGCAAGTCGCGTTGCAGGTCCTCGTACACGTCGTACTCGTAGCGCAGGCAGCACTTCAGCCGGCCGCAGCGCCCGGAAATCTTCGTCGGGTCGAGCGTCGCCTTCTGCAGTTTGGCCATCTTCATCGACACGGGCGGCATTTCGCTGAGGAAGGTCCCGCAGCAGACCGGCTGGCCGCAGTCGCCATAGTCCGCCAGCAGCTTGGCTTCGTCTCGCACGCCGATCTGCCGCAGCTCGATCCGCGTCTGAAACTCGCTGGCCAGCACCTTCACCAGTTCCCGGAAGTCGACCCGCACCTCGGACAGGAAATAGACCACCAGCCGCTCGCCGCCGAAAAGCTGCTCGATCTCCACGAGCTGCATCGGCAGGCCCAGCCGGGCCACGTGCTGCTGGCACTTCTCGAAGGCCACCTGCTCTCTCTCATGGATGTGGCTCAGTTCGTTCTCGTCCTCCGCGGTCATCTCCCGCAGAATCTGGCCGCCGGGACTGTCGGCCAGCCTGGCCACCTGCTCCTCACTGGCCTCTGCCAACACCTCCGCCACTTCCAGCCCCCGCGAGGTCCGCGCAATCACCCGGGCGCCGCGCAGATAGCGATCCTGCCCTCGCGAGGAGAACACCCCCACGTGCCGCATCGAACCGTAGCGGAGCACATAACGCGCCACAGACATCACCCCCAAGAGGGGCACGCGACTCAAACCCTTGTCGCGCCGAGACTTTCAAATGTCCCGACACGCTACCACCCCCGAAAAGGAGCCGCCTCATCATAGCTTGCGGCCCGCTGTGTCGGAACGGCCTGCAATCCTCACCGCATCTAGTTATCAGTTTTTTCTGATTTACACCAAATGATTGCCAGGGCAGGCTGGCCGAGCAGCGCCCGCCTAACGCAGCGGCGTGACGTAGATTTGCGCGGCGGAACCCCCCCGAACAGCCACCTGGGAGGTGTCCTTTGTCGGAATCGATCGCTCCGTCCCCACCAGCGGCCAGCCAGGAGCCCGACGGCAGCCCGGCCGGCTTGGCCGCGCCTGTCAGTCGCCCAGCGCGCAGGCCTTGCGGCCGCTCGTGGCGGGGCCGGCTGCTGACTTGGCTGGCGGGGAGGTGCCACGACTGCTTCGGGCCTCGTCTGACGCAGGCGGTGGGGATTTTGATGTATCACCGCATCACGGAGGAGATTCCCGGCGTCCCCCCTCCCACGTGGAATGTGCCGCCGGCCCGCTTCGCAGCGCAACTGGAGGGGCTTTTAGCGCGTGGCTGGCAAGCCTGGCCGCTGGAACAGGTGATCGAATATCACCGCCGGAGCCAGCCGATCCCTCGCCGGACCTTCGTGGTGACCTTCGATGATGGCTATGCGAACAACTTCTACCAGGCTTTGCCGATCCTGAGGCGACTTGCCGTTCCGGCGACCCTGTTTCTGGCCACTGCATATCTCGACCGTCGCCAACCCCTGCCGTTCGACGACTGGGAGGCGGCAGGCTCGACGCAGGTGCCCCAGGAAGCGTGGCGGCCGCTGACAACGAAGGAATGCCAACAGCTTGTCGCCAGCGGGCTGGTCACGCTTGGAGCGCACACGCACACGCACGGCGACTTTCGCGGACAGCCACAGCGGCTGCAAAGCGATCTGGCTAGATGCCTGGCGGTCCTGCGCGAGCGGTTTTTCCTCGAGTCGCCGCCGATGGCCTTGCCGTATGGCACCTGGGCCGACGGGTTCGCCTCGCAAGAACTGTTGGCCGCGGCCCAGCAGGCGGGCGTCTCGTGCTGCCTGACGACCCAGCCGCGTCTGGTCCTGCCTGGGCAAAGTCCGTTCGGTTGGGGCCGACGCGGCGTCGAGGCGGGCGACACCGCGGCCACGCTCGCCGGGTGGCTGGGGGGCTGGGAAACCGGCCTTCGAGAAGCGATCGCGGCGCCGGTTCATCTTGCCGGCCGGTGGCGGCCCTCGCCTTCCGCCATGCAAGCCTCACGCGGGTGATGTGCCCCCACAGCCCCAGGAATACCAGGTCCATGAGCTTTCCTTGGACATCCCGGCGACCGCTGTTGGGCCGTCTGCGGACGGCGCCGATGGGACTGCGCAGCCTGATCGAAAGCCGCCTGCTCCGCCACAGCGCCCTGGCGGTGATCGATCAAGCGGTCGTCAGCGGCACCAGCTTTGCCACCAGCGTGCTGTTGGCTCGCCATAGCACGCGAGAAGAAGTCGGCTCGTACTATCTGGCACTGAGCGTACTGCTGCTAGCGCGGGGCATCCAGGAGCAAGTGATCTGCGCCCCGTACATGATCTATTGCCACAAACAGCCGCCGGCGCAAGCGGGGCGCTATGCGGCCAGTGCGCTAGTGCACCACGTAGCGCTCAGTTGGCCGGTGTTCCTGTTGATCTTCCTTGCCGGCTGGAGCGGTTTGGGGCCGGACGAGGCTCGCGGCGTGTGGCTGGCGGTCGGTTTTGGCGGTCCACTCATTCTACTAAGGGAGTGTGTCCGGCAGATGGCACTGGCCCACCTGCGCCTCGGGCAGGCACTGCTATTGGACGGTCTGGCGTGCGTGCTGCAACTGGGGCTGCTCGGCGCGGCGGCTGCGTACGGGCAGTTGACGGTGCGTGGGACGCTCATGATCCTCGCGTTGGCTGCGGGCTTGCCGGCGATCGGATGGATACTGTCCGCCGCGCGGTGGCTAAGGCCTAGCTTGCGGGGTGCCTGGAACGACCTTTTGCTGAACTGGCAATTCGGACGCTGGGCTCTGGCCAGTCACTTGCTGGCGGCGATGACGCCGTATTTGATGCCCTGGGCGGTGGCCTGGTCGCACGGTACGGCGGAGACCGGCTTGTGGGGGGCGGCCAACACGCTGGTCGGTTTGTCGAACATTTTTCTGATGGGACTGTGCAATTCGCTCGGTCCCCGGGCCGCCCAGGCGTATGCCGCAGGCGGGCTGGCCGAACTCAAAGGGGTACTGCTGCGGACAGCGGCCCTGTTCGGAACGACCTTGGGAGGACTTTGCCTGGCGGCCTGGGTTTGCGGCGAGTGGATCGCGGTCGCGCTGCTGGGCCCGCAATTCGCTGGCCTCGGCCCGCTGGTAGGGCTGCTGTCGGTGAGCGTGCTGGTCAACAGCGTGGGGGTGGTGGCTGGCAACGGACTGTGGGCGATGGATCGGCCACGGGCGAGTTTTCTGGCGGATGCGGCCGCAATGGGGGTGGTGCTGGTCGCCACCGCTTGGTGGGTGCCTGGGGGAGGGCCGCTGGGAGCGGCCGCGGCGACGTTGGCCGGCACCAGTGTCGATGCCTTGGTGCGGCTGGCCATTTTGCGCAGCGCTTGGAGGCAGGGTATCCAGGAGGCCGTGCCATGCACGTCATGAGCTGCGCTTGGAGCCCCGGGCATGCGCCGGCGTTTGCGGGCTTGAGCCTCCGCCGACCTTGGCTGGTGCTGTTGTCGGCCGTGATCGTCGGCGGAGGCTTTTTTCTGGCCAGCCACGACTGGCGGACCAGCCTGGCGGAGGCCTACACGCAGTCGGCCGAGGAGATGGAGCTGACAGCCGAGGGGGGCAACGCCCTGCGGCGCGCCGCGTTCCTCGCGATGGCGGCGTGGGGGCTGTACTTGGGGGTGACGCGGCCGACGCCGCTGCGCGTTCGCTTCCCGCTGGCCGTCAGTTTGTGCCTGGTGATCGGCTGGGCTTTGGTCAGTTTCCTGTGGGCCGACGATCCGGGGTTGTGCTTGCGGCGGCTATTGGTGCTGGCCTGTGCGCTGCTTGCGGCGCTGGGGCTGGCACGGGCGCTGTGTTTGCATGAGCTGACGCTGCTTGCACTGGTAGTGCTCGGCACGCTGGCCGCACTAGGCGTGGTAGCTGAGCTGCACCTGGGGACCTTCCGTCCGTGGGACTCCACTTGGCGGTTTGCCGGCACAGTGCATCCCAATACCCAAGGTCCGGCGCTGGCGGCTGTGTGTTTGTGTTGCTGGGCACTGGCGAGCCAGGCGTCGCGCGGGAGGTGGGTGTATGGCCTGATCGGGCTGGCTGCCCTGGCGCTGCTACTGGCGACGAAATCTCGTGCCAGCACGGCAGGGCTGGTGGTGGCCGCGGCCGGCATCGGGCTGGTCCATCTTTCGCCGCCGAAAAAGGTCGCCCTGGCGCTGGGGGGCGGTCTGGCGGTTTCGTGGGGCCTGTGGGCGGTGTGGGTGTGCGGGCTGGAGCCGCTGCGCGACTTTCGCGAGGCCCTGCTGCTGGGGCGGACCGAGGAGTCGGAGACGCTCAGCGGGCGGGCAGACATCTGGCCTCTGGTGGGGTCGTACATCCATCAGCGGCCGTGGCTGGGCTACGGCTATGAAGCATTCTGGACCCCCGAGCGGATCGAAGCGATTTCGCACGAGCTGGGCTGGGGGCTGCGCGAGGCGCACAACACCTACCTGGAAGTGCTGCTGTGGCTGGGAGTGATTGGCCTGCTGTGGCTCCTGGCGGTCGTCGTGGTCGGTCTAGTGGTGGCGGTACGAGGCGCGGCGTCTGGGCAGGGCCATGCCTACCTCCTGCCTTTCGGCATGCTGCTGTTCAGTCTGGTCAACGGCCTGTTGGAGTCGGGGATGGTCAGCGTGACGCTCGTGCCGTTTCTGCTCGGCTGCTGCCTGATGCGGATGGCCTGGTTCGCCGAGGATGACCGGGGGCTGCATCCCGGCCTGCGCTCCGCGCGTCAGGCCGTACTGCACAGCTCACCGACCGACGCGCGGCCCGGACCTCCCGTGGCAGGAGGCGTGCGGCGCGACCGGCCAGCACACTAATCCCAGGAGACGACCATGCCGCACATTTCGATCGTGGTCTGCACGCGGAATCGGGCCAGCCTGCTGCGCCAGGCGCTGCGCAGCTTGATCGCCCTCCAGACCGATGGCCTGTTCGCCTACGAAATCGTGGTGGTGGACAACGGCTCGACCGACGATACCAAGGAGGTGGTCGCGCGACTCCGGGCAGAAGCGGCTCACAAGCGCGGGACCACCGTCCGCTACCTGTTTTGCGCGCAGCCGGGAATCGTCATCGCACGGAACTGCGGGATCGCTCAGGCCTACGGCGAGTGGATCGCGTTTTTCGACGACGACCAGCTCGCGGAGCCTGACTGGCTTTTGGAATTGTGGCGTGGGACGCAGCAGCATGCCTGCCCGGTGGTCGGCGGCACCGTCCGGCTCGCCCTGCCGGATGACTGCTCGCAGCCGCTGCACCCCGTCGTGCGGATGCTGCTGGGCGAAGCCGTGCACGGCCCGCATCCGTTGCCCTACGGCGGTCGGCGGACTCCTGGCTGCGGCAACCTGATGGTCGCGCGTCAGGTCTTCGCGCAAGTCGGCACCTTCCAGCGTACCGTGGATGGCCGCGGCGAAGACACCGACCTGTTCAGCCGGATCGAGCAGGCCGGGATTCCCGCCTGGTATATCCCCACGGCCGTCGTGTGGCACGTCACACCGTGCCAGCGGCTGACCGAGGAGTATCTACTGGGGCTGGCCCAGCGGATGGGACGCGGGGTCGCTCAGCGGCAGGCGGCCGTCCTGGGCAGCAAACGCCTGCTCCTCGTGACGCTGGGCAAAGCGCTGCGGCTGGCACTGGTCCAAGGGCCAGCCATGCTCGCATCACGCTATTGGGGCTCGCATGCACAGTGGCTGGGCCGCCGCTGCCTCGTGGCAATCAACACCAGCTTCCTGCACGCTGCCGTCGCAGAGCTGTTTCGTTGTCAAACGCCTGCAAACCTTGCTGCCCAGCCCGCGATCCAGGTCCAGCCGCAGCCCTCGCAAGACGTCGTGGTGCCAGCTCCCGAAAATCATTCGGCTGCGGCCCCATCCCATTCAGCCACCAGCGTGTAAGTCGCAACGATCACACCAGGAACGAATGCTCATGCCTCTTGATGTCCATCTCCTGCAGCCCTCCGACCTGACCCTAGACCACTGGAAATGCTGGGAAGCCCTCCAAGCCGCCGAGCCGGCCTACGCCAGCCCATTTTTCCATCCCAAGTTCACTCAGGCCGTAGCAGCCGTCCGCCGCGATGTCGAAATTACCCTCGTGGGAGACCCAACCTGCCCCGTGGGCTTTTTTCCGTTCCAGCGCGGCCGACTGCAACTCGGCCGACCCATCGGAGGAAAACTCTCCGATTATCACGGGCCGCTGCTGGCGGCGGGAACGGCGTTCGATCCACAGCGGTGGCTGCGTCATTGCCGGCTGGCAAGCTGGGACTTCGACCATCTGGTTTGTTCGACCGATGCCTTTCGACCGTGGATCGTCGCGCGCGCTCCCTCGCCGCAACTGGATCTTTCACAAGGGTTTGCGGCTTACTTGCAAGCGATGCGACAGGCCGGAAACGACTCGATCCTGCGTCAAGGACAAAAGACGAGAAAAATGGTCCGCGAGGTGGGCACCTTGCGATTCGAGTACGACTGTCACAGCGAGGCCCCGTGGCAGGCGCTCGTTTCGTGGAAATCAGCCCAGCTTCGCGCCAGCGGGTTGCCTGATCTGTTCGCCTTCGAGTGGGTGAACAACCTCTTGACACACCTCCGCGAGGAGCCGGGGCGAGACTTTTCCACTCCGTTGTCCGTGCTGTGGGCAGGTGAGCAGATCGCCGCGGTGCTACTTTCGCTCCGTTGCCGAGGCGTGCTGCATTCGTGGTTCACAGCCTACAACCCGGATCTGGCCCGCTACTCGCCAGGCATCGCCCTTTTCCTCACCTTGGCGGAGCAGGCGCCCGATCGAGGCATCCACACGATCGATCTGGGCCGGGGAACGGAACGATACAAGACCAGCCTGGCATCCCGCACCGCCACCGTCGCCGAGGGTTCATTAACCGCTTTGTCGGTTGGAACAGCTCTCCGCTCTGCCTGGCGTCATACCCGAGATTGGGCGGCTCGCTCACCGCTGACCCGGCGTCTGGCTGAACCGTCCGGCTGGCTGGCCCCGCTTCGCCGCTGGTGGGCTTATTCGTAAACTATTTTATGGCAATGACTTCCGCCATCGATCCCGTCCTGATCGACTGCCGAGTTGGTCGAGCGACCATATCGGGGCACGTCATAAACCGCGGTCATCCATCAAAGACATCTTTTTTATTTGAGATGTTTCCCACTCCATGGAAGCGATCATTTTTTCAGTGAATTTGCTTGCCGTCGCGGCTGCCCTCGCACTGGCCTTGCCGGCCATTGTTGTTTGGCTCGAAGTTTGGCTGGCACTAGCCGGCCGCCCCCGCGAGGCACCCTCCCTAGCGAGTGGTGTGAATTACAGTACGGCTGGAAATATTGCTGTACTAATTCCCGCGCACAACGAAGGGTCGGTGATCAGCCAGACGCTTGCCACCTTGGCACCCACACTGCCTTCAGGCACACGACTGGTGGTCGTTGCGGACAACTGCAGTGACCAGACGGCGGCGATTGCCCGGCAGTGTGGAGCACAAGTCATTGAGAGACAAGACGTTACAAATCGCGGCAAGGGGTTTGCCCTCAAGGCGGGACTGGAGCACCTCGCGGTCGATCCACCCGCCGCAGTGGTCTTTCTCGACGCGGACTGCCAGGTTGCCCCCCAGACGGTGAACCTGCTCGCGTCGGCCGTGCTGGCTCATGGCCGGCCGGTCCAGGGACTGAATCTCTGCCCGGCCGAGGCTGGCGCTCCGTGGCAACAGCACCTTTCCAGCTTTGCATTTCGCTTCAAGAACCAGGTTCGGTGCCGGGGGCTATTCCGGTGTGCTGGACTGTGCCACTTGATGGGGACGGGCATGGCCCTGCCTTGGGAGTTGGCCCGAAGCGTGCCGTTGCAGGGCAGCCACCTCGCGGAGGATATGCAGTGGGGGATCGACCTGGCCATTGCGGGCCGGCCGGCCTTGTTCATCGAAGAAGCGAAGGTGACCAGCCCGTTGCCGAGCCAGCCGGGTGCGATCCGCACCCAGCGGACGCGGTGGGAACACGGGCACTTGCGGACCCTGGTCACGCAAGTGCCTCGTCTGCTAGGACATGCGCTCGTGCAGCGGCGCTGGGACCTGGCCGCCTTGGCCTTGGATCTTGCAGTGCCGCCGCTGGCGATGCTGGTCCTGTTGCTGGTGGCCAGCCAACTGGCGGCTTGGGGGTTGTGGGTCTTCGGAGGCAGCGGCGTGCCGCTGATGGTACTGTCGGCGGCGCTGGCCGTTTGCGGGTCAGCGGTCTTGTGGGCGTGGTATGCCGTGTGTCGGACCGAGGTGCCGCTGGGAACGCTGCTGCGGGCACCGACGTACGCACTGGCCAAGCTGCCGATGTATGCGGCCTTTTTGTTCCGGCCGCAGCGGCAGTGGGTGCGCACGCCTCGCGAGCATGGTCGTTAATAGCGCTGGGGCCGGAGCCCGCCGTCGAGGCGGACGTGGCGATCGTCGCGGGCGTTTGGCGCCATGAGCCCCTGGGGCGGCTTGCGGTGTCGCGGCAGGTGGGGGCGAGCGATCCGAAAACCTGACTGGCGTGACCGTCGCGGTGCGATAAAATCAAGCGTTCGGACGTGTGCGAGTGCCCCTCATGCGCTGCGCCCGGCTGGACGGCAGGAAGCCTGCGTGGGCCGAAGGATGCGTCCCCTTGCGGCAGTGGCACCGTGCTTCGCCAGCCGCCCGGGGCGTGCTTGACCAGCCGCCTCGGAAGATGGCCGCAGGCAGCGCGGGCGTCGTGCATGACCGGCCACCTCGGAGGGTAAGCGAATGGCTAGCGGCCACACTGGAAATGTGGTGCCCCGAAAGGGGTTGCGGGTTCGAGTCCCGTGCCCTCCGCTGCGCGTGGCACTGAGCGGGGAGGGGCGCCAGGAAGCCGGTCCGGCTGCGGCAGGCCGTC
>Ga0073932_1006812_pt1 | contig 11481 bp, 14 predicted proteins | sample DewCreD2012metaG_FD_76967 | JGI IMG/M metagenome (GOLD analysis project Ga0073932, IMG submission 76967) | Hot spring sediment bacterial and archeal communities from British Columbia, Canada, to study Microbial Dark Matter (Phase II) - Dewar... ...
CCGTAAGCAGTCGCCCGCTGGCTGATGTAACGGATGTTGAAGGCTTTTTGAACCGGCATGGACATGGCGTACTGGTTGTTTTCGCACAGGTAGATGACCGGCAAATCCCAGATGCTGGCCATATTCAGCGATTCGTGAAACGCGCCTTCGTTGGCAGCGCCGTCCCCGAAGATGGTCAGGCAGACCTGCCGGGTTTTGCGTTTGCGGATGCTCAAGCCGACCCCGACCGAAATGGGAATGCCGCCGCCGACGATGCCGTTGGCGCCGAGGTTGTTCATCTCCACATTGGCAATGTGCATCGAACCGCCCCGCCCGCGGCAGTAGCCGGTTTCTTTGCCCAAAAACTCGGCCATCATCAGGCGCACATCACTGCCCCATGCCAGGCAGTGCCCGTGTCCGCGGTGGTGGTTGAGCAGGTAATCGCCATCCTGCATGGCTGCGGAAGCGCCGACGGCAACCGCTTCCTGCCCGATGGAAAGATGCATGGTACCGTGTACCAGCCCGCGCGCAAACAGGTCTTCGGCTTTTTCTTCAAAGGCGCGGATGATATTCATCTGCAGAACCCACTCCCGCAGGCGGGGTTCTCCCAATTCTTCGATCAGCCGCTGGTGATTTGGCTGATAAATTTCGGTTTCCACCAGAGAAGTCCATTCCATAATTACTTTGCCTTTTCTCCTTCGATGTATTTCTGAATGCGCAGTGCAGCAATTTCATCGGTCACAAGATGGTTAATGAAGCCTGCCCGGCTGGCCGCCAGAATGGGCAGCGCTTTGGACTGCCCCCCTGCCACCCCGATCCGCACCGGAATACCGCGCAGCGTATTGGCATCCACTCCGACAATGCAGCGGGTCAGCGGGGTATCAATCAGGTTGCCCTGAATGTCAATGTGAATGGCACACACATCCCCCACTGCGCCGGCCTCGCGCAGGGATTCCAGCTGGCGGTAATCGAGATAACCGGCGCGCAGCAGGCTGGCATATTCAAAATCCACCGTACCAACCCCCACCAGCGCCAGGTCAATTTGCGCAAAATGATGAATGACCCGCTGAACGTGGGGGGCGTTCAACAAAGCCGTACGGGTCGTTTCGCTGTCCACAATCAACGGCAGGGGCATGGTCGCATACTGCCCGCCGAGCAGCCGCGCCAGACGGCGCGCCAGCTCCGGCCCGTCAATATCCGGGTTGGGGGTACCCAGCGAGCCGATCATCTGCACCACCCGCAATCCCTCCAGGCTTTGGGTGCGTACCGCGTTGACCGTTTCGAACAGGGCGGTGCCCCACGAAGTGCCGATGGTGATGTGTTCGTGCAGATGTTCTTCCAGCATCAAAGCGGCCATGGCGCCCAGGCGACGCAGCATTTCAGTGTGGGTCAATGCCCCGCGCTGTAAAACCCGCACCTCTTTCAGGCACAGCGTATCCTGCAAATAGGTTTCCAGCTCGCGCACGCGCTGCAGCGGGTAATGAATGCGGATTTCAACGATGTTGTTTTCGCGCGCCTCGCTGATCATGCGCGAAATCATCGAACGCGAATAACCGACCTTTTGAGCGATCTGGCTCTGGGTCAGGTTTTGCTCGTAGTACATTTCGGCAATCCGGGCAAGCAGTTCAATACGCTGCGTTTCCATAGGTTCGGTCAGTGGAAAAAGGGATTGAGATTAATGTACAAAATTCGCGCACAAAATACAATACATTTGTGAATATCTTTCACAATTGTGAATTTAGACAACGAGCGGAAAAGTTGTGAACAACAACGCCGATCGGATCAATTGATTAGCCGTCAAATCGGGATGATTATTCCATCAGATATATGCGAAAATTGCAAAAGAATATTTATGCAATTTTGTATTATTATTCAAGTTCTATTGACTTATGCAACATGAATTTGTAGAGTATCTTTGGAATAAATAAATCAATTTAGAATAAGTATCCCCCTACTCCATAATTTATTGCGAGGTTTAACCCTCGCAATATGTGGTGGCGGATCATCTTTTACTTGATGGTGGCTTGAGAAATATCTTTCACAATTTCCCCTGTTTTTTCCGGTGTATTCAAACGTATCGCCACATCCGCTTGAGAAATGATCCCGACTACTTTATTTTCATTGTTGACGATGGGGATTCGGCGAAGCTGATATTTTGACATCGCTTCCAACGCACGATGAAAATCATCCTCAACCCGAACGGATACAACCTTACGGGTCATTACGGCTTCTACTTGGGTGGTTTTTGCGTCACGGGCTTCAGCGACAACCTTCAACGCAAGATCACGATCCGTAATTATGCCAATCAATCTTCGATTTTGCTCATTATCAATTACCAACAGGGAGCCGATGTTCTCGCGCTTCATCAACTCTGCAACTCTTGTAACGTTATCAGTTGGCAGACAACAAATGGGATTGGGAGACATTACATTCTCGCAAGTTTTCATAGGGTTTTCCTTTCATAGACAAATGAATTTTGCTGGTCGTAGTACAGACAACAATGGTCAATCACTCCAGGCCAAGGGAGTGAAGGATCTTCTGAATCCAATCGTCATTCTGGGTAAAGAATTCCTTCCAAAGACCTCTTGTTTCATCCGCCATATCTGGTGGATTAACCGACTGGCAGATTGGATGATAGCGTGATTGGGTAATTGTTCCAATCACCTTTCTTAATTTGGGTTGCTTTTATCCCTGCAAAGCGCGGACTAAACGAGCCCAAGCACCTGCAAGAAGACCAGAATGATCGCGATCACAATCAACGCATGAATCCAATTTCCGGTTTTTGGGAAACTGGGGCTAATCCTCCGGCCAAAAAAGCCGAGCAGCCATAGTACGACGAGGATAATGACAATCGTCCACATGATATTTCTCCTTTTGGTTTTGGTTTGCTAATTTGCCAGATGTCTGGCTAATTTTTCCAGCAAGGTTCATTTCGAGGTCAAAACTTTAAAATCGATTCTGCCCTCGCCGGGTAATGGTGTGGTGGAGGTGCATTCAAGCACCCCCACCCTTGAGCGGTTAATTTACTTCCTCCGCGGGGAAGAATGGCCGGGTATTTTGATTTATCGCCCTCGGCGAACAAGACGAACAATTGCAAGCAAAATGATGGCACCCAGCAGTGTCACCAGCATGGTCGGAAGCGTGATCGCATCGTTGATAGTTCCGACACCAAATATTGGGCTAAGGAACCAGCCAGCCAGAAATGCCCCAACAACAGCTACAACGATGTTAATAAGCAAGCTTGAGCGGTCGCGCATGATCATGGTTGCCGCCCAACCGATTACTGCAGCAACAATCAAATAAATTATGATATTCATTGGTTTCTCCTCATATAGGAATATTTTTGTTTCCTGGGATTCCAGGTTTTTGGTTGACCCAAACCTCCCTTCAAGGAAGACTGGATTTGGTCTTTACTCCAATATCATCTTATCCGATTGGAGCTCGCCATGTCCCGCATATAACCTGAAAAATCTCTATAAAAATCTATCTATCCTGAAACAATGACCAGTCTTCTGTCGAAAATCCAGCTCAACTACCTGCATCCCACCCAACATTTTGCGATTGGCTTATAGAATTGCCGGCCAGCCACAATGAGAGTCTCGCCAAAATGTCCACCCTGAAAACGAACCAAATAGATTGATCCTGCATTACTCATGATCGAGATTTCATGTAACTTGTACTGGTTTTACGAAAGATCACTTTTTATGGATCCGGCTTTCACCAATTCTCCTTCCGCATCGGCAAACTCAGCCGAGTCAACCGCCTGAAGAAGGGGTTCTGCTTTTGCAATCAATTTGGTAAGTCGTTCCATTGAGCTGGTCACAAGCGGCAAAGAATCCCCTTCCATTTCTTTTGTTGCGCTCCTGATGCGTTCAAGTCGTTCTTTGAGATCCGAAATCTGAGCCGTAGCCCGTATCGGCAGGGGATGGGTGACCAGGCGGGTCCAAAGGATATTGCCAATAACCGATAGGGGCGGTGCCAGGATGATACCAATCAGACCAAAAACTTCTACCAGCGCAATGAGCAGAACAATGGTCAGGATGGGATTGTCCCATCTGCGGTTGAAAAGACGCGGTTTAATCCAAACCACCAAACCGAGCACAACCGCCATTGTGTAAATCACCATGTACAGGCTGAGTTGGGTACTGGTCAGCAGTCCTATCAAAAGGGGAGGAATAACTGCCAGAGGCGCCCCGACGATTGGAATCAGGCAAACCAGAGCCCCGACCAGTGCCAGGGTAAAAATGTATGGCGTTCCAAGCAGCCAGTATCCAACCCCCAACAGAAGACCTGCCAGAATACTTTGAATTAACTGTCCGCGTATGTAAGCGCCGATTTCCAGTTCGATAATCCGCCAAATTGTTCGCGCCTGTTTGCGCTGCGTAGAAGGTAACAACGAGAGCCACAGTCTCTCAAAATTAATTTGATTGGTACTCCAGTAAACGCTCAAAAAGAGAATAATGACCGCAGCAGCGACGATGCCGCCAATGCCTTTGGTGAGATTCAAAATGAACGGCAATATATACTGCCCCTCACTGCCGGTAATTGCCTCGGAAAGCATGCTGGGGGAAGGCAGTCGGGTAATCACAGATTGCTGGAAGATGCTGCCTTCCAGCCATACTGGCAACCTCCACTCATCCTGCACTGAAACAGTTTGAGCCAAATGCTGACTTTCAGAATAGACGTTCTTACCGGTCAGAAAAAGAAAGATGCCGAAACTGCCAACGGCTGCGACGTACAGTAAAATCCATGCAGCACGCCTGATGATACTCTTCCCTTTCAGACGGTAAACCAAAGGGCGGAACGCTGAAGCGAGCGCCAGCGAGATCAGCACGTACACAATTACCACGCCAAATTGCCATAAAACCACCAAAATCAGAAGGGTAGTCATAATTGCCAATGCAAATCTGAACACGGTTTTTGTCATGATGCACCTGAAGTATGGATCTGAGCCAATAAAGTATCAAGATCGGTAGTAATCGTTTCAATTTCATCCATCACATGGTCAATTTGCTTGACTCGCAGAGTTGAGCCTGTTTTTTTGAGCCGTGCTTGTTTTTGCAGGTCGTGAGCAAGGTCTTGCGCTTCATAACGAAGTCGGCTGGCATAATTACGGTCAACTGAAGGCTCTTGCGCCATGGCGGAGGGGTGAAAGACATAGCGGTTGAGTAATAATTGAATAATCGCTGCAATCGGAATGGCCATAAGGGCGCCGGCTATGCCAAATAAAGTGCTGAAGGCAAAAATTGCCAGCAGGCTGACGAATGGATTGACCCCCACCGCTTTACGCATCACGCGCGGCACGAGGAAGATGCTTTCCAACTGCTGAATTACCAGAGTGGCAACAACCACCCAAATCAATTTTGAAGGGGCTATGGATAAAGCAACCACACCCGCCGGTATGGCGCCCAGAAATGGCCCAATCATCGGCACTGCTTCCAGTAAGCCGGCAACAAGTGCCAGTACCAGGGCGTTGGGTAAACCTAAAAGCATGTAGACAACAAGCGACACTACCCCGATAACCAGACAAAGGATAATCTGGCCGACAAAATAAGAACCCACCTTGGATTCAATTGCCGAAATCAACTCAGCTGTTTTCTCTCGGTTAACTTTTGGAACCAACAATAACAGGGATTGAATTGTCCCGCTTCCTTCCAGTGTCCAGTGAAAGGCTAAAAGTAAAATAGCGGTGAATAAAAAGATCAACTTAAGGGTTAATGACACAACAACAGCAGCCTGACCTGCGAAAATCAACATGCCGGATCCGGTTTGTTGGATCGGTGTCAGGCCGGGTAAGGTCGCTGGCAGGAACTCGCTGATATCCCTCACCAATGGATCCGGAAAGGAGGAGATCCAATCGCGCAGGTTTTGGTAGTACCCCGGTACTGCACCAACAATGGTGGTCCCCTGTTCCAGGATCAAGGGAAACAATAACAAAACAAAGAGGATGGTCACGGCGAGCAACAGGAGAAAAACCAGAATCACCCCGCCAATCCGCGGGAGACCTCGCCGATTCAACCAGCCAACAAACGGTCTGATTACCGTGCCTAACAGGATGGCGATGAATAAAGCAAAGAAGGCCTGATAAAACCGATAAAACAGAAAAAAACTGAGGGCGACAATCGCAAACACGAGCGTTGCCCCCATAATGCGTCGAAACGTCCATTCAAATGTTTGTGGTGTTGGTGGAACTGTCATACTTCCCTTCAAAATCTTCTTAACCTGAAATTGAAATTCGAGATTCGGAAAACCCGGTTATTCTTGAGTCGGCAGCAGCCATTTTATTTCAACAGCAGCAGCACGAAGAAAAATCAACCGGGCTTTTCCTTACATTACACTTACCAGACAAGCTGGAAAAACTTATCCAGAACTGTCATCCTTCATACATAGCAATGGGCTTGTCAGCCAACCGACGTTCAGCTTTTACCATTCGGCTGGCAAGCCAGCCGATAACCGCCCCAACGGACAGCCACAAGATGAAATTTATCAGGTTCACAGGTCATTCTCCTTTCAAAGAATTCTATACACCACACCGTTTTTTGACCTACCATGAAATAAACCGGCGAGGTGGTGAGGATTTGGGGTGAAAAATTATCGGTTTCGTTTTCGTGAGATTTGGTGACAAACAGTGCCGAATCATTTTCCACGAAGGCAAACCCTCACAGCCGGCAGTTGTTCAGGTAGGGTTACCATCATGCTGAGGAGCATGCTCTGTAACAACTGTTTGCCGTGTGCTCATGGGGCCGCGCGGGCGGTAAAAAAGAACATAAACAAGCCGCACTATAGCCCAACCGACCAGGCCGTAAACGATCATAGCAAGCAGGGTGGATAATTCGAGCACCATACCGCTGGCCGCCGGGGCACCCATCAGGCTGGCAAATGGAGCCACAAAAAGGTCGGTCACACTGTAAAGAAAGGTTGCAAACGCATTGGCCGGGTTGACCGCGATCAACTTGAAGATAAACCGCAGCCCAAGCACTCCCTGGAGAAGGCCAAGCATCAACCAGATCAGCTGGGTGACTTTAAAACCAGTAACCCGCGCTTGGCCTCCCTGTTCGTGTTGGGTAGTTCTGACTTCTTTGTAATCCGTCATTTTGTCCTCTTTTCCAATTCTTCTTCTGCCTGCTGCCGGGTGTATCCGTACTTTTCCTGGAGCAGACCGAGTAATTTATCCAATTTACCGTTGACTTTTTCCAGGTCATCATCGGTCAGTTCACCCCACCAGATTTTCGCCTGTCCGCGCAATTGCTTCCATTTTCCTTCAAAGATATCGTTGTTCATCGTGTTTTCTCCTGTAAAATCAAATTCTTATGTTGAGGGGTAATTTAATGGTCACCGGGCAGGTTTGAGTAACATACCCAGCATCAGACCAACAACCATGGTAAGGGTAAGGGCTACCCACGGGTATCTGACCGCTTCCCTGCCGAGGCTACCGGGAGCTTTGTCTGCAAATTCCTGAACTTTGGTATTGTATTGGTGTAATCCGTGTCCCACTTCTTTCCTGACTTTTGCCGCAACGCTCACCAGAGTGTCTTTGGCATCACCTGTTAATTGTTCCAACTCTTTGCTCATGTCAGAAACGTTATCTTCTGCCCATGTGACGAGGTCGCCTTTAGCATCATCGGCTACTTTGGATAGGTCATCCCCAAACCTGGTCACTCTGGTAGCGCTATGCCCGGCCAGAGTTTCCATGTCTTTTTTAATTCTGGCAATATCCTGCCGAATTTTGTTTTCCAATTTTCGATCATTCATTTCATTATTCTCTTTTCTGGCTTTCGCCTTAATTTGTGATCATGCCACAATGGGTGATGCCCAAACACAGCATTTCACTGAATAAACTTTTTTGGTTCGTCAATCCCGACTCGCCCGACTTACAATTACGGTTTCGCCTTGCTGAGCGTGCCCATTCTGGCATTCTCTCAAAAAACACCATCTTGTCGTCCAGTAACCGGGCGGTTTTGATTTGTTCCTCAAGCGGTTCGACCTTCCTTCCGAACCAATGATCTCGACCATCGGCATTGGATTCATCAGGAACGTTTGGTAGAGCCTGGCTAGCCCTTAAGTTAGGGGAAAGGTGAAGTCAAGCAACCTTGTGTTGGCGCTGATTGGTCTCCGGTTGAATATACGAACGAAGTCGCCAGGCCATCTTTTCGTGCAAACGCATCACACTTACCAGCAATTCAAAAGTGCCTTCGTCTTCGTAATCCTCGTTGCATTTCCTGACGTCTTCACGCAGGAGACGAATTGAGATTTCATGGTCGGCCAAAAGTTGTAAAATATCCGGGACGATGCCGGGTTGTTCCGCTAAGCGAGTAAGCCTGATAAATTCATTCAGGCTGCCAATGGCAGTCCCGCCAAGCATACGCGCTCGCTCTGCAATCTTGTCAGAGATGTGATTCAGTTGCTGGTATTGCGCCTTGAAGAGGATTTGCAGGTCAAAGGAACGTGTTCCACATATATTCCATTTCGCGCTGCGGGTTTTTACCGACAGAACAACTTCATTGGCCAGCGTATGGTTGAGCATGTCCACAACCGAATGACGGACATCGCTATCCAACCCGATATTCGGCTGAATCTCAACCGGCGGGTTCATGCTATATCGGCTGCTTTGTCGGTTACGCATATTGCTTCCTTTCTTTAGATGGATTTTTCTCTACTACCATCGTAAACGAAAGGAGCTATCAATGTCCCTAATACAACCTGTAAAATCTCTATTAAACGGTGAACCGAAAATTGGGATGTACGGTGAATCAGTAGATTTTCTTGGAGTGTAAATTGTATCCCATTCCGGGTACTGTCTCGATCAGCGCACCATATTCCCGCATTTTCTTGCGCAATCGGCCAATATAAGAATGTAAATAATGGTTTGAACCTCGATATTCCACTCCCCATACTGAAGCAATCAGTTCATCGTGAGTAACGATGGAATCCAGGTGAAGAGCCAGTTCAGCCAGAATGGCATATTCCGTTTTGGTCAGGTGCAAATCATTTTCGGCAATAAAGACCCGACGTTGTGCCAGATCAATCCTTAACTCGTCAATTTCTATCTTGGTTTCAGATGTTTTTGCTGACACGTACGACCGGCGAAGAAAAGCCCGTACCCGCGCCAGTAATTCTTCAGACCCAAAGGGTTTGGTCACATAATCATCCGCACCGGCATCCAGGGCAGCAACTTTGAGATCTTCCTCCAATCGTGCGCTCAAGATGATGATCGGTACGTCCGAACGCTTTCGGATATAGGACGTCACATCAACCCCGGAAAGTCCCGGCAACATTAAATCAAGCAGAACCAGATCGAAGGGGATTTTTTCAAACAGGGTAATTGCCTCATGGCTATCTGCCGCTTCTATAACCGAGTAACCCCGTTTGGATAGGTTAACCCGCACCAGCTTACGAATGCTCGGGTCGTCTTCAACAAGTAATATATTTCCCATGGTCTACCTCTCATCTTTTGCGGGTGTTTCCGATTCATGCAAAGGCACACGCGGGATGGTAAAAGAAATTGTCGTCCCCGGAGTATTTTTCCTCTTTATCCAGATGCGACCACCATGAGCTTCAACCAGGCCTTTACAAATCGCTAACCCTAAACCGGCGCCTTGTGTCGAACCTTTCTCGATATCATCTCCCCGCCTGAAAGCCTCAAAAACCCTTTTATGTTCAACCGGAGGAATACCAGGACCTTGATCACTCACATTAACCTGAATAAAACCACCGCGCACACTGGCCGAAATGCTGATTTCAGTACCCTTTGGAGAATAAGTGGAGGCATTGCGAATCAGGTTGACAAGCACCTGCACATTCCGCTTTGCGTCAACGTAAACGGGCGGCAAGTTGGCCGGGATGTGAAGAGAAATGGTATGCCCCGCTGTCAGGCTTTGAATCTGTGACAGTGCCTCTTCAACCACCTCGCTAAGCGAATTGGGTTTCATGGAAATTGGCAACATTTCCGCCTCCAGTCGAGATAAGTCCAACAGGCGATCTACAAGTTCCTGAAGCCGGTAAGCCTCATTTTGAATGGTCTGGATAAAATCGTTCTGTTCATCGGCATCCCACCTCACATCTTTGGCTAATAAGGTCGAGGTAAAGCCAAGAATGGAAGTTAAGGGCGTGCGCAGCTCATGCGAGATCATCCCGAGAAATTCGGTTTTGATTTGATTGGCTTTTTCAGCTTCGCGGCGGAAATCCTCCTCTATTGCAAGTTTCTTAAGGTTGTAGAGAGTGATGGAAGCCTGACTCATGAGTACATTGAGATGACGAAGAGCCGATGGATCAAAATGATGGCCTTTCGAATAATATACCAACAGGCAACCCCCCCATTCCCCTATCGCAATCAACGGGAAGATTACCATGTCTTGAACCTGTCCTTCCAGAAGAAAATCGCGTACCCATGATGTCAATCTGGGATCTGTTTGAACGCCAGAGATGATCACCACCCGGTTGGGTTTGAGTAACTCCCAAAACCCGGTTTCTTCATATAGATTGGATTCGCTCAACCAGGAGGTTGGATCTTGTCCCGACTGCCACGAGGCTGTTAATTCAACACCACCGGCGGGACCTTTTTCAGGATCTTCAAAAGTGAGCAATGTTGCCCGCTGAGCTGAACGCAATTCTCGGGCAGACATTACAGTTTTCAAAACCGTTTCAGGTTTTCGGGCCAGACTCAACCTCCGGCTGAGATTAACCTGTTCGCGGAATCGCTCCAGGGTGATGCGCAACATTAATTCAAACTGTTTTTGAGCGGTGATGTCCTGTGCAATACAAAATAGAAGGTCTGCTTTACCAGATTCGCTGTGGAGTAAAATGGTCCTCGTCGAAACCCAGCGCTGACTGCCATCTGGACGCAGGATACGATACTCTTGATGGAAAGGTTTGCGACTGTTGAGAGGTTTTGCCACCATCACTTGCACCCGATCTTCCGGGTGAACACTTTCAATCAGAATCATAGGATCGGCATACAAACTTTCACAAGGCCTACCCCAAACACTCTCAAAGGCTGGGCTTATGTAAAGTATTCGACTAAAGTCAATTTTCTGCAGCCATATAACCTGTTCAATATTCTGCACAATCTGGTTGAGGAAGAAATCGTTTTCAACCCGGCTCTTCCAGCTCTGCAGATGAGATTCCGTGGAGCTTTTAATCACCAATTCTCCTGACTTTGTTTTCAATCAAATCCAGTAATCTTCTGAAGCACTGGCGAATTCAATGAGACCTTCCTTGTGCACTCTTTCATCGTTTTTATTATACAACCTGCTCTAAAGAGTTACAAAAACAACATCCAGTTGATTACAGCCGTCCTTTGTAATAGCACTCGGAATATCCGTTCACCTGAGTTCGTTGGGGTTCGTTGAGCGGTGAGAAATTATGATCGTGGAAAGCCATGACATGGATCTCAGTTTAAGTTAACGTGAGTTCGGGATAAGATCAAAACCCGGCATGCGATGCCAATGCCCCCACCTGCACCTCCCCCAAAATCGCCCCTGCGATTTTGGGGGAGGCGGGAGG
>Ga0073932_1006817_pt1 | contig 11474 bp, 8 predicted proteins | sample DewCreD2012metaG_FD_76967 | JGI IMG/M metagenome (GOLD analysis project Ga0073932, IMG submission 76967) | Hot spring sediment bacterial and archeal communities from British Columbia, Canada, to study Microbial Dark Matter (Phase II) - Dewar... ...
GACGGCAGCAACTACGCCGGCTGGCCGCGCAGTCTGTCGGCGATGGGGCAGTATGCGGCCGCGGTCGGCGACATCGACCGCGACGGCGAGTTCGAGATTGCGGTCTGCACGCGCGGGATGACGAGCGGCGGTTCGGTCGCGGTTTTCGATGAAGGCGGTAATGCGAAGCCGGGCTGGCCGTTCACGGGCCTGGTTTCCGGCAACTTTTCGGACAGTCCGACGCTTGCCGACCTGAACGGCGACGAGACGCTCGAGGTTATCGTCGGCGAGCGGGATTATCCGGTCGGCCACCTGCACGTTCTGACTCACCGCGGCACCCGGTATCCCGGAGCGTGGCCGTGCTCGCTCGACCATGTGCCGGCGATGGGGGCGGCGGTCGGGGACATCAATCTTGACGGCCAGCCGGAGATTGTCTACGGGTCTTACAATTCTCTCTACGTGTTCCGGCGGGACGGCACGCTCCTGCCGGGTTGGCCGCAGACGACACCAAACGGCGGATACTTTTCGTATCAGTCGCCGGCGCTGGCCGATGTTGACGGCGACGACACGCTGGAAATCGTGGTGGCCGAGCACCGCGACGGCAGCGGGACCTATGTCTTCCGCCACGACGGGACGATTCAGAGCGGCTGGCCCTACCGGTTCGCGCGCTGGAGCTACTGTCCGCCGACCGTCTGCGACCTCTATGGCAACGGCGGGCTGAAGGTTATCTGCGGCCAGTCCGGCGTCGTGAGCAGTCCGGCAGCGGTGTTGTATGCGTTCGACGGGTCGGGTGCGGTTCTGGCCGGCTTTCCGGTTGTCCAGCCCAATGGTGACGCAGCGGAGGGGAACATTACCGTCGCCGACGTCGATGGCGATGAGGACATGGAAATCGTCTTCACGAGTAACCTGATGGCCGACAACAAGGGCTATCTCTTTGCAGTTCATCACGACGGTAGTCCGGTTTCGGGCTGGCCGCTGCGGCCGAACGGCTTCACCTACATGAACGGCGCGACCGTGGCCGACGTGGACGGCGACGATTCGCTCGACATCGTCGTGGTCGCGGCCAGCGGCGCTGTAATGGAGGTGACGGTCTATGAGGCGGGCGTGCCGTTCAACCGCGCGGCCTGGGAGTGGCCGACGTATCAGTTCGACATGTGCCGGACCGGCCGGTATCAGCCGTGCCCGACCGGTGTGGCAGAACAACCGCCGCGAGTCGAAGCTGCGCATCCGGGCTCAAGCATTGTCCGCGGCGTGCTGTTTGTGCCCGAGCCCGCAACCCGGCTCTCGACATTGGCACTGCTCAATTCAGCCGGCCGGAGGGTGCTGGACCTTGTGCCCGGTGCGAACGACGTGGGCCGGCTGAGCCCCGGGGTTTATTTCGTGAGAGGCGAGAGGGCCGGGGTCGGCAGGGTAGTGGTTGCACGGTAGCCCGCGCATACGGCTGCGGCCGGGCCGGTCGTTTCTGCTATTCAAGAGGCCGGGATGGGATTGCCCTTCTGAATCACCGGGGGAGTCACTCCCCCCACGGTCCCCCCGGTAGTCGGCAAGACAGCTTAAGTATTCCGTCTGCCGGTAGTTGCGCAGTTACTCCCGCGGTGTAGGGGGTCGCGGGGCTAGAACTGCTGGACTGGCTCGATTTCCTCGGTTTCGATTCCGGGCAACTGCCTGCGGTCGGGCCGGTAGTTGTTGAAGCTCCAGGTCAGGCCGAGCGTGACGACCGGGGTCTTGCGGGCGAAGTTGGCATGGGTGTAGAAGTCGTCGCCTTCGGTCGTTATCACGTGGCCGCCGGACGAGAGAAGGTCGCGCACCTGCAGGCTGATGAGCAGGCTGCGGTTGAAGAAGGCCTGGCGGAGTGCGATGCTGGTCGAGAATGTGCTGCCGCTGGTCCCCTGAGCTTCGGTGGTCGGGCTGGAGTAGTTGGCGCGGAGCTGGACCAGAGTCATGGTCGGGAAGCGGAAGTCGAAGCTGCCGCCGGTGGTCCAGTTGAAGCTGGAGCGGTCGAAGGTCCGGCCGAGGATTTCGCCGTGCATGCGGTAGTCGTAGATGTCGCCTTCGAGGGTGATGCTCCACCATGGGAACGGAGTGAGGTCGAGCGAGAGCTCGGCACCGGTTGAACGGTCGGTGCCGACGTTTTCAATCGTGCGCAGCATCACGCCGGGCCGGCCGGGGTAGAGCGAGGAGATGCGGTTGGTCAGGTTGTGCGTGATGCGGTGGTAGCCCTCGAGCGAGATGCGGCCGGCGCTGAACGGCCAGAGCAGGCCGCCTTCGATTGCGTCGATGTATTCGTTTTTCAGGCCGGGGTTGCCTTTGAGAACGTTGTAGGCGTCGAGCCAGCGCTCGGATGGCTCCAGGTCCCAGCCGCGGGGCCGGTCTATGCGGCGGGTGTAGCTGGCCATGAGCTGAAGTTCGGCCGGCAGTTTGTAGGAGAGGTGGGCGGTCGGGAAGATGTCCCACTGATTCAGCGCGAAGACGGAGTCGGGCGCGGAGATGGTGCGGGCGGTCTGTTCCAGCCGCAGTCCGGGCTGCACTCCGAGCCGGCCGAAGGTGGCGGACCAGGTGGAGTAGAGGGCGTGGATGTCGTAGCGGAAGTCGGAGATGTAGCTGAATGAGGGCAGGTCGGGATAGCGGCGGGCCGCGGTGTCGTATTCGGTCATTTCATACCTGTCCTGAGAGCGGACGAACTGTCCCTGGTAGCCGGCCTCGAGCTTGTCTTCGGCGCGCAGCGGCAGTGTGTAGTCCAGCTTTGCGCCGAGACGGTTGCGCGGGCCGCCTTCGAACGTGCGCCGGCCGCTCGTAATCCGGTCGGCGGAGTCGCGCATTTCGGTGGTGTCCCGGGAGGTGCGGTCGTGACGGTTGAAGTCGAGGCGCAGGGCGAGATTGTGGTTGGGGGAGCCGAAGGTGTGGGTGTGGTCGAGGTTGGCCGAAAGGTTGCCGCCGCCGCGGCCGGAGTTGGAGTAGCCGGAGTAGCGGGCAGTGTCGGTGCCGGGTTCGCGCCATTCCCTGTAGTCGGCCTGCTGGCTCTGGCCGCCGCCGCGTCCGCCCCAGCGGGCGCCGAGGCTGAGCCGGTCGTTCGGGCCGAGCTGGAGTTCACTGCCGGCACGCAGGCCGTAGAACCGCTGGCCGAACGCGCCGGTGCCGTCGGAGTTGACGTGGCGGACAGTGTCGCCGGAACGGGTCCAGCTTTCGACGGTGCGCGTGCCGGGGAAGTTCATCCGGTTGAAGTTGGCGCCGATGAAGGCGGAGACGATGCCGCGCCGCAGACTGACCAGCAGGTCGCCGCCGTATTTGTCGTCAAGTCCTCCGGTCAGGTTGGTCATGCCCGAGATGCCGCGCTGCTGTTGTTTCTTGAGAACGACGTTGACGATGCCGGAGACGCCTTCGGGGTCGTGCTTGGCCGAGGGATTGGTGATTATCTCGATGCTCTGGATCGTCGAGGCCGGAATCTGCTGCAGGGCTTCGCTCGGTTCGAGCAGGGTCGGGCGGCCGTCAATCAGGACGGTGAAGTTCGAGGAGCCGCGCAGGGTGACGTTGTTTTCGACGTCGACCCGGACGCCGGGGACGTTTTCGAGCGCATCGACCGCAGTGCCGGACTGAACCGCCGGATTCTGGGCGACGTTGACGATTTTTTTGTCAATCTTGAACTCGAGCCGGGGCCGCTCGGCGGTGACTTCGGCGCCCTCGACCGCGAGCGCGGTCTGGCGCAGGTTGATGCGGCCGAGGTCGACGGTCGCACCGGGAGTGACCTGAACTTCGGGAATGACGTGGGTGCGATAGCCGATAAACGAGACCTCGACCTTGTACCGGCCGGGCCGGAGCCCGGCCAGCTCGAACCGGCCGTCGGCCCGGGTTATTGTGCCGTTGACGAGCGTGGTGTCGCGCAGGCCGTGGACGACGACGTTGGCGTACTCGACCGGCACATCGAGGTCAAGGTCAAAAACCCTGCCAGTGAGGGTTGCCGCGGGCAGCGACTGGCCCAGGCCGCGGGCCGGCTGGGCGCCGGCAGCGGCGAAGACAAGCAGCAGCAGAATCAGACCGGAAAAGCGGTTTGTCATAGTGGTCTCTGAGAATAACCGGCAGTGGTGGGTAGTCAAACAGGTAAGCACTCTGCAGTTCATACTCTATTAGACTCCGGCCGGGCCGTTTTACTGCGCCGGTGTCCGCGAATTGACAGCGGTCAAGACCGGGGAGTATAATTGCACGGGAGGCAACATGCGCAGGATTTGGCTTGTCGGCAGTCTACTGCTGCCGCTGGCGGCAGCAGCGAATCCGGTTCTGCTGCAGGTGTTGAGCGAGTTTCAGACCGCGCCCGACTCGCTGGAGAGAATCGAGCTCTTCCCCTACTCCGGAATCAGCTCTTTTCCCTATCCGCTGGGCGGGACGCAGGTCATCACCAATGCCGGGACCGCGGTCATCAATCCGGGCGTCCAGTTCGACAACGAAAGCAGCTACGTGGTCATCAACCGGACAAACACGACCGGGACCTTCGCGCTCGGCGACATCGCCGATTCGATTGCGCTGGAGGGGCCGACGATTACGGGCAGCCTGACTTACCCGGGGAATCCGTGGCGCAACCACCTGCGGGCGTTTGCGCCCCCGGCCGGCATGTCGTCGGCGATACACAAGTGGCGGGAGATTGTCCTGCCCGATACCTACTACGTCTTCACCTGGTATCTGGACTCGACGCCGACGTTCGGAGCGCGAAACGACGACAACGGCGGTGGTGTCTACGGCATGGTCAGGGACGAGGATTCAACCGCGCTGGCCGGTGCAACCGTGACGCTCGCCGGACCGCGCGGGGCTTTCGTGGCGACGACTTCGTCCGGGCCGCCTTCGCCGCATCCGCGCGGGTACTATGACCAGAAGCCGACCGGACCGGGCCGGTTCCAGATGACGGTGACACTGGCGCACTACCGGCCGTGGACAATGGCGGAGTCGCTGGAGCTGGGCGTGAACGAGCTGCGGCAGATCGACGTGGTGCTGGCGCCGGACTCTGTGGGAATCGCGGAGCGGCCCGAGGCTGCAGGTTTCTTGCAGGCAGGCTGGCGGGAGGGCCGGCTTGTCGTCTTCGCGCCAGAGCCGGGCCCGGCCGTGGTGAACATTTTCACCGGCGACGGCAGGCGGAATCGGAGCGAGAGGATGTTGCTCCGGCGCGGAGCAAACCCGCTGGCAGTAGTGCCGACACCGGCTCCGGGAGTCTACTTCGTTTCGGTTCGGAGCGGCGCGGCAGCAGTCCGCAGTAAGGTCGTCGTCTACTAGCGGTCGGACCAGTTGACGACGACGTCTCTGTCCGGATAGAACCGGCGCCGGGCGAACCAGTAGGTGACGGTCGAGCCGGTCCGGGTGATGCTGTCCGGCCGGTAGTTGAGCCGGACGCCGGGCAGGTCGGCCGGAACGTCCACTCTGAACCGGGCGAGGTCAATCGGCCGCTTCCATTTCCGCGTGCTGGTGACGATATAGCGGCAGGAGTTGCCACGCAGCGGCTGGCGGTAGCAGGCCTGAAACGAATCTTCGGAACCCGGGCTGAACTTCATCACGAAGGTGACGCCGGAGTCGGCGAGCCGGAAGCCATAGCCGGGAATCACGATTGAATCCGGCCATGCATGATTTGAGTCGAGCGGAAACGGGTAGAGAATCATCGCCGTAACCGGCTGCGCCGCCGAGCTCCGGAAGTGGTAGTTGGCTTGCACGCGGAGCATTCCGGGCCGGACGTCGAGCGCGACTTCCTCGCGGTAGAAGTGGATGGGCGGCGGAGAAGGTCGGGTGCAGCCAGCAAACAGAACGAGCACGATGAGCTTGCGCACGGTCCGAGTCTAGTCGAGCGGTTCCTGAGTGTAAAGCGCGAGGTCGAACCAGCGTTGACCTGAGGGCAGGTTACAGGGATACTCGACACTGATGCGGAATAAGCAGTCACGTCCGCCGAAGAACAGCAGGGCACTGCCGTGGCCGCTACCAGCCGTGGTGCTGGTCGGACTGGTCGTGCGGGTCGGCCATGTGCTGCAGATGCGGGGAACCGACCCGATGTTCTTCGCGCCGCAGCTCGACGCGCTCTACCATCACCAGTGGGCGATGGCGGTTGCGGCCGGAATTGAGTTTGTCCACGACGCCTACTTCCGCGCTCCGTTGTATCCGCTGCTGCTCGGGCTCATGTACAAGCTATTCGGGGTCGGAATGCTCGTGCCCAGGCTGGTGCAGGCCGGCATCGGAGCTGCGGGCTGCGGTCTGCTTTTCCTCATCGGCCGGAGGCTGCTCGACGAGCGCAGCGGCCTGCTTGCCGGACTGGCGATGGCGGTCTACCCCCTGCTCGTCTACTACGACGGCGAGCTGTTGCTCGAAGGTCTGCTGGTGGTTTTCGTGCTGGCCGGTTTCGTGTTGCTACTGCGCAGCCGTGAACTCGACCGGCACTGGATTCTTCCCGGGCTGGCGTTCGGACTGGCGGCAATCACGCGACCGAACGTGCTGGCGTTTCTTTCGGTTATGCCGGTCTGGTTCGGGCTGGAGTTCAGGCGCGGGTGGTGGCGACGCCTGCTTCTGTTTGTTCTCGGGGTGATGGTTCCGATTGCGCCGGTGACAATCCGTAACTACGTCGTCAGCCGCCGGTTCGTGCCGATTGCATGGCAGGGCGGAATCAACTTCTACATCGGCAACAACCCCGAAGCCGACGCCCTGACCGCGATTGCGCCGGGCAGCCGGGGAAGCTGGACCGGCGCCTACTACGACGCGAAGCGCCGGGCCGAGCAGGCCCTAGGCCGGGAGCTGAAAGGGGCGGAGATTGACCGGTTCTGGATGGGCAAAGGACTTGAGTTCTGGCGCCGGGAACCGGGCCGGGCGCTGGGTCTGCTCCTGCGCAAGGCGTTCCTCTGGATCTCCGGATACGAAGTGTCGAGCGAGCGCGACATCTACTTCGCGCGGCGCTATTTCTTTCTGGGTGCGCTGGTGACGAACCTGAACTGGCTGAAGCTGCCCTGGGGACTGCTGCTGCCGCTGGCGCTGGCCGGCGCGTGGTTCGAGCGGAAGCGCGGGCGCAGGTTTCTGCCGGTCTATCTGTTTCTGGTCGCACACAGCCTGTCGTTCGTGCTGTTTCTCGTCGGGACGCGGTTCCGATTGCCGCTGGTGCCGTTTCTCCTGTTACTGGCGGTGGCCGGAGCGAGGCAGTTTCTGCGGCAGCGAGGCAGGGAGCTCCGGGTCGGGGCCGGCATTGCGGTGGCGGCGTTCTTTGCGTTCAACCTGAACTGGGTTCGCCTGCCGGCCGTGCGCCAGATTACCAGCTACGAGGCAGCGGCGACCGGATATCTTGAGACCGGCAGGCCGGACCGGGCGCTAACCGAGCTGCGTCAAGGACTGGCACAGGACTCGACCGGCAGCGCGCTGGTGCTGGAGAGCGCGATACTGGCGGCGATGGGGCGCCTGGCGGAGTCGGAGCTCGCGGCCCGGGGCGCGGTGCGGCTCGAACCGGAAGCGCCGGAGAGCTGGGGCGCGTTGGGCCGGGTGCTGGCCGGAAAGGGAGCGCTCGACAGCGCCGGGGCCTGCTTCGAGCAGGCGCTGCAGCTCGACCCGTATTCGGTTGCCGGCTGGACCAGCCTCGGCAACGTCGCGCTGGAACGGGGCGACTTCGCCGGTGCGCGGGCGCACTACGAGCGGGCGCTGCAGATTGAGCCGGCGTCGGCCGCGGCGCTGTTTCATCTCGGGCTGGCCGAGTTCTACTCCGGCAACCGGGCCCGGGCGCACGAACTCTGGCGCAGGACGCTGAAGCTCGACCCGGGCTACTCGCGGGCGAAACTGGCGCTGGAACAACTGCGCTGAGCCGGCCGGCCCGATAGGGTTGTCGGCAACAGCTCCGGCAATTGACTCGGCCGCAGTGCACGCTAGATTGGAGTGATGTCCGAAAAAATCGAGCATGTCTACGACCGCGAAAACCGCGGCGAAGGCGTGCTGGTAATCTACACCGGCGGGACAATCGGCACAATGCACAGCCGACCGCTCGACCCGACCAGCCCGCTCACCGTCGTGAGCTGGCAGGAATTTCGCCGGCGAACCTCGTCATTGTCGGCGCGGCTGGCCGACGGCAGCCCGAATCCCCGCTACATCGGGTTCAACGTCGACGGCTGCTCGCTGACGCCGGTCGACTCGTGCAACATCGGCCCGGATTACTGGGTCGAGATTGCCCGCGTCATTCACGACAGCTACGAACACTACGACGGCTTCGTCGTCCTGCACGGCACCGACACGATGGTCTACACGGCCTCGGCGCTGAGCTTCATGCTCGAAGGTCTGGACAAGCCGGTGGTGCTGACCGGCGCCCAGCTCTCGCATCTGGCCAACGTCCGCAACGACGCCCTGCAGAACCTGCTCACCGCCCTGATGATTGCCAGCCCGGCCAGTTCCGGTCTGCCGGTCGTGCCCGAGGTGAGCATCTTCTTTCACGAAGTCCTGCTGCGCGGCAACCGCAGCCGCAAGGTTACGTCCTCGGGTCTGGCGGCGTTTGCCTCGCCCGACTATCCGCCGCTGGCAACCGCGGGCGAGACAATCGTCGTGGACAGGCGCGTCATCCGGCCGGCGGGAACCGGCGGGCTCAGACTGCGCAGCCGGCTCGACCCGAACGTCATCTCGGTTATCTTCTTTCCCGGCATACAGGAGTCGTCAATTCTCGAAACCCTGCTCTCGACGCCGACGCTGCGCGGAGTCGTTCTGATGACCTACGGCGCCGGCAATGCGCCCGACGACGAACGCGTGCTCGGCCCGATTGCCGCGGCGGTGAAGCGCGGGGTTGTGGCGGTGGCGGTGACGCAGTGCACCGGTGGCCGGGTCGAACTCGGCCGCTACGAAGCGAGCGCGCGGCTGCTCGAAGTCGGCGTGCTCTCTGGACACGACATGACGCCGGAAGCGGCACTGGTCAAACTGATGGTTCTGCTTGGCGACGAAAACCTGAGTCCGGCTGACGTCCTAAATCTTGTCGGACAGGACCTGGCCGGCGAGCTTTCGGTTCAACCCGCAGCCGGCCGTGGCTTTCTGACATCGGCCTCGCGGCCCGCGCTTGAAGGCAGACACGGGCAAATCTCCGCCTGACGATTGCCAATCTCCGGGGCTTGACTCCGGTCCGGGCCTGAATATCCTGAGGCCGTGAGCAGCGCCGACAATGCCCGTTCCCGCCGCCGGCGCTGACGGGAGCTCTTGACAGCCGGGTTTCGCCGCGTAGGATGAGGCGATTGCGGCGATGAGGTGCACTCTCAGTATTGACGTTCCGGCCCGCTTCTACCAACTCGAAGAACATGCACGAGCACAGCGACTCGCCGAGCGCACTGGTCGAGCTGTCTACACGTGGAAGACAACCGGCCGCGCCAACTGGCTCGAGCGCCAGTTCTCGAATGTGGACGCTCTCGGGCTCGTTCTGCTTCCGTCCGGCCTGCCCGAAACCATTGCCATGCCCGACGACGCGCCGGAACGTCAACCCGGCCCGCGGGGCAGGGGGAGATGAGGGAGAGGGACGGAAGAAGATGACCAGACGTGATGCAGGAAGCGTCCCCTCTTCCCTTCGGGTTCACCGGGCGGCTGCAAACAGAGTGAACATGACATCATGAAGCGGGTCCTGATTATCGCGTTCGCGCTGCTGGCGCTGCTGTCTTGCGACTTGTGGAAGGACAGGGACCGCGCCGGCCTGTTTCCGGTCATAGTCGGCGGCAAGTGGGGCTACATTGATAAGAGCGGCTCGCTCGTCGTCAACCCGCAGTTCGACTGGGCCGCCGACTTCTCCGAAGGGCTGGCGCGGGTCGGGATTGGCGTGTGGCCGCTCAAGTATGGCTACATTGACAAGAACGGCAAGTTTGTCTGGGAGCCGTCGGAGTAGCGACCCGGCCGCAGAACATGAGGCGATGAGGGAGAGGGATCGAAGATGATGAGCGGATGCAATATGGGAAGTGGCCCGGATCGGCCCTGCCCGCCGCCGTCGCCGACTCGCCGAGGCGCAGCCGCAGACCCGCCCGCAGACGCAGCGCCGGAAGGTAAATATGACAGTTCGCGGCAGTCCGCTGCCGGACAATCTGACTAGATAAGCAAGAACCCCGCAGCAAGAGTCATGACAGTGAGCCCTGCATAGAAGGGCCACACTGAAAACGAAAGAGCGCTCTTGACCGTTAATGAGCAAACCCGCCCTTTGGGGCTGACAGCGTAGAGGTCGGATGCGGCGATGTCGCCCCGGTGTAGTTTGTCTATGAATTCATTGTAGGACCCCCTGAACGCCCTCTCGAGGGCAAGGTAGTAACTGTCCAGCACCAAGAAGAGCAGCGTCGGGACCAAGGCGAATAACGCATACTCTGGACGGCCCCTGTCGGCGACTACAACGAGAACCGCCGACACGAGCGCAATGGACCATGCCTTGCAGGATGCGGCGTTCGACGCCATCCTCTGTATCACGGATTGAGTTATGTTCAAGTGTGCCTGAACGGCCTGCGAGTTTTCTCTGAATACGCTCCTGTAGGTCACGGGTTTTCCTTCAGAGCGCCGCCCTTCTGGCAATGGCCCTTTCAACCCAGTCCGCAAGGTTTTCCTTGATGTAGTTGTACACATACTTGCTGATAGTGAACGGCGGGTCGTAGGCCTCGACGACCGAGGACAGCATCATGTTTGTTCCCTCCCGCGGGACCGCGTCAAACGGATTCGCGCCCTTGGCGGCTTGATTGCCATTGCTGTCCTTGAGGTTGTGGACGTAGACTCCAAGCACGCCCTTGCCTTCATGCCAGGCTTTCCGGATCTCGTACTTGACCCACTTGCGGCTCGCCGTGTTGGTCCCGATCAGGACGACAACACAGGACTTGCCGGACATTTGCTCTTCGATCCACTCCTGAATTGCCGCATCGCCGCCACGAGTTACTGCTTCCCAGTCATTGTCAGAAACAGGGGCATTGCCCTCAATCACGCCCATTCCCCTGACCTGCCCGGCACGCCAGCTGTCGGGTTCGTAGTGAAAGCTATAGAAGACTCTTCGCACCATGGTTTTCCTCCTTTGTCTACCCCTTGGGTGGGAACGGGTCCCGGCCGTAGGTGTGTTCTTCGCGGATTCTGCCATCCGGCCGGTGGACTACGACCTGTCCGAGTCCAGCGTTCACGGCGATGGTTCGTGCGGCGCCGATGGCTTCAGCCTGAGTGGAATGAACGCTCGCCGCGCGCTCAGAGCCCTCACTCCGGACGGCCCATTGGTCGCCGTGCGGGACGACATGTACTACCTTGCGTTCTGGCACTTCCGCCTCCTAGAACCCGCAAACCGGACAGCGCCAGTTGGCGCCGCTGTCGGCGGTTGGATGGTTCTGGTTGTCAATGGCCTTCCGGTGACGGTGGTAGAGCGTGCATTCGCGGACAAAGCACTGCCGCGGCGAATCTATGTATTCGAAAGTGAAGAAGTTGTAGTGACCGTTCTGAGCATGCGCAGAGAGTCTCTCGTAGAGCTTTGATGCTCTGCCCACATACCGGGGAGAACCGCTTTCCGACTTGGTCAGCATATACAC
>Ga0073932_1006819_pt1 | contig 11472 bp, 5 predicted proteins | sample DewCreD2012metaG_FD_76967 | JGI IMG/M metagenome (GOLD analysis project Ga0073932, IMG submission 76967) | Hot spring sediment bacterial and archeal communities from British Columbia, Canada, to study Microbial Dark Matter (Phase II) - Dewar... ...
CTTCATGGCCGAAACGCCGCTGCACTCCAAGTAATCCGCGTTCGGCTCCGATCCCTCCGCTGCAGCACGCACGCGATCGCCAAGACACGATAGCGGACCTCCAGGACCGGCAGGCGTCACGGCTTCCGGGCGGCCTCTTCGACGTGCAGGATGAAGTCAAACCACTGGCCGTACCGCTCGCCATCGAGCGCAAGGTCGAAGGCGACGAGGCGCACGCCGGGCGCCGCGTCCGCGGGAGCGTGCAGACGAACGGGGAACGCGGCCTGGGATGCGGCGCCGATCATGCCTTCCAGCACGGGGGGGTCGGCCTCGAACCCGGGCGGCGCGCAGATCGCGATGCGGTGGCGCTGTTCGCGCGCCCGGAAGTTGCGGACGACGACCTGCACTTCGACGGAGCCGCCAAGGACCAGCGACGCGCGATAGGGATGGGCCCTCACCCAGAACGGATCGAAGCGATAGCGGTACTCGTCGTCAGGGCTCAACTTGCGGTACGAGCGCACGATCTCCTTCGACCAGCGGGCGTAGCGCTCGATGAACGCGGCGGGCCTGGGCATCACGAACGAGTGGCCGCCCATCAGCAGATCCGGCTGGAGCTTTTTCAGATACTCCGCGGCATACGCATAACCTTCCTCGAAGATCGCGCCGTTGCGCGCCACCACGGCCTCGTGCCCGTCCTGTTTCGGGTCGGCCGGGTTGCCGAAGAGGTTGTCGCCGGTGAACGCGATCCGCCATCCGTCCAGATCCAGCCACAGGCAGCAGCCGGCGTCGGTCTGCCCGGGCATCCAGTCCACCTGCAGGCGCATGCCTTCCCACGCGATCGTCTCGCCTTCCTTCAGACGCCGGTCGATCGCCAGCGCTTCCAGGCCCGACCGGTACGTCTGGATCATCGCTGGCCGGTCGAACCGTTCGGGATGCTCGCACTGATCGGCGACGCGGTCGGTGGTCCAGACGCTGGCGCCGTACTTCGTGCGCAGGTGTTCCCCGAGCAGAAAATGGTCGCCGTGCGCGTGCGAGACGATCAGCGCGTCGATCTGTTTGAGCCCGAGGTGTTCCTTCATTCCGGCCAGCGCGCGGTCGAGGACCTGCGCGCTCATCAGGCCGCAGTCGTGGACAAGCGCGCGGCCGCTGTCGGCGATGACGATGGAAAAGTTCCAGCTCTCGTTGGGCCGTCTGAACTTGTAGAGGTGCGGCGTCACGCGGTGAATGCCGGGCACGACGGTGGGCGTTGAGAAGGAGTCCTTCTCGTCGTCGGTCACCGTGGCCACGGGGTAGCCGCGCACGTAGAGGGCCAGCAGATCCCGCAGCTTGCGCGAGTACTCGGCCAGTTGCTTCGCCGGATCGGTGACGGACGGACCGTGGGACGGCAGCAGGAGCGCTGGGGCGTCCTTCGCCAGCCGCTCCACCGATGCGATCAGCGTCTCCAGGCCCTTGCCGTACCCGTAGTCCCATTCGCTGTCGAACCACGTCTGCATCCGCGCGCCATCGACCATCAGGTCGCCGGAAAAGGCCAGGCGCCGGTCGCCGGCGTCAAGGAGATATGTCATGCCGCCGGGGCTGTGGCCGGGCGTTTCGAGACAGCGCAACCGGTAACCACGCCATTCGAACGTATCGCCGCATTGGAGCGCGCGATCGATCGGGATCGGCTCGACCGGCGGACGCACGTAGCTGGCGCCGTAGACGGAGAAGGCATCGTCGAGCGTCGGCTTCATCTTACGGAAGGTTGTGGGCGATTCGAAGAACGGCCGCTCGGCCGCCGGCGCGGCCGTCTTGACATCCGAGCCTTTCAGCCGCGGGAAACCCTGGCACTGCTCGCGGTGGTGATGCGTGAAAAGCACCCACTCGACGCGCGACACGCCGATTTCGTTCAGGCGATCGAGCACCGTCCCGTCGCCCAAGTCGATCAGGATCGCCGCGTCGCCGTCCTTCAGCACATAGATATTGCACGTGTCGGACCAACTGTAGAGACCGGGAAGAACCTGCGGATCGGGCTGGCGCCACGCCGGTTGCTGTGCGCACCACCCCGTGGCTGCAAGCATGCAGGCGGCGAAGCAGGCCGGCTCGCGCCAGGATCCCTTGCCCTTTCCGACCGGCATCGTCATCGCGGTCGCCTCGCGGATTCCCTCTGCCCGCCGTCCCGATGCGGCGATGCCTACCAATATCCGATGCCGGCCCCTCGATCCAGTGCGTCAGCTTTTTCGGCCCATGCGGGCCGCCCAGCGGGGTCCGGCCCACCGGCAACCCGAGTCCCCAGAGTCCAGGTTCAATGGGAGGCCGTCGTTTCGAAATGGAAGGAGGAAGTGGCCGCCGGACACGATTCCGAACTAGCCGCGCAATCCGAGCCCGATCCTGCCTGCCGCGGCCGTCAACGTTCGATTCCCAGCCGAAGCACCGTCAGCGAACGCGCCGGAAACGTGTAGCTGCACCGGGCCGACAGGTTCGCGGGCGCGGATTCCTGCGGCGCGACCTTGCGCGGCTGCTCAAACGAGTTTTCGTCGCCGTTCGACGCCGAGGTCAGCGTCCACGCCTTGCCTTGCGCCTGCACGTGCCTGACGCCCCGGAGGTCCAGCGCCGTCTCCAGCGGCTTCCCGCCGGCATTCACCACCTTCAGGATCAGTTCCTTGCCATCGGCGGTCCGGCTGGCCACGGCGTAGAGCGGTCGCATCGGCTTCTGCGTCGCCGAATGGACTCTTTGGCCGTCGAGATAGCAGGCGATGCCGGCCCCCTTCAACTCGATCCGGATGTCGTACCAGCGATTCTCCTCGATGCGGCCGTTCACCGGGTTCTCGTCGCCCACGCCTTCCAGGGCATGCCGGCTGTTGCCCCAGCCGCCGATGTTCCACCAGCGCTTCTCGTGATCGTCCTGCGACTGGAACGAGACCAGGAAGCCTTCCCTGCCGCCCAGCTTGCGCGCCTTCAGGCTCAAGATGTACTCGCTGCCCCACGACGCGTCGCCGATAAAGGCGCGGACGTTCTCCTGGTCGCCGGTCTGCCGCAGCACGCCGTCCACGGCCTTCCACTGGCCGCCGTGGAGGCGCCAGCCTTTCAGGTCCTTCGAGAAGTCGCTGGCGAAGATCACTTTGCCGTCCTTCTCCACCTTGATGTCCTTGAACTCGGCCTGCGTCTGCCACGTGCCGACGCCGATGCCGCCTTGGGGCACCTCGACGTCCCCTTCCCCCACCGTCAGTTCGCTGGGGCAGACCACGTCGCCGCGGTGGTTCGCGAACATCGCCTGCACGTGGTACGAAGGTGTGCCGAAGCAGCGTGCCTGGTCGAAGTGGATCGCGTTCGGGTTCCATCGTTCCCACGGCGGGTTGGTGAAGAGCGGGGCGTAGGAGGCCATCACGACGTGATCGGCGTTGGCTTCCAGGCCGGTCATGTAGGCCGCCTCGCCCAGCGCCGCGATCAGGTTGCCCTTGCCGCAGCCTTGCGTCACCGCGTACTCGCCGACGTAGACCTTCGGGCCGTTGCGGTCGTACTTGTCGTACATCCCGGCGCGCTGCATGAAGAACTGCGGCGTGGCGTAGTAATGTTCGTCGACGATGTCCAGTGGTCGGTTTTTCGGCACGCCGCCCCAGACGCAGGCGACCAGCTTGAGGTCCGGATACTTCGCCTTGATCGCGTCGTGGAAGAGCGCATAGCGTTCGTGGTAAAGCGGTCCGCCGTTCTCGTTGCCGATCTGGAGATAGTTCATCTTGAAGGGGGCCGGATGTCCGTTCGCGGCGCGTTGGGCGCCCCAGGGGCTGGTTTCCGGTCCGCGCGCGTACTCGATCAGGTCCAGCGCGTCCTGGACGTATTCGCCCATCCGGTCCATCGGCACGTGGTCTTTGTGCGCCATGCCGCAGTTGATGACGTAGAGCGGTTCGGCATTCAGGTCTTCGCACCACTGGAAGAATTCGTGCGCGCCGAAGCCGCCCGTGGTCTGGTAGCCCCAGATGCACCAGTTGCCGCGCCGCTGGGCCACGTCCCCGATGGTCTCTTTCCAGCGCACCGCATCGGCCAGGCGGTCCCCTTCGACGAAACAGCCGCCGGGAAAGCGCACGAAGGACGGCTTCATGCCCGCAATCATCTCGGCCAGATCCACGCGCATGCCGTGGCCTTTCCACGTCTCCTTCGGGAAGAGCGAAACCATGTCGAACCAGATGGTGCCCTTGCCGGCGGCCTCGAGCGCGAGCTTTCCGGCCAGATCCTCGTCGGCGGCGGTCAGTTCGATTTCGAATTTCTTCCACGCGGCGCCGATGTCTTTGATGGCCTGTTCGCCGAGTGTCTTGCCGTCGCGGTTCTGCAGGCGGGCCATCAGCGGCCCTTCGAGCCCCTCGGCTCGAGCGTAGAGCGAGAGCCGGTACGCGGCGCCCTTCCGGATGGCCAAGCCGACGCCTTTGAAGCCGGCATTGGAGATGCCGCCGCCGTTCTCCAGAACGACCTTGAGCGCCGTCGGGTTGCGCGGGTTGATGGGTTGCGAGCGATCCAGCGAAAGGTCGGCGCCGCCGATCCGGGTCCAACAGACCGGCTTGTCCTTGTGGTCCTCGAAAGAGCGGTTTTCGAGCATCTCGGCGTAGATGCCGCCGTCCCCGGCGCGGTTGATTTCCTCGAAGAAGATGCCGTAGAGCGTCGGGCTGATGGCGGGTCCGTTCCGGTCGACGTGAACGGTCAGTTGGGCCGGTTCGGCAGCGAGCAGCATGGCGGAAATCGGCAGGGCTACGGCAGCGAGTCGAAAAGCGTTCATGGGTTTGCTCCTGGCGCTCCAATCTCTCCTTATTCATGTACAGTGGCCCGAATGCGAGGACTGGGTCCGAATGGACTCAACCGTTGTCCGATTCTGCTGGTCTGAACATATCTCACCTCCAAACATTCAACCGGTTGCGCGATAATCGGTTATGCAAAGGCGAAAGGGCCGTTTGTTTGGAGGACTTTGGGGTGAGGATCGGACAGGAGGGCCATGAAGCCGATCGGCAACCCGGCAGGGTCCTTGCGCTACGGCTGCTCTTTGCGCGACCCGTCTCGAATGGCCTCCAGCGCCGGCAGCGCCTCGCCCTTCTCGTCGAAGAGCGTCAGGTTATCCATCGGGCTGCCGAACTGGTCGTTGGGCAGCCACGTCGGTTCCCAGCAGAAGAAACCGATGGCGCGTTGGCCGGGGACCGCTTTGAGGATCGCGATGAGCTGCCGGTAGAACTCCGCCTGTCCTTCGGGCGTATAGGCCGGCATGCCCTCGGCCGGTCTGCCGTGATGGATATCGCCGTGCTTGTCGAAGCTCCGGTTTGTCCATGCATACGCCGTCTCGGCGATGACGATATCCTTGCGGTACTTTTCGGAAACGATCGCCAGGTGCCTCGTCAGTTCCGACAGCGTGCCGTGCCAGAACGGATAATACGAAACGCCAATGATATCAGGCTCGAAGCCGTGCTTCGTCAGGTGGTCGAAGTGCCAGACGATGTGCCGCGGATCGGCGACGTGGTGCATGAAGCGCACCTGGTCTTCGGGCTTGAGCGCCGCACGGGCGCCATCGACGGCGGACTTGACCAGTTCGGCGAAACGACCCCACTGCGCGTCGCTGGTCGTCTTGCCGTCGTCCCAGAGCATGCCCATGTTCACTTCGTTGCCGCACTGGATCATGTCGGGCGTGACGCCTTCGCGGGCGAGCGTTGCGACGGAGTCCTTCGTGTAATCGTGGACGGCGCGTTTGAGTTCGTCGAAATTCAGCTGGGCCCAAGCCGCGGGCTTCTTCTGGGCGCCCGGATCGGCCCAGGTATCGGAGTAATGGAAATCGACCAGCAGCTTCAGGCCGGCGGCCTTGGCGCGCCTGGCGATGCCGGCAACGTACTTCAGATCGCAGCAGATGGGGCCCTTCCCGTCCGGCGTGTGAAAGACACGGAGGCGGATGCAGTTGAAGCCGTGCTCCTTGAGGATCGGAAAGACATCCCTCTTTTCGCCTTTGACGGTGAAGACGCAACCGGCCTCTTCGGATTTGGCGATCATCGTGGTGTCGGCGCCGACGATGAAGTCGGATGCGCCGGCCACGGCGCAGGGTCCCAGGCAGATGAGCGGGATGAGATGAACGATGCGCTGTGCGTGTTTCATGGTTTCGTCCGTTCGTTGGATACACCGGACCGCGAAGTTCGGCACCCCTCGGGCGTCGAGCTGAAGGAACGGCCAGAGCGTCGGCAGGGAGTCAAAAGGAAGTCAGGAAGTCAGGGACAGTCCCCTGAAGTCCCCGTCCCCTGAAGTCCCCCACATGTTCCCCTGAAGCCGCTCACGGGATCGCGTAGCGCGGCTTCCCGACGGCGGATGCCCCCGTTTATCCGTCGCGGGCTTCAGTTCTTCGATGTTGGGGGAGACCCTGCACGGTTCCCAAACCCTTTGACGTCTCCAAGGCGTGGCTTCAGAATACCTGCCGGCGGACGACCTCCACGAAAGGACCTGCGCATGTACATCGGCGTGGACTACTACCCCGAACACTGGCCTAAAGAGCGATGGGCGACCGACGCGCGACTGATGAAGAAGGCCGGCTTTAACGTCGTGCGGCTTGCCGAGTTCGACTGGGTGAACATCGAGCCGGCCGACGGACAGTTCAACTTTGAAATGTGGGACGAGGCGCTGGGTGTCCTGCGCTCGCAAGGCATCCACGCGATCCTCTGCACGCCCACCGCCGTCATGCCCGCCTGGGTCGCCGCCAAGCACCCCGAGACGCTCGCCATGCAGAAGGACGGCACGCGCATCGTCTGGGGTGTGCGCAAGAACAACTGCTTCTCCAGCGGGACCTACCGTTTCCTCTCGCAGCGCGTCACCCGTGCCATGGCCGGGCACTTCGCGGAAACGCCGAACGTCATCGGCTGGCAGACGGACAACGAGTTCGGCAGTCCGGAGTGCTTCTGCGACTCGTGCCGCAAGAGCTTCCAGCACTGGCTGCGTGCAAAATATGGCACGCTGGCCGAATTGAACCGCGCCTGGGGCACGCACTTCTGGGGACACCGTGTGCAGAGCTGGGAAGAGATCACGCTGCCCGTCGATCGTGGCAGCCACAACCCGGGCGCCTGCCTGGACTGGCAGCGGCATTTTTCGTGGCTGAACGTTCGCTTCCAGCGTGAGCAGGTCCAGATCCTGCGCGAGGTCTGCCCGAAGCATTTCGTCACGCACAACTTCATGGGGCTCTACCAGGAACTCGACTATTACGATCTCGCCCGCGACCTGGACTTCGTGAGCTGGGACAACTACCCGGTCTGGGGCCCGCCCGAGACACGCTACCGCGCCTCGATGGCTGCCGACCTGATGAGGGGCCTCAAGCGGAAGAACTTCTGGATCATGGAGCAGACTGCCGGCCCGTGCGGCTGGGGCACCTTCGGGCGCAACGTCCGGCCGGGCGAGCTCCGTTCGGTCGCCTACCAGCAGCTCGCGCACGGCGCCGACGGGCAGCTCTGGTTCCGCTGGCGCACCTGCACCGCCGGCCGCGAACAGTACTGGCACGGACTGCTCGGCCACGACGGCAAGGCGCTCCGGCGCTACGAGGAAGCCGCGCAGGTCGCGACGGAGTACCGCAGGCTTGAGAAGGAACTGGCCGGCACGACGGTGAAAGCCGACGTCGCGATCGTCTACGATTACCAGAGCCTCTGGGCGACGCGCATCCAGCCGGCCTTCGCGAAGAACGATTATGTCGGAGCCGTCGGCCGCTATTACGACGCCCTCCTGCGCGCCGGCGTGAACGTGGACATGGTCAACACCGATGCGGACCTGTCGGCCTACCGATCGGTTCTTGCGCCGCGGCTGTACGTGCTGCCCGACGAACTGGCGGAGAAGCTCGAGGCGTACGTCCGCGCCGGGGGCACGCTGCTGGGGGATGGCCGCCTGGGGGTGAAGGACGCGACGGGTCTCTGCCACGCGCGCACGCTACCGGGGCGGCTGAGCGAGTGCCTGGGCATCGAGATCCCCGAGTACGAGGCGCTACCCGACGAGACGAGCTACGGCGTGACCGGGCGCGGGCGAATGGAAGGACGTTTCGCCGCCATCCACTACGCCGACTGGACGACCCCGAGGCGCGCCGAGGCGCTGGCGAAGTTCGACGAGTGGCACGTCGACGCGTATGCCGCCGTGACGCGCAACGCCTTCGGCAAGGGCGCCGCGTGGTACGTGGGGACGGTTTTCAAGGAGCCCTCGTTCTACGACCTGCTGATCCGCGAGCTGCTGAAGGACGCCGGGGTGGCGCCGGAGATCGTCCCGCCGGAGGGCGTGGAGGTCTCGGTGCGTTCGGCAGGCCGGAAGCGGGTCGCGTTCCTGGTCAACCACACCGAGGAGGAGAAGACCGTTTCGCTGCCGCGCCGGATGACCGACCTGCTCACGGGCGCCTCGGGCCTGCGAGAGGTGCGCCTGGGCCGGCACGGGGTGGCGGTGCTGAAGTAGGCCGCCGGCTTGCCTCTTGCGTCCCCTGGGATCTTCGGTCAGAATCGATCCCTGCGAACCGCAACGTCCCATGGGTAACAAGGAGGCATTCGCGATGCATGCGCGCAGCGGCGTTTTCCAGGCGCTCGTCGTCACGGTTTGCGCGATTGGGCTGGGCCCGGGGCCCGAAGCCAGCGAGAGCGTCAAGGCCGAGCAATTGCTGCCCGAGAACACGCTTGCGGCGCTATCGTTCCCGGACCTCGGCGCTTCCCGCGCGGCGTGGGGCAAGACCCGTTTCGCGCAGATGCTGGCGCAGCCGGAGATGCAGGCCTTTTTCAAGGCGCCCTGCGCGCGCCTGATGGCCCAGTACGAGACCCTTCGGCAGAGCAGTCCCCTCCTTCCGGCCTTCGCGGATCTGGATGCCGGTCTCCTTTCCGGCGAGCTGGCCCTCGGCGTCTACCCGCGCAAGGAAGGTCTCCCCCCGCTGGGCCTGATGCTGAGCATCGCACCGAAGGACCCGGCTGCCTTCCTGCGGCTGCTGCCGCCGGACCTCCGTCGCGCGTTGCAGACGGGCGAAGTGGTGCCCATGGGTCGGCAGCCCGATGCCCCCGCCCTGGTCTGGAAGAAGCAGCGCCTGATGGCCTGCATCCCGCAGACGGAAGCCGCGGCCCTGCTGGCGCGGCTCGAGCATCCGGCCGCACCCGGATCGCTGGCGGACGCGCCCGCGTTCGTTTCCGCGCGCAAGCCGCTGACCCACTCGGCAGGCTGGTTCTATGCCCATGCGCCGCAAGTCAAAACGCTTCTGGCAACGCTCGCGGAGGGAGAGAAGGATCTGGCCCAGGTGCTGGGCATCCTGCAGGCGCTGGGCCTGGATGACCTGACCTCCCTCTCGGCCAGCCTCGGATTTTCCGGCGAGGACCTGCTGCTGGAGACCTACGTGGGCCTGGTCCCGGAGCCGAAGAGTCCGCTCTTCGTCCTGGGCGAACAGGGCAAGCCCTTTCCGGCCGACCTGCTGAAACCTGCCCCGGCGGACGCGCCGTATGTCTGGGCGGGGCGTTTTTCGATGGCGCGTCTGCTGGACGCCGTTCGGACGGCGATCAGGCGGATCGATCCGGAAGAGGCCGCGCGGTTCGAGCAGGCGCTCGGTCAGATGCAAAAGTCGCTGGGCTTCGACCTCCAGGCCGACCTGCTCGGGCAGCTGGGCGACGAGATCCTGATGGTCGAGACGGCTGTGGACACGGCCCCGATCCTCTCGTTCGTACCCGGCATGGTGATGTGCGTACCCGTCAAGGAACCGGCGAAGGTGAAGCAGTCGCTGGCCAAACTGGAGAAACTGGCGGCTGGACTGATCCAGAACCTGCGGATGCAGGAGGAGAAGCCGGGACTTGCGGAGCTGGCGATGCCGGAGCTGCGGCGCACCGAGCACCGGGGGCATTCGATCCTCTATCTCTACGGCATTCTTTTCACCACGCCGGTGTCCTTCTGCGTCTGCGGCGACCGGCTGTTGATCGGGACGTCCGTCAATGCGGTGCGGCGCACGATCGAGCAATTCGAGCAGCCGACGAGCATCCTGGGCAACCCTGCATTCAAAGAAACCCTGGCGCGCGTGACGGGCAGGCCGTTCGATCCGGGCGCCTTGCCGGCAAGTTTCGTTTACGGCGAAGACCGCAGCGGCGGCACCGCTTCGCTGATCGTCTCGGGGCTTGGTCTCGGCGGCTCGGCGGTCGGGATGGGGCTGCTGCAGAACGCGCTCGCCGCGACCGGGGGCCCGATTGCAGCCAACGAGAACTCCGCGATGTTGAGCTGTCTTGCCGTCGCCGAAGCCCAGGAACTGTACCGCCAGACCGACTGGGACAAGGACGGCGTCAACGAATACGCGCAGAGTTTCCGTGGCGATCTGAGCCTGTACGACAAGAAGGCGGGCGAAGGCGACATGCTGCTGATCGACGAGGCCCTGGCCGAAGCGGGGGGCGAACCCGGCGGCGCGCAGGAGAAGAACGGCTATCGTTTCAAGCTGCTGAAAGAGCAGGGGGCGCAGGTCGAAGGCGGGGCCAAGTCGTTCGTCAAAAACGGCAACCAGACGGAAGGTTTTGCGGTCGTCGCTTATCCGGTGCGTTATGGGGAGACGGGCCGGCGCTGTTTCGTGATTTCGGCCGAGGGAGCGGTCTATGCCAAGGATCTGGGACCGCAGACGGCCGAGGCCGTCGCGCAGATGAAGGCGTACAACCCCGATGCCACGTGGACGGAAGTGGAACCCCAGTTCGACGAAGTGCCGCCGGGCGGCGACGAGTTCGAACGTTTCGTCGGCAGCAACGGCGGTCGGGCCGCCGTGCGCGTCCTGCGCGACATCGATCTGGCGCTCTGGCCGGATGGCGGCTTTTTCGCACGGCATCGCCGGGCGACCGGCGGATTTGCGATCCGGCTGCCGGACGGGATGCTCTGGCGCACCGAATTCCCGCCCCCGGCGCCGACCGCCAACGCCTCGACCATGACTTCAATGGCGACCGTTTCCGTGATGGCCGGCCTGATGCTCCCCGTCCTCTCCCGCGCGCGGCAGCAGGCGCGCAACGCCGCGAGCGCGAACAACCTGGGGAACCTGATCAAGTGCTGCCACCTGTACTCGGATCGGGATAAGGACGGGAACTTCCCCAAGAACGCGCTGGAGCTGTATCCCACGTACGTCAAGGACGTGCGCGTCTTCAGGAACCCCAACCACCCCGACGCGGATGTGTCCTACTATTACATCCCGGGATCCTCGCCGGTGGATGCGACCAACGTGATCTTTTTCGAATGGGTCCCCGAAGGGAAAGAACACGAGGGGCGAAACATCGCCATCGCCGCCGGGAGCGTGGAATGGGTCGGCGAAGAGGAGTTCCGGCAGCGCTTGGAGGAAACGGCGAAAGCGCTGAAGGAGAAGGGCCTCGAGCTGAAGCCGGTCCCGCTGCCGATTTCCAAGCTGCCGCAGAAGGGGCCGGGGGAATTCTGAGTACCGCGCCGCAGAAGTTCCTGACCCCGTGTGCCGCGGATGCGGGTCCGGATCGAGGCGCGAGCGAGGAGCCTATCCGGAGGAGATCTGTGACGAGCGAGCAACAAAGAGCCGGGCCC
>Ga0073932_1006829_pt1 | contig 11459 bp, 8 predicted proteins | sample DewCreD2012metaG_FD_76967 | JGI IMG/M metagenome (GOLD analysis project Ga0073932, IMG submission 76967) | Hot spring sediment bacterial and archeal communities from British Columbia, Canada, to study Microbial Dark Matter (Phase II) - Dewar... ...
GAGCATACTAATTTCTTATGTCGTGTCTGGGTTGGGAGTATTCTTAGGCTCTCCCCGAATCCTCTTCAATCCCATACGGACAAACACTGCACGGCTCCTCCATAGATAGATCCCGAGAAGCACACCGCCGATGCTTGAAACAGATTACCCTGCGCTGCCCGGTGAATTGATTCCAATCTACTCAAGAAGGAGCAATATGTCAAGAAAAAAACTTTCACGACAGGGGATGCCTGAGAAGATGAAAAAAAAGTGTCAACCCAACGGCCAGCAGTGAAATGGGCGTATCCCGAAGCTTCAGGATCCGAATCGTCGGATTTCCCCCGGGGCCTGATCTCTCTGTCACTTCATACAATGTAACCGGGTTTTAAGACGGTGCTCCACCACTTGAGGTAGAGGCCCAAAGCCTCTTGAATCGGGCCATCCCTGCGGGTCGGGCTCCGGATTGGACTTTTCCGCAACTTCTGAGACCTTAACAGTGATTCGCTTTCTTTCTGCGATCCAAAGGCGAAGGCGAGAGGGAAATAGATCCTAAGCAAGGCAGTTTTTCCAGGAAAAATGGGATGTGTCCCCACTTTCTGATTCTTGACAATTTGATTCGTTGTGGTTAGGATGGGGGAAAAACTGGAAACTTTTGTTCCACATAGTGGAAACGGCCATGGTATCCCCCAAAGTCGTCCAGGCGATCCTCAAAGGAGGCGAGATCCTTCGGATCCTCGCGGATGGGGTGGAACGAATCAGCGATCTCTCCCAAGAAGTGGGGCTAAGCAAGAGCACCACCCACCGCCTCCTCAAATCGCTTGAAGCCGCCTCCCTCGTCATGCAGGATCCCATCACCCGACGATACTTCGTCGGCCCTCTCATGCTGGAGCTTGCCTCCCGTCCCCTCGTCGCCCACCAAAATCTCACGGTCTGTGCCTTCGACGAGATGCGATCCCTCAGGGATTTCAGCCGGGAAACCGTGGTCCTTCATATTCGGGTGGGCCTTGAGAGGATTTGTCTGGAAGAACTGCCGGGACTCGAGAACATCCGATACACCGCCGGGAAGGGATTTTCCGCGCCCATCTATACGGGCTCAGCGGGGAAGGTCCTTCTCTCGGAACTTAAAGAAAACGAATTGGAGCTACTCCTTAAGAACCTTCAGCTCCGACCTATCGGGCCGAACACGATCACCGATAAGAAAACGTTACTCAAGGAATTGGACAAGGTGCGAAAACAGGGATACGCCACCAGTTTCGGGGAACGTATTCAGGGAAGCGCGTCGATCTCCGTGCCCGTGAGGCATTATGTCTGTCCTGTGGCCCTGAGCGTCTTGGGTCCGGACAATCGGTTCACGATGAAGACGATGACGGAAGTCTTGAAAAAAATGAAAGAGAGCGCCCTGCGGATCTCAGAGAAACTCGCAAGCGCTCATCCAGGCAGCCGGTAGGGGGGAGACCATGAACGTCAAACATCTCATCGATCGTGCCGTGAGAGAGTATCCCAACCATATGGCGGTCGTTTACAAGGATATCCGGAGGACCTTTCGGGAACTTGACCGCCGTGTCAACAGTCTCGCACGGGCTCTTCGATCCCTCGGACTCCGAAAGGGGGAACGGGTAGGCATTCTGCTTCGGAACTGTTGCGAGTTCATCGAGATCGACTTTGCCCTTTCGAAAACCGGTATCGTACGCGTTCCTCTCAATGCCCGTCTCACGGGGAACGACCACGAGTACATGCTCAACGACGCAGAAGCCGAAACCCTCATTTACGGAGAGGGCTTCCGTGAGGTGGTGAAGGCGATTCGGCCTCGCTTGCAAAGGGTGAAGCGCTTTATCGAGGTTTCAGAAGGACGCTCGCGGGAAAACCGATCGGAGGCTCTCGACTACGAGGCATTGATCCAGGCCAATCCCTCCGACGAAACCCCTCAGGCAGAGATCGATGAGGAAGATCTCCATACCCTTTTTTACACCTCGGGAACGACGGGAAAACCTAAAGGGGCCATGCTCACGCAGAAATCCTGGGCTAACGTGGCCATCAACCTTCTTCTCGACTATGGGCCGGTGACGGAGAGCGACGTGATCTTGAATACCCAGCCCTTGAGCCATGGCGCAGGTTTTTTCGTCCTTCCCTATTTCGTTCGGGGCGCCACGAACGTGCTCATTCCAGAGTTCAAACCCTCTCTGGTCTTTGAAACGATCGAGCGGGAAAAGGTGACGGTGCTCAAGCTTGTGCCGTCCATGCTCTATCAGCTTCTCGATGCTCCCGAAAAAACCCGCTACAACCTCACGAGCCTTCACTCCATCATCTATGGAGGCTCGCCCATCGCTGTACCCCGTCTGATCGAGGCACTTCGCTTCTTTGGCCAGAAGCTCGTTCAGCTTTACGGTCAGGCCGAGGCACCCATGTGTATCTCGACCTTATCGAAGTACGATCACGTCATGGAGGGAACATCGGAGGTTGTGAAACGGCTGAGCTCTGCGGGAAAGCCGTGCGTGAACGTGGAGGTGAGGGTGGTGGATGAAGAGGGCAAGGATTTACGGCCCGGCGAGGTGGGAGAGGTCATTGTAAGGGGCTACCATATTATGAAAGGCTATTGGAAGCTCCCCGAAGCCACGGCCGAGGTTCTGAGAGACGGATGGGTTCACACGGGAGACCTCGGCTACTTCGACGAAGGAGGTTTCCTCTTTTTGGTCGACCGCAAGAGGGATGTGATCATCAGTGGAGCCTTCAACATCTACCCGAAAGAGATCGAGGATGTGATCGTCACCCATCCGAAGGTGAAAGAGGTGGCTGTCATTGGCGTTCCCGACGAGAAGTGGGGTGAAGCGGTCAAGGCGGTCGTCGTCCCGAAGGAAGGCGTCGAAATCGACGAGGAGGAGATCATCGAACACTGCCGGCAGCATCTGGCAAGCTTCAAGAAGCCGAAGAGTGTCGATTTTGTCAACGAGCTTCCTCGGAATCCCTATGGAAAGGTTCAAAAAACCCTTCTACGCGAGCCCTATTGGAAGGGTCTGGATCGTAGGATCCACTGATCTCCTTGTCGACTCTCGGGACGAAAGGAATCGATCCGAAGGGCAAGAAAGAGCGAGCGAAGCATGACAACGATGGATCCAAAGAAACTCAAGGAACTCGAAGAAGCCAAAAGAGCCTGGGAAGAGCAATGCCTGAAGCCGGCTCTCGAGGCCTTTCCTGAACGAAGGAAAAATTTTCTCACCGATATCGGTCTCAACATCGAAAGGCTCTATACCCCCCTGGATCTCGAAAGGGTGAATTTCGATTACGAGAAGGATTTAGGTTTTCCGGGACAGTTCCCCTATACAAGAGGCATCTCTCCCACCATGTACCGAAGCGCTCCCTGGATCGTCCGGGCCTACTCGGGGTTCGGTGAGCCGGAGCTCTGCAACAAGCGCTACAAGAAGCTGGTCGAGTGGGGTGTGGATGAGATCGTCATGGCCGTCGATCTTCCCACCCAGGTCGGATACGATTCGGATCACCTGATGGCCCGGGGCGAGGTGGGGAAGGTCGGGGTGGCGATCGATACGCTGCGGGATATGGAGATTCTCTTTGAGGGCATTCCCCTGAACAAGCTCAAGCGCATCAGCATGCTGGGAAATTCCTTCGGTCCCATCGCCCTTGCGCTCTTTATCGCCTTGGGAGAGAAACAGGGCCTCCAACCCGAGGAGTTCGTGGTCGATCTTCAAAACGATATCCTCAAGGAGTATGTGGCTCGGGGGACCTACATCTTTCCCATCCGTCCTTCGGTGAGGGTGACGACAGATGTGGTTGGATACTGTGCGAGACACGCTCCCCACTGGTATCCCTCCACGCTCTGCGCCAACCACTTAAACGCCGCTGGAGCGGGCTCGAGCAAGGCAGCGGCCTTTGCCATGGCGAACGGGGTCTGCTATCTTCGCCATCTCGTGGAGAAGGGCTATACGGTCGATAACGTGGCGCCGCTTTTCAGCATGTTTCTCGACGAGCGCTCCGATTTTTTTGTGGCGATCTGCCATTTCCGGGCCGCCCGAAGGGTTTGGGCCAAGATCTTGAAGGAGAAGTTCCATGCGATGGATCCCCGATCGACGGCCTTGAAGATTACCGCTTACTCCCACGGAGGTGAGACCCTTCTCGAACCCATCAACAACATCGCCCGAATCACGCTCGCAGCTCTGGCCTACGTGCTCGGAGGCGTGCAGTTTCTCTACAACGCGTCCTATGATGAGGTTCTGGGAACGCCCTCCGAGGAGGCGGCAAAGATTTCCATCCGAATCCAGCAGATCCTGGCTCACGAGCTTGGGATTACGTCCACCGTCGATCCGTTGGGAGGATCCTACTTCATCGAGACCCTCACCACCGAGATCGAGAGGGAGATCTCCGAAGAGTTTGAGAAGGTGGAAGCCCTGGGAGGAGCGATCGCGGCCATCGAAAAAGGTTACTACCTTTCGGCCATCACCGAGGGTGCGAACCGCCGGCAGAAGGAATTTGAACGGGGCGAGCGGGTGTCGATCGGTGTGAACAAGTGGCGCATCGAAACGAAAGCTCCCTACGGCGCCTTCCGGATCGACCCGATGATTGAAACAAAGCAGGTGGAACGTCTCAGCAGGGTAAAAAGGGAACGAAACGAACGAAGGGTCAAAGAGGCCTTACAATACGTTCGGGAGGTGGCCCAAGGGGAAGGAAATCTCGTTCCGCCTTCCCTTGAAGCGGTCAGGGCCTATGCAACGATTGGAGAAATCTGCGACGTCCTTCGAAGCGTCTTTGGAGAATATCAGGCGAGGGAATACTTCTCGGCGAAAGGTTCTTAGATGAGAAGAAAGCCCAGGATTTTGATTGGCAAGGTGGGACTCGATGGCCACGAGGTGGGAGCCCGTGTCGTCGCAAGGGCTCTGGCCGACGCGGGAATGGAGGTCATCTACACGGGGCTTCGCCAGACGCCAGAGATGATCGTAAGAACCGCCATCGAGGAAGGGGTCGATCTGATCGGGATCAGCATCTTATCGGGGTCTCATATGAGCTTCTTTCCCGAGATTCTGCGTCTGCTGAGAGAATACCAGGCAGAGGATATTCCGTTTATCGCTGGAGGGATCATTCCGGCCGAGGATGTGGAGAGGCTGAAAGAGATGGGGGTTAAGGAGATCTTTCCTCCCGAGACCCCTACGAGTGAGATCGTTCGTTTCGTGAAGGGGCTTCTTGATGAGAGGCCTTAGCACACCGTTGCCCTGCTTTCGAAGCAAGCCATTGGGGAATATCTTGAAACGCAGACGTTCCCAAGGGGGAGATCTAAGGAGAGAACGGAGGTATCGATTTTGGACGAGATCGTGATTGTAAACGGCAAGAGAACACCCTTTGGCCGCTTCGGAGGATCTTTTCGCGAGGTCCCCTCGTTTGAGCTGGGGGGGCTCGTTCTTCGAAAAGTCCTGGAAGGCCTTCCTGTCGAGAAGGGGGAAATCGATGCCGTCATTCTCGGTCTCTGTCTACCCGGCATCGGGCTCTCTCCGGCAAGACAGGCGGTGCTTTCAGCCGGGTTCCCTGTGGAAACGAACGGCCTGACGATCGACAGAGCCTGTTGTTCAGCCCTATCGGCCGTAGGAATCGGCGCGAATCTCATCTTGACCCATCAGGCCTCTCTCGTGATTGCGGGAGGCATGGAGAACATGAGTCGAACGCCCTATCTCATTCCTCAGATGAGATGGGGAGCCAGGCTGGGCGACCTCACCATCCGGGATGAACTCGTCATCCGGAATGCCTTTCTCGATATGCCCATGGCCAGGTACGCAGGGGAGGTGGCGGTGGAAAGAGGCGTCGATCGAAAGGAGCAGGACGAGTGGGCTCTTCGAAGTCACCAGCGATGGGCTGAAGCTCAAGGAAAGGGAAAATTTGGGGAGGAACTCGTCCCGGTGGAAATTCCATCTCAAAAAAAGGAAAGGACTTGGCTCATGCGGGACGAACATCCGAGGCCTGATACGACGATGGAGAAGCTCTCGGCTTTGCAACCTGTTTACGGAAGCCCTACGGTGACCGCAGGAAACGCTTCGGGTATCGCGGACGGCGCTACGGCCACGCTTCTGATGAGCCGTAAGGAGGCGAAAAAAAGGGGCATCGAGCCTCTGGGACGACTTGTGACCTATGCGCCCATCTGCGGAGAACCGAGGGAATCTCCCTTGCTTCCCGGGGTCGCGATCAAGAAGGTCCTGGATCAGGCAGACCTTCGACTCGAAGAGATGAAGCTGATCGAGATCAACGAGGCCTTTGCGGCAATGCCTCTGGTCAGTACGCTGTTCCTGGGTGATTTCGATCGGGGGAAAACGGAGAGAATCAGAGAGAGGGTCAACGTCAACGGTGGAGCCATTGCCATAGGTCATCCCATCGGCGCAACGGGGGCACGCCTTCTGATGCACATGCTCTATGAGTTGAGGCGCCAGGGAGGAGGCTATGGCGTGGTGGCGATCTGCGGCGCGATCGGTCAGGCGGATGCCGCGATCGTTGAAGTTTGAGCTTCGGGCCATGCAGCTTGCTTTTCTCATCGACCAATCCAGATGCTCGGGATGCTTCACCTGCGTCGTGGCATGCAGGCAGTGGCATAGCTCCGAGCTGGAGGTGACGGCCTGGCGGAGAGTCGAGGCGATTGAAGAAGGGACTTTCCCGAACGTGGGGGTCACTTTTTTCTCCCTGTCCTGTCTTCATTGCCGAAAACCTTCCTGCCTCTCTGCCTGTCCGGCGGGGGCGATTTCCAAGCGCGATGAGGATGGTTTGGTTTTGGTCAATCCTCAACGGTGTGTGGGCGAAAAGCAGTGCGGCCTCTGTAGGGAGGCGTGTCCTTTCCATCTCCCTCAGTTTAATCCCCGTCATGACTTTCGGATGGAAAAGTGCGACTTTTGCGCCGAGCGTCTCGATCAGGGAAGAGGGCCGATCTGCGTTGAGGCCTGTCCCATGGAGGCTCTGGATTGGGGGCCCTTTGATGTCCTCATGAAAAGGCATGGCGTGACGGGAGGGGGAAAAGGCATTCCCCTCTCGAAAGAAAGCGAGCCATCGGTTCTCATGAAAGGAAAGCGATGAGCGGGATCGTCCAGCAGGACCAAACAAAGGTTCAGGTGGTGGCAAGTGGCGGCTGTCATGACTGCGGCGGACGGTGCCCTTACTTCATTCACGTGAAGAACGGAAAAGCTTTGCGGATCGAACCCCACGAAGACCTCAAGGCCTGTGCGAGGGGATATGGATATATCCGACGGGTTTACGCGGCCGATCGCCTTCTCTTCCCGATGAAAAGAGTGGGCGAGCGGGGGGAAGGGTCTTTTGAAAGGATTTCCTGGGACGAAGCCCTCGATCGGGTGGCTACGGAGCTCAGGAAGGCCCTGGAAACCTTTGGTCCCTCTTGCGTCCTCTGTCAGGGATCGAGTGGAAGCCCCGGCCGTCTGAACAATCCTGCTCCGATATACCGGCTCTTCAACAAGCTTGGAGGTTGTGTCTACCGTTGGGGGAGCGCCTCGGCGGAGGGAGCCTACTTTGCTGCCAAGGTGACCTTTGGAACCCATGCAGCAGGCCATACCAAAGACGACTGGATCCATTCGAAACTTCTTATCCTCTGGGGACTCAACCCCACGGAAAACATCTGGGGGACCAACACGAGCCTTCACCTTCTGAGGGCCAAAGAAAAGGGTGTTCGAATCGTAACGATCGATCCGAGACTTACCAATACGGGAGCCCTTTTAGCGGACCAGTGGATTCCGATCCTGCCTGGAACGGATACGGCCATGATGCTTGCCATGGCTTACGTGATCATCAAGAACGGTTTGGAAGATCGGGGATTTCTTGACGTCTACACCGTAGGCTTCGATGTATTCAAGGCCTATTTGCTGGGAGAAGAGGACGGAGTGGAAAAGACACCTGCCTGGGCTGAAAGTCTGACAGCCGTTCCAGCGAAGACCATCGAGGAGCTGGCTCTGGCTTACGCCACGGAAAAACCGGCTGCCCTCATCCCCTCTTTCGCCTGCGGAAGGACGGCCTATGGCGAGCAGTTTCACCGGGCCGGGGCAGCGTTAGCGGCGATCACGGGGAATATCGGGATCGCGGGTGGAAGCCCCGGGTGCTGCGATATCCCTCCCGTGGGTGTGTCTCCCGGACCGAACATGCCCTCGTCGCCTTCTCTCATTCCGATCGGAGAGAACCCTTTCGAAAAGAAGGGCCCTCAAGAAGGTCATCCCCTGAGTTTTGAATCTCGAAGTCGATTCAAAGTTCATAACACGAAGCTCTGGGATTCGATCCTCCTCGGCAAGAAGGGCGGATATCCCGGCGATATCCGATTCTTCTATGTAGTCTGTGCCAATCCCCTCAACCAGCTCCCCAACACGAACAAGGGGGTCAAGGCACTGCGCAGCCTCGATTTCATCGTGGTTCAGGATCAGTTCATCAATGCCACGGCGCGCTTTGCGGACATCCTTTTGCCGGTGACGACTCATTGGGAGCGGGATGACTACATGAGGCCATGGTTAGGAGGGGATTACCATCTTTTCGGGAACCAGGCGATCGCTCCCCTTGGCGAGGCGAAGTCCGACTTCGAGATCGCCTGGGAACTTGCCAAGCGCGTGGGGATTGCCGATTACTCAGAGAGAACCGAAAGGGAGTGGCTTGAGGAGATCGTCTTTTCTTCGGAGGATTCGAGGAGGGATATCGGTGATTACGATGCGTTTCGGACAGCCGGCATGGCAAGGGCAAAGGTGAAAAGGCCGGTCATTGCCTTTGAGGATCAGATCAGAGATCCGAAACGCTTTCCCTTTCCGACCCCATCGGGAAAGATCGAAATCTTCTCCCAGGCCTTGGCAGATCTTGGTGATTCCCGATTGCCGCCCATTCCGAAATATATGGAGCCATGGGAAGGACCTCGTGATCCCTTGAGAAAACGATATCCTTTGCAGCTCATCACGTTCCATTTTAAGACGAGAGCTCACTCGAACTTCGATAATATCGAATGGCTCAAGGAACTGGAGCCTCATACGATCTGGATCAATCCGAGGGATGCAACACCGCGGGGCATTGAGGAAGGCGAAAGAGTGAGGGTGTTTAACGAACGGGGAGAACTCTGGATTTCGGCCAAGGTCACGGAACGGATCATACCCGGGGTCGTTGCCATAGGCCAAGGGGCCTGGTATCGCCCTAACGAAAAGGGGATCGATCGGGGCGGATGCGCCAATATTCTGACCCGAGACGAGGCCGGCCCAGGGGGCTCCACGCCCACGAACACCGCGCTGGTTGAAGTGGCCCGCTGCGAGGGGTAAAGGAGACGACGAAACGATGTCAGCATCGACGATTCGGATTCATGATGGTGAAGCGATCGTTGAATTTCAGCTTCCCGAAGGTTGGTACCTTCTTGGAAACCCTAAGACGGGCCGCATCCCTCTGATTGGGCGGAGGGAGATGATTCGGGCATTGGAGAATCCTATTGGGAAGCCTCGTCTCGAGCAATTGGCTCGAGGTAAGAAAAATGCGGTCATCATCGCCAGCGACGTCACCCGTCCGGTACGGGGAGAGGAGGCGATCCCTCTTCTTCTCGATATCCTGAATCGGGCCGGGATTCCGGACGGTCAGATCCAACTCATCATGGGAGGCGGCAGTCACGTACCGCCTGAGGATCTTCAGAAGGCCTATCGCCAGAAGTACGGAAGCGAGGTGGTCGGCCGGGTTAAGATTCTCTATCACGATCCGGATCGGGATCTTGTCTGTTTGGGGACAACACGAAGGGGCCACAGGGTTGAGATCAGTCGACAGGTCGCAGAGGCTGACCTCAAGATCGGGTTTGGAGGGATTCTGCCCCATGCCCTTGGAGGCTATTCGGGAGGAGCCAAGTCGATCCTTCCGGCCGTTGCATCGCGGGAGACCATTATTCAGAACCACCTGATGGTGGTGGAGCCAGGGGTCGGGATGGGCCTCGTCGAGGGCAATCCGATCCGGGAGGAGATGGAAGAGGTTGCCGAAATGGCTGGCCTCGATTTCATCTTCAACCTCGTCATCAATACAGAGGGCCAGCCTGTCGGGGCCGTGAGCGGCGATTTCAAAGAAGCCCATCGTGAGGGCGTGAGGCTTGCACGGGAGATCTACCAGGGCGAACTGGTGCGGCCTGCGCAGGTGGTGTTCACGTCGGGTCATCCCTTCGACATCCATTTCTACCAGTCGCTCAACGGCCCTTGTGCGGCCTTGAACGGATGTGTCGATGGAGGAACGATCATCCATCTTACCCAGGCCTATGAAGGGGTCCGACCGGGAACGAAAAAGCTTTTCTCCATCGTCAACCGTTTGGGCTATCGGGACCTTTTCGAACGCTTAAGGAGAGGCGAAAGGGAGGGCGAAGAGATCCGACCTTTCTTCTACCCGGAGATCAACATCGGTGTGGGAACGACGATCTTTCGAGCCATGTTCGATCGGCAGATCCGAATCGTCGTCGTGACCCGAGCGGTCGGGGAGGAGGAGCTTCGGCCCATGGGCTTCGAACATGCAAAAAACCTGGAAGAAGCGGTTGCGATGGTTCATCGGCGGATACCCGAGGCCGAGGTGGCGGCCCAGTTCAACGCCAAGGTCATCCTCTCGGCCACGAAACCGAAGTAGGACGGAAGGATAATCTATGACGGGCTCTTTGGATTTCGGGAGCGGAGGTGGATAGACCTCGACCCGCCCGTTGCCTGTGGAGCCCAAGAGAGGAGCCCCTGGAGCCCTCACCGGGGCCCTTTGCATCGGATTTTTGCGACGTCATGGGTTGGAGGGCTGATTCCAAAAAGAAAGGAGGGATGGAAAACGATTCGAAAAGCCATTTCCATGAAAGGAGGGAAGACGGATGAGGAAAAGAAATTTTAAGGGAGGAATCGGAATTGTTCTCTTGGTGCTGCTCGGCTTGGGATTCACAGGGTTCATGCCGGTGGAGAAAGCCGTGGCAGCCCCTGAAAAGGTTCGCCTCTCCATGGGAGGATCGAACACCGGAACGTGGATCTATATGTTCTCCGCCATCATGGCCGACGTCTGGAAAAGGTATCTTCCCGATGTGGATATCACCCTCATGGCTACGGGAGGCACGACGGCCAATTACCTTCCCATGGACAAGGGCGAGATGGACCTTGCCGGAGCCGCCACCTTCGGTGACTATTGGGCTCTTAACGGCATGTATTTCGCGAAGAACAAGATCTTGAACTTCTGTTCTTTGCTTCCGGCAAGCAAGGCCTTCAGTCATGTATTTACCTACGTTGACTCTCCCATCAAGACGTTGAAGGATCTCGACGGGAAGAGGGTGCATCTGGGAGCCCGAGCTTCGCCCACAAGCATCGTCAACGAGGAGATCTTTAAGATTCTGGCCATCAAACCGAACTACGTCTACTCCACGCCAACAGAGGCCGTAGGCATGGTGAAGGATCGGCGGGTCGATGCAATGGCCTATAGCGTGGGCGCACCGTGGAGCGTCATCATGGATATCGCTACGGATCGACCGATCAAGTTTCTTCACA
>Ga0073932_1006831_pt1 | contig 11452 bp, 8 predicted proteins | sample DewCreD2012metaG_FD_76967 | JGI IMG/M metagenome (GOLD analysis project Ga0073932, IMG submission 76967) | Hot spring sediment bacterial and archeal communities from British Columbia, Canada, to study Microbial Dark Matter (Phase II) - Dewar... ...
CTCGAGTCGCCAGGTCCGGAGCCGGGTGCGGCCGATGAGCGCGGAGACGAGCAGGGCGTTGAGGATGTGGAGCATGATGTTGACCAGGCGGAAGGCGGCGGGGTCGGGCCCGGCGCGGTGGAAGTCGAGCGCGTATGAGAGGGTGAGCAGGGGCCGGACCATGGTCCCGGGCAGGCGGCTGGCGGACTCGGGGTGAGTGAGGAAGTAGATCGGGTTGAGGGTTTTCAACGCCGGGTTTTCGACGATGGTGTGGAGGTCGTCGAAAAGGAAGGGGGCGTTAAGATAGGGGGCAAAGGCGGCCGCGGCCGTCACGGCCAAAAGGGCTACCGCCGCCAAGGGCGCGATTTTCCGGAGTCTGGGGTCCATGTCCGCATGTTATCCCGACCGGGGGCGGGAAAAAAGTCCGGCGGGGCCAGTTTTCCGTTCCATCTGATAAAATTTTCCTGGCCGAAATCAGTTCAATACCGGACTGACTGGCCGAAGGACAAGGCGGACTGGGCCGGCGGTTGCTATTTTACTCGGCCATGCTTTAAAATAGGAAAGCTAGGCCCGAATCCGGCGCAAGGGGACCGTCGGGCGGCAAGGTTTGAACTCATGACCAAGGACATTAACGAGCTATTCACCAAAGGCAAGGACTTTCTCGACATCTACTCCAAGGTGGCGGAGTTCAGCAAGGAGTTGATGGAGGAAAACCGCAAGCTGCAAGGGCGGATCAACGAGCTGATCGCCCGGCGGGAGGCGATGCTGGCCAGCGGCGGCGACGAGCAGGAGTCCGGGCTGATGCGTCGCCTCGAGGAGCTCAAGAAGGAAAAGCAGGAGATCCTCAACCACTACCGCCAGGTCGAGGAGGAAAACAAGGACTTCCTCCACCGCTATATGGAGATCGAGACCGAGAACAACAATTTGGCCAACCTCTACGTCGCCTCCTATCAGCTCCACTCCACCCTCGACCTCAAAGAGGTCCTCGAGATCATCACCGAGATCATCATCAACCTGATCGGCGCCCACGCCTTCGGCATCCTGATGCTCAACGAAAAACGGGCGGTGCTCGAGCCGGTCAAGGCCGAGGGCATCCCGATCGAGGCCCTGCCCACGGTCCGGATCGGCGAAGGCATCATCGGCAAGGTGGCCAAGGACGGCGAGACTTATTACCGCGACCCGGCCGACAAGCCCCTGCCCACCGACTACTCCCACCCGCTCGTCTGCCTGCCGCTCAAGATCAAGGAGGAGACCATCGGCGTGATCGTGGTCTACAAGTTGCTCGCCCAAAAAGCCAAGCTGGTCAAGGTCGACTACGACCTCTTCAACCTGCTCGCCGCCCACGCCGCCACCGCCATCTTTTCAGCCAAACTCTACGGCGACTCGGTCCGCAAGCAGGCCACCATCAAGGGCTTCCTCGACCTCCTCACCCATTGAACATGGGCCACCGCGTACTCATCGTCGAGGACTCCCCCACCATGCGCCAGCTGGTGGCCTTCGCCCTCCGGGCCATCCCCGACCTCCAGATCACCGAGGCCGTTGACGGGCTTGACGGACTGAAAAAGGCCCAGGCCGGGAACTTCGACCTCGCCATCGTCGACATCAACATGCCCCTGATGGATGGGCTCAAGCTCATCGGCATCCTCCGCCAGGACCCCAAAAACCAGCGCATCCCCATCGTCATCATCTCCACCGAGGGCGGCGTCGAGACCAAGCGCCGGGCCGAGGCCCTCGGGGTCAACGCCTACATCACCAAGCCCATCCTCTCCGGACTGGTCTACAAGACCGTCAAGGCGCTGCTCGAGGGGGAAGAGGCCGGAGGAGGGGAAAAATGAAACTCGCCGTCATCGTCCCCGCCCTCAACGAGGAAGCCACCATCGGGACCGTCCTCGACGGAATCCCCGCATCCATCCCCGGCATCGACGCCATCAAAAAAATCGTGGTCGACGACGGCTCCACCGACCGCACTCCCGAGATCGCCCGCGAGCACGGCGCCCAGGTCGTCCGTCACGCCGTCAACCGCGGTGTTGGCGCCGCCTTCTCCACCGGGCTCCACGCCGCCCTTAACACCGGCGCCGACATCATCGTCAACATTGACGGCGACGGCCAGTTCAACCCCGCCCACATCGCCGACCTCATTCAACCCGTGGTCGAGGGACGGGCCGACTTCGCCACCTGCTCCCGCTTCGCCCGGGCCGACCTCGTCCCCAATATGCCCGCCATCAAACTCTGGGGCAACCGGCTCATGTCCCTCATCGTCAGCGCCGTCACCGGCCACCGCTTCTACGACGTCTCCTGCGGATTCCGCGCCTACCGCCGCGAGACCGCCCTCCGCCTCAACCTCTTCGGCGAGTTCACCTACACCCAGGAGACCTTCCTCGACCTCGCCCGCAAAAACGCCAAGATCGTCGAGGTCCCCCTCCCCGTGCGCGGCGAGCGCGAGTTCGGAAAGTCCCGCGTCGCCAGCTCGATCAGCCGCTATGCCGTCCGCGCCGGGTCCATCCTGCTCCTCTCCCTGCGCGACACCCGGCCGCTGGTCTTTTTCGGCACCATCGGGCTCCTCGTCCTCCTACTCGGCTCCGCCGCCTTCGCCTTCCTCTTCGCCCACTGGCTCGAAACCGGCATGACCACCCCCTACCAGTCCCTCGTCACCGTCAGCACCATGCTCCTCATCGTCGGCTTTTTGCTCATCGTCCTCGCCCTCGTCGCCGACATGCTCGGCCGCCTCCGCCAAAACCAGGAGGAACTCCTCTTCCTCCTCAAACGCCAGGTCTATGACCGGACCGACACCGACGACCAGCGCTGAACAGCGTCCGTGGTTCGGCCGCAACCCTGAAATTCGGATACCGCCGATGAAGAAAATTTCACGGGCCAAGCCTTTTCCCGGAGTCATCTTATCCGCGTCATCCATTTGATCCGTTCATCCGTGAACTCCCCCCTCTTCTCCTTTTTTTCCAGACCGTTTTTTTTACTTTTGGCCGGCCAAAGGATAAGGTAAAAGCATGACCAACGACCGGCCGCGACTCTCCCGCCGCAAGCGGGCGTTTTTCGCCTTGGCGCTCGCGCTGGCGCCGCTTTTTTTTCTGGAGGCGATGTTCAGGGTGACCGGGGTCTTCGGGCCGGAGGAGCCGTTCAGCATCGTCCGCGACGACCGGGGCGTCGAGATGGTCCAGTATAATTGGAACCAGGTCAAACCCCGGTTCCCGCCGGAGAAGCTCGGGGGGACCCTGCGGGTAATGGTCTTCGGCGGCTCGACCGCGCTCGGTTTCCCCTACCAGCCCCGCTCCAGTTTCGGCGAGATGCTGGCCGTGATGCTCGAACATTCCCTGCCCGGGCTGCGGGTCGAACTCATCAACCTCGGCCGGGTGGGCATGAATAGCGCCGAGGTTGCGGAACTCTTGCCCCGCGCCCTCGAATATCAGCCCGACCTGGTGATCGTTTATTCCGGGCACAACGAGTTCATCGCCCTCGACCAGGGCCAGCTTTGGGTGTGGGCCTCGCGGACCTTGGGCCGGGTCCGGACTGCGCGCGCGGCCGGGACGGTCATCAAGCTGGGTTTAGGCGCGGCGGCGTTGTCGCTCCAGGAGCGGGTCGAGCCCGAGCCGCTCGCCCCCCCGCCGGCGAGCCGGGTTTCCGAGGCCGACTTCGAGGAAGCGCTCGTCCGCTACCGCCAAAACCTCGAGGCAATGGCCGCGGCCTGCAAGGAGAAAAAAATCCCGCTGGCGCTGAACACCCTGACCTCGAACCTGGCGGGCTGGCCGCCGGAGGACCGGGTGTTTCCGGAAGGCGTGCCGAAAGACGCCCAGGAACAGGCCCTCGAGGTGGTTGCCCTGGTCAAGGACCTTTGTTTTCAGGTCCGGTCCCGGCCAGGCCAGGGCTTGACCCCGGAGGAGGTCAAAGCGCGGGAATTACTCGAACAGGCGAGCATACAGGCGCCGGGTTACGCGCCGCTCCGGTTCTGGTCGGCCCGGCTCGACCTCGCCGGCCAGGTCGCCTCGTCCCGCTTGACCGACCCACCCCGCGACCTGCTCGCCGCCTTCAACCGCGCCCTCTCCGAGGAGGCCCACACCGTCAGCGTCCACCGGGCGCCCCCCGAGATCAACCGGATCGTGCGCGCGGTCGCGAAAGAACAGGGCCTTATCCTCGCCGAACATAAATGGCTCGGGATCAGCCTGGGCCTGTTCGACGACCACTGCCACCCCGGACTGCAAGGCCAGGCCGAGATCGCCCGCGGCATCTACACCGCCCTCCTCGACGAAGGGTTCCCCCGGCCGCCCACCGAATGGTCGGCCTATGAGTTCGACCTCGAGCGGTTCAAGGCCGACCGTAAGCTCGACGAGACGTTCATCCACGACATCCGGGTGCGTATGGGGGTGTTCCTCGGCCTCGAGCGCGACCTGCCGCTCCATTCCGAACTCACCCGCCGGCAGCTCAAGGAGGCCATCGCCACTGGGCCTGACGACCCCCTGCCCGCCCTGCTCCTCGCCGCGGTCCACCTCCATTACGGTGAGACCGCCGAGGCCGCCGCAGCCCTCAAACCCTGGCGGAAAAAGCAGGACCGGATACAGCTCGCCCTCGACCGCTACTTCACCCGCTCGGTTGACCTCCGCGGCGGCGCACTTTATTTTCACCTCGCCCTCGACCCCGGCGTCCCCCCCCTTCGCGGGCTCCTCACCAGCGGCATCGCCCGGGACGAAAAGCCCCGCGTCCGGCCCGGCAAGCCTCTCCCGCTCTCGGCCTTCAACGCCAGGATCGACCTGAATTAGGCTGAAATTTTCAAAGAATCAACCGCCGAAGAAATCTTTCACCGGCGCTTGAACATGGGAAAGAGACCGGACCTTGAGTCCCCTCGAAAAGAATTAACCATCGGAACGGCGGACTTCCCCTTTTTTCCTCTGAGAGAAAATTCCTTTTTTGTTTCTTTCAACAGGTCTTTGCAAAACCCGGCGGCGGATGTACACGGCAATTGAGCGACGCGGGACGTTCGTGACCGACCCGGGCGGCGGGCGTTCACGTCCTCGGGGCGGCCAAGAGTCTGTCCGGCATCCCCGAATTCCGCTTCAACGCGACCCCCGGCGGGACCAGGAACATCCTGACCAGGAAAGGGAATAACCTCTCGCACGGTCTCGATCCGCCGGATCATTCGCCACTCGGGCTGTCCGGGGGCTGAAAAAATGGGGGAAGTCCACCGGGGTGACTTTTTACTTGCCTTGCCGTCAATTTATGATATAGTAACAATTGTTCGTTCCGGCGATGCTGGCTTCAAAGTGGGTTCTCGACAGGCCCATTTTTTTTTACCTGTCGGGACCATTAGGGAGTCGGCGTCGGCGGGAGGCGGACTTTTATTTTTATTTTCAGACTGATGAAAGACGAACTGGATAAACGGGTCGAGTCGCTGGCGGGTCCGGTGTTGACCGAACTCGGGCTCGAGCTGGTGGACTTGGAGCTTTCGCGCCAAGGTTCGCGGCTATGGGTGCGGTTTTTCATCGACCGGGCCGCTGGCGGCGGAGTAACGGTGAACGAGTGCGGGGAGTTCAACCTTGCGATCAGCCGGCTGCTCGACGTTGAGAATTTGTTTTCCGGCAGTTACATGCTGGAGGTTTCGAGCCCGGGCCTTGACCGTCGAGTGCGCAAGATCTCGGATTTCAACCGATTTTCCGGCCGGGTGGTCCGGATGGCGCTGCGGGAGCCGGTGGAAGGCCGCAAAAAGCTGAAGGGAGAAATTGTCGGCGCGGACGATGACGGGGTGAAGCTGCGGGTGGACGACCGGGAGGTTCTGGTGCCGCACGCCTTGATTGGCCGAGCCAACCTTGAGTACGAAGAAGTGGAAAGGAAAAGGGAAAAGGGAAAAGGGAAAAAGTAAGGTCGAAGGAATGAAGAATTCATCGGTCTTCAGTCATCACTTTTAACTTTTTGCTTTGAACTTTTTCCATGGTTTTGCTGATGGTGGAAGCATAACGTCAAGCCAAAGGTGATGAGATGAAAGCGACGAAGAAGAAAAAAACCGAAGAGAAGAAGTCGGCTCCGGTGACCAACGAGCTGGTCCACGTGATCGACTCGGTGGTCAAGGACAAAGGCATCTCCAAGGAAGTCCTGGTCGAGGCCCTGGAGAGCGCGCTACTCACCGCGGCCAAGAAGAAGCTGGGGATGGAGCGGGAGTTGGAGGCCCGGTTCAACGACGAGCTGGGGGAGATCGAGCTCTTCGAGTTTAAGACCGTAGTCGACGAGGTGGAGGACGAGTTCACCCAGATCACGGTCGAGCAGGGCCGGGAGTTGGACCCGGAGGCGGAAGTGGGCGACAGCCTGGGGATGAAGATCGACACCGAGAGCTTTGGCCGGATCGCCGCCCAGACCGCTAAGCAGGTCATCATCCAGAAGGTGAGGGACGCCGAACGGCTGATGATCTTTAACGAGTACAAGGACCGGGCGAACGAGATCATCACCGGCACGGCGCGCCGGTTCGAGAAGGGCAACATGATCGTTGACCTTGGCCGGACCGAGGCGATCCTGCCGCGCTCCGAGCAGGTCCCGCGCGAGAACTACCGGGTGGGCGACCGGGTGCGGGCGTGGATCATGCAGATCCACCAGGAGTCGAAGGGCCCGCAGATCGTGCTTTCGCGGCGGAGCCCGGAGTTCGTGAAAAAGCTGTTCGAGATGGAGGTCCCGGAGATCAACGAAGGGATCGTGCAGATCGAAGCTGTGGCGCGGGACCCCGGGGTGCGGACCAAGATCGCGGTCTCGAGCCGGGACTCGGACGTTGACCCGGTGGGCGCGTGTGTGGGAATGAAGGGCAGCCGGGTGCAGGCGGTGGTGCAGGAACTCCGGGGGGAAAAGATCGACATCATCCCCTGGACCCACGACATCGCCAAGAACGTGCTCAACGCGCTGGCGCCGGCGGAGTGCCTGCGGATGATCATCGACGAGAACCAAAAGCTGGTGCTGGTGACGGTGGCCGACGACCAACTTTCGCTGGCGATCGGCCGAAAGGGCCAGAACGTGCGGCTGGCGAGTCAGCTCACCGGCTGGAACATCGACATCAAGAGCGAGACCCAGATGGAGAACCTGAACCGGGAGGCCCAGACGACCCTGGGCCGGATCCCGGGGATTGGGCCGGTGCTGGCGGAGAAGCTCTACCTCGAGGGTTTCACCTCGGCCTATGACCTGTCCCGGGCCGACCCGGAAATTCTGGCCATGATCCCGGGCATCGGCAAGGTCAAGGCGCAGAAGATCATCGCGGCGGGCGAGTCCTTCTTCCAGCAGCAACTGGGAGCCGGCGAAGTGGACGAACTGGGCAAGCCGACGCTGGCGGCGCTGGCGGCGGCCGCGGCGGAAGCGGAGAAGGAAGCGGCGGAAAAGGCTGCGGCCGAGAAGCTGGAAGCCAAACCCGAGGCGGTCGAGGCTTCGGCCGAAGAAGGTTCGGATGATTCGAGCGACAAGGGTGAGGCGGTCGCGAAAGCCGCTGCAGAGCCTCCCGCCGGCGAAGGCGAGGGCGGCGCCCCGGAAGAGAGCGAGTAATACCGGGAGGGCAAGCCAAGAAGACCAGGGGACGGCGGCAAGAGGCGGAATCCAGGCAGCGGCGACGAGAAGGGAAACGGTGTAGTGATGGCGAAAATCAGGGTATATGAGTTGGCCAAGGAACTGGGGCTGGACAACAAGGAGATCATGGCCAAACTCCGGGCGCTGAAAATCGCGGTGCAGAGCCACATGAGCGTGGTCCCGGACGCGGACCTGGAACGCTTCCGCAAGAGCATCTCCGAGGCCGAGAACGCCCCGACGGGCGCCGGCGGGATGGAAGAGAAACGGGTGGCCAAGGGGGTGATCCGCCGCCGGGCCAAGCCCACGGCCGCGGCCCCGGTCGAGGAAGAGCAGCCCAAAGTGGACATCAGCGCCTTGAAGAGTTCGGTCAAACGGGTCCGCCGCGAGGAGCCGGAAGAGCCGGTGGCCAAGGTCGAGCCGGAACTGCTTGAAGGCATCCCGAAAGAGTGGGCCCAGGAGTCCGAGGAGCCGGAAAAGAAAAAACGGCGGAAAAAAGCAGAGGAAGAAACCGCCCCGGCGCCGGTCGCCGAAGAACCCGCGGCCGCCCCGGAGGCCGAGTCCCCCGGGCCTGAGTCGGGACCGGTCGCCCCAGCCGCCCCGGCCCCGGAGCCCGAGCCCCCGGCCGCTCCGGAACCCGAGCTTCCGCCGGCGCCGACGGCCAAGCCGTCGATTTTGCACAAGCCCGCTCGCAAACCCTCCCCGGCCGCGCCCGCTCCGCCGATCCCGGAGACGGTCGGCGCACCCGAGCCGGCCGAGGCCCTGGCAGCCGAGGCGCCCACGGGCCTGCGGAAAATCTACCAGAAGCCGAAAATCCGCCGGACGGCGCGCGCGCCCGAGGGTTTGGAACTCCCGGTCCCGGGCAAGCCCGCAGCCAAGCCAGGCGAGGCCAAGCCAGCCCCCGGGGTAACCCCTACTCCCGGAGCCGCGGCCACCTCGTCCGCCGATGACCTGAAGAAGAAGAAGAAAAAGAAAAAAGGCAAGGGCGTCGAGACTGAAGAGACCGCAGTCCTCGACGAATCGCCGAAGAAGAAGCTCCGCCGCAAGGTTGCCTTCAAGGTCCAGGGCGGCACCGAGGGCATGGAGATCGCCGACATCGAGCAGATGTACCAGCCCTCGCGTAAGAAAATCACCGCCAAAAAGAAAAGCGCGGTCAAAAAACCGCAACTCACGACCCCCAAGGCCGCAAAAAGGATCATCAAGATGCGGGAAACCATTTCCGTCTCGGAACTGGCCCAGAAACTCGGGATCAAAACCCAGGAGATCATCAAGAGCCTGATGGCCGACGGCGTGATGGCCACCGAGGATCACCAACTCGACGCCGTTACCGCCGGGGTGGTCGCCTCAGCCTACAACTACGAGATCGTGCAACAGCTCTTCGACGAGGAAAAGCTTCTGGCCGGCGGCAAGGAAATCAAAGACGGCAACCAGAAACCGCGTCCGCCGGTGGTCACGGTCATGGGCCACGTCGACCATGGCAAGACCTCGCTGCTCGACACCATCCGCAAGACCCGGGTTACCGAGGGCGAAGCCGGTCAGATCACCCAGCACATCGGCGCTTATTCAGTACAGACCAGTTCCGGGACCATCACTTTTATCGACACCCCGGGCCACGAGGCCTTTACCTCGATGCGCGCCCGCGGGGCCAAGATCACCGACATCGTGGTCCTGGTGGTCGCCGCCGACGATGGCATCATGCCGCAGACCGTCGAGGCCGCCAACCACGCCAAGGCCGCCGGGGTCCCCATCATTGTCGCCATCAACAAGGTGGACCTGCCCCAGGCCGACGCCGGCCGGGTCAAACAGCGGCTCTCCGACCTCGGGCTCACCCCCGAGGAGTGGGGCGGCGAGACCATCACCGTCGAGTGCTCGGCCAAGACCGGCCAGGGCATCCCCGACCTGCTCGAGTCCATTCTCCTCCAGGCCGAGATGCTGGAACTCACCGCCGACCCCGACGCCCAAGGCAAGGGTTTCGTCATCGAGTCCCGCCTCGACAAGGGCAAGGGCCCGGTCGCCACCGTCATCGTCCAGCAGGGAACCCTCCGCCGCGGCGACCCCATCATCAGCGGGGTCTCCGCCGGCCGCATCCGCGGCATGCTCGACGACCGCGGGAAAAACCTGAACGAAGCCGGTCCGGCGACCCCCGTCGAAATCATGGGCCTGGCCACGGTTCCGGAACCCGGCTCCGAGGTGATCGCGGTCGAGGACGACAAGACCGCCAAGCTGGTCGCCGAACACCGCCGCGGCCAGGAACAGGCCAAGGTCGCCTCCGGCGCTCCCACCAAGGTCTCGCTCGAGGACCTGATGGCCCGGCTCCAGGAGGGCGAGGTCCAGGACCTGAACCTCGTCATCAAGACCGACACCCACGGCTCCGGCGAGGCGATCAAGCCCGCGGTCGAGAAGCTCTCGAAGAAAGAGGTCCGGGTCCAGGTGCTCCACCTCGGAGTGGGCAACATCACCGAAAACGACGTGCTGCTGGCGGCGGCGTCCAACGCGGTCATCATCGGGTTCAACGTCAAGCCTGACGGCAGCGCCCGCTCGGTGGCCGAGCGCGAGGGCGTGCAGATCCGGACCTACGACATCATCTACAACCTGATCGACGACGTGATCGCGTCATTGAAGGGCATGCTCAAGCCGGTGTTCGAGGAGAAGGTGCTGGGCAAGGCCGAGGTCCGCAAAGTCTTCCACATCACCAAGGTCGGCGCGGTGGCCGGTTCGTACGTGACCGAGGGCGTGATCAAGCGCTCGGCCCGGGCCCGGGTGCTCCGGGGCAAGGAGACCGTCCATACCGGCCGCTTCAAATCGCTCAAGCGCGTGGCCGACGACGCCCGCGAGGTCGCCGCCGGACTCGAGTGCGGCATCGGGATCGAGAACTTCAACGACATCCAGGAAGGCGACGTCATCGAAGCCTTCGAGATGATTGAAAAATAGATTGGAGCCTCTTGCAAGGCCTTTTTCGTCCTCAGGAAAAATTTTTACCGCGGCGGCGCAGGGGGAGAGCAAAGCGATAATTCTTCTCTGCGCCTCCGCGCCTCTGCGGTGAATCCCGACCCCTGAACACCACTTGGAGACCCCATGGTCGTCGGCGTCTTACATCTCGAGCTCATCCTCCACCAGTGCCAGTCGCTCAAGGACAAGCGCTCGGTGATGCGCAAGGTCCAGAGCCGGGTCCGCCAGGGCTTCGAGGTCTCGGTCGCCGAGGTCGGCTCCCAGGACCTCTGGCAACACGGCGAGATCGGGGTCGTCACCATCGGCGTGGACCGCAACCTCATTAACCAAGTCCTCGACCGGGTCCTCAACTTCGTCGATTCCCTCGGGCTCGCCGAGGTTGTCAACCATCAAATCGAGATCATCAACCTTTAAGGCCGACGCCCCCTACCCGCCGTCGCGGTCAGCCCGCCGCCAGTCCCGCCAGGATGAAAACGAAGTCGGTGATCATCTCGGCCCGGAAGCCCTGGAGGACCACGTCGCGGGTGAAGATCGGGACACAGGCCGCGGCCCAGACAAAGGGCGCCAGGAGCAGGTAACCGGTGGGCGCGGCCACCACCCCCGCCGCTGTCGCCGCCCCCAACGCCGCCGCCGTCGCGGTCAGGCAGCCATACAACAAGAGCCGCGAGCGCCGGGCTCCGAAGACGATGGGCAAGGTCTCGCGCCCGACCATGCGGTCGGCCTGGAGGTCGCGGAAGTCCCGGAGCAGCGCCCGGCAGAACACCAGTCCCAGCACCATCATGAAAGCCGTCACGGTCCCCCAAAGTGGTTCGAGCCGCGTCGGCTGGTGGACGAGCGGGAGTCCCACCGTGACCGCGGCCCAGCCCAGAGCCATGAAGAAGTCCTTGCCGGCCGGGACCTCGGCCAACGAACGCCACGGGGCCAGCCCCTTCCGGCCACCGAGAATCCGCACCGGATATAACAAACTCGCCGCCGCCAGCCCCGCGAAAGC
>Ga0073932_1006835_pt1 | contig 11446 bp, 6 predicted proteins | sample DewCreD2012metaG_FD_76967 | JGI IMG/M metagenome (GOLD analysis project Ga0073932, IMG submission 76967) | Hot spring sediment bacterial and archeal communities from British Columbia, Canada, to study Microbial Dark Matter (Phase II) - Dewar... ...
CTCGGCAGCCCTCGCTGTCGCTGGACAAGCCGGCGCGCGCCTCCAGCATCTGGAATGCCGAATACGACGCGGCCAAGGCCTTCGATGGCGACGCGTCCTCGCGCTGGGGCGCCGCGCCCGATGCGCGCAGCGGCTGGCTGGAAGTCGATTTGGGCCAGGAAACGCAGATCGGCGGCGCGCGGATCGAGGAACTGGGCTTTCACCGCATTGAGGAGTTCGCCATCGAGTACCAGGACGGCGAGACGTGGAAGGAACTGGTCAAAGGCACCACGATCGCCGGCGAGAAGTCGTTCGAGTTTCCGCCGGTCTCCGCGCGCCGCGTGCGGCTGAACATCCTCAAGGCGAACGACGTGCCGACGATCGAGGAGTTCCAGATCTTCGCCCCGAAGTAGGTCGGGCCCGTCGCGCCACGGTCGAATCCGCGGCACGCATCAGCCGTTCTTGCGGTCCGCGGGTGTCGTGGTATGACGCTGGCGGTCCGGGTGATCATCCGATGAAATTCGCGCTGCCATTCCTGGTGCTGTCGTCCGCCGCCCTCATGGCGGTCGAAGGAGGGTTGCCGATGTTGAAGGTTTCCGAGAACAGGCGTTTCATCGTCCGGGCTGACGGAACGCCTTTCTTCTATCTGGGCGACACGGCTTGGGAACTCTTTCACCGGTTGACGCGGGAGGAGGCCGAAGAGTATCTGAAGGTTCGCGCGGCCCAGCGCTACACGGTGATCCAGGCGGTGGCGCTGGCCGAATTCGACGGCTTGAACACACCCAATGCGTACGGGCACAAGCCGCTGGCGGGCAACGACCCGACCAAGCCCGACGAGGCGTACTTCAAGCACGTCGACTGGGTTGTCGCCAAGGCCAACGAGCTGGGGCTTTACGTGGGTTTCCTGCCGACGTGGGGCGACAAGTGGAACAGGAAGTGGGGCGCGGGGCCTGAAGTTTTCGATCCGCCGAAGGCCGAGGCCTATGGCGCGTGGCTGGGCGCGCGCTACAGGGATGCCGGCGTGATCTGGATCCTCGGCGGCGACCGGCCCGTCGAAAACGAGCGGCATTACGCGATCGTCCGCGCGATGGCGAGGGGTCTGAAAGCCGGCGACGGCGGGCGCCACCTGATGACGATGCATCCGTGCGGCGGCCAGGGCTCGTCGCAATACTTCCATCAGGAGACCTGGCTCGACTTCAACATGCGGCAGAACGGGCACGAGTCGCTCTTCGCGCCGCGCTATGCGGCCACGCGGAAGGACTACGAACTGCAGCCGGTGAAACCGGTCATCGACGGCGAACCGCTCTACGAGGACCATCCGATCGGCTTCAAGGCGCAGGACCACGGCCACTCGCTGGCCGCGGATGTGCGCCGCGCGCTGTATTGGGATCTCTTCAGCGGCGCCTGCGGGCACACCTATGGGCATCACTCGGTCTGGCAATTCCACGACAAGGGACGCCAGCCGGTAAACAACCCGCTCTTCGTCTGGCGCGAAGCCCTTCAGCGTCCCGGCGCGCGGCAGATGCAGCACGGTCGCGCGCTGATCGAGTCGCGGCCGTTTTTGACGCGCATCCCTGACGATGCGATCGTGGTGCCGGCCTCCGTGCCGACGGCAGTGCCCGGAACGGGATTGAACCGCATGGTGGCGACACGCGATGCGGAAAAGACGTACGCATTCGTCTATTGCCCTGCCGGGCGCGCGTTCAAGGTCCGCATGAACGCCCTTGCGGGAAAGACGGTCAAGGCGTGGTGGTTCGACCCGCGCGACGGAAAGGCGACCGCGATCGGCGAATTCCCCAACGACGGCGAGCGCGAGTTCGTTCCGCCGGACCTCGGCGAGTATGTGGACTGGGTGCTGGTGCTGGACGACGCGGAAAAGCGATACCCTGCGCCGGGCGACCGGAGCCCCTGAACGCGACGGCTTGCCGGTCATGGCCGTTTGAAGAAACCGTGCGGTCGAAGCGAACGCCCCGCCCACCTCTCGTCGGCTCCGCGTTTACGGACGTCCGCGTCGTTTACGGCAGGCGTTCCGGCACCCCGTGCCGTCCTACCATTCGCACGAATCCTCGTACGCGCGGAACTTGCGTTTCAGCAGCGCCATCACCTGGGAGTGGATCTGGCAGATGCGCGACTCGGAGAGGTTGAGGTCTTCTCCGATCTGTTTCATGCTGCGGTTATGGAAGTAGTACTGTTCGACGACCCAGCGTTCGGCGTGCTGCAGGCCGCGGAGCGCCATGGTGCGGATCTCCTCGCGCTGCAGGTCCTGGGTGGGTTCGACGACTTCGTCGTCGGCGAGCATTTCGAGGCGCAGGAGATCGCGTTCGTCGGCACCGTCGGCCGCGCCTTCGAAGGAGATCTGGGCCTTGACATCCAGTTCCCCGCGGAGGCGTTCCAGTTCGACCAGGTCGATCTCGAGCCGCCTGGCCACTTCCTCGTCGCTGGGTTCGCGGCCCAGTTCGGTGGCCAGTTCGGCCACGATGCGCTCGTACTGGTGGCCTTTGTTGCGGATCAGGCGCGGGACCCAGTCGAAGGCACGGATGGAATCGACCATCGAACCGCGGACGCGGGGGACGCAGTAGGTTTCGAAGCGGGTGCCCTTGGTCGGGTCGAACTTGTTGATGGCATCAAGCAGGCCCATGTTGCCGGCGCTGACCAGGTCCTGGACGTCGATGCAATCGGGCAGCTTGGTCTTTTGACGGTCGGCGATGTAACGCACCAGGCCCTGGTAATGGACCCAAAGCGCATTGCGCGCGGCCTCGTCGCGGTTCACGAACCAGGCGTTCCAGAGGCGCGCTTCGAGCTGGCGTTTGGCCTCGCGGGCCGTTCGGTACTGGTGGTTTTCTTTCGGCGTTTCGCCTTTCGCTTTGCGGAAGACCAGCGGGGCGCTGACGGGGGACGCGACGCGTCTGCGTTCGGGGCGTCGATCCAGGATATCGCTGCGGCGGCGGGAACTGCGGCGCGAATCCTTCGGAGAACCGTTTTCGCTCTTCATCGTCATCCCTCGCTTCGTAGCCCATCCCCCTCCCACTTGGCGCGCTTCGTGTTTGGCACAGTGCCAAGCATCCGGCGCTACTCGCCGAATCCGGGAAAAAGAACTCCCGTATCGGCAGAGAGTGGACGATCCGATTCGCTTGTCAGCCCGATTGTTTCTGCACTTGGAGCGTTCTTATAAATCGTCAATTACGTTTGTCAATAACGAAAATTATTTTTGCAATACATTATTTTTAAATATACATGCGAGATAATGTCGAAATGACATTATATTTTTATATTTAAAATAGCTTCGACGAAAACCGAGACTCATGAGCTGCCGCTGCAACTGCATCGCTGGGCAGGTTCAAACAGGAGGATTTGCCCTTGAAGAAATAAACGGAAGCGCTTCCGTTTTTTTCGGCAACCATGCCATGCCGAACCGACCGAATCCCGGGATGGAGAAATCCCCCAGTACCGCGGCGCGTCGACCAACAACTGGCGTTGTCGTGTCCGGGGAATGGAGCCACCTCTCGGATTTGAACCGAGGACCTACGCTTTACGAAAGCGTCGCTCTACCGGCTGAGCTAAGGTGGCACCGCATATCTCGAAGGGTTGCGGGTTGGCGCATTTCCGAATCGGATGCTCATCCATGCCCCACCGGCGCAACGGGCGCCTATTATGCGCGCCGGTTTCGAAGATGCAAGCGCGTCCTGCTCGGCCGCGGGCTTTGCGCGCATCCGTGGCTTCTGCTACATTTCCCGCTTCGATCGCAGCCGTCCGCGGAAGCGGGCGCTGCGGCGCCTCTCCCCTATGGGCCTATGGGTGAGGATACGGAGCGTTTCTTCGACAGGAGCACGGGGCTGCCTTTGAGCGAACGCGAATCGACGCCGGAACCGAAGGTCGCGGAGCCGTCCGGCAGGCCAGCCGTCCCGTCGCAACCGGCGGGAGCGGGGGACGCTCTGCCATCCCCGGTCGGAGGCGAGGCCGATGGCACCGTCTCTGCGCCCGAGGTTATCCCGGCGGGGCATCCGGCCGCGCACTGCACGCCTGCCTCGCTCGAAGCGGCGCCGTTGTCCGGCGATCCGCGGCCCGAAACCGTCCCGGTGCCCGCCGGGGCGTCGGCGGCGTCCGCCGTTGCGCGGAACGAGTCTCCACCCGATTCGGCGCGCAGCGTCATCAGCGGCAGGGCCGACTTCGCCGCCCGGCTGGAGACGTTCCAGGGACCGTTGGATTTGCTGCTTTACCTGATCAAGGAAAACGAAGTCGACATCGCGAACATCCCGATCGCGAGGGTTCTGGAGCAGTATCTCAAATTCATCGATGCCGCGCAGGACCTGGACCTTCACATGGCCGGCGAGTTCCTGGTCATGGCGACGACGCTGATGGAGATCAAGAGCCGCGAGCTGCTGCCCGTGCAGGAGGCGCTGGAAGGCGAGGAGCTGATCGAGGATCCGCGCTCGGAACTGGTGCGTCAACTGCTGCGTTACCGCCAGCTCAAGGAGCGCGCGCATTTCCTGGAATCGCTGATGGACCGCTGGCAGCGGCAGCGCGCGCGCGGACTGCTGGACGAGATTCCCGAGCCGGCGCCGGACGAGGCCGAGCCGTTGCCGATGCCCGAGATCGACCTGTACGAACTGCTGACGCTCTTCGAGCGTCTTCGGAAAGCGGTCCTTTCGCAGGTGCCGCGCGCCGTCGGTTACGAGGGCGAGACGCTGGAAGAGAAGGTGCTCCGCATCGAAAAGACGCTGCAGGAACGGCCGTTCACACGCTTCAGCGCCCTGGTCGCGGACGTGCGCAGCCGCGCCGACATCGCGCTGACCTTCATCGCGCTGCTGGAACTCGTGCGCCGGCGCATGATCCGCCTGATGCAGGAAGGCGCCTTCGGGAATCTGGAGGTGAAGGTGCAGACGCCGGAGGAGGCCGAGGAACTGGCGCGCAGCGAAGCGGCGGCCGCCGACGGCGTCGTCGACATCGCTTTTCGCGAGAAGGCCGAGCGCGAGGCGAAGCTGGCGGCCGAGGCGGCGGCGTTGGGCGTGAGCGTGGACCGCCTGCCCTGGAAAGCGCGCCGTGCCGCGCTGGCCCGGCCCAAGTTCGAAGGGCTGGTCCGGCCCGAGGACGTGGAGGAACTGGACGCCGAGGAGGCCGAGATCAGCCGGCGCATCGATGCGATCCTCGCGGCGGCCGACGCGATCAGCCAGCGCTTCGAAGACAGCCGGATCGGGCAGGCACCCCAGGATGTAGGGCCGCAGGCTCCGGGGACGCTCGACCCCACCGCGCCGGACGCGGGCGCCCCCGGAAACGCGTCGGTGGCCGGTTCGGCAGGTACGCCTGGCAAGGACGCGGGGCAGGACGAGGATGCGCCCCTGACAGAAGAGGACTTGGCGCCGCGGCCCGAGAAACCGCCCGAGGCGGACGAATAGCAGGGTGGTGCCGCCCCCATCGATCGACGCTGCGGCGAGGCCCTCGCCGGTGTATATCCTGTGACCGATCGGCCTTCGAACGGAGGGGAGCCCGAATGTCCTGGACGAAAGCCACTCGTCGGCGTTTTCTGCAGGGCACGGCTGCATCGGTGGCTGCGGTCACGCTTGTCCCGGCACGCGTGCTGGGCCTGGAAGGACCGCCGCCGAGCGAGAAACTGAGCTTCGCCTGCATCGGGGTAGGCGGCCGTGGCGGCTCGCATGTCGGCCCCGCTGCGACCCACAACTTGGTGGCGCTCTGCGACGTCGACAAGAACACCTTGGGCAGCCAAGCCAAGAAGTACCCCAACGCAAAGACCTTTCAGGATTACCGCAGGCTCTTCGACGCGGTAGGCAAGGAGATCGACGGCGTCTTTGTCGCCACGCCAGACCACCATCACTTCTTTGCCAGTCGCATTGCGCTGCAGCTGGGCAAGCACGTTTATTGCGAGAAGCCGCTCACCCATTCGATCTGGGAGGCGCGCCAGTTGACCGAGCTGGCGAAGAAAGCCAAGGTCGCCACGCAGATGGGCAACCAGGGCATGTCGAGCGATGCGACGCGGTTGACGGCGGAGTTCATCGAAGCCGGCGCGATCGGCAACGTGACGGAAGCCCACGTCTGGACCGACCGTCCTCAGAAGTGGTGGCCGCAGGGCTGCACACGTCCCAAGGACACGCCGCCGGTGCCTGCCAACATCGATTGGGATCTGTGGCTGGGCCCGGCGCCCGAGCGGCCGTTCCATCCCTGTTATCTGCCGTTCAAGTGGCGCGGCTGGTGGGATTTTGGCACGGGCGCGCTGGGCGACATCGGGTGCCACGCCATGGCGCCGCTCTTCTTCGCACTCGGTTTCGCCTATCCGACCGCGGTGGAACTGATCGAAGAGCAGGGGATGACCGACGAGAGCGGGCCGCAGTGGTCAATCATCCGCTACGATTTCCCCGCACGCGGAAACAAGCCTCCGTACAAGCTCTTCTGGTACGACGGGCTGAAGAAGCCGCCCAAACCGGAGGAGCTGGGTTCGCGGGAACTGGGGGAAGGCGGCGAGCTGCTGATCGGCGACAAAGGCAAGATGCTTCCGCCGCGCATCATCCCCGAGGAGAAGATGAAGGAGTTCAAACGCCCCGCGCCCACGCTGCCGCGGGTACCCAAGGGCGATCACCACGAGGACTTCTTCCTGGCCTGCAAGGGCGTCCGGCCGGCCAGTTCGGATTTCAGCTTTGCCGGACCGGTTGCCGAAACGGTGCTCGCGGGCAACCTTGCGCTGCGGTTGAAGCGCCGCATCGAGCTGGACCTGCCCAATCTGAAGGCGAAGAACTGTCCCGAGGCCGACGCGTTGATCAAGCGTCCCTATCGCAAGGGCTGGGACGCGTAACGATCTCGCATTGAAGCCCCTCTGCTCCCGAGTAGGCTCTCGTTCCCGAGACAGGCACCGGGACAAGGGCTGCATGGAACTTACCGAGGAACGCGTCAAGCGTCGTCTGGCGGAAGCCCAGGGGTACCTGGAACTGGCGGCCTTGGACACCGACTCCGGGTTCAGTGCCCCCGAACTGCTCGACCGCGCGCAGGAGCGTCTGGATTCGCTGGGATCCACGACCATGCTGGGCACCGAGATCGCTTACCTTCAGGGGGCGATCCATCGCGAGCGCCAGGCCTTCGGAGACGCCATCCCGCATTTCCGCAAGGTACTCGAGGCGCAACCCGGCCATCCCATGGCCACGGTCGGCCTAGGGTGGTGTCTCAAGCGCACCGGCCGGCTGGCCGAATCCATCGCGCCGTACATCGAATCGATCCAGAAGCATCCCAAGATGGCACTGCTGCATTACAACCTGGCCTGTTACCTGAGCCTGCTGGGACGCACCGCCGAGGCGCTTACCGCCCTGGAACACGCCTTCAAACTTGACGGTGATTTCCGCAAGCTGGCCTTGGCCGAAAGCGACTTCGAGCCGATCCGCGGCCTGCCCGAGTTTCAGCGCCTGCTGATCGAGTGAGCCTGCGGCGCGGCACTCCCCTCGCATTTCCGCCAAGCCACCGTAACGCCGGGGGCGTCATTTCTGCGCCGGCTTCCGCGCTGCCTCCGCGGGCGGGAACAGGTCGGCGTACAAGACCTCGTCCTTCTGAAGATGCGCTTCGCCTTCCGCACCCGTGACCGGATCGCGCACGAGCCACCGGTAAAGGCCGGCCGGCTGGTTCAGTCCCAGATGGACGGTCCCTTTCCACGTCCCCTCGGTCAGAAGGATCTTCCCGCCGCATCCCGGCATCGACCGACCATCGGGGCGTAACAACTCGACAGCCAGCGCATGGTTCAGGCCGCGATCGGGGGCTTTCGAAATGTCGTCGGCGGTCTGGAGCGAGAGTTCCACGGAGAATGTTCCGGCGCGGTCCAGGCGGCGCGTCCTGACCTTGATCGAATCCACCCGGCAGGGCAGGCCGGCGAGCAGCACCGGCTGGCGTTCCTCCACGGCCGGCGCGCAGGAAGCGCCATGACCGAGATACTGTCTGCGGCGCAGATCGTACCAGTGCATAGGCCGGTCAAAAAGCACCTTCACGATGTGCGGAGGAGACGTTTTCGCCGCCGGTGCGCCGGAGGGCGTTTCGGGAAGCCAGGGATGCGGCACTTCGCCGGCGACCGGTGCGACCCAGCCTTTCGGCGGGGCCTTCAGGCCGATCAGCACCGTGGAGCCGGACGCCCAGCGAAAGCGCTGGACGCTGCGCAGCGGACGCCCATCGGCATCCCGCACGGCCACGGGCCGTTCGCCGATGCTCTGCATCAGCATGTCGCCGATCAGCACGCGCAGGGCTTCCCCGCCGGTCGGTTCGCCGTACAGGGCGGCATACCGTTTGGGCTCGAGCCCGGCGAAGGAGAAATCGCCCGCATCGCGCTCGCGGAGCCGCGGGTAATCCTGTAGCGCGAGGTTCAGATAGATGTAGCGTCCGGTTCCTCCGTTTCGCGTCAGCACGGCCGCGGCGCCGTTCCGCGTGCCGCCGAAGCGCCAGGCGGCGGTGCCGCGAACGCCGGGCTCGTTGACGCGCAGTTCGCCGGATGAAGGGCCGAGGGCGGCAGGACTGCAGGGGTCAACGAGCCGCACGCGGGCCTCGACAGGATCACCGTTGAAGGCGCCGTTCAGTTCGTGCGCCCACAGGTTCTCGCGGCGGATGCCGAACTCGGCATCGAGCGCGCCGACGATGCCGCCCCCCTCGGGGAAAGGCCTGCGGCGTCCATGACCGTCGAAGGTGCCGCACTGGCTGTCGGCGATGACCACGCCTCCGCGCAGGGTGAAGTCGCGAATCGCCTGGGCTTCCTGTTCGCTCAGCGCCAGCACCTTGGGCAAAATGAGCACCTTGGCGTTCACCTGCCCCGACAGCAGTTGCGCGGGAGCGACGAAAACCGGCGCGACACCCAGGTCGCGCAGCAGGGCCACCCAGGCGACGTACGCGAGCCAAGGCGTGTCGTCCGAAAGGCCGTCCGGAACGCGGCGCGGCCAGTCCGAGCCGTCGAGCTGGCTGTCGAGCATCCAGTGGACGGCGATCGAGCGCGGCGAGTAGTACAACGCGACGGGGTCGGTGACGGGCGCCAAGGGCTGCCGGAAAGCGCTGAGCCACTCCAGTTCGCGCACGGTGTCCGTCGGCAGAGGCGCGTCGGGGCGGGCGTTGCGCTCCGGCGAGGCCACCAACGCGCCGGAGGCGCCGTCGAACCAGTTCTTCCAGAGGTTGTCCCGCGTATCGCCGCTCCCGCCCAGCAGGGCATAACGTACCGCGTCCGGGCGGAAAGACTGCAGGAGCAGGGCCAGCGCCTCGTCGTCCGGCGCGGCCGACCAGTCGACGACGCGCGCCAGTTCGTAGGTTTCCTGGCCGTTCCAGGGCGAAGGCCGGAGCAGTTCCCGGAACCCCACGCGCGCCCCGGGTGCCGCCTGCCGCATCGCCGTGCGCACCTCGCCCACCATCCGGGCGAAGGAAAAGTCCAGGAAGGCATGCCAATCGCACCAGGAGGAGAAGTTTTCGTTGCCGGGCGGCGGGAGCGTCTTGAGGCTGGCCGCCCAATAATAGCGGTCCTCGCGCCTGGCCAGCTTCTTCTCGGGATCGCCCTGGCGAACGAGTTCCAGCCACTCGGCATACCTCGGATCGCGGCGCGCCTTCGTCTCGTCGGTCGTCAGCGGCGCGACGTCGTCCCAGCGTTCGAAAGAGGTTTCCCACTGCCGGTTCAGTTGGGCGAGGTCCTCGTAACGCCGGCGCAGCCACGCGCGGAAGAGGTCCAGCGTGAAGGCATCGGGACCGTACTCGGAGAGCCTGGGCGGCGGCGCGAGGGCGGCATGGGTGCCCAGCATGAGGGCCTGCGGACCAAACGGCTGCGATTGGCGCGCGGCGGCACCCAGTTCGGCGCGCATCTTTTCCCAGGCGGCCGCATCGAACAAATCGGGGGTCCGCAGCCCGGGCTTGCGGTCCGCCAGGAAGCGCCAGCATTCCTGATCCCATTCCTTGTGGTTGCGCGGCTGCAACGGCGAACGCAACGGAATGGGGGTATGCACCAGCAGCGGCGAGCCGGGCGGCAGGAAAGGGGTATCGGCCAGTTCCGAAACCTGCAGGATGGGACCCACCGGCAGGCCATCCAGTTCCTTCGGAAGTTCCCTGCTCGCGTTGAAGATCGGAAAGGACGGTCGCGGTCCTGTCGCGACCGTGCGGAAACCCGCCTTGGCAACCACCTGCCATTCCTGCGGCGCTTTCCTGTCCCGGGGTTGCGGCATGGCCACAAGGAAGAGGCGATGCTGCGTGCCCAGGGCTCCATCGCCCCCCAGCGAGAACGGCACCGCGCGCTGCGAAGCCTTCGGGCGGAACTCGGCGTGGGATACGGCGCGTCCCAGGCCGTCCACCCATACCAGTCGGAAAATGCGCTCCTGCCAATCGCCGGTGACCGAGCCGCGCAGGACGCCGTCCGCAACCGGCTCTTCGTCCAGATGGATCGCGAGGCCGCCCACCTCCACCGCGGAGGCGGCGAACGCGCTCAGGGCCAGGGCCTCGAGCACCCATAGAACACCCTGACCGGAACCGCAGGCGGTCCGGCCGGGCCGATTCGATTCAAGCATGCGAAACCATCTTACGGGGCATGGGCATCCTGTCCAATGGCAGCGGGAAGAGCAAGCACGGCGTTGTCTCTGCGGAAGCATGCGCAAGGGGAAGCCGCTCGCCTTGCAGGGGCTCTGCCGTCACGGTCATGCCCCCCCGTCTCCCCCGCGACGCTTACCTATCCTTGCCAGTCTCAAGGGGTTACTTACAATCCGCGCCGGCTCAGGTCACATGGAGAGGCGCCCAACATGGGGAACGCGCTGCAGTGGGCTCGCGACAGTCATCCGCAGATCGTCGAGTTCCGGCGTCGGTTTCATCGGCATCCGGAGGTGGCCTGGGAAGAAATCCAGACGACCGCGTTCGTAGCCGATCGGTGTCGCAGTGTGGGCCTGAACGTGCGCCTCCTGGAAGGTCGTACCGGGCTGGTGGCCGACCTGAATGCGGACCGTCCCGGACCGCTGCTGGCGTTCCGTGCGGATCTGGACGCGCTGCCCATCCAGGAAGAGGCCCCACTGCCCTTCCGTTCCGCGATTGCCGGCAAGGCGCACGTGTGCGGCCATGACGCGCACACCGCCATGTTGCTGGGCGCCGTGGGGATACTGGCACGCATTCGCGAACAGTTGCCGTTTCCCATACGGTTCCTCTTTCAGCCGGCCGAAGAGGTGGTGCCAGGCGGCGCCAAGGCGTTCATCGACGCCGGCTACTTGGACGGCGTCGCCGAGATCTTCGGCCTGCACGTAACGCCGCAGCTTCCGGTCGGCACGCTCGGCACGCGTTCCGGTGCGTTGATGGCGAGCATGGATCGTTTCGAACTGACGGTGACGGGCCTGGGCGGGCACGGAGCGATGCCGCATCTGACGCACGACCCGCTTCCGGTGGCGGCGGAAATCGTCCTGGCGCTGCAGACGATCGTCGGGCGGCGCGTCGATCCGCTCGAACCGGCGGTCGTTTCCGTCTGCCAGATCGCGGTTGGCGATGC
>Ga0073932_1006836_pt1 | contig 11443 bp, 13 predicted proteins | sample DewCreD2012metaG_FD_76967 | JGI IMG/M metagenome (GOLD analysis project Ga0073932, IMG submission 76967) | Hot spring sediment bacterial and archeal communities from British Columbia, Canada, to study Microbial Dark Matter (Phase II) - Dewar... ...
CAGCTCGCGCAGATTGTCTTCCGCCTCGAGCGCCGCATAGCGCCTGTGCTTCTCTCGCCAGTGATCCATCCCCTTGTTAAACGAATAATGCAGGAAATGGCTGTTCAGCCGTCCCTCCGGGCCGTCGATGACGTACTGCAAATTGATCGTCCTCGCAAAACGCACGCGCTCGGGGCGGAACAGTCGGACGACCCAGGTCGGATAGAGGCCGCTTCGACGGAGCCAGCGCCCCCGGAACATGTTCTTGAACCGCACCCGGTAGGCCACCTCGGCCCGCCCTCGATCCGATACGACAGCCTTCATCTCCTCGGCTAGCTCCAGCGGGGTAACCTCGTCGGCATCCGGGTTGTAGACCCACGGGTGCCTGAAACCCAGGGAGAGCGACGCCGTGCGGTGGGACCGCTCGTCGTCGAAGGGACGATGAACGACGCGCGCCCCGGCAGCCTTTGCAATCTCCACGGTGCGGTCGGTGCTGCCGGAGTCAAGGACAACAATGTCATCCGACCATCTCACCGACTCCAGGCAAGCCGGCAGATTGAGCTCCTCATTGAGCGTGAGAATCAGAACGGAGATCATGCTGCTTTGACGCGGCGGGATCGAAAGACAACGCGCATCAGGACACCATCTGCCCCACTCACGCGGCCCTTATTCTCTCATCTCTCTATTCTTGACAAATCTCGCCGGATTCCCCGCCACGACCGTCCACGGCTCGACGTCCTTCACGACCACGGCCCGGGCGGCGCAGACGGCCCCCTCGCCGATCGTGACGCCGGGGCCGACGTAGACGCCGGCCGCGACCCACGCCCCGATGCGAATCGGGGCGTGGGGAAGAAGCGTCCGGACAAGCAGTCACAACGTAGGTCTCTTCCTCTCCTTCCACGGGAAGCGGCTGCGGTAATTGCTGACGTCAACGTGGGGCATCCGTCGCTCTGTCCTCTTTATCCCGTCATCACGCAAGCCGGGATCGACCCGCCGCCCAGCACCCATTCGTAGACGGCCTTCATCCGCCGCGCAACAGACTCCCACGTGTACTTCTCCTCGATCAACCGCCGACCGCGCAGCCCCATCTCGCGGCGCTCGGCGTCGGACAGCGCCATCGCATCGCGCAGGGCCTCGGCCAGCGGCTCGACGCCGATCGGGACCCACCAGCCGCAGCGGCGCGTCTCCAACTCCCGCCACGGCGTCCCCCGCGTCGTGATCACCGGCACACCCGCCGCCAGGGCCTCGCCGACCACCAGGCCGAAGTTCTCGCTAAACGAGGGCAGGACGAAGAGATCGGCGGCGCGATAGGCCTCCCACTTCCTTTCCCCGTATAGACTGCCGGCAAAGGTAACCGTCCCGCCAACGTTTGCCTCTTCTATCGCACGCTCCACATCCGATCGGTGGTTATCTTCGTCGGGACCGGCGATCCGCAGCCGCCACCCGTCCGGCCTGATGGCACTCCATGCCTCCACAAGGTTGAGCAGCCCCTTTTTAGGGTGGATCCTGGAGAGGAACAACACGGTGCGCGGCTCCGTGCCGTTCGCGGGTTCGCGCCATGCCGGTATCTCGATGCCGTTGGGAATAACGGCGATCGGGTTCCCAAGGCCCAGCATTCGAATCCCCCGGGCCTCGTCGTCCGCCGTGGCATGGATCGCCGCGGCGCGCCCCAGGTCGCGCCGCTGGTACAGCCCCCACGCCAGCCGCTTCTTCCACGCCTTGTGCCGGAGGGCCCAGGGCGTCAACATCCCCCGCGGCGAGATCACCAGCGGGAGGCCGAGCCGCCGGGCCGCCGCCGACGCCGCATGGTTCGGCTGCGACCAGAGGCCATGACTGTGAACCAGCGCCGCCCCCCATTCGCCCGCGCATTCGCGGACCTTCCGTCCGAAGCCCGGCGACCAATAGGAGCGCGGGAGCCCGAGGGAGATCTGTTTCGCCACACGCGTCCGGACGAGGCCGGGGTCGGGCAGCTTCGGGTCCCCGCCCGAAGGGGCGGCGGTCAGGAGCCCGCAGGGGACCCCCAACCGCGCCAACGCCTCGCACAGGTTCCGCACGCTCGCCGCCGGCCCCCCGCTCGCGGCGCCCATGCCGGGGATGGCGTGCAGGACCGAAACGGTGATGGCTATGTCAGGCCCCTTTACAATCGTCAGCAGCAGGGAGGCTGCTCAAAGGCACACCGCTACGACGAGCAAGACTCTCATAACGGTTACAACCCGTCACGCCGCACCGTCTCGTCAAGCATCTCGCAACAGGCGGCCGATACATCTTCCACTGCAATCGACCGCATACACTCCATTTTCCGGTCCACGCAGTCCGCCAGCATGCACCCCTCGCACGGCGCGCGCTTCCTGAGAACCTTGTGTCCCGCGCCGTACGGGTACCATCGGCCCGGGTAATCGCGCGCCGAGAAGACGGCGACGCACCGCGTGCCGGCGGACGCGGCCAGGTGCATGGTGCCGGTGTCGTTCCCGAGGTAGAGACGGCATCGCCCCAGGGCCGCGGCCGCGGCCCGGATCGGCCACCCGGCCGCGTTGGTCCCCTCGCCCCAGGAGGCGATCAGCCGCTCCGCGCAGGCATGATCCTCCGGGCCGCCGAAGACCACCGGCCAGACAGAGTACCGGTCGATCAGCCGCTTCACGACTGCACCATAACGATCCTCCGGCCAGCGCTTGGCCGGCATCTTCGAGCCGGGGCCGACCGCCACCCAAGGGCGGCTATGGTCTATCGCCTTATCGGCCAGCAGAGCGTCCAGTCGGGCCTCGTCGGCCTCCGTGAGCGCGAGGTCGAGCCGGGCCCGGCCGGGCGGCGGGACGGGGATGCCGCTGCGCCGGAGGCGATCGAGCAGCAGATCGACCTCGCGCGGGAGCTCGGGCAGCGGCCGGCCGTCCGCGCGCGGGGGCGGGCGGAAGACATAGTCCATGCCGATGAAACGCCGAATGCCGCAGGCTCGAAAAAAACGTCGATCACGATGTATCTGAGGCTCCGAACGGGCAATAGGAGCGAGATAAACCAGCGTATCGAAGCGCAGGTGCCTGAGACGAAACGCCAGTTGCGAGCAGGACCAGAATTTGCGGAGAAGACCGGTGGCGCGGGGGTAGGTGAGGATGCGGTCGAAGATGCCAGTCTGGGTCACCAGATCGCGGGCGACCACGATCCCCGCGTCCGGCTGGACGTCGCAGAGGAGGGACAGCTCGGCGTCCCGGAAGTGGCCCCGCAGCGCCCAGAACGCCGGCATGGCGGCCAGCGTGTCGCCGAGCGAGCCGATACGAAATACAAGAACGCGGCCTCCAAGAATTGCTATTGACTTATCCCTTCAAGAGGGTGCACGTCACAATATGAGGACACACCAACACTGAATAAAAACACTACCATTGATCAGGTAAATCGTGGCTGATCAGAACAATAGCAGTACGCGTTGGACCCTCCGGGGAGTTTTCACGTCTATGGGTCAAGCGCACAACATGGACGCGAGTAAGTCCGTCATCGTGGCGAAATCGAATATTCATATGACTTGGTCAGGCGATCAAATCCAGGTGTTGATCCCAGCGGCGCAGGTTCTTAAAATGGAAGCGCTGGCGAAAAAAGCGCATACAATCCAGAGCACGCAGGATGTCAGCCTCTGACCCGGCCTCGCCGATTTTTAACTAGGGACAAGACATTCTGCCCAGCGGGGCATTCGATCATTGAGTCGACATTATGGTGACATATGCACTGACGCGTTCGCACGTCACACCACGAGATAAACAACATAATAGACAAATAATAATTGGTTGGCTGTTTGTATCTTGGGTCACTTAATATTAAAACATAGGAAATAAAATACCCCAAAAACATAATTGCTGAGCTCACATATAAGCCGTTGCTTAATAACTTCGACCTTTTAAACGTACTTCGTATGACGTATATAGCAGCACAAAGCCACGCGATCGATCCGCCCCCCCTTATAACAACGGTCACGATTTGCGCACTACCAAATAACTTCCATGGCAGCGGCGGGACTGGCGAAACTGCGGCGTAAAGGATCGGCCCAACCAATGGGATAGCATAGATCGACGCTGACGTCCCCTCCATACCCACCACCGACGCATAATTTATGTAATCAACAATCGCATTTTCACGAATTTGAACTTTAAAAATAAGGGGCGCGAAAATAGTTAACATCGCAATAGCGGCAACTGTCATGGACTTATAGCCCAGTCGAAGCCTTTGCGATACAGACCAAAATACAACAGCCCCATACAATAAAATACTTACAGGACGCATTGTCGCCAAGCCGGCAAAACCCAACATCCCCAAAACATACCATTGAATTCGAACGTATTTATACAACTTGAAACAGAAGGCGAATGTCAACATTGACGCCAATTGTAGCGCCGATTCTTTTCGGCTCATGGCCGCATAGACGACCGGATCAGGCATTAAGAGCAGACAGCTCAACATTGCCATTCCAGGAAATTTTTCCGCATTCTCTCCTAGAAGATTGAAGATGATTGCCGGAATCAGGGCAAGTGAGGTGGCATTCACGCTTAAGGCGATAGCGTGTATCGCCTCAAGCGACGAATCCGTTGAGACCAGCGAACTGAGCAATCCAACCACAAATGGCCATCCGGCAAGAGACCAGGCGCCGGCAAGCCTTACTGGTGTCAGCGTTGACCAAGCCTCAGACAAGCTCCCAGAACCGCGCAACGCGTCCACTACTTCACCAGCCTTAATTAAGTACAAGTAATCATCGCTCCACTGCCATTTCGCCCCATGCACCGCCTCGCTTTCTCGAGTGATTACTGCCGCAACACAGAATGATAGCAGGAATGGCATAGATGCGAACGCGACACTCCGGTATCCCATCCGGGGACAAAGCAATCTCCAAGAAGTTAGAACCACAAGCCACTCGGCCAAGAACAGGCCTAATAACCGATCGGCCTTATCATAGTTGCAGCACAGATAGCAAACGAGAAGGACCGGCGGAACAGATAAAAAAGAGACCATAGCCCATTCGTGCCGTATGCCGTGCATATACATTGTTGTCAACAACTTACAAAATAGTTATATAGGACGAACTTATGCGTGTATTTGATAGCACCCTTCCCCCCGGATGGGCAGAAGGCGCGAAGGATGCCACCGAAAATGCCGATAATCTATTCGCCGCGCGGTATCATTGACCAGTCCTACTTGATGACGGTCTTCCGCACACGCATTCGACATGGACACGACATGCTCAATTTCATAATCCGCACGCATCGTGCGCCGCCAAGCCAGGCGCCGAAGATTATTGCTGCCCCGGCCTCGTCGTTGGCATGCGCCGGCGCCGGCCCTCTTCCGCCCCTCGTGGAGAGGGATACATTGCGTGCCATGCAATTACGGCTCACACCAAATAAGCCTTCTCCCGCCTGCGACCATGTATAGCGCATGAGTGAATGCAATCACTTCGCGCACTAAGAGAAGTGGAATCACCCAAGGGTGAGTCGCTGGATATTTTTGTGCGATCGCATTGTAGGGTCTCAGCGCGACGTGAAGAACTGCCGCAAACAACGGCAGATTACACAAGGCGAAGTAATAGTCGCCACGTGAATAGCTCAACTCGCGAATGGAGTATATCCCTCCCCACGCTCGGCACCCACCCGAGCCCTCCGCCAGATGAATCAAGGAGGCCTCCGGCTCGAAGAGAACAAGCCGACCAGTCTTCGCTGTGGCTCGGAAGGCAAAATCCGACTCCTCCCGGTACGCGCTGCCTGTATAGCGCATATCGAATCCGCCTAGGTCAATCGCAAAATCCCGCCGGACGCTAAAGTTACACCCGAACAAGCCGCGTATCCATGATCTTCGATGGTAATTGCGCGGAAACCGTAAAGAATAATCCTTAACGACCCCGTGCGCCACCTTGCGATCAGGCCCCAGGACTTGCCCCGTGACGGCAAATACCGACGGGTCCTTGTAACAGCGTCTGTGCGTTTCAACAAATCCCGGCGAAGGCAGGACATCATCGTCCACGAAGATCACCAAGTTCGTTCGTGCCTCTCGCAACGCCACGTTGCGCGCCCCCGGGAGATTGGGTTCGAGTCCGCGCAGCCAGCGAATCTTTCCGCTTCCCTGCCACTCCCGCAGCCGGCTCTCCGTCTGCTCGGCGTGGGTCGGTGTCTGATCCACGACCAGCACGTCTTCAGGAGCAGGATATTGCGCAAGAACCTGCTCGATCGTCTCGACAAGCACATTCTCGCGCATGTACGTGGGGATCGCAACCGTCACCGTGAGACGATCGGCCATGCTTCCTCCATCGCGCGGCAAACAGGGTCCCGTGATCGTCGCCGGCCTTCAGCCAAGCACGTTCCTCCTCCCTTTCATCGTCGGCCAGCACATGCCAAGGCAGTCCCCGGAATTGATACGTGAAGTAATCCTGAAGCTCGCAACCCGTGAGCCAGTGCATCAACTGGGATTTGGAGATCCCCTTGCCCAAGTCGCCGGGCTGTCCAGGCACATGAAAATCGGTGACCGCCCAGATGCAGGCCATGTCAAGCGGCACCTTGATCAGACCTCGGGCCAACAACGGCGCGGATGTTGCCGCCGACAGGGGCGTTTGAAGCGGCCGTCTGAGGACGCGACGAGCCCACGTTCCGCCTATTGCGCGCAACCGGCCCCACGCCGACGGGGCGCGTCGCGCTCGCGCCTCGCGTATTCGATTCCGGCAGACCGGGTCCTCCCTCGCTTCCGCGCGCGGATCGTGGGCCGTCATCAGCCATCCGCCCGGCATGAGCAGCCTCAGCGCTTTTCCGAAGAAATCCGGCAAGTCCACGATGTGGTGCAACACGCTGTTCGCCGTGATGACATCATACGTCCTCGTTGTCGGAACGGCATCAATATCCCCGAGCAGATATTCGCAGCGCGGCATCCCGGGCCTCTCCTTGGCCCGGCTGCGATCCAGCATGGCCTCGCACGGATCCAGCAGCGTGATCTGCCCCACGGCGTTTCCGCATGATTCCGAAAGATAGGAGCGGACCAATCCCGTCCCCGCGCCCACATCCAGGATCCGAAGCTTCTTCCCGCATGCCGCCAACGGTCCCAGCAGCCGGCCCCAAACATCCCGCAAGCCCTCGAAATGATCCGCGTGAATTGCATCGTAGTGCGCCGACTCGGCCGTGTGGTAGGCTTCGTTCACTGCCCAATAGAAATCCCTCGGGCTGCATGTCGCGCCGCATCGAGTCATGATCGCCCGGAGAGGCTCATAGGCCGCCGCGTTTCCGCCGGGATGCGCCGACCGCCCGCTCATGCCGAGGCATGCTCCACAGGCGCCGCTTTCGGGCGCATGACGGCCCATTGTTGACGTATCGGTTTCCCGTCGAGGATGCGTTTCTCGTCCAGAACCTCCAGCTGGTCGGGCGGCGAGAAGCCGGCCAGAACCGGGTAGTCCTCGGCCTTTCTCGGGGAAGCGTCAATGATCGTGATCCGGTGACTGCCCCCGAAACGTGCGATCAACCGCTCCGTCAGTCCCGGTCGGAAACAGTCGTGCAATTCGACGAGCATCGTGCTGCCATACAAGCCGGGGGCCTTCGCCGGATCGAGGATCTCCAGCTCGGCCCCCTCGCAGTCGCAGATTATCAAGGCCCCGTGGATTGGAAGGCATGCCAGCCTTTCGGCCGAACACGTGCCGGCAACCGCCACCCGATCCGAGACCCCATTCAGGTGGGCAAGATTCATGCAGGCCAAGCGAGCTCTGTGCGCCATGTCGAACCCGATCACCCACGTTTGAGGAAGCGCGTAGGCAAGCCCCACAGCGTAGTAGCCTTCCGCGCAGCCGACATTGATAACGACACGGTACTTCTCCGAGATGAATTGCTCGATGACGGCATGCAGCTCCGCCTCATAGGAGCCGATCAGCTTGGGTATCGGCCGGCCGTCGATTGCGCATGGCGGATACTGCATGCCCTTGAACGGCCCGGCGCCGACACATGCGCCCTGGATGCGAATCACCCGGCGCTTCATCCGCTCGTAACGGTTGACCCGGCTACGCAACCATGCGTAAAGGCCAGGCGTAAGACGGCGACCGGATGCTTTCGCGAAGTCAAATAACGCAGACAGGATCATGTCACGACTCCATGTCGGCCCGACATTCCTCGTAGAAAGCCAGGCTGGACCTCACGGCACGCTCCACCGAACACATCTCCCGGATGCGTTCCCGCGCCTTGGCCGCCATCCGGGATGCCAGCACGCGGTCTGAGAGCAGTCGTTCGATGGCGTCGGCGACAGCCTGCGGATCGTCCGTCGGCACCAGCAGCCCATTGGATTCGTGCTCGACGAACTCCTCGCAAGGCCCCCCGCGGCAGACGACCACGGGGCACCCCTGCAGCATCGCCTCGGCAATCACGATCCCGAACGTCTCGAGCGTGCTCGGGAAGGCGAACACCTCGGCTCTCCGCATGCACGCAAGGACATCGCAGCGGCGGATCCGCCCCAGGAAACGAATGCGCGCCTCGAGCTCGGGACCTGCAATTTCGCGGATCTTCTTGTCTGCCGCCCCCCCCCCCTCATCCGCCAGCGCACCCGCGTAGACGAGATGGAGGTCTGCCCAGTTTCTCAGGAAAACACGAGCTGCTTCTGCCAGAACATATGCACCCTTAAACCGCGAAACGGTTCCGGCGTAAAATACAAAACGTCCCGGGAGCCCCGCCGGGACCGGCGGCACTCCCGACGGTTCATCGACAGGAGAATACACCACAGCCACGCGCCTGCCGCGGAAGCCGAAGGTCTGCCCGGTCAGATCGCTTGCGAAACGCGACACGGCGATCCAATCCCGGTGCAACCATAAAGTGCGTTTCTCGCACCAGCGGAGCGCAAAGGGGGCACGCCTTCTCGTATGCGCGGCGATCGCCGTCGCAGATTGATGCAGCCTGACCACGACGGGGCAGGACGCAAACCGGAAGGGCATCATGCCGCCGAATTCAGGCGTCTCGATCAGATCGATGCGGCCATTCTCCGCCTCTCTTCGCAGCCAGCGGTGAAGGCGGTAGCGGTTCAGGATCCAAGCCACACGGCGCGTGCGGCATTCCGGCAACGTCACGACACGCACGCCGCTGTCATCGCGTTCGCCTGCCGTCCCGCGCCAGCCGACCACCGTCACTTCATGGCCTGCCGCGCGCATGCCGTGGGCGATCGTGCGCACGAAGGTGCCGATGCCGCCGTGAGGCAGCGGCGGATACTCGTTGCACAAGTAGGCGATCTTCACGAGGCTCTTGCTATCCAGACCAGTGCAGAGCGAGACGCCCTCGCAAAAAAACCGGGCATCTTCGCAAAGAGCCGCTCAAGCGCATTGACGTCGGAGAGGCTTAATAGTCCCATTTGGCGAACGATAACCCCGTAGCAGACGGTCATGATGCCGGCGGAGACTGCGATGGACCAGGAGCTGGGGGAGCCGGCCGTGGCGAAGTAGGCCAACGCCGCGCTGACCAGCGCCGCGAGCAGCGTCCTGCCAAGCGCGGCGAAAGGCACGGCAAATCCCAAACGCCTGGCGATGTACCAAAATCCCATGCCGATCATCGTGCATTGCACGGCCGAGCGCGTCCAGGCAGCCCCCCAGAATCCCCAGATTGGGATGGCCAGGAAGCACGCCGAGACAGACAGGGCCGCGCCCAACAGCCCGCTCACGGCTATGAATTGGGAACGCTCCAGGCCGTACACAAGGGAGGAGCCCACCGTCGCAACCCCCAGGACCGAGAAGGCCACCAGAACCATCGCGCTGGGCACAGCCGGAGTGAAGCTCGCGCCGTATAAGAGAGGCAAGAGCGCGGGAGTCACGGCGGCCACCCCAAGACAGATCGGGAACAGCATCAATGCGAGGAGGCGCGTGGCCTGCGCGTACGTTCGGGCCACCGAATCCATGTCTTTCGCTCCGGCCCGCGCCGCGAAGTGCGGCATGAGCGCGCCGCACAGCAAGGCCGGCCCCTGCGCCGCCATGCCCGCCAGCGAAAGCCCCACGGTGAACATCGCGACGTCTCCATCCCCCCAGTATCGTTTGATGAAGAAGATTTCCACGCGCGACCAGACCAGCGCCGAAACAATGGCCGCCAGCCATGTATTTACCGCGTAAGACCAGACCCGCTTTCGCAACAAAGGCCCGACCGCCCTGGTACATGCGCGGCCCCGCAAGAGCGTCAGCGACAGACAGGCCGGCAGCAGGGCCGCCGCCAGGTATCCCGCGAGCGCCCCACGGACTCCCCCGGTCCACGTTCCCGCCAATACGCCCGCCACGAGAAGACAACTCGTCCCGAGATTCAGTTTCGCGCTGATATCGAAGCGCTGCCTGCCGGCGAGATGCGCCAGATACAGGCTCCCGATCCCCTGAGCCAGGAAGTAGAGGCAGAGCAGCGAGAGCGTTTCGTGGCCTTCCTTCGCCTCCGCTCCCGCAATAGCCAGCGCTGCGGCGCCTACGACCGACAGCCCCAGGAAACGCACCAGGATCCAACGCGCCAGGGAACTCGTCAGTTCCACGGCCCCACGACCCTGAACATCGGCCAAAAAACGCGTCATGGTATTCTGCAGGCCGAGGCCACTGAGCGTACCCACGAAGTCGGCCATCCAGACCAGATATGCCAGCTGTCCAGTCCCTTCCGGCCCGAGGCGACGCGCGATGATGATCCCTGCAACCAGACGCCCCACGAGCGAACTGACGCTCGCCGCCGCGCTCCACGCCGTGTCTTCGGCCAACGTATGCCGAGCCGGCTCGCCCAACGCCGCGTTAGCTCCCGGTGCTCGTCCCGTATCAAGCATTCTGAGTCAATAACCCCGGAGATCAGCTTCAGCCGCTCAAACCCGCGCCGCGAACCCCGCCGGCGCCCGGCCTCCCCGCAGGAGCCCCCAACCGGCGCCGGGCTCGATCCGGGAGCCGTCGAGGACCGGGGCGGGCATCCCCCGGTGCCGGGCGGCGGCGCAGACGCGGGCGCGGATGTCGCGGCGCTTCCGGAGCTCGAGGATGACGGGCGCGAGCTTGACGGCCCCGGGACGGGTGCCGAAGACGACGGAGACAGTCTTCATCGTGGAGACCGCCATATCATCCCAACAATCCGTGAAATCCAATCGAGCCGTGTACCCCCGAATCCGTGCAATCCGTGTTCCCCGCCCGAGGGGAGAAGCTCCTTTCCGTGGGTGATCCCCCTGGGCCTCCCCACGCTCAGCCTGCCCCACCGTTTCCGGGGGAGGCTGTCCCTCGGGCACGGTCCCCCTGGTTCACACAGATTACGCAGATTCCGGAGGTCACCGCTCGGGAAGGGATTTCGCAGATTACGGCTGGGGGATCCCCTCAAAACAAATCTGCGTAATCTGCGTTACCGCCCCAGGGGGAGCTGACTTCCGTGATCCCCCCCCTCTGGGCCTCCCCACGCTCAGCCTGCCCCACCGTTTCCGGGAGAGGCTGTCCCACGGTCACGGTCCCCCTGGTTCACACAGATTACGCAGATTCCGGAGGTCACCGCTCGGGAAG
>Ga0073932_1006837_pt1 | contig 11442 bp, 9 predicted proteins | sample DewCreD2012metaG_FD_76967 | JGI IMG/M metagenome (GOLD analysis project Ga0073932, IMG submission 76967) | Hot spring sediment bacterial and archeal communities from British Columbia, Canada, to study Microbial Dark Matter (Phase II) - Dewar... ...
GAAATTTGTGTATTAAAGAATCAAATAATAAGGATGCTTTTTCGACTCGTATAATTTAAGATAGAATTGTGAGGGAAATTATAAAAAGAATGTAAATACTTTTCTTTTTCTAAATTGGAATTATTAATAATACGAAAGCAAATTTTTATAGATGAAAAAACATGATTTTATCAAGATATGTTAAAAATCAAAATAAATTAACTTAATTAAAAAAATAATTTTAGTTTAATTCTAGACTTATAAAGTAAATTTATTTTTCTTTTCAATTTTTTATCAAAAATTGTGGTTAAAAAATGATAAAAGTTCTTATAACAGGTGTGGCTGGTTTCATCGGCTCAAATTTGGCAAACAAATTAATCAATGATGATAAATATAAAGTTATTGGAATTGACAATCTATCTTACGGCAGGGAAGAACAAATACCTGAAGGTGTAGAATTCTATAAAATGGATATTCGAAGTCCCGAAATAGTTCCTGTTCTCAAAAATATAGATTTTGTATTTCATCTTGCAGCTAAAAATTCAATAATAGATTGTCAAAACAACCCAGTAGAAACTGCAGATATAAATGTAACAGGAACAGTAAACGTTTTTGAAGCGTGCAGACTTAATAAAGTTAAGAAAATTATATATGCAGAGTCTTCCGCAATGTATGAAGGAAGTGAAATATTTCCGACTCCTGAAACAGAAGTAAAACCACAAAGCTTTTATTCAGTAAGTAAATATGCAACAATGCACTATGCTCAAGCATATAATAGGTTTTACAATCTAAAATCAACCGCTCTTAGATATTTTTGTGTGTACGGTCCACGTCAAGATTATAGAAGAACTATACCACCAGTATTCTCATCATTTATTATAAAATTATTAAAAGGTGAAAATCCAATTATTTACGGCACTGGTGAAAAGCGTAGAGATTTTGTTTTTGTGGATGATATAAATGAATTTCATATTCAGTGTATTGAAGATGAGCGTACTGATGGAAAAGTTTTTAATTTAGGCAGTGGTAAAAACTATTCAATTAATGAAATTTATAAAATTATTTCAGAATTATTAAATGTAGATTTAAAGCCGATTTATAAAGATGATATTCCAGGTGAAGCACTTGCAAATCTTGCAGATATAACAGAAGCAAAAAAATTGGGATGGCAACCCAAAACGGATCTTATAACTGGCTTAAAATCTTCTATAGAATACATTAAAAAGGAAATAGAATTAGGAAATTTGTAAAAGATTAGAAACAACGAGTTTTTTTATTGTGAAAGGTTTTTATTATTAGAAATATGAAGGCAATAATTCTTGCTGCAGGTAAAGGCGAAAGGTTAAAAGAAATCACACAAACCATTCCAAAACCGATGATTGAATTTAGAGGAAAGCCAGTTCTCCAACATAATATAGAACTTTGTAAAAAATTCGGTATAGAGGATATTTATATTAATGTTCACCATCTTTCCGAAAAAATTACAAATTATTTTGGTGATGGAGAAAAGTTTGGCGTAAGAATTAAATATTCTTATGAAACTGAATTGTTAGGAACTGCTGGTGCGGTAAAAAAAATAGCTAAAGACTTTTGGAATATTCCTTTAGTTAACCAATTAACAAATCAACAAATTAGTTCTCCCGATTCATTTTTCGTTTTATACGGTGATAATTATTCCAATTATGATTTAAATTTATTGTTTATGAAAAAGAAACTGACTAACTCGAATTACATAATTGCTTTTCATTACAGGGAAGATACAACACACAGTGGGGTTGCAGAGTTTGATGAAGATGGTAGGATTTTAAAGTTTATAGAAAAACCAAAATTAGGTGAAACAGAAAGTCATTGGGTGAATGCAGGCGTATATCTTCTAAATAGTTCGATCCTGAATTTTATATCAGACGGTTTTTTTGATTTTGCCAAAAATGTTTTTCCTTTAATGTTGAAAAAAAATATCCCTCTCTATGGGGTTTGTAATGATTCTGAAGTAATAGCTTTTGACAATCTAGAAATGTACAATCAAAATATATTGGAGAAAAAGTAATGAAAAAGAAAATCGGAATAATTGGTCTTTGGCATCTTGGTTGCGTTATCTCAGCTTCATGGGCAAAACTGGGGAACGAAGTGATTGGATTTGATTATGACGAATCTAGAATAAAGAACTTACAAAAAGGATTTCCCCCTGTTTTTGAACCAAACTTAGCTGAGTTAATTAAAAACAATATCAAAAATAATTTACTTAAATACTCGTCGGATTTAATAGACTTAAAAGATTGTGATTATATTTTCCTATGTTATGATACCCCAGTAATAGATGATGATATTAGTGATACATATATTTTGCAAAGATCAGTGTCCGACGTAAAAAAAATAATGAAAAATGGTTCAATATTGATTGTAAGTTCTCAATCTCCTGTTGGCTATTGTAGTGAACTTAGAAAAAATTTGAAAGATTATAACAACACCTTAGACATCGCTTATTCACCTGAAAATTTAAGACTTGGTGAGGCAATTGAATGTTATTTACACCCTGATAGAATTATCTTAGGTGTTCCTAATAATGAAATAAAGCAGAAATGTTCTGAGTTGTTCAATCAAGTGACAGATAATATTTTGACTATGAATCTAGAAAGCGCAGAAATGGTTAAACATGGAATAAATTCATTTCTTTCAATGAGTATTGTGTTTGCAAATCATATTGCTGACATATGTGAAGAAAAAGGTGCAATCATAGATGACGTAATCAGAGGGATTAAATCTGATGTTCGTATAGGCCAAAAGGCTTACCTTTCACCTGGAATTGGTTTCTCCGGAGGAACTTTAGGAAGAGATTTAAAAGTTCTCGATTCAGTGAATGTTTCTTCAAACGGTTTCGCAAAATTATTTGGTATAATACATAAGTTAAACAGCGAGCGAAAATTTGCCATCCTAAAAAAGACTGAAAATATTCTGAATGGAATTGAAGGGAAAAGATTGGGTATATTAGGATTGACTTATAAACCGGGGACAAGCACATTAAGAAGAAGTTTACCTCTTGAGATTGTTCACCTTTTTCTTTCAAAAAAGGCTAAGATAAAAGTATATGATCCAAAGGCTGATTACTCTGAACTAAATTATGAACCTAATTTTGAAATTTCTAAAAATATAGAAGAAGTGGCAAAAAATATGGATATTCTGATTTTATTAACGGAGTGGGAAGAATTTAAAATTTTTGATTGGTTATCAGTTATTGATTCGATGAATAATAAAATATTTTATGACACTAAGAATTTTCTTGATGGGTCAAAAATGAAAAACTATGGATTCAAATATTTCTCCACAGGGAGGTAACTATGCAAAGACTTGCATCAAAAACAATTATTGTAACGGGTGGCAGCTTAGGTATAGGTTTTGCGGTAGCAAAAAAGTGTGCAATGGAAGGTGCGAGAGTTATTTTAGCTGCCCGTAATGAAAATGATTTAATGAATGCACTTGAAGAAATCAAAAAAATCTCTTCAGAAGAACATCTATATTATTCAATTGATATCAGCAAGCTTGAAGATGTTAAAAATTTTGCAGAATGGTGTAATCAAAAAAATATAGAAGTAAATGGTTTAGTTAATTGTGCTGGTATTTATGGACCAATAGGAAAAACCACTGAAATTGATCTAACTAAATTTGCTGATGCGATACAAGTCAATTTTCTTGGAACCGTTTTTATGTGCATTGTATTTGCTCCTCTAATAAAATCCGATACTAGAAAAAAAATTATAAATTATTCAGGAGGCGGTGCAGCTTCTCCCTTCCCTAATTATTCTGCCTATGCTACCAGCAAGATAGCTATTGTAAGATTTACGGAAAATCTATCAATAGAGCTTGCAGATAGTAATTTTGACATCAATTGTGTGGCGCCGGGCTTTGTTATTACTCGGCTTCACCAACAAACATTGGAAGTAGGCAAAGAAAAAGCAGGGAATTCGTTCTTTGAAAACACTAAGAAACAAATTGAAACAGGAGGAGTTCCACCCGAGAAAGCTGCAGATTTAACTGTTTATCTTTTGTCTGAAGAGTCAAATGGTATAACGGGCAAATTTATTTCAGCGCCATGGGATAATTGGAATGAAATTGATTTTCAAAAACTACTTAGAGATGACAAAGATTTTGCAACTCTGAGAAGAATTGACAACAAAACATTTTATAAAAAATAATGAATATAGCAATTATTGGTTGTGGCTTAATTGGTAGAAAAAGAGCATTAACTCTTGATAATAATGAAGATAAACTTGTAGCGTGCTGCGATACAAATTTAGAAATAGCAAATAAGTTTAGTTCTGAGTTCAACTGTATCCCATTTACTGATTATAAAAAACTATTAAAAGAAGCCGAATGTGATTCAGTCGTAGTTGCTGTGATAAATAAGTTTGCTAAAGAGATAGTCATTGATGCTCTTAAAAGGGGAAAAAATGTCCTTGCAGAGAAACCTCTTGGAAGAAATGTCAGCGAGTCAAATGAAATTCTACAATTATATCAAAATGAAGTAAAAAATGGTCAATTTGCAATTTTAAAGACCGGTTTTAATCATCGCTTCCATCCTGCTGTTTGGCAAGCAAAACAAATGGTGGATGAGGGAAAAATTGGGGAAATATTTAACATACGTGCAAGATATGGTCACGGTGGAAGGCCTGGTATGGAAAAAGAATGGCGTGCTTCAAAAGATTTGTGCGGTGGTGGAGAACTTTTAGACCAAGGTGTGCATATCATTGACTTAATTCAATGGTTTGGTGGAGAGGTTAAAGAAGTATTTGGAAAAGTAGAAACAAAATTCTGGAACATGGAAGTTGAGGATAACGCTTTTGCAATATTAAAAACTCTTAATGAAGTTACTGCCTCTTTCCATGTTAGTTGGACTAATTGGAAAAATATTTTTTCCTTTGAAATTTTTGGTACTTATGGATATTTGAAAATTGAAGGTTTAGGTGGCAGTTACGGTGCAGAGTCTTTGGAATATGGATTAAGGAAAAAAGAAGGCGGTGTTCCTTATATTGAATTAGTTGAATATCCAACTGAAGATATTAGTTGGAAGCAAGAATGGATTGAATTCAAAAATGCAATAAAAGAAAAAAGAGAACCAGTAGGTAGTGGCTTGGACGGTCATAGAGCTAATGAAGTCATAGCAGCCATTTATACTTCTAATGATGAAAAAAGAGTTATTACACTTTAATTATTAAATCAACATTAAAAGGAAATAAATTTAAAAGAAATTGTAATTATAATTGAATTATATCTTTAATTCTAAAATCATTATTAATATCTTGAATATCTTAAAGCATAATTTAATGTATTAAAATAAAATTATAATACCTTTTTAATAATTAATGTTTTTCATAATTAAAAGTCACTACTTAAAACTAATAGATTCAATATCATATTTCGGTTATTTTTTAATGGGCAGCAAATCGGTCCAAAATAAATTTATTTATGTGGCTAAAGCCACTTCCTGCTTCTAATTTTTTTCAGTTCACTGAAGTGAACTGCAATAAATGATGATTATATGTATCTTTTATCTATTGCAGTTGGATTTATCCAACTGTTATAATAAAGATTGAAATGATAAGGGCTTTAGGCACATTTAATTAAATCTTGTTAAAAATAATCGTGTAATAATATTTATAAAGGATTCAATTTAAAAACAAATTTATTTTCTTTTATTTTGAACAAATTTCAGAGTTTATTCATCAAGTTTAAGTTTATTTTGGACAGCACTGATGGGTAGGTTAAGTTTTTATAAGTTAAATTAGCTACATTTTAAAATACAGATATGACACTCCTACTATTATTAAAAGAGAATTCTGAAAATTTATATAACTATTATAAATTTAACGCTGTGCGAACTTGAAGTCTGAGCTGGATTAAATTTATTATCTTTCATTGTTCTAATTATGGTAAAAGTTTAATTTCTCAGAAGTCCTCTAATCAATATTTTATGAGTCTTAGTTAAATTATTTTTATATTATTAAATAAAATTTACATAATAGAACTTACTTTAATTATACGTAATTTTTACATTTAGAATAATAATGAATAAAAAACGAATAGGGATTTTAACAGGTGGTGGGGATGTTCAGCCTTTGAATGCATTAATTGAAGCGGCATATTTTGAAGCAAAAAAAAATAATATTAACCTCATTGGAATCAATAAAGGATGGCAAGGATTATTGGAGAAAGACTTTTCGAAATTTGAAGAATTAAATTTTTCTTCAAAAATTGGAGGGACGATCTTAAAGTCATCTCGTGTTAATATTTTAAGGATAGATGATGGACCTGAAAAAATAAAAAAATCCATTAATGAACTAAATTTGTCAGGTTTAATTATAGTTGGTGGAGAAGATACCTTATCTAATTCATTTTTTATTACAGATTTCCCTCAAATCCTAATTACAAAAACTATCGATAATGATGTTGGAATTGTCAAAGGTGGGAAATTATTAGCTTCAAAATTTGTAAATTTTTTCACTTTAGGGCATCCTACTGCTGCAGAAAAGATAATTAAAATTGTAAGTGTTAATGAAGGTTTGAGAACTACAGCATATTCTCACGAAAGGATTATAATTGTAGAGTCTATGGGAATGCAAGCTGGTTGGTTGGCTTTATCTTCTTGTTTAGGTAATCCTGATTTCATAATTGTTCCAGAATTTCCACTTGATTACAATTATTTCTTAGAAAAGATAGTTGAAAGGTATAAAAAGGAGAGAAATGTAATAGTAGTCATAGCAGAAGGAGCAAAATGGAAAAATGGTAATTTTATTTCCGCAGATGAAAATGAAAAGGATGACTTTGGGCATCCAAAGTTCAAAGGTGCAGCAGAAGTATTATCTAAAAGATTAAAAGAAGATATTAAAAAAGAATTTAATACTCGAAATATAAATTCTGTAAATCCTTCATATATTTATCGATCAGGAAAACCGAATAAATTAGATATTCGTACAGCCCAAAAATTGGGGAAGAGAGCAATAAAATTATTTGATAATGGAATGACTTCTAGAGTATTTTTAACAACAAAATATCGAGATTCGAGGATAGATACTAATATTTATCCTTTAGATAAGTTAAAAACTATTGAAAATTTCCATCGTTTTTTAGATGAAAGATTTTATGATGAAAGCGAATTTACAGCAACCTCTGAGGCTAAAAAATATTGGTTAAAAATAGTTGAGCCTTTAGATGAAATTTTGTATGGTCATAAATAATTTTTATTATACACTTAAAAAGAACTAAATTTGAGCTAAAAGTTTGAATTTTTAACATTTGATAGCAAGTTTTATTAAAATATCATTTTTAATTAATTATTTAATCAGTTAAAAAAGAGGAAAAGATGACATTTTCAGAAAAATTTTTAAAAGAATGTTTAGATTTAATTAACAAAATTAATTGTGAAGATATTGAAAAAATGGCTGAAATTTTGAATGATTTAAGAAACGCTAATGGAAGATTATTTGTTATTGGTTCTGGAGGAGGAGCAGGTCATGCTTCTCATGCAGTCTGTGATTTTAGAAAGTTATGTAATATTGAAGCTTATGCTCCTTATGATAATATTTCCGAATTAACTGCTAGAGTAAATGATGAAGGTTGGGAGGTTTCAATTATCAACTGGTTAAAAATTAGTAAATTTAATGAAAAAGATTGTATTTTTATTTTTTCGGTTGGTGGTGGTAATGAAGAAAAAAATATAAGTTCTAATATAGTTAAAGCTATTAAATATGCAAGAGAAATTAAAGCTAAAGTTTTAGGAATTGTTGGTAAGGATGGAGGATTTACAAAAAAAAATGGTGAAGCTGTAGTCTTAATTCCTGATATAAATTCAAATCTTATTACACCATTAACAGAGGGATTTCAGGCTGTTATTTGGCATTTATTAGTTTCTCATCCACTACTTCAAATCAATCCAACTAAATGGGAATCAATAGAAAAATAATTTAAAAAAAGAGATTTGTTTAAAGTAATATAATTTTTTAAGTGTATCTAATATATTTATTTTTTAAGAGGAAAATATGAATTTAAATGTAAAATTATTTGCTGACGGTGCTGAAAAAAAAGGTATCATAGAAATGTATAACAATCCTTTAATTTCCGGATTTACAACAAATCCGACTTTAATGAAAAAAGCTGGTATTAAAGATTACAAATTATTTGCAAAAGATATTCTTAACGTAATCCAGGACAAACCAATTTCCTTCGAAGTTTTTTCTGATGACTTTAAAGAGATGGAACGACAAGCTCTTGAAATAGCTTCCTGGGGTGAAAATGTTTATGTAAAAATTCCCATTACAAATACAAAAGGTGAATCGAGTAAAGAATTAATTGAAAGACTTTCAAAGTCATCTGTTAAAATTAATGTTACAGCTATAATGACAATTGAACAAGTGAAATTAATACTTCCTAAACTAATGAAATCCAGAGCAAGTTATATTTCAGTTTTTGCTGGTCGAATAGCAGATACAGGGGTGGATCCAATCCCTATTATGAAAAAAGTGCTTAAGTTAATAAGGGATTATAAAAATATAGAACTAATTTGGGCAAGTCCAAGAGAATTATACAACGTTGTTCAGGCTGATTCTATAGGTTGTCATATTATAACTGCTACAAATGATATTCTTAAAAAACTTAATTTACTTGGTAAAAATTTAACAGAGTTTTCTTTAGAAACTGTAAAAATGTTTTATAATGATGCTAGAGAGGCTGGCTTTACTTTGTAATTTTTTATAAAAATATTTAGTTCCTATTATAAATTCGTTTCTAAAATGTTATAAAAGAAATGTAATTAATTAACTAGTTCTTTTCGTCAAAAAGTTTAATTATTGTAATAAAATTATATTCTTTCATTATCCTTATGAAAATCATCTCTGTTGTTGGTGCTCGTCCCAATTTTATGAAAGTTGCTCCTTTGCATATCGAATTTCAGAAATTTGCCAATTCAAATGTTAATCATTTAATTTGTCATACGGGTCAGCATTATGATGAACAAATGAGCAAAGTTTTTTTCGATGAATTTGAAATGCCAAAACCACACTTTTATTTAGGAGTAGGTAGTGGTTCACACGCTGAGCAAACAGCAAAAGTAATGATTGAATTTGAAAAGGTATTATTAAATGAAAAACCTGATTTAGTTATTGTGGTTGGGGATGTTAATTCTACAATTGCTTGTAGTCTTACTGCAGTTAAGTTGGGAGTAAAAGTTGCTCACGTTGAATCAGGGCTAAGAAGTTTTGATAGAACTATGCCAGAAGAAATAAATAGAATTCTGACTGATGCTATTTCTGATTATCTTTTTGTAACCGAAAAAAGTGGAATTACTAATTTATTAAATGAAGGTGTAAGTCAAGATAAAATATTTTTCGTCGGAAATGTTATGATTGAATCTCTTTTGAACTATATGAATAAAATTAACTCATCAGATATTCATTCTAAGCTAAATTTGTATAATAAAAATTATTGTGTTATTACATTACATAGACCTTCTAATGTTGATAACTCCGAAAGTCTAAAAAGATTAGTTGATTTGATAAATGAAATTTCTAAGATTAAAAAAATAATTTTTCCAATTCATCCAAGAACTAAAAATAATTTAGAGAGATTTAGTTTACTAAATTCTCTTAATCACAACACAGTTTTAACAGAGCCATTGGGTTATAAAGATTTTATTTTCTTGGTTAAAAAATCAGCTTTGGTATTAACTGATAGTGGTGGAATACAGGAAGAGACAACTTATCTTGGAATTCCGTGTATTACTCTTCGAAATTCAACAGAGCGTCCAATTACCGTTGAAGTTGGTACAAATTATTTAGTTGGTGATGACCTAAACTTAGCATATCATCAGGCTATAAATGTATTAAATGGTGATTATAAAAAAGGTCAAGTGCCGGATTTATGGGACGGTAAAGCTTCTGAAAGAATAGTGAAAACTTTAATGGAAAAATTGACAATTTATAATTAACAATTAACAATTAACAATTAAGAATTAACAATTAAAAATTAAATTTCTTTGTGTTGCTTTGTGCATTCTTTGAGCACTTTGTGGTTAAAAAAACTTATTCGCCACAAAGTCACAAAGACACTAAGAAGAAAAACATATACAAGTATCAGTGCTGTCCAAAATAAACTTATACCTTTTCAATAAACTCTAATTTTAGTTAAAAATAAAAGGAAATAAATTTGTTTTTAATTGAATCCATTATAAATATTATTACTCGATTATTTTTAGCATGATTTAATTAAATGTGGCTAAAGCCCTTAGCATTCCATTCTTTATTATAACAGTTGGATAAATCCAACTGGAATAGATAAAAAGACAAATCTAATGAGTATTTATTGCAGTTCACTTCAGTGAACTGATAAAAATTAAAAGCAGGTAAAGGCTTTAGCCACATTAGTAAAGTTATTTTGGACAGATGTGACAAGTATATATAAACTGTTTCCCGTATTTTACAAAATTGCGTAAATTTGTATAAATTAATTTACAGATATGAAAAAAAGATTCCTATATCATAAACTAATGAAATTTATTGATCATAAAAATGCTTTGGTGATAACAGGTATGAGGCAGGTAGGAAAGACTACTTTAATGAAACAGATATTTGAAGAGATTTCTTTTCCTAAATTATGGTTTGATTTCGATAATCCTTTGGATATGCTCTATTTTGAAGATATTGATTATAATTCTATATATTACAATTTACTTAAAATAAGCGGTGCTAAGAATGAACGATTATATATTTTTATTGATGAGATTCAAAATCTACCTGAAATAACTAAAATAATTAAATATTTAATTGATAAATTCAAAGTCAAGTTTATAGTTACAGGTTCATCAAATTTCTATTTGAAAAATTTATTCCCTGAATCATTAAGCGGTCGTAAATTTCTTTTTATATTACCTACATTGAGTTTTAGGGAATATTTATTTTTTAATGATAAGATTATAGAAGAAAATATTATAGAAGAAGGAATTTCTAAAATATTGCGAGAATATTCTTTTATCGAATTTAAGAAATTTGAAAATGATTATGCTGATTATTTAGAGTTTGGTGGTTTTCCTGAAGTTGTTACTACTTCTGATATAAAAACTAAAAAAGAAGTTTTGAGGAATATTTTTGCTTCGTTTTTTGAAAAGGACATACGTTTACTTTCAGATATAAAAGATATACGTGAGTTAAGGGATTTAATTTTATTATTAGTTCCTCGAACAGGTAATATGCTTGATATAACAAAACTCTCATCCGAGATTGGAATAAGCAGAGCTAAATTGTATGATTATTTTGAGTTCTTACAAGGTGTGTTTTTAATTAAGCTTATTCCAAAATTCAGTACTAGTATTGATAGATCAATAGCAGGAGGCAAGAAAGTATATTTTAATGATAATGGTCTATTAAATTTAATTGGCAGAGTAAATGATGGACAACTTTTTGAAAATTTAATAGCTAATCA
>Ga0073932_1006841_pt1 | contig 11436 bp, 9 predicted proteins | sample DewCreD2012metaG_FD_76967 | JGI IMG/M metagenome (GOLD analysis project Ga0073932, IMG submission 76967) | Hot spring sediment bacterial and archeal communities from British Columbia, Canada, to study Microbial Dark Matter (Phase II) - Dewar... ...
GGCACAGGCGGCTATCTGACATGGGCATACTGGACGCTTAAGTGGGCTTTTGATCCCAAAGACGACGACATCTATTGGTGCGTTGCAGACATCGGTTGGATCACTGGACACACCTACAACGTTTATGCACCACTTAGCCACGGAGTAACCGCATTCCTCTTCGAAGGTACCCCCGACTACCCCGCACAAGACCGCTGGTGGAGCATGATTGAAAACCACGGCATCACAATCCTCTACGGTACCCCGACCGCCGTTCGCATGTTCATGAAATTTGGCGAAGAATGGGTCAACAAACATGACCTGTCTACACTACGCGAACTCGGCTCAGTAGGTGAAGCCATAAACCCTGAAGCTTGGAAATGGTATTACCGTGTAATCGGCAAAGAACGCTTACCAATCATCGACACTTGGTGGCAAACAGAAACCGGCGGCTTCATGATCAGCCCAGCATCAGGCATCGAGTTAACACCACTTAAACCAGGCTCAGCCACATTACCTTTGCCAGGAGTTAATGCAGACATAGTCGACGAAAAAGGACAACCAGTACCACAAGGAACCAAAGGCTACCTAGTGATAAAATCTCCTTGGCCTGGAATGCTTCAAACAGTCTGGAAAGACCCCGACCGCTTCAAGCAAACATACTTTGGTAAATGGCCAGGAATCTACTACGTAGGCGACTACGCAATCCGCGACCCAGACGGATACTTCTGGCTACTTGGAAGAGCAGATGAAGTCCTAAAGGTTGCAGGACACAGAATCGGCACTGTCGAACTCGAAAGCGCACTCGTCAGCCACCCAGCAGTCAGTGAAGCAGCAGTCATGGGCAAAGAAGACGCAGTTAAAGGCGAAGTCCCAGTAGCATTCGTCGTGTTACGCAGCGGATTCACTCCTTCAGCAGAGCTACAAGCGGAACTGACGAAACACGTCAGAACCACAATCGGCCCCATCGCAACCCCAGACGCAGTCGTAATCGTGCCAAAACTACCCAAAACACGTAGCGGTAAAATCATGCGCAGACTCCTAAAAGCAGTCCTCACAGGCGCAGCACTCGGCGACACAAGCACAATCGAAGACGAAGGCTCCATCGAAGACATCAAAGCAACCTACAACGAGTTACGCAAACAACTCGAAAAGAAACAGTAAACCCTTCTCTTCTTTTTTTTATTTCTAAACCTAAGATTCTAATTAACGGACCCATTTTTACTGCATCAACCCTAACCCATCACTAAAACAAACTGTTTAATGTCGTGTGGTCGGGAGAGCAGGATTTGAACCTGCGACAGCTCGGTATCTGTGGCCTAGACAGGCTAGAATGAAGCCCACCATAGGTAGACCTCTACAGCTTCTCCGTCCAATGGCATTGCCAAGGGGCTCGAGAGCTCTGCCAGGCTGAGCTACCTCCCGATAGTGAACCCATAAAGACAAACAAAGAAGATTTATGTGTTTTGGATTTAACACCGCAGTGAAATCATCCTAAACATTTTAATTCCAAAGCAAGAGTGAAATAGCACTCAAAGAGGCACACATTTATGGTCAAAACAATCGGCATAGTCACATCAGGCGGAGACGCACCAGGCATGAATGCAGCAATCCGTGCAGTCACCCGTGTCGCAGCCTGCCGCGAAATACAAGTTCTCGGTTTCGAGAGGGGTTGGGATGGACTGCTGAGTAACTGTTACCGCAAACTTACCCCCCGCACTGTAGGGGGGATCATTCAAACAGGCGGAACTATACTCCACACATTGCGATGCCCCGAGTTTGAGCAGCCTCAAAGCCAAGAAGTAGCCGCACAGACGTTAAGCCAAAACAGCGTAGACGCATTGGTGGTGATAGGCGGCGATGGCTCTTTTAGAGGCGCCTTGGAACTTAGCAAGCGTAGCGGTGTGCCAATGATCGGGATCCCTGCAACCATAGACAACGACGTGTATGGCACGGATGAAACCATCGGATTTGACACTGCTGTAAACACCGCAGTCGCGGCTATCGACAAAATCCGTGACACAGCCATAAGCCACGAACGCATCTTCATCGTCGAAGTCATGGGACGCAAGCGCGGTTTCCTCGCGCTGCAGGTTGGCATCTGTGTCGGCGCAGAAGTCATCCTCATCCCAGAAAAACCCCTCTCCACCTGCGAAGTCATAAAAGTCATGGAGACAAACTCCAAGAAAGGTAAACGTGCAGGCATTATAGTAGCAGCCGAGGGGTTCGGCGACTCCAGCCAACTCACCCATCAACTACAACAGCAAACCACCTCCGAAGTCCGCCTCTCCATAGTGGGCTACTCACAGCGAGGAGGCAGCCCAACCGCACGCAGTCGCCTCCTGGCAAGTTTGTTTGCAGAAAAAGCGGTAGATTTGATCTGCGAAGGCAAGGGCAACTTGGCAGTCGGCCTCCAAAACGGCGCAGTCGACGCTGTGGATTTGGAGCAGTCGGCGCGGGGGGTTAAGCCGCTGGATTTGCGGTTACTCAAAGTCGCTGAGATGCTGTCTGTTTAGCCGTGTGGGTTGGCAACATTAAATAGGCTGAGGCGCAAATAGCCAAGTATGCCAAAAACTCTCAATTTGCCCCTGCGCGTCTACGAGGATGTTGTGAGGGTTTCAGAGGAACTTTCGCTCATCGCAAAAAAACCAGTCTCCACATCTATGGCTGTCGATTTACTCATCGAAATCTACCGTGCCCATCTAAGTAATCCCTGCGCGATGGATACGTTTAGCCAGCAAATGCGGAATTTGGAGTTGATGACTCCAGAGGAGTTCGACCGCTACTGGGATGAACCAGACACTGAAAAAGCTCCAAGAAAAAAAGCGAAATCAAAGAAAAAATAATCTTGGCGCGTAGTCTGAATCGAAGATTTCTGCCTACGATTCAGGCGCCCTTACGTCAACGTTCTGTGTAACCACAAAGAATCGTCGGATAATTAGTTGTCTTTTTTCTTCACGATCTTCTCTATGTCTAATATCAGCGACAACTTGTCGTTTTGTTTACCGACTCCGATTATGAAGTCACCCAACGAAGAAGTTATCTCATTATTTTTCTGAATATCCGCCTCTTTGATCGTAGTAACCTCAGTTACAGCGTCAACGACCACGCCAACAGCTGATTTTTCTAAGTCAATGATCATGATTTTCTCACTACCATTGTGCACGTCCGCTAGCCCAAGTCGCTTGCGTAAATCGACAACAGTTATGATTTGCCCTCTGAGGTTCGTGACTCCATTTACATAGTCGGGTGCGCCCGGTACACGGGTTACTTGCTGCATGTCCCTAACTTCACGGACTTGCTCGACTGGAACACCGTAATTAACATCGTCTACAGTGAAGTTAACTATTTGTAAATCACCATTTGTTGTCTTCGCCATCTTTTTTCACCTATTCTGCATGTATATTGTATTTTTTGCATATCGCGTTTAAGATGTTTTGACGTGACTGGATTAGTTTCGCCATCTGCTCGTTAGTTTTCTGCGCTGCTGCTACGACCGCTAAGGCACTTTCGCTGACTGTTCTTGTCTTTGAAACAGCACTCTTCGCGTGTTCTTCGATTGCCAGAGTCGTTTTTCCAACGGACTCGGCGTCGTTGTCAACTTCGCCAGCAATTTTTGCCACTTCTCCAGCGCTCTCCATGACCATCTTGGTTGAGTTTTCAACTTCCAAGGCCACGTTTGTGACGTCTTTCGCTATGTTAGCCATCTGCTGTGCTGAGGCAGTTTGCTCTTCAACAGCTGAGGATGCCTCTTCAGATGCAGAGGAACTTTCCTCAGCGATACTTGCAACTTCCTCAATGGTCTTTGTAACTGAGACGATTTCTTGAAGACCTTTTTCTACGCCGTTAGTGAGGCTGGTTACTTTTCTAGTCATATTTTCCATTATCGCAGCGATACCTTCAGATTCTTTAATTGCACCAAGAACTACGGATGCACCATCTTGGGCACCTGCTTGCGACTGACTGGAAATCCTACTAGTTTGGTCGCCTGCTTCTTTGATGTTTTTGACTAAGTTGATTGCTGAGCCTGCAGCTTGCTTGGACTGCCCCGCTAAGCCTTTGACGGCGTCGGCTACGACGGCGAATCCGCGGCCAGCTTCACCAGCACGAGCAGCCTCAATAGCCGCGTTAAGCGCCAACATGTTGGTTTGACCCGCAATATCAGAAACCGAATTAGCCATCTGACCCACCTGCTCAATCGAACTCACCATCGAGGTTACTGCTTCAGAGACTTTCGAAATGTTTGCTTTGATGTTCTCTATTGCTTGGAGACCCTGCTGGCTTTTTTCGTTTGCTTCTTTTGTTTTCTTTAATGCTTCCTCGGTGGTGTTGGATGCATCTAGGGCTATTACACCCGCTTCATCCATTACTTTTCTGAGCGCTTCTGTGCTTCGTGCGGCGTTTTGAGAGAGTTCGGCAAGTTTTTGGGCGCCTGTAGAGACCTGCTGTGATGCAGTGCTAACCTGCTGCATGCCGATGGCCATCTGATTAGAAACATTAGCAACTTCTTTGCCCATTTCAATAACTTTTTCTGTTCCTTTTATCACGTTATCTGCTTGTTCGAAAACTGCACCTGCCACCTGCCCAACTGCTTTTGCGCTAGAATTAACTCTAGAAATTGTTTCAGCTGCTTCTCTGGCGAGTTTTTCAACCTCTTGAACTGCCTGCTCAACAAGGTTACTTAATTCTGCCATTTTTTTGCCGTTTTGTATGGTTTCTTCGTTGATTTTTATTGTTTCTTGGTCGCCGCGCAAAGCGTTTTGTAGAATCTTTACTTGTGTTTTAACTAAGCCGTCGTTCATTTCTCTTAGTTTTTTTATTTCTTTTTCTAATTCAGCGTTTTTGTTAATGTGATCTTTTAATTGTTTTTCTAAGGCTTCATTATTAGACATACAACAGTGTACCCCTGAGCAGATGGAACGTTATGTTTGGTTGGTTTGTTTATAATAGACTTATGAAGCCTAAATCTACTCTAAAGTTAACTACTTCAAATCCAGTTGCTTACTTGACACCGAAAGCTCTAAATCTCATAAATCAAAGTCTTTGAGGGCAGAATTGGGCCGGTAGATCAGTCTGGTATGATCGCCGCGTTCGCAACGCGGAAGCCGCGGGTTCAAATCCCGCTCGGTCCACTTTTTACTTCATTAGGGCACAGCTTGCTTCTTCGCCCTGCACCAAAAAGTATCTTGTTACACGTTCGCCGCGGGGGGTGGCTTTGTAGAGGGTTTGTGTTCCGACGTTTTCTTTGCGGATTAAATCTTGCTTTTCTAGGAAGCTTATGGCGTGTTTTAGGAAGGCAGGTCCGATTTGGGTTTTTTCTTGGAGTGTGAGGAGGTTGGCGACTTGGAGTTCTTCGAGTGAAGCGAGGACTTCTATGTAGAGTTCTAGTCGGGAGGGCCGTTGAGTCTTCACAGTACACACCATTTGCAGATTTTAAGGGTAAAAAAAGTAATAATTATGTGTGTGTTACTTTACACTTGGACACTTTGCTGACTGTTACTTAATGTTTTTGAGGCTTTGACTGCCCATTCGTTATCATGCCACAACGCACGTCCAACAGCAACCAAATCAACCCGCCCCGCTTTAACCAAGTTATCTGCAAACTCTGCCTCTTTTATGCCGCCGACGCCAATCACAGGAACCTTCACGGCGCTTTTAATGGCTGAGGCTTGGGATATGAAGTAGCCTTTGATGTGTTGGAGCTGTTTAGGTTCGCTACCACACATGCCACCTGAAATATCCAAAATATCTACCCCTACTTCTTGGAGTTTCTGTGAAAAAACCACTGCATCTTGAATGTGTGTGCCCATCGGCGCCAAATCATCCGAACCAACTCGATAAAGCAAAAGCAGACCACCTAAGGTCTTACGCACCTTTTCCACAACAAGAAGCGGGAAACGCATTCGATTCTCCAATGAACCCCCAAACTCGTCTTGACGCTTGTTCAGCAGCGGCGTGAAGAACTGATTTAGCAAATATCCGTGCGCTCCATGGAGTTCCACACCATCAAAGCCCGCTTTAACTGCACGTTCAGCCGCGGCGGCGTATTCGTCAGCGATAGTATAGAGTTCGCTTTTTTCTAGCATCCGCGTCTTGTCTCGCATGGAGGGACCAACAGGGGTTTCGCCTATGACTTTCTTGGTGGCTACAGCACCAGCATGGCTTATCTGGACAACTGCGGGGGCGCCGACAGAGTGAATACCTGCGGCAAGCTTCTCAAACCCTGGCAGCAGTTTGTCATCGTATATTCCAAGTTGTTTGGGGCCGATTTTGCCCATAGGCGAGATGTATGCGTGCTCAACTATTGGCAATCCAAGCGCGGCTGAGCGGCGAACGTAGAAGTTGATGAGTTTAGTTGTGACGGCGCCGTCGAAGTCTGCTCTGCCTGACTGCATCGGAGGCATAACTATGCGATTACGGAGAGTAACACCTTTTACGGTTAGGGGGTCGAGGAGTCCAGCCAAAGCGGGCACCGATTGCAAATATGGCTAGTTGAAAGATATAAGAATCTGCTGCAAAAACAAATTATTGTTGGGGTGTAGATTGGATTTTTTCTTTGGGAATGCTCATCACGAATCGGACGCCTTTTCCAGGTTCCCCGTCTTCTCTTATATCCCAACCGTAAACCTGAATCATTTTCTTGATTAAGAACAAACCGAACCCTGAGCTACCCGCGGTGCTAAAACCTTCCTTAAACAGGTTTGGCTTGTTTTCTTTTGAAATTCCTTCGCCGTCGTCTTGGTAGATCAATTTAACTTCGTTATCAGCTTCTTCATAGGATATTTTTATGGTTGTGGCTTTTTTGCCGTGTTTTCGTGTGTTGTCTATGAAGTTGTAGAACATTTGACTTAGAAATGAATCGGCCAAAACCAGTAAGCCACTGCAGTTGTTGATGACTGAGGGAATTGGATCGGAGAAGAGGGCTTTTGCGTCGTTCACGGCTTTTCCGACATCGACGAACGTTAATTCTTCTGAGCCTAATCTTTCATACGCTCGCGCAAAATCGAAGATGCGTTCCACATCCCTAACAGACTGAACCATCTTGTCCAGTTTGTCGACAACTTCAGGGTTGCCTTTTAGCTTCTTTTTTATCAAGTAGGAGTAGCCAGTGATGGTGCTGAGTTTGTTGCGTACGTCATGTCTTGTTAGGCTTCCTACGACGCGGAGCTTTTCGTTGATGAGTGCCATTTTTTCTTGGTTTTCCCTTAGTTGGTGTTCGACCATTTTTTGTTCTGTTACGTCTCTGATTATGGATAGCACTGCGTAGGGCATTTGGCGTTTGTTGTAGATTAAAGATGACCGTGCAAATCGGTAAACCCATGAACCGTTACGATGTTTGACTCTATACTCGGTTGTTGATGAACCTGTTTTTATCAGTTGATTTCTCTTCTGGGCAACTGCTGGCAAATCGTCGGGGTGTATCTGTGCAAAATCGTCAGATTCGCCTTCAGAAAAACCAAGTTGGCGATAGTAGGCGGGGTTTCGGTAGATTGTTTTTCCGTTGAGGTCGCTTAGTAAAATGGCGTCGTCAGCGCTTTCAACCAAAGCTCTGTATCTTGCTTCGGAGAGTCCGAGGGCTTCCTCCATTTTTTTGCGTTCTGTTACATCGCGTCCAGCGCATACGACGAATTTTTTGCCTTCCAACTCGACTAATCGCGAGTGGACTTCAATGGGAAAAACGGTTCTATCTTTTCGAACGTTGAAAGAATTAAAGGTTCCTTCTTTATTATCTTCCAATTGTTTGATGATTGCCTTCATATCCCAGGTATCGTCTGGTGCTTGAAGGTTTGCTACATTTAGGTTTTGGAATTCTTCTTTGGTGTAGCCTCTCATCTGGTGAGCGGCTTCATTGAAGAAGATAATTCTGCCTTCTAAGTCGTGTACTATGAGGGAGTCAGAGACGGAATCAAACAGTTGCCCTGCGATGGTGAGTTCTTGCTGTGCTTTTTTGATTTCTGTTATGTCTTTGGCGCTGTGAACGCATTCAATGATTCTGCCATCTACATCGGTTAATGGCGAAGTCGTTACTAGTAATATCTTGCCCAAGTTTGGGTCATTAATTTCTTCTGTAACTGACTGGTTTGACTGTAATGTTTTTGATGCCGGACATGTGGGCCAAGGTGAATGGGTGCCGTGGACTATTTCGTAGCAGTGTTTGCCTAAGAGTTCTTCTGGTTTCTTCTGTAAAGCGTTGCAGGTTGCCTTGTTTACGCGGATGACTCTTTGGTTTTGGTCTAAAACAAACAGTAAATCGCCCATTCCGTCTATGGTGCGGTCTGTTTTTTCTTTTTGAGCAACGAGTTCTTTTTCGATTTTTGCTCTGCGTTCAAAGAGGTAGCCTGTTATGTAGCTTACTATCAGGAACGCCGCTGCTCTAACCAAGTTATCAGTCAGGGAGAGTTGGGGGACAAAAAGGAAGGCGGCTGCAAATAGAAATGCAATGAGGATTGAGGTTAAAATCACGCTTTTTCTTTTCCACAATGCGCTGAAAAGTACAATTGGCAAATAAAGCAGGTGCGTGTATACTGTTCCATCAGTCATGAAAACCAGAAGATACGCTATCAACGACATGCTTCCTAACAGGATAGCCACTGAGGCAGCTGCATGAATGTAGGTTGTTTTAACCATTGCAGCGGCGGCTCCTGTAAGCAAACGTTTGCGTATTGGCAAGGGTAATCGTTAGGTGCACCTATTATAGAAGTTCAACGATGGCTATTATGAGATTTATGAATTCAAAATCCAACTTTAATTAACAAAAATGCGAAAATCACGAGATTTACCTGTTTGTATTAGCTACGGCATCCATGAACAGGGTTTCTTCTTCAATAGCCTTAGCCATGAGGCTTCTGAACGCTTGGTTTATGTTACCGCCAAAGTAGGGCTTCACGATTTTAACAGCGAACTCCCTTAGCATAGCTGCAGAAAAATTATGCAAAGTCAAATCGACCAAAAAATCTTCGGTTAAGGTTTGTTTTTGTGTCATGATTTCACGGTTCATGGTTGCGCTTTTTCCTTTAAAAGGCGGGTGCTCAAGAGACTTTATCTGTCTGGGGAGAGGCTAGTTAAAGTGTGCTTGCGGTTGGTCGCCGCAAAAACTATTAGACCTGCGAAGTAATAAAAAAAAATGGTTGCTGGTTTTGGAGTGCTATTTTGGGTGTTCAGGATTCTACTACGACCATTGGCGGGGCAAATTCTACCCTGCAGGTCTCGCTAAACCGAAATGGCTACTATACTATGCCGCGCACTTCAACACGTTGGAAGCTAACAGCACCTTCTATCGTTACCCAACCGAGAAAACGCTCAAAGACTGGTACCAAAAAACACCTGAAACCTTCAAGTTCACACTTAAAGCCAACAGAGCCATAACTCACAGCCGAAAATTCCACAACACCGAACAGCTCACCAAAAACTTCTACCAACTAGCACGCCTCTTACGTGAAAAACTTCTCTGCATCTTGTTTCAGTTGCCTCCCTCTATCCACAAAGACATGCAGTTGCTTCAAACAATCGTAACCCAGCTTGATCCCTCCGTGACTAATGCTTTAGAATTTAGGCATCCGAGCTGGTGGGACAGCGAAGTCTACGACTTATTGCAGGCGCAGAACTTGGTTTTTTGTTGTGTCTCAGCTTCGGGGTTACCTGATGGAATCGTAAAAACTACTGATGCGCTTTATGTTCGGTTTCACGGCAAAAACGGCTGGTACCAACATGACTATCCCGACGATGAACTCGCTCAGTGGGCAGAGAAGATCACGCGTCAAAACCCTGCTAAAGTGCTCTGCTACTTCAACAACGACTATAACGCTAACGCTACAAGAAACTGCCTAACCCTAAAAAAACTCTTAGATCAACCTCAAACAAGCGGCAGAGTAACCATCAAAAGAAACAGCAATGAGCTAAATGATAGTTTTTAATAGGAACACAATCAGCTTATGACGGTGCCCACATTTTCGCCCGCAATTGCCGCCAGCATGTTCTGTGGTTTGAACCCGCTCACGATGATAGTTTTAACGCGGTTAATCCTTAGCACTTTGACTGCTTCGGGGTCGAGGATTTGGTGGATTCCCGCTTTATGTTCGTTCTGCTCAAAAACTCCCGCCAATTCGTCAAAGGTCAAGCGGTCAAGTTTAACGGCGTCAGGATGTTTTCTTGGATCTTTATTGTAAACGCCCTCTTGGTCGGTTCCCTTTACGAGCAAATCCGCATGCACCCGCTCAGCAACAAGTGTAGCAACGGTGTCCGTGGTGATTCCTGGCTTCAAACCGCCCATCACAACCACTTTGCCCTCGCCCAAGCACTGCTCAGCTTCATCCAGTGAAACCGCAACTTTGCCGCATGCGATGTCACCTAGTTTTTTGAGAAACAACTGCGCAAACAACCGCGAACACGAAATCGCAACTTCATCCTGAGCATTCATGTCTAGCTCCAGCTTTTTTGCTAAACCTATAAATTCCCGCGCCAAGGAGCCGCCGCCTAAAATTACCACGACCTCATGACCCTGCATCTTGAGGACTTTGATTACGTCAGCATACTTAGCCATCAAATCGGTGTTTATTGGGTTGGCGACGACTGAGCCGCCTATTCGGATAACGATGCGCACTTTACTTCCTCTTAGGGCTTCTTTATGCGGTTGAGGGTTAAAAATCTTTAATAGCGAGCCGTAGATATGCCAATGCCTAAGGAAGAAAACGCATGGCTTTCAATGAAACCTTCACGATGACTCCGCTGGCGCCGCTTGATTTCGATTTGTGCTGCCAAGTTTTTTCGAATGGCAACCCCAATGTACGCGCATACAGTAACGGCATGTTTAATCAGGTGCTGCGTCTCGGTGGTGGGCTTGTTTTGGCGGAGGTTGCCTCTAAGGGCGGTGTTGAGCAGCCAAAGCTGGAAATCAGATTAAAATCAAACTTGCCCATAACTTCCGAAACGAAACGAAGTGCCCAAGAGGCATTGACTTACGTTTTCAACCTCAACTTTGATCTAAAAGCCTTCTACAAAGAAGCAGAAAACGACCCAACAATGAATAGAATAGCTAAACAACTCCGTGGCTTCAGATTCCCCACCACCCAAACAGCTTTTGAAGGCTTAGTGGATGCAATCGTTGAGCAACAAATTTCAATAAAAGTCGCCCGCACCATCGAGGAACGATTAGCTACCAAATTCGGCGACCAACTCCAAATTGACGACGAAACCTACTATGCATTCCCTAACGTGCAAAACATTTACGCCGCAAGCATAAGCGACATACGCGGCTGCGGATTAAGCGAACGCAAAGCCCAATACATCTACAACGCGGCACATTTAATTGCAGATGGCAAATTGGACCTTGAAGGTATGAAAAACAACCCCGACGCAGACGCGGTCATCGCTGAGTTGGATGAGCTTAAGGGGATTGGTGTTTGGACTGCGGAGCTTACGTTGCTGCGGGGGATGCAGCGGTGGGATGTGTTGCCCGCC
>Ga0073932_1006844_pt1 | contig 11432 bp, 7 predicted proteins | sample DewCreD2012metaG_FD_76967 | JGI IMG/M metagenome (GOLD analysis project Ga0073932, IMG submission 76967) | Hot spring sediment bacterial and archeal communities from British Columbia, Canada, to study Microbial Dark Matter (Phase II) - Dewar... ...
CCATTCATCACTGCATCCCTTTGTGCACACCGAAGAATACCAGGTTTCCGATTCAGAACGCGATTCCATTCGGCGAACGGTCCTAGCGGCCAACGGGAACAAGCGTTTCCGCCCCGGCGCCATCGGCCCAGCTGCCCTTGAGAGTCCCGTCGTCGTTGAGCTGGTAGCTGAGGGAGCCGGACTCCCCCGTGGATGTCTGCCAGTTCACTGCCAGCTTGTCCCCGTCCAAGCTTCCTTTCCCCGAGAATTTGACGTTGGCGATGACCCAGGTCACCGTGTACTCGTCACCTTTTCGCCTGACCGATGCCTTGCCCTTGTAAGTGCTTCCGCTCGGATTCACTCCCTCCACCAGGTAATCGCCCTCCAGGGAAAGGGGACCCGAAGACGGAACCTCCGCTGCATTGGCATCGGCGGCTGATTTCAGGGCTGCCGGCTGACTTCGCGATTCCGGTGGCGCTCCGGTCAGCTGCACATCGGACCTGTTTCGCCTGAGCCTGTCCATGTTGCGCAGGTATCCCCGGGCCACCTGGTTGTCGGGATTGAACTTGAGTGCTTCTTCGAAGAGTTTCCGCGCCTCGGCAAGATTCGACTTCTTGAGATGTCCGAGCCCGAGGTTCGTGAGGACCTCATCACGGTAGGGAGGCGATAGGGCCAGGCATGCTTCGTAATACTGAATGGCCTTGTCGAAATCCTTGGAGACCAGGTAGATGTATCCCAGGTTGAAGAGAGCATCCGCGGACACGGGATTGAGCTCGAGGGCCCTCTCGTACCTTTGTATGGCCGCACCATAGTCCTTGTGAAAGGTCAGCAGTCGCCCCAACTGGAACACCGCGTCGAAATGGCCTGGATCCTTCAGGATGGCTTCATCAAGCAACAATCGCGCTTGAGCCGGATCTTTTTCCATCAGCTCCCTGGCCTCGGTCACCAGCTGCTCGACGGTTCGCCCTGTTTCGGTGGATGCCGCACCCGATGCTTTCAACTCTGTCTCGCCGGCTCCCTCGACGGAAGGCAGCAGCGTTACCAGATGGGCTCTCGAGACGGCATTGGCGGGATTGATCTCCAGGGCCCGCCGGAAAGCATCCCTGGCCTGGTCGGGGAGGTCTTTCTTGAGATAACTGATTCCCAGATTGGAAAACACCTCGTCCTTATAGGACGGATTCAGGGCCAGGCAGGCTTCAAGGTTCCTTATGGCTGCATCGTAGTCGCCCTGAGTGAGATATATGTGCCCAAGATTGAAGTAGACTTCGGGATTCGACTGATTGATAAGCAAGGTCTTTTCGTACTGCTGTTTGGCCGCCGCGTAATCCATGCGATGGGCGAGCAGTCGGGCAAGCTGAAAGGAGGCTTCAAAGTGATCCGGTTGCATGGCCACGGCCTTCTCCAGGAGGCTTTGCGCCGCCGCGGGATCCGAGGGCCACAGGTTCCTGGCTTCGAGGATCAACTGCTCCACCGAGGGCTGAGCCCCAGGCGTCGCGGGACTTGGATCCGCAGGGGCGGGGGCGGGCGCTTTGGCCTCCCGAGGCGGGCCGTTGGCCTGGGTGGAGTTCTCGACCACCCCCTTGATCTCGCGAAAAGCATTGAAAGCCACATACCAGAAGCCAGCCACGACCATCAGGACAAACACGATACCTACGAGGCGATAGCGCTTGGGGGAATAGGCCTGCTCCCCTCCTCCGACTCCTCGGCCGTAGTAAAGGTGAGGCAGATCCTGCCTCGTCGGAAGATGATCCCAGTTCGCCGGTGCCCGCACGGTGGGATCACGTTCCTCGGATGCCCCTTGGGCTGCATCCGGCGCGCCGTGCCCAGACCCCTCCATCTCCTCCGTGCGCTCCGCCCCCCCGTCGCGTCGAAACTCCACCACGCGCCCCCTGGCTGGAGTCGCATCCCCGGACATCTCCGCCTCGGTTCCATTCTGGAGTCCCGGGGATCCAGCGCTCGCCAAGCCATCCATTTCACCGGCTCCCGCCTGGAACCCTCTTCCCGCCTTCAGGCCGTTGGCCGGGATGGGTGCCCCCATCTGACTGGGAAGCTGCTTCTTTTCCTTTACGGCTTTCAGGTCCTGCATCATCTCCATAGGGCTCTGATAACGGTCGGAGGGATGCTTGGCCAGCGACTTCCTCAGAAGCACTCCCAGGGGGTGAGGGACGTGTACATTCAGGAGATCCGGGGGTATGGGATCCACCTGAACGATTTTATAGGCGAGGGTGGCCGTGTTGGTTGCCTCAAAAGGGCGCTCCCCCGTGACGATCTGGTACAGCACCGCACCCACCGAGAAAATATCCGACCGGATGTCGACCTTCTGGCCCGAGATCTGTTCGGGAGACATGTAATAAGGCGTTCCCAGGACAGTGCCCGTGGAGGTCATGGAGAAGGAGGGCAGCTTGGCGATCCCGAAATCCATGACCTTCAAACGACCGTCATCGGTGATCATGATATTGGAAGGCTTGATGTCGCGATGAACGATCTGTTCCTTGTTGGCGGCATCCAGGGCGAGGAGGATTTGCTCGAGAATACTGATGGCCTGGTCAACTTCGATGACCTTCTTTTCGGAAAGCAGCTGATTCAGCGTCTTTCCCTTGAGGTACTCCATGCAGATGTACTCGAAATCATTCGTTTCGCCGTACGAGTAGATGGTCAGGATGTTGGGATGATTGAGGCGGCCGGCCGTCTTGGCCTCCTGGATCAACCGCTTGCGAGCCTCCTCGCGCATGGTGAGCTCTTCGTCCGTCAGGTCTTCGACCATCTGTTTGGAGATGAGCTTGAGGGCAACCGTTCTCATGAGCACGGTGTCGAAAGCCTTGAAGACCATCCCCATGGCGCCCTTGGCGATGAACTCGTCAAGCCTGAACTGGTCGATCTGTTTTCCGATGAGATTACTGGGGTGAAGCATGGGTTTCCTGCCTCTGAAAACCGTTCATATCCCTAACCAGGCTGGCCTCGAAACAACTCCTAACAGCATCGTTTCGCTCAATAATACCGATCTAAGACCTCCATATGCATGCAAAAACTAAAGAAAACAACATCATTATCAAAAAGCATGCCGCCAAAGTCAAGACCCATCGGCGATCGAGGAACGGGTGACCGCATTCCCCGTTACCCTTCCATGAAAAGGAAGAACCTCATCAAGCGTGGGTCCGGCGCCGCTCCGTCCTCCCGCATGAAAACCCCCATCTCCCGTGCATATTCCCGGTGAATGGGGCCAAGGTAAAGTTCAGCCAAGGCCACTTGATCCCCCTCCTTCAGGATATCGCGCGCCCAGTCCCCAATGACCCGCTCCATGGCCGCCGGATGCAAATCCCTCCACGCGAGCTCCCATTCCGACGCTCGAAGCGGCTGCAGCAGCCACTCCCCGCCGTGCAATCGATGCGCGGCGGCAGTCCAGATCATTGTCGCCAGGGTCACATCCTCCATGCAGGAGACGACGGCGTCCGCCCACAGAGACCAGTTCGGAGACATTTCATGCTTACATAGAGCGTCAAAAAGTCGACCCATGGCATCCAGAACCCTGATCCGCTGATCGGCCGCGGAAAGATCCCGGGGAGTCCTGAAAAGGTCCTCCCGATTCCCCCTGGCATTTCCCTCGCCGACCCGCCGCATCCGAGGGGTCCTCTCCAGGATGAGCTCGACCCATTCCAGCCAGTCCGGATCGAGACAATGAACGCCGTGCGGCCATCGAGAAAGCCAACCGCTCCCGACCAGGCCCCGGACGTTGCGGCTGATGTTCAACACCAATTCATGACCCAGCCGAAAAAGGTCCTCCAGATAGATTTCCTTCAGCAGGGAGGCGGCCACGGCATCCCGGTCGCCGCTGCGCTCCATCAGTCCCAAGTTGACGTACGCGGCGGCCTTGTCGGCCGCTCGCATCAGGGATTCCGCTTCGTCGGGAGGCAGCTCGTCGGCCACCAGCACCTTGTTGGCGAGGCATGCGAGCTCGAGCCTGAGCATATCCAGGAGTCGACTGTCCCCGACAGCCTCCATACAGCGGCGAAGCAGATCTCCCTCGCGCGTCACGGCCAGCGCGAAGGATGGAGCCTCTCCTTCAAAGGGAGGCCCTTCGCCCGACCTTCTCCGCTTGAGCTCACGGGGTCGGGGGGCGCGATAGATGGCCAGTGCATCGTAGAAGTCGGGCACTCCGCGATCCTCGAGGCGGCCGCGATGGAAGCGGTAGGCCGACTCTTCGCACTCCGCATCGGGCAGCCACAGGATATGGTTCATGAGCTCGAGATAGAATCCCGGATGGGTCTCGAAGAGCAGGCCCAAAAGATGGCGAACGAGATCTTCGTACTGGGGATAGCGGCACTCCCAGAAAAACTGGTCGTCGATTGTGTGGGCCGGCAGGTGCTCCCTCGCTTCCGTCAGGTCGAAATCCTCGGGCAGCACGACGACATGAATCCACTTCTTGAACAGGAGAGTGAGGAGCTCAAAATCCGCCTGGTAGAGCCAGGACAAAATCCTGCCCTCGCCGGCGCGGCCCAGGAGCACCAGCCACTCCAAGGCGGCGGCGGGAAGGACCGCATCCTTCCTCCACCACTCGATGTCGAAGAGATGGTTCAGCTGATCCATCGTTCCCAGGGCCAGGAGGGGCAAGGCATCCTCAGGGCCGACCTCCTTGACCGTGACAAAGAAGTCCTGATCGGCCATGCGGGACACAATCAGTCCGGCATCCGCACGGTCGAGGAGGAGCTCCAGCCGTCTCCGGGCGGGCATGGACATCAGGCGCCGGCTGATTTCCAATGGAGTCAGTTCTTCCAGGAATTCTTCCTCGGACACCCGAACGCCTGCCGATTTCTCATCCTTCCAATCCGACATCGTGTTTTTTCCTCGTTTCTGATGTTCCGAACCATGGTCTCGACATTCAGTATGGCTGACCGACCATCACCGTCAACCCCAAAAAGGGGAACAGCAGAAGGGGGAAGCCGTCAAGGGTCGGATAGACATGGGTCAGGGAGGCTCCGGCCCCGAGAGTCGTGGCCCGGGCACGGTGGCCCGGAGATTCGTCCGTGCCGGGAACACTCCAAAAAATCTAGTCCTCTCCACGGGGAAGCGCTAGAATGCCGGGCGAAAACATCGGGAATGGAGCCCGTTGCGTACAGGGAACCCGGAGCCAGGAACCGCTCGCAACCCGAGCGGCGCAAAAAAAAAAGGCGAGAGCCAGCATGAAAGTCTACCTGATCAAACGGCTTTTGCAGATCGTCCCGACTCTGCTGGGCATCACCCTCATCACTTTTCTCATCATCCAGCTTGCCCCCGGCAATCCCGCCCTTTCCAGGCTCGGAATGGGGGGCGAGGGGCAGATGGCCGAAAGCGCCATATCCAGGCAGATCATCGAGCAAACCAGACAGCTGTACGGTCTCGACAAGCCGATCCCCATCCAGTACCTGCTCTGGGTCAAACGGGTTTTCACCTTCGATTTCGGCACTTCCTACAAAGACCACCGGAAGGTCATCGACAAGATCGCCGAAAGGTTGCCCGTGACCCTTCAACTCAACATCATCTCTATTTTCCTAGTATATCTCATTGCCATCCCATGCGGAATCTTCTCGGCAACACACAGTGGATCGAGGACCGACCGGGTCCTGACCCTCACGTTCTTTCTATTGTATTCGCTGCCCGGCTTCTGGGTGGCCGTCCTCCTCATCATGTTCCTCGGGGGCGGCGATTTCTGGGACGTCTTCCCCATCTACGGGGTCTCCTCCATCGGGGCGGAATCATGGCCCCTGGCTGCCTGGCTGCTCGACCGTCTCTGGCACCTGGTGCTCCCGGTCATCTGCCTCACTTACGGCAGCCTCGCATACCTCTCCCGTCTGACTCGGGCGGGGCTCCTCGAGGTCATCCGGGAGGACTACGTGAGAACAGCCAGGGCCAAGGGATTGAGCGAGCGGGTGGTGATCCTGAAGCACGCATTCCGCAATGCGCTGCTGCCCATTGTGACTCTGCTGGCCTTCCTTCTGCCGGCCATGTTCGGAGGAAGCGTCATCATCGAGAGCATATTCTCGATTCCCGGCATGGGGCAGCTGGCCTTCGAGGCCGTCCTGAGCCGGGACTACCCGGTCATCATGGCCATCACCACCATCTCGGCCCTTCTGACCCTGATGGGCCTGCTGATCGGCGACTTTCTATATGCGGCCCTGGACCCGCGCATCAAACTGGAGTAGCGTGCCGGACGCCGCCACCCAGGCGGCGGAGCCATCGCACCCACGGTTGCCCATGGAGACTGAACGACAACACCAGGACCCGAGATCCTACTGGCGGACGGTATGGCGCCATTTCCTCAGGAAGCGCATGGCCGTCGCCGGGCTCTGGTTCACCCTCTTCCTTTTCGGGGTGGCGATCCTTGCCCCCGTGCTCGCCAACGACCGTCCGCTCCTGGCTCGACACGACGGGCAATGGATGTGGCCGGTCTTTTCAGGGATCGAGCGGCTCGGCGATCAATCCTGGAAGGAGGTCAGAAGGGAGCTCCGTTTCCTGGTTCAAACGGACATCGGGAGATCGGGCGGTTTCGCCGTCTGGCCCCTCGTCCCCTATTCGCCCACTGAGCATGATCTGCTGGAATGCTGGGCGTCCCCCAGCGCACGTCACTGGTTCGGGACGGACGACAGTGGAAGGGACGTCCTGAGCCGCATGATTCACGGCGCACGCATCTCGCTTTCCGTCGGCTTCGTGGCGGTGGGAATCGCCTTGGGAATCGGGATCTTTTTCGGGTCCCTGGCCGGGTACTTCGGCGGATGGATCGACCACGTGATCAGTCGGACCATCGAGATCATGCTCACCATTCCAACCTTCTTTCTCATCATCGCCATCATCGCCTTTCTGCCGCCCAGCATCTACAACATCATGGTGGTGATCGGCCTCACGGGCTGGACCGGAGTGGCGCGTTTCGTGAGGGCGGAGTTTTTCAAGCTCAAGCAGCTCGATTTCGTCAAGGCATCTCGGGCCTTGGGGGCATCCCATGCGCGCATCATCCTCGTCCACATGCTCCCCAACGCCATGGCTCCCGTCCTGGTGTCGGCGGTTTTCGGCATCGCCGGCGCCATCCTGACCGAGTCCAGCCTCAGCTTTCTCGGCTTCGGGGTTCCTCCGCCGACGCCGAGCTGGGGGGATATTTTGTCCCAGAGTCGTGACTACATCGAGTTTGCGTGGTGGCTGACCGTCTTTCCGGGAATGGCCATCTTTGCGAGCATCACGGCCTACAACCTCGTGGGCGAAGGCTTGCGGGACGCCATGGACCCGAAGCTTTTCAGGTGAGCGGCTCATGGCCGGCGTTGGCGGCCAGTTCGGTCCATCAGGTCTTAGTTTTAAGGTTGAGCGCGGCCCGGGTGACGGGATCCCGCCAAACATCATTCATCAGGATTCACGGGTCATGACGTTTTCACTGCTCCACCCCATACCCGGCGATGAAACGGGCGTCTTCTCCGTCTCGGAGCTCAACTCCCGGATCCGTTCGATTCTCGAGGGCAGTCTCCCCTTCGTCTGGGTGAAGGGCGAGATTTCCAATTTTCGCATTCCCGCTTCCGGCCACCATTATTTCACCCTCAAGGACCAGCAGAGCCAGATACGAGCCGTCTTCTTCCGGGCCCAGAACCGTCGGCTGCGGTTTGTCCCGGAGGACGGCCTCCAGGTCGTGTGCCAGGGCCGGATCACCGTTTACGAACCGCGAGGCGAGTACCAGCTCGTGGTGGAAATCATGGAGCCCGAGGGACTGGGCGCGATGCAGCTTGCCTTCGAGCAGCTCAAGAAGAGGCTGGAAGCAGAGGGGCTCTTCGATTCGTCTCGAAAGCGCCCACTGCCCGTTTGCCCTCGGCGCATCGCCATCGTGACTTCTCCAACGGGGGCCGCCATTCGCGACATGCTCAAAATGCTTCAGCGCAGTCCGTATCCCCTCGAGGTGACCGTGATCCCGGTTCGCGTTCAGGGCAAGGAAGCTGCCGGGGAGATCGCCTCGGCGCTTGCCGTTGTGGACTCCCTGCGGGAGAGGTTCAGCTGGGACCTGGCCGTCATCGGGCGCGGCGGTGGAAGCATCGAGGATCTGTGGCCCTTCAACGAGGAGGTCGTGGCCCGGGCGCTTGCGGCCTGTGAGGTACCGATCATTTCGGCCGTCGGCCACGAAATCGATTTCAGCATCAGTGATCTGGTGGCGGATCTGCGGGCCCCCACCCCGACGGCTGCCGCCGAATGGATCGTGGCCCGACTGGAATCGGTCCAGAGAGAGCTGGAGAGGTGCCGCGAGCAGGCGACTGCCCGGATGAAACGCAGGGTTGAAGACTGTGGTCATCGACTGAGGCTGCTGCAAGGAGGCCTCAAGGACCCGAGAAGGCGGCTGGACGACCTGAGAATCACGCTCGATGACCGCGTGGAGCGGCTGCGGCTGGCCTGGCGCAGGGACCTGGATCGGCGCCGGACCCTGGAGGATCATCTCGTGGGACGCCTGAAGCTGTGTCACCCGAATCGTCGGATCGAACCCTTCCGAGAAAGGATCGCGCAGCTCCGGAAGGAGATTTCTCACCGCTTTCTCAACCGCCTGTCGTTTCTGCGGCATCAGCTCGAGGGCACTGCGGGGAAGCTCGAGATGCTGAGCCCCCTCGCCGTTCTCAGCCGCGGGTATTCCATTGCCTATCGCCTCAAGGATGGACGGATCATTCGGAGGAGCTCCGAGGTGGAGCTGGACGACACCGTGCGCGTGCAACTCGCTGAAGGAGCCATGGAATGCCGGGTGACCGCCAGAGAATGAGAGGGCCCACCGGGGCTGCTTTTAAAGTTGGAACTTGAAACCTGAGACTCGAAACTTTTCACGGCAGAGGATCAACATGGCAAGGAAGAAGACCGATGCGTTCGAGGAGTCCCTGAAGAAGCTTCAGGCCATAGTCGAAAAGATGGAGCGCGGCGATCTGCCGCTGGAAGACGCCGTGGAATCCTATACCGAAGGCATGAGACTCGCTCAGGCATGCCATCAGAAGCTCGAGGAGGCCGAAGCCAGGGTGCGGATGCTCATGAAGGACACCGAGGGCGATTGGAAGCCCGTGCCTTTCGAGGTCACGCCCGGCGGCACGGGTGAGGAGGACTGAAGATGTTGCATTTCGGGGAGCCTTCCGGATCAAAACGATGGATTCGACGTGCTCTGAATGATATAGGACATTGAAATCGCTTGCAAACGCTGTCACTCTCCCTTATGAACAGCTGGACTAGGATGATTCATGCACGAAACCTTTGACCTCAAGCTTTACCTGGCCGAGCAAAAGCGGGAGGTGGAAGCCGCCCTCGAGACCGCCTTCCCCATGCCCGCGGGTCTGCAGAGGAGCGTCATCGAGGCGGCCCGCTACAGCCTTTTTGCCGGGGGCAAGCGGCTTCGCCCCATTCTCTGCCTGACGGCCGCCGAGGTCGTCGGCGGATCATCCAAAGCCCTGATGCCGGCGGCGTGCGCCCTCGAAATGATTCATACCTACTCGCTCGTCCACGACGACCTTCCGGCCATGGACAATGACGACTACCGCAGGGGGCAGCTCACGAATCACAAGGTTTACGGTGAGGCCATCGCCATCCTTGCCGGGGACGCCCTGCTGACGGAGGCCTTCGAGCTCATGGCCCGGATGCGGGACATTCCGGGGCAGTCGCCCGATCGGGTATTGGAAGCCATTCGGATCCTGGTCAAGGCGGCGGGGTATCGGGGCATGATCGGCGGCCAGGTCATCGACCTCGAATGCGAGAACCTGGAAACCGACCTGGCCACCGTGGAGTACATGCACATTCACAAGACCGGAGCCTTGCTGTCGGCGTCCCTCGAGATCGGGGCACTCCTCGGCGGGGGCTCGCCGGAGCAGACCAGCTCTCTGAAACGATACGGCCATCACTTTGGCCTCGCTTTTCAAATCACGGACGATCTCCTGGACATCGAGGGGGACGCCGCGGAGATGGGCAAACAGCCCGGGTCGGATGTGGCCAGGAACAAGAAGACCTACCCCGCTCTTCTCGGACTGGCTCGGTCGAAGGAATCAGCGCGCGAGCATGTGGAACAGGCATTGCATCAGCTGGCAGCCTTCGGGAGGGCTGCGGAACCCCTGCGGGCCCTTGCTCGTTACCTGCTGGTCCGTCGCGCCTAGCGCAGTGTCGGCATTTCATCGGGATTACGGCAATCCCTTCGAAAACCACGAATGATCTGCTTCCTCAGAGAGGTTGAGCATTGAGAGACTATCCAGACCAAACGCTGCTCCCAAGGATTGACGGGCCCGGTCAGCTCAAGAGCCTTACGCTCCCGCAGCTCCAGCAGCTTGCCCAGGAAATCCGTGACACCATCATCTGCACCGTGGCCAGGAACGGCGGCCACCTGGCGCCCAACCTGGGCGTCGTGGAGCTCACCCTGGCCCTTCACTTCGTTTTCGAGGCCCCCATCGACCGGATCATCTGGGACGTGGGCCACCAGGCCTACGCTCACAAGCTCCTCACGGGGCGGCAATCCCAGTTCCACACCATCCGACAGTACGGGGGAATCAGCGGTTTTCCCAAGCGGTCCGAGAGCAAGTTCGACGCGTTCGGGACGGGCCACTCCAGCACCTCCATCTCGGCGGCCCTCGGCATCACCGTGGCCAATTCCCTGAAGGGAGTGCCCCAGCGCGCCATCGCCGTCATCGGCGATGGGAGCATGACGGGGGGGCTGGCTTTCGAGGCCCTGAACCATGCCGGCGACCTGAACCGGAACCTCATCGTGGTCCTGAACGACAACGAGATGTCCATTTCACCCAATGTGGGGGCTCTCTCGTCGTTCTTGAGCCGCAAGCTTTCCAACCGGACCCTCATGAATCTGAAAAAGGAGGTCGAGAACGTGCTGCGCTCGATCCCCAGCCTGGGTCCCAACATCATCCAGATCCTCAAGCGCAGCGAGGACTCCCTGGTCAGCTTCTTCACGCCCGGCATGCTGTTCCAGGCCCTCGATTTCCACTACATCGGCCCCATCAAGGGGCACCGGCTGGACCGGCTCATCGAAACCTTCGAGCGGGCCAGGCAGCTGGAGGGTCCGGTCCTGGTCCATGTCATGACCCAGAAAGGGCGCGGCTACAAGCCGGCCGAGTGCGATCCCACGAGCTTCCACGGGGTGGGCTCCTTCGACATCGCCACGGGGAAAAGCTGCGGGTCCAACTCCGGCAAGCCCTGTCCTCCCTCTTACACCCAGGTTTTCGGCCAGACCATGGTCCGCCTGGGCCAGGAGAACCCGAGGGTGATCGGCATCACCGCGGCCATGCCCCAGGGAACGGGGCTGGATACCTTTGCTTCGGCCTTCCCCGACCGCTTCTTCGATGTGGGCATCGCCGAGCAGCACGCGGTCACCTTCGCCGCCGGGCTGGCCACCGAGGGCTTCCGACCTGTCGTGGCCGTTTATTCGACGTTCCTTCAGCGCGCCTACGACCAGGTCATCCATGACGTATGCCTCCAGAACCTTCCGG
>Ga0073932_1006847_pt1 | contig 11430 bp, 10 predicted proteins | sample DewCreD2012metaG_FD_76967 | JGI IMG/M metagenome (GOLD analysis project Ga0073932, IMG submission 76967) | Hot spring sediment bacterial and archeal communities from British Columbia, Canada, to study Microbial Dark Matter (Phase II) - Dewar... ...
GGGTATCCATGATTGCCTCCACTGCGCTTGTGAAGTCGTTACACATCGTTCTACTTCACATAACACAGAAAGGCAATTTAGATGCGTTTGCCCTGGCTGGTCGCCCCTCGTCGAAAACGGTATCTGTACGACCCGCTACTCAGCAACTACGCCCTGTCACCCTGAACGGAGCGCTTCGCAATGACGAAAAGATCGAGATTCTTCACTGCGCTTGTATGACGGCGTGGCGCGGCTCGTAATTGAAGCGGAGTGAAGGGTCTGAGCTCGTTGGCGACAGAACCCCGCTTCGTTCAGAATGACAGGTCAAGGGATAGGGCCTCGCCGGGGTTGTAGTACAGAGAGAGGTCGTAGTTGAGATTCTGACAGCGGTTGTCCAAGGCCGCATGTCAGCCCGCGCGCTTCGGATGATCTTTGAGTGGTCCGAAATGTACCGTCAGGAGTTGCTGGACAACTGGCAGCGTGCTCGGGAACGGCGTTCATTGGTGGGCATTCCGCCGCTGCCGTGAGGAGGACCATATGTTCTTGCACGTCGTCAGCGTCACCTATCTCGGCGACTACACCTTGCGCCTGGAGTTCAACGACGGCGCGACCAAGGATGTGAACCTGGAAGGTGAGTTGTGGGGAGAGGTCTTCGAGCCGCTGAAAGATGAGGGCCTGTTTCAGAAAGTGGCGATCAACCCCAACACCGGCACCATCGAATGGCCGAATGGAGCCGATCTGACCCCGGAGTTCCTGTATCGTATCGGCCAACCCGTGCGCACGGATCCTGTGACGGCGTGATTTCGCTGCCGAACCACAGAACCCAGGTCTCATGCCGAAACCCGGGTTCTGTGGTATGAAGTGGCCCTACCGATTGCGCGTCGCGACGGCGCTGCCGGCGGGGTAGAGGACGTAGGGGTAGTAGCGATTGGCGGCGAAGACGCGATCGCCCAGCTCGGTGTTGATCACATCCTGGTTGATGAGGTAATAGTCTATCACCGCATCGCTGTTGTTGAACACACGCAGGTAGTAAGTATCCCCGTCTACCACGGTGCCCGACCACAGTCGCTCTCCGGTCACGGGGTCGTTGTCGCGCGACACCCACTCGCCCTCACCCATTGGCACCATAGCCTTGGGCGTTCCGCGCAGCCACATGTGAATCTGGCTGGCCGGATAGAGCTGGAAGTTGATGTGATGCGAGGTGTTGCCATCAGTGGGTGTGGCAAACATTGTGATCGCCATGTGCTCGAAGAGCTCGTCGTCGAAGTCCTGGCGGATGAACGAGTACCAGTGCTCGCCGCCGGGGGCGAGACGACCGGTGTTGGCGCCGTCGTGGAGCGCCATAGCCGCGTTGGGATAGATGCTCGGATACTTCTCGGCGGCGGCGACCGGCTCGGCTGCCGCTGTTTCTGCGGGCGGTGGGGCGGGAGCAGCTGACGGCGCCTCGGCGGCGACGGGCGGCTGAGCCGGAGTGGCCGGCACGCTGTTGGGCAACATCCCCAGCTGGCTGGCCTGCGCCAGCCACTGCGTTGCCCGGTCGGGTGGCATGCTCTGCACGGCTTCAACCACCAGCTGCCACCGCGCCTCGTCCGGCGTCGCCACGCTGGAGCGCACCGGATGGGGGGCCGCCTCCGGCGCCAGGGCCGGCGTCGCATCAACGGCTGCTGCCCGCTCGACCCGCGGACGCTCGTCGCCCGCCACCGCCGGCTCAACCACGACGATCTCGGCGGGCTGACTCATAGCCAGCAGGTGATACTCGATGGCGACCTCAGCATTGTTCAGCAGCCGCAGGTAATACGTCTCGTCGCCGAACAGGCTGCCCGCCCACAATCGCTCGGAGGTGTCGGGATCGAAATCGGTGGTCGTGAAGGTGCCGATGCCGGTCACAGCGTCGGCGTAGCCCTGCAACCACCGCTCCATCTGTGACTCCGAGAAGATCTGGAAATTGACATAGGGTGACACGTCGTGGTTGCCAGGCCGGTAAACCATATTGAACACTACCAACCGGTCGCGCCCGGCGCCCAGCGCTCGACCACCCAGGTGGTACCAGATCTCGCCGCCAGCGTTCAGGCTGCCCACGTTCAGACCACTGGCCAGCTCGCGCGCCGCCCGCGGCGATTCGCCACGCTGCGGCCCGGCGTACAGCGGCGACGTCGGCACGGCCATAATTAGACCGCTGACCACCAATACCAGCACTACGGTTAGCGCAATTTTCGTTTTCATCGTCCGGCAATCCTTTCGATGAGTGATATCGCGGAGATAGATGTACGCTGTGGCCGACAATCTGGCAGACAGGGGTAGCCCCGATGGCGATCCCAGGCCAGATGGGGATGAGTGCGCATCTCCAGGTTCGATTCTACCAGATGTGAATGCGACTGGCAATTTATCCTACGCTACGGCCACCCTACGATTTGTATACATCTTGTACCTGAAACTGCCGGAATCGCCTATGGACAGCGTGTTGGGAGGCGTGTATAATCCCGTTAGGATGTCAGGCTTTGAAGAAGTGGAGCACACGGCCGACCTGGCGTTGCGGGTGCGCGGGCGCGACCTGGCCGACCTTTTGGTCAACGCGGCACGCGGCCTGACCAGTCTGTTGTCTCCGAGCGGTGACGAGGCGAGCCCTGCGCACGATCGTCCCAGCCGTGAGCAGGAGCGCCGGGTGGAGGTCGAGGCATTCGACGCCGAAGGTCTGCTGGTTGAGTGGTTGACCGAGCTGCTGTACCTGGCGGAACGAGAACGTTTCGTCGGGCACACCTTCAGCGTACTCGAGATCACCCCGACCCATCTGCGGGCCACGGTCCGCGGGGCGCCGGTCGAACGAGTGGCACGGCACATCAAGGCGGTCACGTATCACCATCTGGCGATCGTGGAGACAGCCGAGGGGCTGGAGACGATCATCGTGTTCGACGTGTGAATTTGGTTTCAGGATGAGCGGAGCGACTTGCCCGCTCTCACCTGGGAAAGCGGGTTGGATTGTGAGGTACCTTGCAGGGTGGGCCGGTAGGTTGAGATGGTCTGTTGGCGGCTATTTCCGGCGATGAGGAGATGATGAGATGATTCCACGCGAGGCGATCATTCAGCTGGACGAGTATCTGTACGAGATTCCGACGTCGTTCCGGGGCGACATGCGCGTGCCGGCGCGGTTGTATGCCGATGCCGAGCTGCTGGAGCACGCGCTGGGCGACGAAAGCGTGAAGCAGCTGGTGAACACCGCCACCTTGCCGGGAGTCGTTGAGCACGTCCTGGCGATGCCGGATATGCATCAGGGCTACGGCTTTCCGATCGGCGGGGTGGTGGCGACCGAGCTGCCGGACGGCGTCATCTCGCCCGGCGGCGTGGGCTACGACATCAACTGCGGCGTGCGCCTGCTGGGCACGCACCTGCACGCCGAAGAGGTGCGGCCCTATATGGACGACCTGGCGACGGCCATCTACAACGAATGTCCCAGCGGCGTCGGCCAGGGGGGCGAGGTCACGCTGAAGCCGGGTGAGCTGGAGCGCGTGCTGATGGAAGGCTCGCACTGGGCCAAAGGACGCGGTTTTGGGAGCGACGCCGACCTGGAGCGCACCGAGCAGGGCGGCCGGCTCGAAGGGGCCGACGCGGCAGCGGTCAGCGCCCGGGCAAAGGAACGCGGGCGCGATCAGGTCGGCACGCTGGGCGCCGGCAATCACTTCATCGAAGTGGACGTCGTGCGCGAGGTATTTGATGAGCACGCGGCGCAGCGTTACGGCCTGTTCCCCGGACAGATCGCGGTACAGATCCACTGCGGGTCGCGCGGCCTGGGTCACCAGGTGTGCAGCGACTACGTCAGCCGCTTCCAGCGCGTTGTGCATCAGTACGGCATTCATCTGCCCGACCGCGAGCTGGTCTGCGCTCCGCTCAGCAGCCCGGACGGCCAGGCCTATCTGGCCGCGATGAAAGCCGCCGCCAATTATGCCTATGCCAACCGTCAGGTGCTGGCCCACCACGTCGGTCGCGCTTTCGAGCAGGCGCTGCGCGGACGGGTCAAGAATCCTCACGTGTATCTGGTTTACGACGTCGGACACAACATGGCCAAGGTCGAGGAGCATCTGATCGGCGGTCGGCGGCGGCGCGTGTGCGTGCACCGCAAAGGCGCCACCCGTGCCTTCGGGCCGGGTCAGGCCGACCTCCCGCCAGCCTACCGCGACGTGGGGCAGCCGGTGCTGGTGCCCGGCTCGATGGGCACGGGCAGCTGGGTGTTGCGCGGCACCGAGGCGGCGATGACGGCGACGTTTGGCTCGACCTGCCACGGCGCCGGTCGGGCGATGAGCCGCAGCCAGGCCAAGAAGTCGGTGCGCGGCAGCGACCTGCGCGCGGCGCTGGAGGCGCGGGGGATTCACGTGCGCGCCGGCAGCATGTCCGGCCTGGCCGAGGAAGCGCCCGATGCCTACAAGGACGTTGACCGGGTGGTCACGGTGATGACCGGTGCTGGCATCGCCACGACCGTGGCGCGCCTGGAGCCGGTGGCGATCATCAAGGGGTGAAAGGGGGAGTGGTGAGTAGAGAGTAGGGAGCAGAGAGCAGAGAGCAGAGAGTAGAGAGTAGAGAATAGAGAGTAGTGAGCAGGGAGTAGTGAGCGGGGAGTAGGGAGTACGTGGTTGCGCAGACGACCCCTTCCCCATTCTCTCGCGCCACTCCTCACTTCTCACTCCTCACTTCTCACTTCTCACTTCCCTCTTTCCCACTCCCCACTCCCCATTCCCTACCCTCACCCGCTCATACACCGCCAGCGTCTCCCGCGCGGCCCGCTGCCAGGAGAACTGCGCCGCGCGTTCCAGACCGGCCTGACGGAGCGTAGCTCGCAAGTCCCGGTTGTGCCAGACCTCACCCATCGCGGCAGCGATTGCCTCGCTGTCGTGGGGGTCGAAGTAGCGCGCCGCGTCGCCGCCCACCTCGGGCAGGCTGGCGACGGCGCTGCACACCACCGGCGTCCCGCACGCCATCGCCTCGAGGAGCGGCAGGCCGAAACCCTCGTACAGCGACGGCTCGACGAGCAGGTCGGCGCCGCTGTAGATGGCCGGCAGGTCGGCGTCGGGCACACGACCGGTGAGTTGCACCGCATCGCCCAGCGCCAGCGCCTCCAGACGGCGGAAGAACCCTTCGGTCAGCCAGCCCCGGCTGCCGACGATCACCAGCCGGGCGTCGGGCGCCGACCGGCGCAACGTGACCAGCGCCTCAAGCAGTCGCTCCAGGTTCTTGCGCGGCTCGATCGTCCCCACGCGCAGGATGTAACGCTCCGGCAAACCGTAGTGGGCGCGCACGGCCGCGATGTCATCGGGCGCGGCGGGCACAAAGTGGGGCGCTGCCGCCTCGTGCACGACGGTGATCTTCGCCCCGGGCACGCTGTACAACCGCATCAGGTCGCGTCTGGTCGCTTCGGAGACGGTGATAATGGCGGTCGCCCGGCGGCAGTAGAGCGGCATTGTGGCGTTCAGATACCAGTAATTGAGCCGCTTGTGGTGTTCAGGAAACAGGCGAAAGATGAGATCATGCACGGTGAGCACCGTCGGCACACCGCGCAGTGGCAGCAACAGGTTCTCGGTGGCGGGGGACACTCCGGCGCCCGGCACCAGCCGGTCGAAGCCGAGGTCGGCCAGGCTGCCCAGCCAGACGGCCATGCGCCACGGCTTGTAACCGGCGCGCACCCGGCGTGCCGGGATACCTTCCAGCCCATCGGGCAGAGGGGGTGCCCGGTGCGCGCTGTTGTAGAACAACGCCAGGCGGCCCGGCTGCAGCCCGACCAGTGCCTGCGCAAGGCTGGCCGCATAGCGCCCCAGCCCGGCGCGCGCGTTGATCGCCGCCGACACGTCTATGTAGATGGTCATGGAGAAGGTCAGTCGTTGCCTCGGGTGTCCTGCGATCGCCACACGCCGTCGGAGCGCAGCCACAACCCGTCCAGCCTCCACGCGCCGTCGCCCCGGATCAGCTCGCAACGCACCGCGCTGGTGCGGCGGGCGCTGATGTCGAATTCAATCGCCAGGGAGGCAGAGCCGCCGGACGGCATTCCCACGTACGCATCCAGGCAGTCAGGCAGCCGCGCGTCAGCTGGCGAGTCGAGCGCCGCCAGCGCCTCGCGCTGACACAGCTGGCACGCTTCCAGTACCTCTCGCAGCCGCAGCGAGTCACCGCGCGCCGCACGCGAGGGAGCGGTGGGAGTCGTTGTTGGAGTTACCGGCGGGCGCGGTGTGTAGGTCGGCAGCAAGCCAATCTGGCGCACGGCCAGGTCAGCCACGCCAAAGACCATGGGGCAGACGAAGCACACCACAATGAAGACGCCAATGGCGAGCACAATCATCACCCGCCGGGTGATGATCGCCGCAAGCCTGTTTAATGGATTGTAGTACCACATCGCTCACCTCAACACTCGATCATCGCCGACGCGCCGGGTGATGTGTTGGTCGTCCAGATACTCAAGCAGGGCCAGGGCGTACTTGCGACTGGTGTTGAACGCGTCACGCAACGTCGCCACGTTGACGGATCCACGTTCGGCAATGGTGCGCCTGACCCAGTCCACCAGCTCGCCATACGTCTCCGGCAGCAACAGCACCTCGTCGTTCAGGCGCACCAGCCGCCCGGCTTCGATCAGCGCCAGCGTCACCGGCTCGCCCAGCGCCGCGACGGTCTCTTTGTAAGACGGGGTGGTGTAGGGATTGGCGCTGAACTGGCGCAAGACCCGGGCGATCGCCGCCTCCTGCTCGGGCGTGAACCGCACCGCATGCTCGGGCAGACGCACCATGCCGCTGCTCTCGACCAGTGCCCCTTCGGCGGTGGCGCGGGCGAGCGCCGCGCTGAACAGACGTGTCTCGGCCTTCAGTTTGCTCTTCAGCATTTCGCGCGGCATGCCCTGACGCAACGGGTTGGACTGGTGAAACGCACTCACCTCCGCCGTGATGCGACCGAGCAGGCTGCGCCAACCGGCCGGTGAGGCAATGTACTGTGTCGGGCCGGCTGCGTCCTCGCCCGTCAAAAGAGGGGAGACCTGTCCGGCGTCCATCAGCTGCGCGAGTACCTCGGTGGCCGTCTCGGTAGGCAGGCCGGTGCCCGCGATCAGCTCGCGCACCGGCAGGGGACCGCGCCGATCGAGCGTTTCCAGCAACAGGTCAGCCGGTGTGCCACGCGCCAGCGTCTCCAGCCGCTGTATGACTTCGGGTCGGAAGCGGCGGTGGCGACGGCGGGGCAAAGGATCAACGACGATGCCACCGCCGATGGTGAGCGAAGGCGATGGCTGGCGAATGATGAAGCGATCACCGCGGACCAGGGGCACGGGGTGCTCCAGCCGCAGCTGGGCCCAGGCGCTGTCACCGGGCGCCAGGCTGCGCACGCCCAGCAAGCGCACGTAAGCCGGTGTCTCGGCCGCGCCGCTGAAGAATTCGACCGCCTGATTGTGGCGCAGCTCGCGCGGAGCGTTGGCCAGGTAGTCGAGCCTCACATCCACCAGCTGCGTGGGCTCCAGCCAGCCCGGCAGCGTCACGACATCGCCGCGGCGCACCTGATCGGTGTCCACGCCGACGAGATTGACGGCGACGCGGCTGCCGGGCAGCGCTACCTCCACCTTCTGGCGGTGTGTCTGGAGCCCGCGGATGCGCGTCCTGAGGCCGGCCGGCAGGATTTCGACCTCCTGACCGGGACGCAGGCTGCCGTCGGTCAGGGTTCCGGTGACGACGGTGCCGAAGCCGGCCACGGTGAAGACGCGATCAACTGGCAGCCGGGGCCGACCGCGATCGGGGCGGGGGGGCGTGCGCGCCAGCACCTCATCCAGCGTCTGGCGCAGCACATCCAGCCCGGCGCCGGTGATCGCCGACACCGGCACGATCGGCGCTCCCGCCAGTGCCGTGCCCTCCACGGCCTCCAGCACATCCGCCTGCACCAGGTCGAGCCATTCGGCACTTTCGGCCAGGTCGGTCTTGGTGAGCGCAATGATGCCCGCGGGCGCTTTGAGCAGGTCGAGGATCGCCAGGTGTTCGCGCGTCTGGGGCATCACCCCCTCGTCGGCGGCGATGACGAGCATTGCTGCGTCAATGCCGCCAATGCCGGCCAGCATGTTCTTGATGAAGTCCTGATGGCCGGGCACGTCCACGATGCCGACCTGTTCGCCGGAGGGCAGCGTCAGCCAGGCGAAGCCTAGGTCAATGGTCATGGCGCGCTCTTTCTCTTCCTTGAGGCGATCCGGGTCAATGCCGGTAAGCGCCTTGACCAGCGTGGACTTGCCGTGATCCACGTGACCGGCCGTTCCGACGACGCGCACGGTCAGTCCTCTTTCTCCATCACCTGTTCGAAGCGGGTCTGCCAGTCGCGCGCGGCGAGTGCCCGCAGCTGGGCATCCTCCTCGGCGATCTGGATAAGCAGCTGGATGCGTTTCTCGAGCACCCCCACGCGCAGATCAATTCCGCTGATGCGGTCTCCCAGCACGGCCAGCGTCCGGTCGTAGTCGGCCCACTGGCGTTCCCAGTCGGCGACGTGTTGTTGCCAGCGCTGTTCCTGCTGGGTTTGCCACTCGTCCAGCTGCGTCTTCTGTCGGTTCTGGGCCAGGCGCTGCAGCTCGGCCGCCTCGTGCATCTGCCGAGCCACCGACTCCTGAAAGGCCTGCAATCCCTCGACCGCCTTCTTGACCACCTGGTGCTGCTCCGTGTAGGTCTCCATACGGCGCTCGTGGCCGTCCATGCGCTGGCGGTAGGCCTCGATCTGCTCGCCCCACTGCTTGACCTGGCGCTCAATCTGGGCCTCGAGGAACTGGCGCTTTTCGAAATCGCGGTTCTGGCCCTGGCGCAGCTCCTCGAGCTGGGTTCGGATCTCCATCACGCGGGAGGACAGCTGCTCCAGATACTGCAGGCGCGGCAGGACACCGTCAATGCGTTTGGCCACCTCGGTGACCTGGCTCTGGACGTCGGCGATGCGGCGCAGGTCCTGGCGGCGTTGTTCTTCCACGAAGCTCGTAACGCGCGTCACATCCTCGCGCTGGCGGGAGACGGTCTCGACGGCCTGCTGCACGCGCGCTATCTCGGCCGACAGCCGCTGCACATCAACCCGCCGTGCCGCCATCTCCTCGTCGTAACGACGATACTTCTCCATCTCTTTGCGGAAATCGCTCACCATGCGGGTGATGTTGACGATTTCGGCCTCGCGGACGCGGTCGCTCTCGGCGAGCATCTTCTGGCGTTGGGCCTCTCCCCGTTCCAGCAGGGCGTTGACCTGCTCCTTAAAGCGCTCAAAGAAGCTCTCCAGTTGACTCAGGCGCTCGAGCTGGCCGCCCAGCGCACTGAGGCTGGCTTCGAGGGCCGCCAGGCGCTGCTGCGCCTCATCGCGCTCGTTGATCAGCTGCTCCACATACTGGCGCAGCTGGGTGAGCTCGGCGCGATCGCGCTGGTGGGCCTGGTCGAGCCAGCTGACCATTTGCGACAGTTGGCTTTGTTCCACGGTCGTTGCGCCTCCTGGACGGGGTGTAGGGAGATTGTAGCATGGGCGGGGAGGCGGGGCAAAGCCCATCTTTGCGACTCGTCCCTCTTTGTGCTACACTGCGCGGCGATGACGACGGCAGACTCCGCGAATGGCTTCGATCTGGCGCCGCTGGACGGGCTGCCGGCGTACCTTTACCATCCGTGGACGCGCCAGACGGGCCTGGTGCACGCCATCCTCACCCGTCACGGCGGCGTGAGCCGGCCGCCGTATGCCACGCTCAACCTGGGGTCGGCGGTGGGTGACGATCCGGCCGCCGTCGCCGCCAACCAGGCGCGCGTGTGCGCGGCACTCGGGATTGACGCCGGACGGCTGGTGAAGTGCCACCTGGTGCACGGCCGCGCCATCCACGTCGTCACCGCCGCTGATGCCGGCCAGTGGCTGGGTCCGGCGGATGGGATGGTCACCGCGACGCCGGGCGTGTACCTGTCCATGCGCTTCGCCGATTGCGTCCCGATCCTGCTGCACGACCCGCGCCGGCGGGCGGTGGGTGTCGTCCACGCCGGCTGGCGCGGCACGCTGCAGGACGTGGCCGGCGCGGCGGTGCGGACGATGGTCGAGGCGCTCGGCTGCGCACCGGGCGACATTACCGCCGTGATCGGCCCGGCGATCGGGCCGTGCTGCTATGAGGTGGGCGACGAGGTGATCTCGGCCGCGCACGCCGTTTTCCCGCCGGCGGACCGCGCGACGCTGTTCCGGGGGCGACCGGGCAACGGCAGGCGGCCGCACTTCGATATCTGGGAGGCCAATCGGCGGCAGCTGCTGTCCGCCGGCGTCGGCCGGGCGGTGGTGATGGGGCTGTGCACGGCCTGCCACAGCGATCAGTTCTTCTCGCATCGCGCCGAGGGCGGTCGCACCGGTCGTTTCGGTGCCGTAATAGGCTATAGAGACAAATGACAAATGGCAAATGGCAAATACCAAATGGGAAATGGCAAATACGAAATGGCAAATGACAAATGACAAATGGCAAGTGACAGATGGCAAGTGACAAATGGCAAATACCAAATGGAAACCAGCAGATGGCAAATGGCTCGTGGCGAAGGACATATGCCGTCTCTGTGTCACCATTCACTCTCTTATTACCTTTGATATTTGCCCTTTGACATTTGATCTTTGACATTTCTTATGGATATCTTAGCTAACCTGGAGCGGGTGCAGGTCCAGATGACGGCGGCGGCGCGGCGGGCCGGACGCGATCCGGCCGAGGTCACCCTGGTGGCGGTCACCAAGACGCAGCCGCTGGCGGCACTGCAGGCCGCCTATCGGGCGGGCGTGCGCCATTTCGGCGAGAACCGCGTCGAGGAGGGCGGGCCGAAGCGCGTCGAGTTCGCGACATGGCTGGCGCAGGGCGGAGCGGGCGAGCCGCCGACGTGGCACATGATCGGCCACGTGCAGCACCGCAAGGCCGGTGCGGCGCTGCAGTTCGACCTCATCCATTCGGTGGACAGCCTGCGGCTGGCCGAACGACTGGACCGGCTGGCGGCGCCCGACGCCAGGAGGGTGCCTGTCCTGCTGGAGTGCAATGTCTCGGGCGAGGCGAGCAAGGCCGGCTTCGCGGTGAGCGGCTGGCAGCGCGACCGCGCTGCGCGCAGCGACTTTTTTGCGACGGTGCGCCAGATCGTCCGACTGTCGCGCCTGCGCCTGGAGGGCCTGATGACCATGGCGCCCATCGTGGCCGAGGCTGAGGAGACGCGGCCGGTGTTCGCGTCCTTGCGCGCGCTGCGCGATGCGCTGCGTCAGGAGGTGCCCGACGTGACGTGGCAGCACCTTTCGATGGGCATGACCGACGACTATCCGGTGGCCATCGAAGAGGGCGCCACGCTGGTGCGGATTGGCAGGGCCATATTCGGGGAGAGAGGATGACCTCATCCCCTGCGTCTCTCCACTTGCGGAGATGGCAGGGAGTGAGTCGGGAACGCAGACTATGCTACAGGATCTCAAGATCAGCTTTATCGGCAGCGGGGTGATGGCGGA
>Ga0073932_1006850_pt1 | contig 11428 bp, 11 predicted proteins | sample DewCreD2012metaG_FD_76967 | JGI IMG/M metagenome (GOLD analysis project Ga0073932, IMG submission 76967) | Hot spring sediment bacterial and archeal communities from British Columbia, Canada, to study Microbial Dark Matter (Phase II) - Dewar... ...
CCGCCTCCAGTTCCTCCGGTCTCTGAGACCCTATCAAGATGCGCCGGTCGTCTAACATCACCAGCTGCAATCCTCGGTCACCATAGGCGTTGTAAGCTTTCCCGCCGGGTCCTAGGCGCACTCCCCAACCCCCATATTCACGAAGTGGAGAGTACTGTCGGACCTCAGCGGCCTTGATCTCCGCTACCGGGATGCGGACTTTCCGGAACGGGTAGAGGCGGACCGACAGCTCACCGGACGTGACCTCTGTGACTAGCCTCACCAGCACCGCAAAAGCAGGGAATCCCAGCCCGAACACTATAGCGAGCACCCAAGCCGCCCAGTCGGGCAGCGGCTCGGTGCCTTGCGGGCGGCCGCGCACCACTTGTTCCACGAACTGCCACCACACCACGAAGGTCACGATCCCGATGGGTAGCCAGAATATCCAGTGCCGAAACCGCTGCACCTCCCGAAAGAGGAGGACCCCGTAAGAGCCGGTCACCGTCCCGCCGCTCCGGTCCTCCAGGGATGTGACAAGCAGGTCAGTCCCAATCATCGCACCACCTGAGCCGTATGTTGGTCTGGGGACTCATAGTACACTAGTGCGACCATGCCGACCGCCAGAAACCGCCATCGCTCAACAGATGTGGGAGGGTCTACCCTACGCACCCGCTGGGCTTGGTACTCCTACGATTTCGGCAACACAGCGGTCGAGTTCGCCATCCCTCTGTACCTCACTATCTGGGTAGTGAACGACCTGGGTGCGAAACCCTGGGTTTTCGGCCTGGCCTCCGCCCTCTCTTCCTGGGCCATCGGGTTGAGCGGCCCTTACGTCGGGGTGAACGCCGACGAGAATCACACTCGGCGGCGCTGGTTCACGGTATCGGCCCTGGCCGCTACTCTGCTGTTCGGCATACTCTGCTTCCTGCCCCGGGATGGGACAGCAGCCTTGGTAGGAATCCTTGTGACCGCCATGGTAGCCAACTACTTCTTCCAGCTTTCGAGCCTCATCTACAACGCCTCGATGCTCAAAGCCGCCGGAGAAGCCAACGTGGTGAGCGTGTCCTCGCGGGGGATGGCTTTGAGCTTCGCGGGGGGAGCGCTCGGCGTGGGCATCATGGAGCTGATGGTCTCGGGCCGCCTTCTGCCAGGGCTGAGCGGCCGGGCCTACGCGCTGCTACCGGCCGCTTTGATCTTTCTAGTCTGCAGTATCCCGGGAATCTTCGCTCCGGGACTGTGGCAGAAGAGGAGCGAGGTAGTGAGAAGACCGCCTGGCCGGCTGCACCACCGGATGGCGGCCCTCTGGCGAGAAGCGGCCTCTCATCATCGCGCGGGGTGGTTCTTGGCCGGCTACTTCGCCCTCAACTCGGCCATCATGGGGCTGACCCTCTATCTCCCGCTGCACGTGCAGACCGTCACCGGCTTGCAGGGAGTGCGTCTCCTGGCGGTCTTCGCCTGTGTAGTGGGGATGTCGGCGGTGGGCGCGGTGTTGGTGTCGCTTCTCCGCCCGGACAGAACCATGGTGCGGCGTCTGATATTGATAGGACTCTTGCTCCTGGGTTTTAACGCCTTCGCCTTCAGTGTGGTGTCCCGACTTCCTCTCATTCTGCTGTTCGCCTCACTGCACGGGCTTCTCTCCGGCGCTCTGGTGCCTACGGTGCGGGGAGCTTTCGCCCAGATCTTCCGTTCCGATTACCAGGCCTTGGCGTTCGGCTTGTTCGGGGCCGTCCAGAGGGTTTCCCAGGGTCTGGGGGCTCTGCTCTCCCCTACCGCGGTGGCGGCCAGTGGAGGTAGCGCTACTACGGTCGGTATCGCCGCTATGGGGGTCCTGGCCCTTATAGGGGTGCCGCTTTTCGCGCGCTGGCGGTGGGCGACGGAGGGCACGCCCGCGCTCGCGGCGACCCGCGTGCAGTCCCTGGACTCTACAACCCCGGTTCCCTAGCCGACCGCGCCAAGGCCACCAGGTCGTCCAGACCACGCTGGTGCGCTCCCTGCCAGTAAAGCTGCCCGCACTCCTGGCAACGCCGGAACTCGTCCACGGCGCTCGCGGTGCGGGTAGGAAGCAGGAGGATGATCTCAGACTTGGGAACGGACGACACCCGGCCGTTGCACCGCGGACAGCGGGTGAAGGGGCGGAGAGTATGACTCAGGTCGAAGCGCGCTATCACTTCTCGTAACTGAGCCCGCGGGTGAGTCTCCCTGACCAGGTAACCGTGGTCCAGCACTGCCCGCTTCAGCAGGCCACGGTCGCGGGTGAGCACGATGCGCTTCTCGCGTAACGCCGTTTCCACCAAGGCAGCGTCGTCCCAGTCTTTCCGGTATGCAGTGTCGAACCCCAGCAGCCGCAGGTACCGAGCGAGCCGACCCAGATGTACGTCTGCGGCGAAGCGCGTCTGCCGCAGAGGCACCGACCTCACCCGGGTGACCGTGCTCACATCCAGAGACTCGAACACCGGAAAGACGCTTATCCTCTCTCCTTCGCCGATCCGGTGATCGAGACCGACCGATATCCCGTCGACCAGGATCAAGTCCACCTCGGTGTGCGGAACGCCAGCGGCTTCGATCAGATCCTTAACCGTCTGCCCCACGGTGAAGGTCCGCTCCACATCAAGAGCGCGCGATCCGCCCCGGTCCCTGCCCGCCAGCTCATTCAGCTCAGCATAGAAACGGAGGGTAACAGTCCCCATCGCCGAGACTCGGGAGCACTCACTCCCCTTGCATTCTTAGAGCACACTCGAACATGACCTCGTACAGGTCGGGGATGTCCTTTTCGTCCACCGAAGAATGCGCCACCCGAACATCCGTGTCGCTAGTGGATATGACACCCACCCCGTATTCTTCCAGCAGACGGAGGCGGAAGGCTTCCGCGTTGAGGTGCTCGAGCCGCAGGCACATGAAGTAGCCGGAGTTGAAGGGGTAAGGCCTCCAGACACGCGTGAACTTCGGATCAGCCAGTACTTCCCGCACCTTCTCCGCCCTGCGCCTGAGAAGTGCGAACTTCTCTTCCTTCTGGGCCTTGTAGGCCGGGTCCTTCATGGCCCGCAATACGAGCTGCTGGGCGACGTTCGACGAGTTGGATATGGTGCCGCGAATGCAGCCAGCTGTCTTTTTTTCCAGGGCCTCGTAGGCACCCGCCCCGCCAGCGATGCCGTAGGTCAAGAACCCCACCCGCAGACCCCACGCGAAGTCCTCCTTCGAGGCCCCGTCGAGTTTGACGGCGAGAATGCGTGGGTGAGCCGCTGCTAGCCGAGTGAACAGTGACTCTTTGAGCACCGCTTCATCGAAAAAGAGGCCGAAGTAGGCGTCGTCGCACATGGCCACTATGTCACAACCCGACTCGGCAGCGGCGACCAGCACCTCGCAGAGGCGGTCGGCCTCACTCGGCGTCAACGAATAGCCCGTCGGGTTGTTGGGGAAGTTGAACAGCACCAGAACCTTCCCACGGGGGGTGTGCTGGCGTAGGACGCGCTCAAAGCCCTCGAGGTCCAAGCCCCCTTCCAGTCGGAGCAGCGGGTAGCGCACTGCTTCCGCGCCCCGTTTGACACCAAAGACCAGCAAGTAATTACCCCACAGCTTATCGGGCACCAGCAGGACGTCTCCCGGATCGCAGAACATATCAGCTATCGTGCTCAGACCGTGGGTGATGCCACAGGTGACCACGGGGAGGCTCACGGCGACGCCACTCAATGACGGATTCTTCTCTCGGAGCTCTTCTCGCCAGGCTACCCGCAAGTCGGCCCGGCCGGCCGAGGGCGCGTAGGGCAGCACCTCGTCCGCATCCAGCTCGGTGAAATGGCGCAGGATAGATGGCAGCCCCATGGCGTGACCCTCTGCGCGCGCCTCCCCGATGGTGGCGTTGTAGCGGTGGGCCTTCTGGTTGGCCTCTGCAGTCTGCGTGAGAATGCCTTTCGGGAAATAGAGTTCCCTGCCCAGCTCTGAAAGCAGCCGGAAGAGGGCGGGAGCCTCGTTCTGGATGGTGTCGTTCAGCTCGACGGCAAGGGGGTTCATCGACCAAGCCTTTCCTTTAGTATGGACAGCTGCCGGCGCAACGCCTGCGGCAGTCGGTCGCCGAATTCGTCATAGAATCTGGCTAACCCTTCTACTTCCCTCCCCCACTCTTCCCGGTCCACCTCGAACAACCTGCTGGCATCGGCAGCAGTCAGGGCTAGGCCACTCAGGTCGATCGCCTCCGGGGAAGGTAGGTAACCTATCGGCGTCTCCACCGCCCCGCCTTGCCCCTCCAACCGCTCGACGATCCATTGGAGGACCCGAGTGTTCTCCCCGTGACCCGGCCACAGCAGGCGTCCGTCCTCGGCCTCCCGGAACCAGTTGACAAGAAAGACTTTAGGCAGCCTCTCTTCCGCCGCACGTTCCTTGAAAGAGAGCCAATACGCCAAGTAGTCTGCCAAGTTGTATCCGCAGAAGAGGCGCATGCCGAAAGGATCGCGCAGAAGTACCTTGGAACGTTCGCGGCCACTTCCAGCTTGCTCCACGGCGAGAGTCGAGCCAAGAAAGACCCCGTGCTCCCAGTCGCGGGCTTGCGTGACCAGCGGAACCGTATCGGCCCTTCTGACCCCCAGCAGCAAGGCCGACACAGGTACACCGGCCGGGTCCTGCCACCTAGCATCACGGACTGGGCATTGGGCCGCGGACACCGCGTAGGTCGCACAGGGGTGAGCGGCGGTCTTGCCCGACTCCATCGTCCAAGCCTCGCCCTGCCAGTCGATCACGGGTGTAGCGGCCGGTCTTCCCATATCGTCCCACCAGACATCACCCTCGCTCGTCAGGCCCGTGTTAGTGAAGATGGCATTCCCCTCCAAGGTCTCCATCAAATGTGGATGGGAAAGGTGTGACATCCCGCGGACCTGCCCCAGGAAGCCCACCTCGGGATTGACCGCCCACAAGCGACCATCCTCCCCTAGACGAAGCCAGGCCACATCGTCTCCCAGGCAGGAGACCTTCCAGCCCGGCAGACTGGGGCGCAGCATCGCCAGACTGGTCTTGCCGCACCCATCGGGTAGGCCAGCGGCTAGGTAGTACGTCTTACCCTCAGGGGAAGTGAGACCGAACAGGGCCATATGCTCTGCCAACCAGCCTTCTTTGCGCGCGAGACAGGAGGCCAAACGAAGAGCCACACACTTCTTGCTGAGCACCGCGTTCTCGGCATACCCGGAGCCGTAAGACCACACGGAGGGTTCTTCAGTGAAGTGGACGATGTACTTGTGCCGTTGGTCACGAGCGCACGGCCAGGTTACGTCCCCCTGGAAGGGAGCCAACGGAGCCCCTACCGAATGCAAGCACGGGATGAACTCCCCGTCGGAACCCAACGCCTCGAGGACGGGCAGGCCCACTTGGCTGAGTAGCGCGAGGTGGAGCACCACATAGGGAGAGTCGGTCACCTGCACCCCGATCCGACTGAAGGGCGAACCCAGCGGCCCCAGGGCGAAGGGCACGATGTACATGGTCCGCCTTTCCATACAGTTCTCGAAGATGCGCAGCAGCTTCAGCTTCATCTCCCGATAGGGCACCCAGTTGTTCGTCGGGCCCGCCTCTTCCATGCGGCTAGTGGCGATGAAAGTGCGATCGTCGAACCTGGCCGCATCGGCCGGCTGAGACCGAGCAAGGAATGACCCAGGCCGCGAGCTCTCGGCAACTGGTATGAAGGTGCCCTTCTTCACGAGTACATCGCACAAGTGACGGTACTCTTCGGCAGAGCCGTCACAAGCGTAGACGTCTTCCGGCTTGCAGAGTTCGACCACCTCTCTGAGCCAAGCCATCAACCTTGGATTCCGTGTCAGCGCATCGAGCGCCTCCGTCATACCTTCTCCCTCCCAAACGTACCCACATAGGTGGTGCACAGGTTCAGGTGGCTCACACTAGACCAAGCTAGTTCAGAGCCCTGCGCACCTCCTCCAGTCTGCCGGCAGAGCCTAGTTTCTCATTCTTGTGAGCTATAAAACGAGCATATTCGGCCATGAAGATCTTCCCTGGGTCCCGCAGATCGAACTTCTCGGGATTGTCCCGGAAGAACTCGCGGTGCACGCGTGTCCAGACCAGGCGCCCGTCGGTGTCGATGTTGACCTTGGTGACTCCCAGGGGTACAGCCCTGGCGAACTCCTCTTCATCGACACCCCTCGCCCCCTTCAAGGCACCGCCAGCCGCGTTGATGCGAGCCACCTCCTCTTGGGGAACGGAGGAAGCGCCGTGCATCACCAGTGGAAAGCCCGGCAGCCGTCGCTGGATATCTGCTAAGACGTCGAGGTGCAGACTTTGAGTCCCCGTGAACTTGTATGCCCCGTGGCTCGTGCCGATGGCGACGGCCAGCGAGTCGCACCCCGTCTCCCGCACGAAGAGCTCCGCCTCGGCCGGGTCGGTCAGGTGAGCGTCCTTCTCGTCCACCCTGACATGCTCTTCGACCCCTCCCAGCTGCCCTAGCTCCGCTTCCACGCTGATACCTCTGGCGTGAGCCGCCTCCACCACTTGCCGGGTGATGCGGATGTTCTCCTCCAGTGGCTCGTGAGAAGCATCGATCATCACCGACGAGTAGAGGCCGCTCTCCACACAGTCTAGGGCGGTGGCGAGGTCACCATGGTCCAGGTGAACCGCGAAGATGGCCTCGGGGAAGATGCGGTCAGCAGCGGTGATCATGGCCTCCAACATGCGCTTGTCCGCGTACGAGCGCGCTCCTCGCGAGATCTGGATGATGAAGGGGGCCTGTGACTCCATGTTGCCCCGGAACAAGCCCAGCGTCTGCTCCATGTTGTTGATGTTGTAGGCCCCTACGGCGAACCTTCCGTACGCGACTCGAAACAGTTCTTTAGTGGTGACGATCATGGTCTTCTCCTATTCAGCTGTAGTCGCTCATTCGCCCTGGTCAGCCGAGAGGGCCGACCCGCCCGGCCGCCCGGTCGTCAGTCGCGCGCGGCATTCAGGATGTGCTGGACCCCGCGACGGCCTCTAGAACGTCCCGCGTCGTGGTGACCCAGCCGAAAGCGTGCTCGACGTTCCACTCGCTGGCCAGCCGGTTGTGGTCGGGTCCCGAGTTGTTGCAGGCGTCGGCCACCAGTATCGGCCAGTAGTCAAGAAGGAATCCATCGCGGAGAGTCGTCTCCACACACACGTTCGTAGCCACTCCCGTATACAGGCAGTAGCGTATCCCGTAGGTCTTCAAGACCAGATCGAGGTTGGTGCCGGCGAAACCGCTGTAACGCTGTTTTCGGATGACCACATCCCCCGGTTGAGGAGCGATCTCCTCTCTTATCTCCTCGTCCCAGGTCCCTGCGGTGACGAACTTACCCCACCACTCCGGTCGACCGCGCATCAGAGTCAAGCCCAGCTCCTTGTGCCAGTTCGGCGAATCCGGGCCACCCGCGTCGGAATAATCCGGGGTGTAGCTCATCTTGAGATACACGATCTTCACCCCCGCCGCGCGCAGGACCGGCAGCAGCTCCGCGTTTTTCGCTATGGCCGACGGCGCCCCCGAGATGTCATAACCCGCTTGGTCGAACATCCCGCCTTCGCTCACAAACGCGTTCTGCATGTCCACCACGATCGCCGCCGTCCGGCCCAGGTCGATCGTGACAGGCGCTGGCCGGGCCTTCAGCGTGACAAGATGCGCCTCACTCCCCATGTTCACCTCCGATACGTGGCCGCGATTCCTAATGGAGTCCCGGGTTGACCAGACTCAGTACACTTTCACCGTTGTCGCAAGCTGTGGCAGGGGCGCTGCACGCTCCCCGTACGGAGCGGACGCGGTCACCCAGGCCTTGAGCTCGTAGTCGCCCCGTTCGACAGACAGGCTGTCGCTAAGCACGACCGCGAATGAGCCACCCGGCTCGACGGTGGCGGGCTCGATGGCTTCCGTGAAAGCTCGACCCGAACTCCAGCGGTAATGTTGACTACCTAATCTGCTGAGAGTGACGTCGGCCTTCTGGCCGCTCGCGAAGGTGAGCACTACGGCTTTCCGTCCCCTGTTCAAGACATCAAAGACCCACCAGACCTGTTCCCCGGTACGCAGAGGTTCGCTGACCGGGCTGAAGCGGACTGCGAGGTCGCCAGCCGAGGCTTGTACGACCCGAGGAGCAGTAACCACTTTGAGCGAGCCATCCTCGACCGTACCCTTGAGTACCACCACGTAGTCGGACCAGGTGGCGGCCGGGAACCCTGACTCCTTAGTCGTCGAGCTTAGGCCGACAAGCTCCTCGAGTCCCAAGCCCTTGACGCGCAAGGTGGGCGCACCCGGAAGCGGCGGATAGGATTCCAGCACAGTCGAAGCAAGGACCACCCTGTCACCCTCGAAGAAGAGGAACCCCTGTACGTATACCTCTGAGCCGGGATCTGCTTTGAGGGCCTGTTCCACGTCAAGCACGACCGGCTTCTCGTGCGCTGTGGTGGGCCCACCTCCGCTTGGTCTACCCTCGCAGGCGGCTGCCACCAGACTGAGGTATACGAGCAGGGCCAGGAGTAAGCTGGCAGCCGGGAAGCATGCCGAGCGAGGTCCGCCACACTCTATACCATCTCTCATCGAGTACCCCATCCCACTGGACCCCCGCGGGTGCTACTCCTCAGCGCCGCGCTGCAACTTCTTACCCAGGGTGAACCCCCGGCCTAGCCTGGACCCCAGCCCGTAGTACTCGTTGTCGCTGGGTGCCCACCAGAACGGCCGCACCAGCTCCGCCGCCGGCTTGCCGCTCGCGTCGAGCCGATCCTCTTCGGCCTTGACATCCAGAATCTCCCCCACGAACTGCACGTGTAGCCCTAGCTCCGCCACGTGGACGACCTTACATTCCAGCACCAGGGGGAACTCTCCCACGTAGGGGGCGTCCACCAGCTCCGACCTCACCGGCGTAAGCCCGGTCACTGCGAATTTGTCCACCTCGCGGCCGGAAGCTATGCCGAAGAAGTCGGCCGCCACCACGTGCTCCTCCGAGGGGATGCTCACCGTGAAGGCTTTGCGTTCCACCAGGTTGCCGTAGGTATGAGTGGCCTTCCGCACAGCGATAGCCACGCAAGGTGGCTTGGAGCAACAGATGCCGCCCCAGGCCACTGCCATGGCGTTCGGCCTGCCGGCTGAATCGTAGGTGCCGACTATGAGGACCGGGGTCGGATACAGGAAGGTCTTCGGCCCCAGGGACTTCTTCATGACCCCTCCTTACCAGCGATCGAAGTGGACGCGGCGAGGATCATAACGGTCCGCCGGCGCCGGGCTCTCGGCCGGATGACCGATTGGTACGATAGCCAGTGGCACCACATGCTCGGGCAGGGAAAAAAGAGAACGCGTGGCTTCGACCCTTTCAGGTCGGGGATACACCCCGAGCCACACCGCCCCTAGCCCCCGAGCATGGGCAGCGAGGAGTAGATTCTGCGTAGCCGCCGAACAATCTTGGACCCAGAAGCCCGGGCGTTGCTCGAGCTTCAGGTCGGCGCAGACCACGACGGCTAAAGCGGCCTGCCGGGTCATGGCCCCGTACGGATGGAAGGCGGCGATGCCCTCCAGCAAGGCCCTGTCCCGCACGACGATGAAGTGCCAGGGCTGTTGGTTCCCCGCTGAGGGGGCTGCCATCGCCGCCCTGAGCAGCTCGGTCACCAGCCCGTCCGCCACCGGCTTGTCGGTGTACTTTCGGATGCTTCTACGTGTGAGGATGGCCTCGACGGCTTCCATATCACCTCCACCCCAGTCAAGGAACCAAGCGTGTCAATGCTTCCTCATAGGTACGGAGCGCCTCGTCGCCCCACAGCACGAAGCGCACGAGCCGAATATGCCCGAGCGTCGGCGCCACCTCGATGACCGTGGTCAGGGCCACCTCGGCAGCCTCGCCCATAGGATAGCCGAACACCCCGGTCGATATGGACGGGAACGCGATAGAAGACAGTCCATGAGCATCGGCCAGCACAAGGGCGTTACGGTAGCAATCGGCCAGGAGGCGGTCCGCAGGCACGTCTATGCCGTATCTTGGGCCCAGACAGTGGATCACATGCCGATTGGGCAGTGAGTGCGCTGCCGTGATGACCGCCTGCCCCGGTCTGATGGGGGCCAGGGCACGACACTCTTGCTCTAGGCCCGGACCGGCGGCAGCATGAATCGCCCCCGCCACACCCGTGCCTGTCGTGAGCCAGGCATTGGCAGCGTTCACGATGACGTCGACGTCCGGCTGCTTCGTGATGTCACCTCTAACACATTCGATGGTCACTGCGCCCACGGTCTTGCGCATCGTCTCTCCTCCACGCCTACGAGCCCACAGCGACACTAGCGTAGCGCAGCCAGGCCCCGGTGGTAGCATGAAGTCGGCGCAGTAGTCGACCCCAGGAGAGCAACATGGGCGGTGACGTGTATCCGGTGGTACGGGTGGCCGCGGTACAAGCGGCTTCGGTCTTCCTTGATCGGGAAGGGTCGGTCGAGAAAGCCTGCAGCCTCATCGCCCAGGCAGCAGCAGAGGGAGCTCGCGTGATCGCCTTCCCCGAGGGATTCATCCCCGGCCATCCCATTTGGTATCACCATCACCCGGCCACAGGAGCCATCGCCAATCGCCTGGCGGTCGAGCTGTTCAAGAACTCCCTCGAGCTGCCCAGCCCCGCGTTCGACAAGTTGTGCGCGGCCGCTCGCTCCGCCGGGGCCTACGTAGTCATGGGCGTGTGTGAGAAGAGGCCCAACACGACGGGCACGATGTACAACTCACAGCTCTTCATAGGTCCCGACGGCACGTTGTTAGGAAAACACGTCAAAATCATGCCCACGGTCGGAGAGCGGTTGGTCCACGCGGGCGGACACGGCGACACGATGCGTGCCATACCCACCGAGTTCGGCCCGATGAGCGGCCTCATCTGCGGAGAGAACTCCAACCCGCTGGCCGCCTTCACCTTTATCGCGCAGGGAACCCGGATTCACATCAGCAGTTGGCCGAACCACTTCCCTACCAGCGGTGACCCGATGCGCGTCCGCATCGCCGTCGACTCGCAAGCCTTCGCCCAGATGAGCAAGGCGTTCGTCATCTCCCCCGCCGGGACTGTGGACGAAGACATGATCGCCAAGTTGCAGGTGGGACCGGAAGGTGAAGAGTTCCTCCGCCGTCCTGAGCACTGCGGCGGCTCAGTCATCGTGGCGCCGGATCAGCGCATCCTGGCCGGGCCTATGGGGGCTGAAGAGGGCATCATTTACGCTGACTGCGACCTGGAACGTTGCATCGCCGCCAAGCTGCGCCACGATTTCGCCGGGCATTACAACCGCCCCGACATCTTTCAGCTCTGGGTGAACATGAGCCGGCCCCAGCTGTTCAACCCCTATGAGACCGAGGACAGCATGCCGCCAGAGCGTTTCGAACCGCCGGTCGAGAAGCTGGAAGCTCCGGAGCCCTCCGTTTAGCCGGGACTCAAGCCGTGACGTCCCTCACCAACTCTTCGAAAGCGCTGACGTAGCGATCCACGTCCTCGTCGGTATGTTGCACTGAGAGCG
>Ga0073932_1006865_pt1 | contig 11406 bp, 9 predicted proteins | sample DewCreD2012metaG_FD_76967 | JGI IMG/M metagenome (GOLD analysis project Ga0073932, IMG submission 76967) | Hot spring sediment bacterial and archeal communities from British Columbia, Canada, to study Microbial Dark Matter (Phase II) - Dewar... ...
CGCCGCCCGAGAATGCGGCCGGCGGTCGGATCGCGTATAAGACCGGAACTTCCTACGGCTATCGCGATGCTTGGGCGATCGGTTTCGACGGCGGCCGCACCATCGGCGTCTGGGTCGGACGGCCCGACGGCGCCCCGGTTCTCGGACTCACCGGCCGCAGCGCCGCTGCCCCGATCCTGTTCGATGCCTTTACGCGCACCGCCGAGCGGCCTCAAATGATCGCACATGCGCCGGCCGGCGTGCTGCTGGCCTCCAACGCCCGCTTGCCGCCCCCGTTGCGTCATTTCCGCGCGGCGGGGGTTGCCGCCGAACCGGAGCGGACATTGCGCATTATGTATCCGCCGAACGGCGCCCAGATCGAATTTGCCACCACCGACGGCAAACCCGACCCCGTGGTGCTGAAGGTGACGGGCGGCGTCGAGCCGCTCATCCTGCTGGTGAACGGTGTTCCGGTTGCGACTGAAACCAGCCGGCGCCCACTGTTGTTCACACCTGACGGGCCGGGTTTCGTGCGCGTGACGGTGATGGATGCAAACGGCGCCGCCGAGAGCATCCTCCTGCGCATTCAATAGACGCCGGAACCTGAATCGGCATCGGTTCGCAGACACTTTCTCACAGGCGCTTTTTTGCCTTTCTGCTTTTCTCTATTGTCGGACCCTCCTGCGGCGTCATCCCATGTCAAGCACGAATCCTCGCGAGGAGCGAATACCTTGGCCGCCGGTCGGCGTGACCGCGGCAATCGGATCCGCGGCGAAGTCGCATCGCCGCGCGCTGCTATTTTTGATTGTGATTGCGTGCTTGGCGTTTCTACCCGGCTTTTTCCAGTTGCCCCCCATCGATCGCGAGGAGGCCCGCCTGGCGCAGGTGACCAAGCAGATGATCGAGACCGGCGACTACCTCAATATCCGGTTTCAGGGGGAGCATCGTTTCAGGCAGCCGGCCGGCATTCACTGGTTGCAGGCGGCGGTGGTGACTGCCGGCGCCGGGCTCGGCGTTTCCGAGGCCGAGACCAAGATTTGGCTCTACCGGCTTCCATCACTGGCCGGGGCAATGGGCGCCGTATTGATCACCTACTGGACCGCCTTGGTCTTTGTGTCGCGTCGGGCTGCGCTGCTGTCGGCGTTGATGGTGGCGACCTCGATCGCCCTCGGTGCCGCCGCGCGTCTGGCAACCGCGGATGCGATCTGGTTGTTTACCGTGGTCGCGGCGATGGGCGCGCTGGCGCGCGCCTATCTCGGCGGTGGCGACCGGCACAGGCATCTCCACGGCTGGGCTTTGCCCGCAATTTTCTGGACGGCGCTCGCAGCCGGCCTCCTCATCAAGGGTCCGTTGACCCTGGTTTATGTTGTTGCGGCCGCCGCCACGGTATCGGTTCTGGATCGGTCGTTGCACTGGCTGGGCGCCCTGCGTTCGCTCTGGGGACTTTCGTGGTGTTTGCTGCTGGTGGGGTCCTACCTGCTCGCGACCTGGCTCCACGCGAGCGACAGCGCGTCGGACAGGTCGCTGGGTGAAGACCTGCTCGCCCTTGTGTCCGGCGGACGTGACTCACGCTTCATGCCGCCGGGTTTTTATTTTGTTTTGTTCTGGGTGGCGTTCTGGCCCGGCGCAACGCTGGTGGGGTTTGCCGCCCCGCGCCTATGGGCGGCGCGCCATGAGCCCGGCGCAAAGTTCCTGCTCGGCTGGCTGATCCCGGCCTGGCTCGTTCTTGAATTGTTGTTCGCCAAACATCCGCAGTACATGCTGCCGCTCTTTCCCGCCGTCGCCATTTTGCTGTCGGGCATTTTGGACCCGCAACTGATGTCACGGAAACGCTGGCTCGTGCGTGGCACAAGTTGGTGGTTCGTACTGCCGGTTGTGTTTTCCGTTGCGGCCGTCGTCGCCCAAATCGTCATAGCGAAGCAGCTCGGTTTGCTTGCCTGGCCGTTCGCCGCCGGGGCCGTGGTTCTCGGCCTGATTGCCTGGCGGCTGTACGAGGTGGATGGCGGCGAGCGTTCACTGTTGCGCGCCATGGCCGCTTCGCTTCTTTTGTCGCTGGCCTGTTACGGTGTAGTCGGCCCGGCTTTGCAGCCGCTGTTTCCCAGCGTGGCCCTGGCGCGGATCGTTCGCGCCTCCGAATGCAAAGACCCGCGCGCGGTTTCCGCCGGTTATCACGAACCGAGTCTGGTATTTCTGGTCGGCACCTCCACCCGGTACGTGGATGGCGCGGCCGCCGCTGATTTTCTCGCCCGTGGTCCCTGTCGTTTTGCGTTTGTGGAATCGCGCCATGAGCGGAATTTTGCCCAACGCGCCGAGGCAATCGGTCTCCGCTACGCCCCCGGTCCGCGCATCGAGGGCATCAACTACAGCGCCGGTCGCGCGGTCTCGATCGCGGTATATGTCTCCGAACGTGTGCCCTGAGGCGCGCCGTTAACGGGCGGCCGCAAGCGCAGCGAAACCACGTTCCAGATCGGCAATCAGATCGCCCACGTCTTCAAGCCCGATGTGGAACCGCACCGCGGGCCCCCCGGGGTCCCATTGCGTTGCCGTGCGCACCGGGGCGCAGTCGAACGGGATGGCGAGGCTCTCGAAACCGCCCCATGACGCGCCCATCCCGAACAGCCTGAGGGCGTTGAGAAAGGCATAGATCGCTTCCTGCCGCACAGGCTTGAAGATCGCGCTGAACAGGCCGCAGGCGCCGGTGAAATCACGTTTCCAGATCGCATGCTGCGGATGGCTGGGGAGTGCCGGGTGAATGACGCGCAAAATCTCCGGCCGGGTTTCGAGCCATCGCGCCACCGCCAATCCCGATTGCTGATGCCGGGCAAGACGTACGCCGAGCGTGCGAATTCCGCGCAATCCGAGGTACATGTCGTCGGGGCCCACGCACAGCCCGCTGTTATAGACCGTGTCGGCAAGTGGCGGCCATGCCACCGCGTTGGCGGAAACCGTCCCCAGCATCAGGTCGGAATGCCCGCCGATGTACTTCGTGCCTGAAAGTATCGAGAGATCGACGCCTTTGCCGAGTGCATTGAAATAAAGCGGGCCGGCCCAGGTGTTGTCCATCAGCACCAGCGCTCCGTGCGCATGCGCCGCGGCGGCGATGGCCGGGACATCCTGGACCTCGAATGACAGCGATCCCGGAGATTCAAGGAACACGGCGCGGGTGTTTGCTCTGAACAGGTCGGCAATGCGCTCTCCGAGCAGCGGGTCGAAGTAGGTGGTGCTGACGCCAAACCGGGCAAGCACGGTGTCGCAGAACTTCCGCGTCGGGGCGTATACGCTGTCGGTGACCAACAGATGGTCGCCGCTGCGCAGCACCGAGAGCAGGGCGGTCGAGATGGCCGCCAGCCCCGAGGGAAGCAGCGCCACGCCGGCGCAGGTTTCTCCCTCGAGTTCACGGACTGCTTGCTGCAAAGCTTCCGAGGTCGGCGTGCCGCGCCGGCCGTACTGGTATTGCCCGCGCCGGGCCACATAGTCTTCTGCAGTGCGATAGAGCAGGGTGGAGGCATGATAGACCGGCGGATTAACGTAACCATGGTGCGCGAACGGATCGCGCCCGCCGATCGAGAGTTTGGTGTCCGGCTTGAAGTCGGGCTTTGGGGTCTGATCATCGGCCTTTTCGTTCATGGCGCGATCCTTGTCTCGTCCGGTATTCCGTGCGGCATTTACCGCGCGCTTTGTCGCGAGCGTCAACCCCTTGACCGGCTACCGGCTTCGTTCTCTCATGCTTGACCATGAGGGGGGTGATTTGGTTTTCGACCGGCTGAAGCCCGGTTGTGCCGCCTGTCGCATGGTCTGTCATGCCGCGCGCGTTGCTAAGATGCGCGCCAGTGCGGTCCCTAGGTCGCGGGAGAAGCTCATTATGACGTCCCCTTTCATCCGAATCATGCTCGCGGCGCTGTTCGCCTGCGTTGCCGCCACGGCCTCCGCCCAGACCCTCAACACCGTCAAATCGCGCGGCGTTCTCAATTGCGGCGCCAACGGCAATCTCGCCGGGTTCGGCGCGCCGGATGCGCAAGGCCGCTGGACGGGGCTCGACGTCGATTTCTGCCGCGCCATCGCCGCCGCCATTTTCAACGATCCGAACAAGGTGAAGTTCGTACCATTGTCGGCCAAGGACCGCTTTACTGCGCTGCAATCCGGCGAAGTGGACGTGCTGGTGCGCAACACCACCTGGACCATCACCCGCGACACCACACTGGGGCTCAACTTCACCGGCATCAACTATTACGATCATCAGGCCATCATGGTGCGCAAATCGCTGCAGGTGAAATCCGCGCTCGAGCTCAATGACGCGGCCATTTGCGTGCAGCAGGGGACCACCACCGAGAAGAATCTGGCCGACTTCTTCCGCGCCCGTAAAATGCGCTTAAAAACCGTGACCTTCGCCTCGCCTGACGAAACCATCAAGGCCTATGATTCGAAGCGTTGCGATGCGTTCACCACCGACGCATCCGGCATCCGCAGCGAGATGCGCAAGCTGGCCAACCCCGACGAGCACGTGATTCTCGACGATGTGGTGTCGAAGGAGCCGCTCGGGCCCGCCGTGCGCCAGGGCGACGATCAATGGTTCGACATCGTCAAATGGGTTCACTTTGCCATGCTGATCGCCGAGGAGTACGGCGTGACGCGGGCCAATGTGGATGAGATGCGCAAGTCCGACATCCCCGCGGTGCGGCGGCTGCTCGGTGTGGAGGATAACGTCGGCGCCGGCCTGGGGCTCACCGCCGACTGGGCCTATCGCATCATCAAGCATGTCGGCAATTACGGCGAGTCGTTCGAGCGCAATCTCGGCCAGGGATCGCCGCTGAAATTGCCGCGCGGTTTCAATGCGCTGTGGAACAAGGGTGGTCTTCACTACGCGCCGCCCATTCTGTGAAGCCGCCTTGACCGAGGCGCTCCGGAGCACGTGATGGACGCGGCTGAGAATGCAAAGCCCGGCCTTTCTCTGCTTTACAATCGCCGGGCACGCGCCGTCGCCTACCAACTGTTATTGTGTACGGCCATTGCCGCGTTGGCCTACGGCGCGATCCGCACCGCGGGCGAGAATCTCAAGCGCGCCAAGATCGCCTCCGGCTTCGGGTTCTGGAACGACACCGCCGGTTTCGACATCAGCCAGACGCTGATCGACTATTCGATCACTTCGACCTACGGCCGCGCCTTCTGGGTCGGCCTGCTCAACACCTTGCTCGTGGCCGCCATCGGCATTGTGCTTGCGACGATTCTCGGCTTTGCCGTGGGGATCGCGCGGCTGTCGCGCAACTGGCTGTTGGCCCGGCTGGCCGGCCTCTACGTCGAGGTCGTGCGCAACTTGCCGCTCCTGTTGCAGCTTCTGTTCTGGTACAACGCCGTTCTCAATGCGCTGCCCGAGCGGTTGCAGGACAGTATCCGGATCCCCGGCGGCGGCTATCTGAACCGCCGCGGCCTGTTCCTGCCAGAGCCGATATTCGGCCCCGGCAGCGGCGCAGCGCTGGTTGCATTATTCGTTGGTGTCATTGCCGCCGTCGTTTATCGGATCTGGGCCAAGCGGCGGCACGCGCGCACCGGCTTTGCCCCGCCGCTATGGCCCGTTGTGCTTGTGCTGGTCGGGGCGCCGCCGCTTGTCGTCCTGGCGTTCGCGGGATTCCCGATCGCGGTTGAGTATCCGCAGCCGGGCCGTTTCAACATTCACGGCGGCTTGGAGATCTTGCCGGAATTCATCGCCCTGTTGGTTGGCCTGTCCACCTACACCGCCGCTTTCATCGCGGAAGCGGTGCGCGCCGGTCTGTTGGCGGTCCCGCGCGGCCAGAGGGAAGCCGCACAGTCGCTTGGACTTTCTGCTCGGCACACTTTGCGCCTGGTCGTCATTCCCCAGGCCATGCGCGTGATCGTGCCGCCGCTGACGAGCCAGTATCTCAATCTCACCAAAAACTCCTCACTCGCGGTGGCGATCGGTTATCCCGACCTGGTGCACATCTTCGCCGGCACCGTGCTCAATCAGACCGGCCAGGCGGTGGAGGTGATCGCAGTAACCATGGCGGTCTATTTGAGCATCAGCCTGTTCACCTCGCTGCTGATGAACCTCTACAACCGCCGCGTGGCGATCGTGGAGCGCTAGCGCCATGCCGTCGCCGCAGACCCCTTTCGTTGCCCTGATACCGATCCCGCCCGCGCCGCCGCCGCACGGTGAGCGCGGTGTTTTCGGATGGCTGCGAGCGAACCTGTTTTGCGGCCCGCTCAACATCGCACTCACGCTCGTCTGCGTGCTGCTGATCCTTTTGGCCGTGCCGCCCATGATCAAATTCCTCCTGCTCGATGCGGTTTGGAGCGGGAGCGATCGCAATGCCTGTCTCGCCCGACCCGAGCGGCCCGTGGTGGGCGCCTGCTGGGCCTTCGTGGCCGAGCGGATCAACTTCTTTGTTTACGGCTTCTATCCCATCGAGGAGCGCTGGCGCGTCGATCTCTTCTTCGCCGCGCTTGCATTCGGCATTGGCTGGCTCACGTGGCTCGACGCGCCGCGCCGTGGCCTCGGCATGTTGTATTTCTTCGCCGTGTTGCCGGTAATCTCCTTCGTTCTGCTCTATGGGGCGCCCCGGCTGGGGCTGCCGATCGTCGAGACTGCCAAATGGGGCGGCATTCTGGTGACGGTCGTGGTGGCGGCGGTCGGCATCGTGGTCGCGCTGCCGATCGGCATTCTGCTGGCGTTGGGGCGGCGCTCGTCCATGCCTGCGGTGCGGCTGCTTTCGGTGATCTACATCGAGTTCGTCCGCGGCGTGCCGCTGATCACGGTGTTGTTCATGGCCAGCGTCATGCTGCCGCTGTTTCTGCCGGAGGTTTGGTCGCCCGACAAATTGCTGCGCGCACTCATCGGCGTCGCCATGTTTTCCGCCGCCTATCTTGCCGAGGTGGTGCGCGCGGGGTTGCAGGCGACACCGCGCGGCCAGTACGAGGCCGCCGTGGCGCTCGGTCTCGGCTACTGGAAAACCATGTATCTCGTGATACTGCCGCAGGCGCTCAAAATTACCATTCCCAATCTGGTCAACAGCGCGATCGGTCTGTTCAAGGACACCACGCTCGTATTCGTGGTCGGCATTTTCGATTTGCTGAAGACCGTGGAAGCCTCCCGCATCGACCCCAAATGGGCCACGCCGGTGACCAGCTTGACCGGTTATGCCTTTGTCGGACTGTTCTATTTCGTCGGTTGTTATGTAATGTCGCGTTATGCGCGCTATGTCGAGGCGCGGCTGGCGCGGGGCGAACAGCGATGACCGGGGCCGATAACGCGCGCGCCGAATTTTTGAAGCCAGCGCCGCTGCGCACCGCGGTGGCGGTGGAGATGATCGACGTGAACAAGTGGTTTGGCAGCTTCCACGTCTTGCGCAATATTCATCTGAAGGTCATGGGAGGCGAACGGATCGTGATTTGCGGACCCTCCGGGTCCGGAAAATCTACGCTGATCCGTTGCATCAACGGGTTGGAGGAACATCAGCGCGGCCGCATCATCGTGGACGGCGTGGAGCTGACCGGGGATGTGAAAAAGATCGAGGAGATCCGCCGCGATGTCGGCATGGTTTTTCAACAGTTCAATCTGTTTCCGCACCTGACGGTGCTGGAGAACCTCACCCTGGCGCCGATTTGGGTGCGCCGCATGCCCAGGCGCCGGGCCGAGGAGATCGCCCGCCATTACCTGCAACGTGTCAAAATTCCCGAACAGGCCGACAAATATCCCGCCCAGCTTTCCGGCGGCCAACAGCAGCGCGTCGCCATCGCCCGCGCGCTGTGCATGAACCCGAAGATCATGCTGTTCGACGAGCCGACATCCGCCCTCGATCCGGAAATGGTGAAAGAGGTGCTTGACGTGATGATCGAGCTGGCCAGGGACGGAATGACCATGATCGTGGTCAGCCACGAGATGGGCTTTGCGCGACAGGTCGCCGATCGCATGGTGTTCATGGACGAGGGCCAGATTATCGAGGTCAACACGCCGGAAGCGTTTTTCTCCAATCCGCAGCACGAACGCACCCGGCTGTTCCTGAGCCAGATCCTGCATTGAGCCTGGCCGACCGGGAGCCGGCAGTTTGCGCCGCAAGGCGGCCAAAGGCCGAGTCGGCCGCCGGCCGCGGCCAATGGCCGGACAGCTGCCCGCCCGCGGTCAATGCACGAGCGGGCCGTTGGCCTTTTTCCAGGCGTCGAGGCCGCCCTGGATATGGCAGGCCGACGACAGACCCGCATCCTGCGCCGCCTGCACCGCCATGGCCGAGCGCTCGCCGAAGGCGCAGTAGAACACGATGCGCTTGCTGGTGGACTTGGCGAGTTCGTAAAGAATGCCGCCGGCGTTCAGGTTCTCCTGCAAGCTCGGATAGGGCACGTGCAGCGAGCCGGGAATGACGCCGTGCTTTTCGCGTTCACTGCGCTCGCGCAGATCGATCAGGGCCGCGTCAGCCCGGCCCACAAGGCTCATCGCGGCATCCGCACTCAGTGCCCAACCCCGCCTGGCGATTTCCTCCTGCGCCAACCCCACTTTCATGTTGGCAGGAATCGCCACATCCATCATCTTCGGATTCGGCAAATTGAGGTTGTTCATCAACGCCACGTATTCATCGACGGATTTGACCTGCAGGCGCGGGTTGTAACGCTTTTCCTCGCCGATCGTGGACACCGTGTCGCCCTTGTAGTCGTGCGCCGGATAGACCAGCGTCTCGTCCGGCAATTTCAGCAGCCGTCCGAACAGCGACTCGTATTGCAAACGTGGATCGCCGTTCTGGAAATCGGTGCGGCCGGTGCCGCGGATGAGCAGCGTGTCGCCGGTGAACACGCGGTCAGCCATCAGAAAACTGTAGGAATCGTCGGTATGGCCGGGCGTATAGATCGTCTCCAGCGTGATGCCCTCGATGGTCAGTTTGTCGCCGTCCGACAACCGCATCGACACCACGTCGGCCCGGCTTTGCTCGCCCATCACCGTGATGCAGCGCGTTCGGTCGCGCAGCGCGCCGAGCCCGGTGATATGGTCGGCGTGCATGTGCGTGTCCACGGCCTTGACCAGGCGCAAATCCAATTCCCTGATGAGTTGCAGATAACGGTCGACCTTTTCCAGCACCGGATCGATGATCAGCGCCTCGGCGCCGCGGCGGCTGGCGATCAGATACGAATAGGTGCACGAGACGGGGTCGAACAACTGGCGGAAGATCATGGCGCTGTCCTTGTGTTGTGTGCCCCAGCAAAATTTATTTTCTAACATTCCGTGTCTGTGGACAATAGACGCGCTGTGCCGCGCGGCGATGAAACAAAATTCTTTCCCCGCGCGCATAATCGCGCGAAAATCGCGGCAAATTCTGCGGCAACGGCAAGTGTCAGTTAGGGATCTGACTATTGACCCGTGGCGATGGGCAGTTCGGGCCGGCTCGCCCATTCGGTCCAGGAGCCGTCATAGAGCGCTTTGGGCTCCTTGCCGATTGCCTCGAGCGCAAACCACAGCGTCGCCGCCGTCACTCCTGACCCGCAACTCGTGATGATCGGTTTCGTCAAATCCACGCCGCCGGCGGCAAAGGCTTGCGCAATTTTCTCCGCTGCGACCAGTCGGCCGTTCTGCACCAGCGCCGTGGACGGCACGTTCAGCGCGCCCGGCATGTGACCGGATCTGATGCCGGGCCGCGGCTCCGGCGCTTCGCCGCGGAACCGTTCCGCCGGCCGCGCATCCACCACTTGCGCGGAGCCGTCGGCGAGGGCGAGGCGCACATCGGCAAGGAGCGCCACCTTCGCAGTATCGAGCACGGCATGGAACCGGCGCGGCGGGCGCTGTGTCATGCCGGATTCGAGCGGCCGGCCTTCCGCTTTCCATTTCGGCAAGCCGCCGTCGAGGATGTAAACCTTGCGGGCGCCGAAGACACGGAACGTCCACCACACCCGCGGTGCCCCGCCGAGCCCCACCCCGTCATACACCACGATGGTGTCCGTATCGCTGATGCCGAGCCGGCCCACCTCCGCGGCGAACTGCTCTGCGCCGGGCAGCATGTGTGGCAGGTCGGTCGAATGGTCCGCGATGGCGTCGATGTCGAAGAACACCGCGCCCGGGATATGCGCGGCCAAATACTCCGCCCTGGCGTTGCGATTGAGCGTGGGCAGATAGTAGGAGCCGTCGACGATCGCGATGTCGGGCGCGCGCAGTCGCTCGGCGAGCCAGTCGGTGGTGACGAGCCATTTGCTGGCAGGGGGATGGGCCATGTGCGCCTCTGCAATACGGTTGATTGAACAGGATGGCTGATGATAGGGCCGCTTGTGTGACGCCGGAAGATGTGCGCGGTTGTCGCCCTGAAATGGCGCGGCCGGAGCCCCGCGCAGCGTGTCTAAATCAGCGCCAGACGGACGCGGCGGTTGATGCGGCCCTTCTTCTCGATTTGCGTCACCGCCACCTTGCCGATCTCGCCCGTGCGCCGTACGTGCGTGCCGCCGCAAGGTTGCAGGTCATAACCCACGATCTCGACCAACCGCACCCGGCCGCTACCCATGGGCGGCTTCACCGACATGGTCTTGACCAAACCCGGATTGGCCTCGAGTTCCTCCGCGGTGATCCAGCGCGTGCGCACGTCCGCATTGGCCGCGATCAGCTTCGCAAGTTTCTGGGTGATCGCGTCCTTGTCCAAGCCCGCTTCCGGGATGTCGAAATCGAGCCGACCTTCCGCATCGCCGATCGCGCCGCCTGTCACCGGATAGGGCAGGACGGCCGAGAGCAGATGCAGCGCCGTATGCATGCGCATGCGGTTGTAGCGCAGTTCCCAATCGATCATCAGATGCACCGGCTCGCCCACGGCGAGCGGGGCCTCCGCCCCTTCGGCCGGCATGTGGGCGATCTCGGTCTTGTCGGGATCGGTGTAATTGGCATTGGCGATCAGGATCGCATCGCCCGCGCGCGTGGTGATGACGCCCCGGTCGCCCGGTTGACCGCCCGAGGTGGCATAGAAGACGGTGCGGTCGAGCACGATCCCGCCGTCGGGTTTGAAGCCGACCACGGTCGCGCTGCATTCCTTCAGGTAGGCGTCTTCGCGAAACAAGCAGTCCGTGGGCATTTGCATTCCGTTTCGGAGCGGCGGCGTCAGACGCTTTCGAATGGCACCGGAAGATTTGATTTGCGCTCAAGCCATCCGGGAACCGGGAGGTTTTTGGAACGCAGAAACGCCGGGTTGAACAGTTTCGATTGATAACGCGAGCCGTAGTCGGCGAGCACGGTGACGATGGTGTGCCCCGGCCCGAGTTCTCTGGCAAGACGTACGGCGCCGGCGATATTGATGGCTGAAGACCCTCCGACCGAGATGCCTTCATGCTCGATCAAGTCGTACAGGAGCGGAATCGCTTCCTCGTCCGGGATCAGGTAGGGTTTGTCCACTTTCAGCCCCTCGATGATGGGCGTCACGCGGCCAAGCCCAATCCCTTCCGTCACCGAGCTGCCCTCCG
>Ga0073932_1006869_pt1 | contig 11403 bp, 7 predicted proteins | sample DewCreD2012metaG_FD_76967 | JGI IMG/M metagenome (GOLD analysis project Ga0073932, IMG submission 76967) | Hot spring sediment bacterial and archeal communities from British Columbia, Canada, to study Microbial Dark Matter (Phase II) - Dewar... ...
CGGGATCGCCAGGTTGTCTGTTGTTCCGTTCACGCGGGCCACTCCGTGGGGGCGCGACGCCGCGACCGCTGTCGAGGTCTGCGCGATGAGGCGCGAGGTCGACTCCGCCGCGGCGAGCAGGTCGGGCACCACCACCACGAGCCCGTGCCGCGCGAGCGCCGGGCGGGCGATGGCGGCCCGCGGCGCGCGGGCGAGCGCGGCCTCGAGCGCGGCGGGCAGCGCGTCGGCCAGCGCGGGCGACGTGGTGACGCACCAGCTCGCGGCGTCCTCGTCGTGCTCCGCCTGCGCGATCAGGTCGGCGGCGACGCGCGCGGGGTCGGCGCGCCCGTCGGCGATCACCAGCACCTCGGTGGGGCCGGCGATCATGTCGATCCCCACGAGCCCCACCACCTGCCGCTTCGCCTCCGCCACCCAGCGGTTGCCGGGGCCCACGATCTTGTCCACCCGCGGCACGGTCGCGGTGCCGAACGCGAGCGCCCCCACCGCCTGCGCGCCGCCCACGCGGAAGATGCGCGTCACCCCCGCGAGCGCGCACGCGGCGAGCACGGCGTCGTTCAGGAAGCCGCGCGGCGGCGTGACCGCGACGATCTCGCGCACCCCGGCCACCACCGCCGGGACCGCGTTCATGATGACCGACGACGGGTACGAGGCGGTGCCGCCCGGCACGTAGAGGCCGACGCGGTCGAGCGGGGTCACGCGCATGCCGAGCTCGGAACCGTCGTCGAGCGCCAGGGTGAAGCCGGGCTCGCGCTGCCGCTCGTGGTAGGCGGTGACACGCGCGACCGCCAGCTCGAGGGCGCCGCGCAGGGCCGGGTCGAGCCGGTCGAGCGCCGCGAGCCACGCCTCGCGCGGCACCTCCCACTCGTGCGGCTCGAGGGTGACGCCGTCGAAGCGGGCGGTGAGCTCCTGCACCGCCGCGTCGCCGCGGGCGGCGACCTCCGCGAGGATCGCGGCCACGCCCTCCCGGGTGGCGGCGTCGGTGGTGCCGAGGCGGGGCAGGAACGGGTCGAGCGCCTCGAAGGGCGGCGCGGCGATGCGGCGGATCACGGTCCTGGCCCTCCTCCCGGCCGGCGCGGGGCCGGATTAGCCTTCCCGACCATGGAAGACGGCAGCAGTCCCTCCGTCGCGATCGGGCTGGCGTCGGTCGTCCTGCTGGTACTCGCCAACGCCTTCTTTGTTGCGGCCGAGTTCGCGCTGGTCGGCGCCCGGCAGAGCCGCCTCGAGGAGCTCCAGCGGGCGGGCAACGGCAAAGCTAGGCTCGCCCTCCGGGCCGTACAATCGCTCGACCGCTACATCTCCGCCACCCAGCTCGGGATCACCCTCGCCTCCCTGGGCCTGGGCTGGGTGGGCGAGCCCGCGCTCGCGCACGTGGTGGAGGGGGCGTTCGCGGGGCTCCCCGCCCCCTTCAGCGCGCTCGCCACGCACACCGCGTCGGTGATCCTCGCCTTCTCGGTCATCACCATCCTCCACATCATCCTGGGCGAGCTGGTGCCGAAGGCGCTGGCGCTGCTCTACCCCGAGACGATCGGCAGCTGGGTGGCGGCGCCGCTGCTCGGGTTCGCCTGGGTGATGGCGGCGCCGATCGCGCTGCTGAACGGCACCGCCAACCGCATCCTGAAGCTCTTCGGCGTCGCGGCGCCGCACGAGGCGCACCGGCTGCACTCGCCGGAGGAGATCCGCATCCTCGTGGAGCAGTCCACGCTGGGCGGCACGCTCGAGTCGCAGCCGGCGCGGCTGCTCGAGGGGGTCTTCGAGTTCTCGGAGAAGACCGCGGAGGAGGTCATGACCCCGCGGACCGCGATGGTCGCCTTCCCGGAGTCGCTCCCGGTGGAGGCGGCGGCCGACCGCGTCGCCGAGGCGCGGCGCTCGCGCTACCCGGTGTACCGGGAGTCGCTCGACGAGATCGCGGGGGTGGTGCACGCCAAGGACATCCTCACCGCGCTGCGCCGCGCGCCGGGCACCACCGTCGGCGCGCTGATGCGCCCGCCGCTCTTCGTGCCGGGGACGCGCGAGGTCGAGGACGTGCTGACGGACATGAAGCGGCAGAAGGTCCACCTCGCGATCGTGCTCGACGAGTACGGCGGCACCGCCGGCCTCGTGACGATGGAGGACCTGCTGGAGGAGGTCTTCGGCGAGATCCAGGACGAGTACGACCGCGCCGAGACGGCACCGGCGGCGGCGCCGGGCCTGCTCGACGGCGCGATGACCATCGCCGAGTTCAACGACCGGTTCGGCGCCGAGCTCGACGACACCGACTACACCACCCTCGGCGGCTACCTCTTCGGCCAGCTCGGGCACCTCCCCCGCCCGGGCGACCGGGTGCAGGCGGGCGCGCACACCTTCGAGATCGTGCAGCTGGTCGGCCGCCGGGTCGCGCGCGTGCGGCTCGTCGAGGGCGCGCCGGCCGGCGCGCCCGCTCGCCGCGCCGAGTAGATTTGCCCGCCATGCTCAACGGCCTTCGCGCCCCGGTCCCCCCGGGGGCGCTCGACCTCACCGGCGACGCGGTGCGCCGCCGCCGCGCGCTGCAGCGCGCCATGATGGGCGTGCTCGACGCCCACCGGTACGAGGAGGCGTTCCCGCCGAGCTTCGAGTACGAGGAGACCTTCCTCGCCGCCGGCGGCCCCGGGACGGGCGAGCGGCTGATCCGCTTCCTCGACCGCGACGGGCGGGTGCTCGCCCTGCGCTACGACTTCACCGCCAGCATCGCGCGGCTCGCCGCCACGACCTTCGCCGCCGCGCCCCGCCCGCTGCGCGTGGCGTACACCGGCAAGGTGTACCGCCAGGAGCCGGAGCGCGGCGGCCGTCCCCGCGAGCTGCTGCAGGTGGGCGCCGAGCTGATCGGCGACGCGTCGCTCGCGGCCGACGTGGAGATCGTGCGGCTCACCCTGGCGCTGGCGCGCGCGGCGGGGCTCGGCGAGTTCCAGCTCAACGTGGGGCACATCGGGGTGCTGGCCCCCGGCCTCGCCGCGCTCGAGCCCGGGCTGCGCGCGCGCGTGCGGCGGTGGATCGACCGGAAGGACCGCGAGAGCCTGGGCCGCGCCCTCGCGGAGGCGCCGGCGGCGGCCGACGCGCTGCGCACGCTGCCCTTCGTGATCGGCCGCCGCGCCGCCATCGAGGCGGCACGCGCCACGGCGCCGGCCGCCGCGCAGCCCGGGCTCGACCGCCTGCTCGCGCTCGACGACGCGCTCGACGCCGCGGAGCGCGCGCACGTGGTGTACGACCTGGGCGAGGTGCGCGGGCTCGAGTACTACACCGGGCTGCACTTCGAGCTCTTCGTGGCCGGCCAGGGGCGCGGCGTGGGCGGCGGCGGCCGCTACGACGACCTCGTCGGCCGCTACGGCGCGCCCGCGGCCGCGGTCGGCTTCGCGCTGGAGCTCGACGGGATCGCGGAGGTGGCGCCGTGACCACCCTGCGCGTCGCCCTCGCGAAGGGCCGGCTCTACGAGCCCGCCGTCGCGCGCTTCGCCGCCGCGGGCGCGGCGATCGCGGCCGACCCCGGCCGGCGGCTGCTCATCCCCTCGAGCGACCCGGGCGTGGAGTTCCTCGTGGTGAAGCCGGGCGACGTGCCGACCTACGTGGAGTCGGGGGCGGCCGACCTCGGCGTCACCGGCACCGACGTGCTCCGCGAGACGGAGGCCGACGTGCTCGAGCCGATGCAGCTGGGCTTCGGCGCATGCCGGCTCTCGGTGGCGGGGCCGGCGGGGATGCCCTATCCCGAACTGCCCGGCGGCGTCGGCCCGCGGGTGGCCACCAAGTACCCGCACCTCGCGCGCACACACTTCGCGCGCCGCGGCCGTGCGGTGCAGGTGATCGAGATCGGCGGCTCGGTCGAGGTGGCGCCGCTCCTCGGCCTCTCGCACTGGATCGTGGACCTGGTGGACACGGGGAACACGCTGCGGGCGAACGGCCTCGTGGAGCACGAGGTGATCCTGCGGAGCCAGGCGGTGCTCGTCGCGAACCGCGCGAGCCAGAAGCTGAAGCTCGACGCCTACCTCGGGCTGCTCGCGCGCCTCGCCGCCTGAGCGCGCGCGCCGAGGCGCACGGCGAGCCCGACCGCCTCGACCATGCTCGCCGCGTCGGCCACGCCGCGGCCGGCGATGTCCAGCGCCGTCCCGTGGTCCGGCGAGGTGCGGGGGAACGGGAGGCCCAGCGTCACGTTCACCGCGCGGCCGAAGCTCGCCACCTTGATCGCGGTCATCCCCACGTCGTGATACGGCGCCAGCACCGCGTCGAAGTCGCCACGCAGCGCGCGGACGAAGACGGTGTCGGCCGGGAACACGCCCGACGCGCCGAGCGCGCGCGCGGCGGGCTCCAGCACGCGCGCCTCCTCGTCGCCGAACAGCCCGCCCTCGCCGGCGTGCGGGTTGAGCGCGCACAGGGCGAGCCGCGGCTCGGCGATCCCGAACCAGTCGCGCAGGCCGGCGAGCGTGGTCCGGCCGGTCGCGACGAGCCGCTCGCGGGTGAGGAGCGCCGGCACGTCGCGCAGCGCCACGTGCGTCGTCGCGAGCACGACGCGCAGCCGGTCGGAGGCGAGCATCATCGCCACCTCGCAGCCGCCGGCGAGCTCCGCGAGCCACTCCGTGTGGCCCGGGTACCGGAACCCGGCCAGGTGCAGCGCATGCTTGTGGGCGGGGGCGGTGACGATCGCGTCCACCTCGCCCGCGAGGGCGAGGCGGGCGGCGGCCTCGATGGCGAGCCCCGCGACGCGGCCCGCGGCGAGCGCGTCGCGGTGGCCACCGGCCTCGCCGGCCCGGCCCTGCCAGCGGCCCACCGCGACGCGCGCCGCCGCGGGGAGAACCTCCACCTGCTCGGCGGCGCCGATCACGGTGAACTCGGCGTCCCACGGGCGCGCGAGCGCCGCCGCGGTGACCTCGGGGCCGATCCCGCGCGGGTCGCCCAGGGTCACCGCGACACGGGTCACGACTGGCGGATCTCGACGTAGGACGACTGGCGCAGCCGGTCGAGCCAGCGCCGGCGGCCGAGGAGCTTCGCGAGCTGCTGCCTCAGCTGCGGCTTCACCTCCTCGAAGCTCACGTCGCCGGCGGCGCGCCGCCCGGTCACCTGGATCACCGCGAACTTCTGCGTGCGCCCGTCGGGCGAGAGCGTCACGGGGCCGAGCACGGCCCCCGAGTCCGCCCCGGGGGCGTTGAGCACCTGCGCGTAGCTCGGCGGGAGCTGCTCGAGCGGCGCGGAGCGCGCCTCGCGCTCCTCGCCCGGGTCGTGGTGGAGCCGCTGCAGCGAGTCGATGCGGGCGCCGGCCCGCAGCGCCTCGAGCACCGCCTGCGCCACCCCGCGCGCCCGCTCGACGTCCTCGGCCGTGATCGTCGGCGTGATCAGGATGTGCCGCGCCAGCACCTCGGAGGGCTGCGTGCGCTCGACCTGGATCACGTGGAACCCGAACGACGTCTCGACCGGGTCCGAGATCATCCCCGGCCGCATGCCGAACGCCACGCGCTCGAACTCGGGCACGAAGGTGCCGCGCCGCGCCCAGCCGAGCGAGCCGCCCTGGTCGCGGGAACCGGGGTCCTTCGAGAAGTTGCGCGCCGCGGTCGCGAAGTCGCCGCCGGCGCGCAGCGCCTGCGCGAGCGAGTCCGCGAGCCGCAGCGCCGACGCCCGCGCGGTGTCGGAGGCGACGGGCCGGACCACGACCTGCCGGAACGAGATCGTCGGCGGGAAGCGGCCCAGGCGCTGCTTCTGCTCCTCGAAGTACTCGCGGAGCTCCTTCTCGGTCGGCGGGAGGGGCTTGAGCTGGCCCTTCGCCTCGAGCAGCTCCAGCATCCGCGTCTTGTAGAACTCGTTGCGCGTCTGCTCGGTGAGCCAGCGGCGGTACTCCTCGGGCGTGATGAAGCCGGCGCCGCGCAGCTCGCGCGCGTAGTCCTGCTCGTTGCTGAAGCGCTTGCGGACGTTGCGGACCTGCTCGTCCACGCCGTCGCTGACCTCCTGCTCGGACACCTTGATCGCCGTGTCCTTCTTCGCCTGCTCGACGACGAGCCGGTCGTCGATGAGGTCGTCGATGATCCGCCGCCGGAGCTTCGCGCTGTCGGCGGCGGTCCTGAGGACGGGCGGGTTGGGCCCGCTCGCGATGGTGAAGAACTGCTCCTCCACCTGCGACTGCAGGATGGGGAAGTTGCCGACGACCGCGACGACCTTGTCCACCTCGACACGGCGCTCCTGCGCCGCCGCGGGCGCCGCCGGGCCCGCGCCGCCCGCGAGGACGGCGAGGCCGAGGGCCCCCGCGACGAGGCGCCCTGCGGTCACGGCTGCGGGGTGGGGACGGGCGGGCCGCCGGGCGCCGGCTGCACCGCACCCGGGCCGGGCGCGGGGGGCGCCGCCGCGCCGGTGGAGTCGCCGCCGCGCGCCGCACGCGCGATCTCGAGCGCCCGGGCGAGCCCGGCCTGCCGCATGTCGTGCGGCATCCGCTCGCGGAGCACCTGGCCCAGCGCCGTCGGCATCGGCCGCAGCGGCTGCTGCCCGGTGATCAGCCGGTCGAAGAGCGAGTCGAGCTTCGCCTGGATCGCGGCGTCGCGCGCGCCCCGCGAGAGCGACTTGTCGAGCTTGAAGTCGAGGTCCGCGCGCAGGCTGTCCAGCGCCGGCAGGTAGCGCTGCCGCAGCCCGAGGTACTCGGTGGAGTCGAGTGCCACGCCGGCCGAGTCGGCCTGCCGCAGCAGCAGCACGTTGGTGGTCAGGAGCTTCACGAACTGGCCCACGGCGGCCGAGTCGGCCTGGCGCAGTTGCTGCGAGAGCTGCGGCGGCAGGATCCGGATCCAGCGCACCATCTCGCCCACGGTGAGGTTGCCGCCCTTGTACGTGGCGAGCACCTGTCGCGAGCCCTCGGCCGCGTGCAGGTCGGCCAACGCCGCCTTGATGCGGGCCGCGGCGTCGGGCCGCACCGTGAGCGCGTTGCCCTCCTGGAGCCCGGCGGCGTACGCCGAGTCGAACTTCTGCGTGGCGCGCTGGCGCGCCCACACGCCGAAGCGGTCGCGGACCTCCTCCAGCGGCGGGCGGCGGATGATATGCACGCCGAACGGCGAGTCCACCAGCCCGCTCACCTGCCCCGGCGCCAGCGCCCAGGCCGTCGAGTCGAACGTCGGCACGAACGCGCCGCGGGGGCTCGGCGGCAGGTACCCCTGGTCACGCGCGCTCCCCGGGTCCTGCGAGACCTGCGTGGCGATCGCGCCGAAGTTGGCGCCGGTCACGCGCGCCCGGACGCCCTGCGCCTGCCGCCGCGCCTGGGCCCGCGCCGCCGCCGTGTCGCCCGCCTGCGGCAGGCCGATCAGGATGTGCTGCACCAGGCGCACGTCGTCGCCGCCGTAGGCGCTGTCGGTCGTCGCCGCCGAGACGCTGACGTTCCGCGCGAGGAGCATCTCGTGCCAGCGGTTGGTCCTCAGCTCCGCCACCTCGGGCCAGTGCACCGCCAGCACGGTGGCGGAGTCGGTGAGGCTGTCGCCCTGCGCGAACGCCTGCGCCACGAGGGCGTAGTCGAGCCAGACGTTCGCGATCCCCTCGGCGGTCTGCGAGTCGAGCCGCGCCCCCCGCGCGGCGACCATCAGGTCGGCCAGCCGCTGCGCCGGGAGGCGCGCGCCCCCCGCCGCGGCCACCACGTCGGCGCGCGACCGGAAGAGGTCCTTCGCGCTCCCGCACGCCGCCAGTCCCATCAGCCCGATCGCCAGCAACCCACGGCGCATGCCGTCTCCCTGCCAGAAGGTGTGTAGTCGCGCGGCGGCCCGCCGGGCCGCCGCTCAGAGCACCGCGCGCAGCGCGCGCACGAGCGCGGGCACCATCGCCTCGCCGCCCAGCCGCTCGAGGCGCAGGGCCAGCGGCTGCGCCCGGCGCACGTCGGCCCGCAGCTGCACCTCGTCGAGGGCGGTCGTGAGCCGGGCGAGCCGGGGCGTCGCGCCGGCGCGGAAGGTAAGCCGGGCCTCGTCGCCGCGCACCAGCACGTGCTGCAGCCCGAGGTCCGCGCCCGTCACCCGCAGCCGGGCGAGGTGGAAGAGCGTCTCCGCCTCGGCCGGCGGCGGCCCGAAGCGCTCCCGAACCTCGCTCCGCAGCTCGTCGATCGCCGCCGCCGTCGTCGCCCGGGCCAGCCGCCGGTAGAGGTCGAGCTTCGCGTCGTCGTCGCCGACGTAGGTGTCGGGCAGGTGCGCGGGCTGGTCGAGCACCACGTCGGGCGGGGCCGGCGGCTCGCCCGCGGGACCGCGCCGGAGCGCGTCCACCGTCTCCTCGAGCCACCGCAGGTACAGGTCGAACCCCACCGCGTGCGCATGCCCCGACTGCTCGGCGCCGAGCAGGTTCCCGGCGCCCCGCAGCTCCATGTCCTTCAGCGCGATCCGGTACCCCGCGCCCAGGTCGCTGTGGTGCTCCAGCACCTTGAGCCGCGCCTCGGCGTCCGCGTCGATCGTGTCCGGCACCAGCAGGTAGCAGTAGGCGCGCCGGTGGCTGCGGCCCACGCGGCCGCGCAGCTGGTAGAGCTGCGCGAGCCCCAGCCGGTGCGCATCGTGCACCACCATCGTGTTCGCGTTCGGGACGTCGAGCCCCGACTCGACGATCATCGTGGTGACCAGCACGTCCACCTCGCCCGCGACGAAGCGCCGCATGACCCCCTCGAGCGCGTCGGCCGGCAGCTGGCCGTGGGCCACCGCCACGCGCGCCCGCGGCGCCAGCGCCCGCACGCGCGCGGCGATCGTCGCGATCGTCTCGACGCGGTTGTGGACGAAGTACACCTGGCCGCCGCGGTCGAGCTCGCGCGCCAGCGCCTCCTCGAGCAGCCCGTCGTCCCACGGCTCCACGAAGGTGAGGATCGGCGACCGGTCGCGCGGCGGGGTCTCGATGATGGTGAGGTCGCGCAACCCGGCGAGCGAGAGGTGCAGCGTGCGCGGGATCGGCGTCGCCGTGAGCGTCAGCACGTCCACCGCGAGCCGCAGCGCCTTGAGCCGCTCCTTGTGCTTCACGCCGAAGCGGTGCTCCTCGTCCACCACCAGGAGCCCGAGGTCCCTGAACGTCACGTCGGGCGAGAGGAGGCGGTGCGTGCCGATCACGATGTCCACCGTCCCGTCGGCCAGCCGCTGCAGCGCCTCCTTCTGCTCCCGCGCCGTGCGGAAGCGCGAGAGCACCTCGACGCGCACGGGAAAGTCGGCCAGCCGCTCGGTGAAGGTGCGCCCGTGCTGCTCCGCCAGGATCGTGGTCGGCACCAGCACCGCCACCTGCTTCCCGCCCTGCACCGCCTTGAACGCCGCGCGCACCGCCACCTCGGTCTTCCCGTAGCCGACGTCGCCCACCAGCAGGCGGTCCATCGGGAGCGGCCGCTCCATGTCCTGCTTGATGTCGGCGGTCGCCTTTCGCTGGTCGGGGGTGTCCTCGTACAGGAAGCTCGACTCGAGCTCGCGCTGCCACCGCGTGTCGGGCGGGAAGGCGTAGCCCGCGGCCACCGTGCGCCGCGCGTAGAGGTCGAGCAGCTCGGCCGCCATCTGGCGGATCGCCGCGCGCGTCCGGTCGCGCTGGCGCTGCCAGGTGGAGCCGCCGAGGCGGTGCAGCTTCGGCGGCGGGCGGTCGGCGCCGTCGTCCGCGGCCCGGTAGAGCTCGAGCTGGTCGAGGCGGTAGAGCGGGACGTTGAGCCGGTCGCCCCCCTCGTACTCCACCACCGCCACCTCGAGGAGCTGGCCGCCGACCTCCTTCGTCTCGATCCCGCGGTAGATCCCGATCCCGTGCTCGAGGTGCACGACGTAGTCGCCGTGCGTGAGCTGGCCGGTGGCGGCCGTCGGCGCCGCCTGCCGGTAGCGCCGCGCCCGCCGCAGCCGGCGCGCGCGCCGGAAGACCTCGTGGTCGGTGAGGACGCGCAGCGTGGGCATCACGAACCCGCCGTCGAGCGCGCCCACGACGAGCGACGCCGCCACCCCGCGCGGCCCCTCGGCGAGGAGCTCGTCGAGCCGCTCGCGCTGGCCCTCGTTGTCGCAGAGCACCACCGACGGCACCGGCCCCGCGAGGAGCGCGCGCAGCCGGTTCAGGTCGCGATCGATGCGCTCCGGCGGGAGGAAGCCGAAGTTGAGGGCGGGGACCGCCGCGTCCACCTCCACGCGCGCGAAGCGGGCCACGCGCGCCCGCCACGCCTCCGGCGCCTCGAAGAGCGCCTCCCGCGGGGGCACCTCCTCGCCGTGCCGCCGCGCCACCTCGAGGTGGTGCGCCGACTCGGCCCAGGCCCGCTCCACCTCCTCGCCGCACGGGCCCGGCCGCTCGACCACGAGCAGCGTGTCGGGCGGGAGGAGCTGCAGGATCGACTGCCGGTCCGCCGCCGCGTCGGCGGCGGCCGCGGCGCGTCTCCCCCCATCGGCGCGCACCGGGAGCACCACGAGGTCGGCGACCTCGGCGCCCGAGCGTTGCGTGGTGAGGTCGAAGGCCCGCACCGACGCGATGTCGTCGTCCCACCACTCGAGGCGCGCCGGCACGGCCATCCCGAAGCCGTACACGTCCACGATCCCGCCGCGCACGCTGAACTGCGCCACCTCGGTCACGGTGGCCACCCGCTCGTAGCCCATCGCCGCGAGCCGCTCGGCGAGCTCGCCCAGGGGCAGCCGCGCGCCGGCGCGCAGCGCGAGCCGGTCGCGGCCCACCGCGGCGGGCACGCGCGAGCGCTCGAGCGTGGCCCGCGCGGTGGTCACGAGGATCCGCACGCGGCCCGCGAGGAGCGCCTCGATCGTCTCGACGCGCTCGCCCGCGATCTCGTAGTGCGGCTCGTCCTCGCCCAGCGCCTCGCGCTGCGGGTAGAGCGCGATGGCCGCGTCGGTCACGAGGCCGAGGTCGGCGAGCCACCGCTCGGCGTCGGCCGGCGTCGGCACCACGATCGCCACCGGCTGGCTCGCCCGCTCCTCGGCCAGGAACGCCGCGGCCACGACCGCGCTCGAGCCCGGCAGCCCGGCGACCCCGAGCGCCTCGCCACGCGCCGGCCGCCGCGCCGCGAGGTCCAGCGCGGGCGCGGTGCGCGCGAAGGCGTCGCGGACGAGCGCGAGCGTCGTCATCCCTGGCGGCGCCCGCGCGCGGCGACGACCATCTCCGCGAGCGCCAGCAGCGCCGCGAGCCAGAGCAGCGGGCCGCGCAGGTCGGCCCGCGCGAGCGACGCGAAGGCGAGCCCGCCCACGGCCGCGAGCGGCACGACGCGCGCCCCCGGCCACGCCGCCCGGATCGCCGCCTCGTCGGCGGCGGCAAGCGCCGACTCGCGCGGGTCCACGCCCGCCGAGATCGCCCCCAGCGTGTCGCGCCCGGCGAGCACGAAGTACAGGCCGGTGTCGGGCACCGTGAACGCCGCCCCGCCCTCGACCGGCCACGCGCGCTCCCCGGCGACCACGCGCTCCGCCAGGTCCGGCAGGAGCACCGGGTCGCCCGGCGCCGCGCCCGCGAGCGTCACCGTGCCCCG
>Ga0073932_1006871_pt1 | contig 11400 bp, 9 predicted proteins | sample DewCreD2012metaG_FD_76967 | JGI IMG/M metagenome (GOLD analysis project Ga0073932, IMG submission 76967) | Hot spring sediment bacterial and archeal communities from British Columbia, Canada, to study Microbial Dark Matter (Phase II) - Dewar... ...
CTAGCCCACCCTTTTAAGGGTGGGATGCGGGTGCAGGAAGGCCCAAAGTCCCGGAGGGACGAAAGAAGATCGTCGGAGGGGCGGCGGTAGTTGGCGGCGAACGCGCGCGGATTTCTTTCGCCCTTGGCGGGGCTTGGGGACTCAGGCGGGGCGTCGTTCCCAGCGATAAATCGCTGGGCTATTACCTGCCGCCCCTGGCGGGGCTGAGCACAACGAGGTCTCCCAAACCAGGCGATCCCCTCACGAAAGAGACACTTGGCATTCCACTGAAAACAGCGAGGAACCAATAAAAACCCCTCCCCGCGGAGCGAGGAGGGGCTGGATGAGAACCGCCGGCGGTGGTCCGTTACGGAGTCACCACCACCCGATAGAACTGCTTGGCATCCTTGCGTATCGGCGTGACATAACTGCGCGGATTGCCATCCCCAGTGATGGGAGTGCCGATATTTTGCCATCCGCCGCCCAGCGCGGAAACTGCTTGGATTTGGTAGGTCTTTCCGACTTCAGTGTCAAACGCCACTTCGGCGGCGGTGTAGATTTTCAACACCGTATTGGTTCCCGGAGGATTGATGACTTTGGTGCCATCCGCCCCGGCCCAAATCACGCCGTCCGGCACCGCGATGCCCGGCGTCATCGGATTGATGCCCAGGGAATACTTCAACCAGTTAGGCACTCCATCGCCCGCCGGAGCGGCATTCGGCGTGGCGTTGGTGGCGTCAATCGAGCCAAAGTTGGCAATCTGCCAGGTGTCCGGCAAACCGTCGTTGTTCCAGTCATCCGTCAGATCGGCGATGGAGGCCTTCAGCAGGCCGATCGCATACGGAGCGTTGTGGATGCCGCGGCTGCCTTCCACACTCACAAACATGTGGTTCCACATCGCGTTCAGGAATTTGACCGGCATGTTGGTCTGCCCGGAGGTCCGGCTGATGCTCTTCACTTTTCCGTCCGCCACATAATCCGCCGGATTGGCTTTGTAAGTCGAAGGCGGCAACAAGGTGGACAGTTTGTCGAGCAACCTTTGAACTTCGGTCTGGACGCCCTCGATTACGCCGTCGCCATTGTAGTCCTTCCGCACCAAGTCGAAGTCCTCCACTTCGCCATGACACTTCTTGCAGACCTCCGTTCTCGCCACGTGATTGGTCACTCCATTAGTGACGACACTGTAACTCATGCTGAACGTGTGACCGCCAACCTTGGTGAATCCGGGATCAGTGGAAGGCACCTCCTGCATGTGGCAGCCAACACAGGTGTTGCTGATGGTGAGGGCATGGGAGCCGCTCGGAATCTTCCGGCCATATTCAATGCCGCCAACCCCTTCGATCATTTCACCGGCGGTGCTGTCGTGCGGGCCGAAACTCTTGCCGCCGACCCAATTCGTCGCCAGGTATTGGAATCCGTAAATATTGTTGGAGGCCGAACCATTGCGGCTATGATGGCACTGCATGCAGAGCGCGCCCAAGCCGGCGTTGGTGATAGTGGTCCCTTCCGGCAAAGTGTAAAGGGGAGCGGCGCGCAATTGGTGGGGGTTGGTGGCGTCGTGCGGATCGTGGCAGGCCGCGCAGGTAATGGCCTCATAGCGCGTATCGGCCCCGCGCTCGTTGCCGGTGGCGATGAAATCCTTGAAGCCGTATGCGGTATGGCAGCGAACGCAGAATTCGCGGCCCGCGCCGGAAGGAGTGCGGGTGGCGATGGCGTGCCGCGAGTTTTGCCATTCCGCCGCCTTGTAATGGTGGTTCAGGCTGTCATGGCATTGGTTGCAGGAACCGGCCCCCATGACCGTGCTGATTTTATTGGAGGAACCCGCGCTCATAAAATGCTGGCTGCCCGGCCCGTGGCAGCTTTCGCACTGTATATTAGCCACGTTCTTCAACGCCGCCGGCATGGAGGCCCAGTTGCTGTTGCCCGGAGCAAAGTTGGTCGGGAATGTCCACCCGGTTAATTTGGCAATGTCGTCAAAACCGCCATTGTTCGCCAAGGCGTTGGTGTCGTAACCGACCACATGGCAGGAAATGCAGCGGGATTGGAAATGGTCGGTGCTGACGCCGTCCACCGCGTCCTTGAAGGCGTGGGAGTGGAGAGTATTGGTCCAAGGCGTGTATTTGTTGGGCGCCACGATGCCGCCGCTGTGGCACAGCGCGCAGTTGTTGATGCCCATGTAAGTCCCGGCGGTGATGGTCAGCTTCGCTGTGGCGCTGCCATTGGTGGTGGTGCCGATAAACACCGTCACATCATACTGGCCTTCGACATCTGGAATCAGCAGTTGTCGGCCCGGCACTTGTCGGTTCAGCCGGTCCGCCGGGTTGTAAGGCGGCACATTGGTCCCCAGCGGGCTGGCGGCCAGCGCGGCCGCCGACCCGATCGGGCGGTTCGTGAGCGCAAAGGTGACATTGGTGATGCAGGAAGGGGCAATGCGGCTGTCAATCAACAAATCCAAATAGACCGGTGTGCCAATCCCCACTGTCGTCAGACCACCGGATAGTTGCGCCCCAGTAAGCGCGTAATCTTTGACCTCCTGCGGCGTCAACGGTCGCGAGATCAATTGCTGGCTGAAGGCAATTGCGCCCTGAACGGCGGTCGCGAGGACCACCATCGCCATCGTTGCGCCCATGGTCGCCAGCCGAAGCACCCTGCTCGTGTTTTTCGTTGTTTTTTTCATGTGGGAATAGGTGGTTTCTGCCGTCACCAATGGCTCGCCCGCCCCGAGCTTTCCGCTCAAGTTTGAACGTGCGGTGTCATGGCAGACCGGCATCATGTTGGGGAAAAAATGCCAGACGGGGCCAAGCCGGGCTACACGCTTATTGTTTTTCATTTTACATTATTTGTTCATCTTTACTCACCAGATGAATCAGTTTATTTTATTATTTATAAACCAATATTACATTATCTAAATTATTAGCTGTCGCCTTCCCGGACGCCCGCGGCGTTTGGCGGGCCGGACCGCCGGTGGCGCCTGGCGGGGAGCGGACGCGCCCGCTCCGGCTCGCGCCCGCATGACATCCTCCACCGTGACCCGCTGGAGTTCCGCGATAATGGCGGCGCGCGTTTTTTCCCAAAAGGGCGCGGTCGGGCAAAGGTGCGCCTCGCCGCAAACTTCGCCGCCCAACATGCAATCGCCGATCCAATCGGGGCCATCAACAGCTTCAACTATTTGAAACAAGGTAATTTGCGATGCCGCACGCGCCAATTGGACGCCCCCCTTGTAACCGCGCTTGGCGACCACCAGCCCATGCCGTTGGAGGTCATTGAAAATTTTGGCCAGGTAAGGCCGGGGGATGCCGGTGGCAGCGGCGATCTGCTCAACCCGCTGGGAGGCGCAATCCGGGGCCGCCAGGCAACCCAGCGCCATAACCGCATAGCCGGTGGTTTGGGAGAGTGCCATCATAAATTTTTTTCAACAAAATCCGATATTATTACCCATATATCAACTATTATTATGACAATACCGTCATCTATGTTTTTTGTTTATGTATTATATTATAATATGTTTTAATAGGCGGACGCCGAAAAACCTCGCGCCGGCTGGTTTTATGCAAAAAAGCTGGCCTGTTGCGGTTGATTCGGGGATAAGAGGCGCCCGGATTATTTGGGGACAACATTGACGGTTTGCTTATGAGACAATCCAGACATGCGGGCAGAACTCTGCGGGAAGCGCCAAAGGACGCGCAGACGGCGGCGCACGCGCTAATGCTTCGGGCGGGTTACATCCGGCAATTGTCGGCGGGCATTTACATTTACCTGCCGCTGCTCTTGCGGGTGCTGAACAAAATTTCGCGGATTATCCGCGAGGAAATGACGGCCGCCGGTTCGGAGGAGCTGCTGATGCCGGCGATTCAAAGCCGGGAGCTGTGGGTGGAATCGGGCCGCTGGGAACGCTACACCGCCGTGGACGGCATCATGTTCGCTTTCAAAGACCGTCGCGGCAGCATGGTGTGCCTGGGGCCCACGCATGAGGAGGTCGTCACCGACATCCTGCGCCAGGAAATCAAATCCTACAAGGACCTGCCCAAGAATGTGTTCCAAATCCAGACGAAATTTCGCGATGAAATTCGGCCGCGCTTTGGGCTGATGCGCGCCCGCGAATTCATCATGAAGGACGCTTACAGCTTCGACGCGGACGAGGCCGGGCTGGAAGTTTCGTATGAGGCGATGCGGCGCGCCTATCACCGCATCTGCGAGCGCCTGGGTTTTCAATACCGGGCGGTGGAGGCCGATCCCGGCGCCATCGGCGGCAGCGGCAGCCAGGAATTCATGGTGCTGGCCGACACCGGCGAGGATACCATTCTCTTTTGCGACCAGTGCGACTATGCGGCCAACCAGGAGCAGGCCACTTCCAAACTGACCGAATATCCGCAAGACCCGGCGCCGCTGCCCCTGACAACCGTCGAAGGCAAAGGCTTGATCCACACCGCGCCGCTGGCTGAATTCCTGAAAATCCCCTTATGGAAAACGACCAAGACGCTGATCTACGAAACTGACACCACGCCGGTGGCGGTGATGGTGCGGGGCGACTGCGATGTCAACGAAGTGCGCCTGGCCAACCGGCTGGGCGGCAAATTTCTCAAGCTGGCAACGCCCGAAAAGATCAAGGCGATGACCGGCGCGGAGGTGGGTTATGCGGGACCGATGGGGTTGCCGGCGGAAGTCCGCATTGTGGCTGACCACTACGTGAACCGGGTCAACTTTGAATGCGGCGCTAACCGCACCGACCATCACTGTCTTAACGTCAATTTCGGACGCGACCTGCCGGCGCCCGAGTTTGGCGATTTCAAGCAGGCCAAAGAGGGCGACGGCTGCCCGCGGTGCGCCGGCAAACTGCAAGCGGCGCGCGGCATTGAAGTGGGCCACATCTTCAAGCTCGGCACGAAGTATTCGCAGGCGATGAATTGCGTTTTCCTGGACGCCCAGGGAAAAACGCAGCCGGTGGTGATGGGCTGCTACGGCATCGGGGTTTCACGCATGGCCGCCGCGTGGATCGAGCAAAGCCACGATGACAAAGGCATCATCTGGTCGCCGCAAATCGCCCCCTACCATGTTCACCTGATTGGTTTGAACCTGGAGGATCCAGCCGTGGCGCGGAAAGCCGAGGACCTGTATCAAACCTTGCAGCAGGAGGGGATTGAAGTGCTTTATGACGACCGGCCGGCCCGCGCCGGGGAAAAGTTCGGCGACGCCGACCTAATGGGCCTGCCGGTGCGACTGACGCTGAGCAAACGGACCGTCGAGCAAGGCAAAGTGGAATACAAGCTGCGCCGGGAAGCCCAGTCGGAGACGATGGAACCAACCGAAGCGATCCGACGCGTCAAATCTTTGCTGGAACGCTGAACCACAGGCGGGGGATTTTATGAATAAGACCAAAAAAAAAGACGAAATTCGCACCATCCTGGTGATTCTTTCCAACCGGTTCAACCGTCTTCAGAAAGCCAAATACCTGGAGATCAAGAGCGATGCCAAGGGCAACATCCTCGAACAAAAACCGCTGCGCGGCCAGCCGCGCCGGCCGGTTTATGACGAGGTCTGGGAAAACGACGAGGCCAAGACCTCGCTCGATTCCTGCACTCGCATGAAGCGAAAATACGGGCATCCCTTGCAGAAACCAGCCCCGGCGGATTGATCCCGCGCCCACCGGCGGGCCAGCCATCTTGGCCCGCCCGCTGGTCCGCGGCGGAAACGCCGCGGGCCGCAATTTTTCCGCGCTTTTGCTTGACGCCTGATTTGGGCCGAAGGAAAATTCGCGGGCATCATGGGTTAACAGGCCCAGGTGACCGCAACGATAAGGGTCCACAGCGGTGTCGCCGTGGAGGCCATGGGATGGTCGGGCCGCCATCCGGATAAACGGGAAAGCGCGATTATGTCCGACTTTTTTCAAACCGGCGCCATTGCCACACTGCACCGGCTGGGGGTGACCAACCTGGTCCGATTCGAGCGGCAGTTGCGGGAATTTTCCCAGGAAACGCCCATCGCCCTGGTCTTGCCCTGCCATGTCCGCGAACTGGGCGGGCCGGCTTTGCGCAATATCGCCCGCGAACTCAAGCAGGTGGATTACTTGCGGCAAATCATTGTGGGCATAGACGGCGCCCACCGCCGTCGCGACTGGCTGCGCGCGCGCAAATTTTTCTCGCACCTGCCGCAAAAGCCGGTCCTCTTGTGGAACGACGGTCCCCGCCTGCAAGCCCTTTATAAAAAGCTGGAGGAGGCGGAGCTGAGTCCGGGCGAGACCGGCAAGGGCCGCAACGTCTGGACCTGTTTTGGCTACGTGCTGGCCAGCGAACAGGCCCGCATGGTGGTTTTGCACGATTGCGACATCATCACTTACAACCGGGAATTGCTGGCCCGGCTTTGTTATCCCGTGGCGCACCCGAGCCTGGGTTTCGACTTTTGCAAGGGCTACTACGCCCGGTTCACCGACCATCTTAACGGGCGGGTGATGCGCCTGTTGGTCACTCCGCTAATCCGGGCCCTCAAGAGCATCATCGGCCAGCACCCGTTCCTGGTTTATATGGACACCTTCCGGTATCCGTTGGCGGGGGAAATGTCACTCGACGTGGACATGGTCCGCCGCTTGCGCATCCCCCACGATTGGGCGCTGGAGATTGGCCTGCTGGCGGAGGTCTTTCGCAACAGCGCCCCCCGCGCCATCTGCCAGGCCGAATTGTGCGACAATTACGAGCACAAACACCAGGAACTGTCGGTCCGGGACCCCGACAAAGGCCTGAACAAGATGGCCATTGACATCGTGAAATCGTTCTTTCGCCGGATGGCGGCCGAAGGCATCAAACTCGACGCCGGCCTGTTTGACACCCTGCTAATCGCCTATATGCGGCAGGCCGAGGACACGTTGCGGTTCTACGGCGCGGACGCCGCGGTCAACGGCCTCATCTATCACCGCCACGAGGAGGAACGGGCGGTCGCCACGTTTGTCCGCAGCATTCGGGCGGCCACCGAGGCGTTTCAGCAAGACCCGCTTTGGTCGCCGCTGATTTCCAACTGGAACCGCGTCGAATCCGCGCTGCCCAACTTTCTTGATGAAATGAGGGAGGCCGTCCGGGCGGACAACGAGTGAGCCAGGACCAGCCTTTCCGCTTTCGCTTCGGCGCGGCCGCGGCCCGCCGCCGGCCGGTCGGCGGTTTTGCCGTTCCGGGGCGGCCGCCGGATTTTTCTTAGTCAACCGGCAAAAAGCGGTTAACCTTTCGCCGTGATGAGCACTTGCATCCTTGGCATCGGCGCGCCGCGGCGCATCGGCTTCGTTTCCACCCGTTTTCACGGCACCGACGGCGTGACGCTGGAAGCGCGCAAGTGGGCCGGCATTTTGCAGGGCATGGGCCACTCCTGCTTCTGGATGGCCGGGTTGCTGGACGCGCCGCCCGAAGTCAGCCATGAGGCGCCGCTGGCCTTTTTCAACCACCCGGAGGTGGCCGCCGTCCAAAGCCGGCTTTTTGGGGTTACCACCCGGAGCCGCGCGACCACGGACGCCATTCAACGCCTCAAAGAACAGCTCAAGGATGAGCTGTACCGGTTTATTGAAAAATACCGGATCGAGGTGCTGGTGCCCGAAAACATCCTGGCCATTCCGATGCACATTGCCCTGGGGCTGGCCATGACCGAGGTGAAGGCGGAGACCGGGCTTCCCATGATCGCCCACCACCATGATTTCACTTGGGAACGCGAGCGTTTCGTGGTGAACGCGGTGAACGATTACCTGCGGGCGGCCTTTCCCGGCGCCATGCCCCAGGTGGAGCATGTGGTCATTAATTCCATGGCCCAAAAAGAGCTGGCCCGCCGCTGCGGCCTCGGCTCCACCATCATCCCCAATGTCCTCGAATTCGAAACCCCGCCGCCCGGCCTCGACGACTACAACCGGGACCTGCGCCGCGAGATTGGCCTCGCCGACCGCGACTGGCTGATTCTGCAACCCACCCGCGTCGTGGCCCGCAAGGGCATCGAGCACGCCATTGACCTCGTGCGCCGCTTGAAAGACCCGCGCGCCAAACTCGTCATCTCCCATCCCGCCGGCGACGAAGGCGGCGCGTATCTGTCCATGCTGAAGGACCGCATCAGCGACGCCGGCATTGACGTGCGCTTCATCGCCGATCGGGTGGGCGAGCGGCGCGGCCGCGGACCGGATGGGAAAAAAATCTACACCCTGTACGATGTCTATCCGCACGCCGACCTGGTCACTTATCCCAGCCACTACGAGGGCTTTGGCAACGCCTTTCTCGAGGCCATCTACTTCGGCAAACCGGTCGTGGTGAACACCTACGCCGTCTATGCGCGCGACATTGACCCGCTGGGCTTCAAGACCATCGAGATCGCGCAACTGGTCACCAGCGACGTGGTGGCGCAAACCCGCGAGTTGCTGGAAAACCCGCTTCGGCGCGAGGAGTGGGCCCGCGTCAATTTTGCCTTGGGATTGAAGTATTTCTCCTACTCCGTGGCGCGGCGCAAGCTCGCGGCGCGGCTCGCCAATCTTTTTGGCGAATCCGTGTAGGCAAGGCCCGTCCGCTCCGGCGAGTCAGCCGTCAAGCCCCGCCTCGATCAATCGCCGCCAGGAACCGCCCCCCGGGGATTCCTCCTGATTATTCAACCGCCAAGTTTGCCAGCCTTGAGCCCGGGCGGGGTCAAGGTCGTTATCCAAACGGTCGCCCACCATGAGGATTTGCCCCGGCCCAAGGCCCCGCAGAGCCAGGCGGGCGGTAAGGATGCGGACCACGTGGGGGTCGGGTTTGCTGAAGCCGTGGGCAAAAGACCAAAAACAAAGTTCGGGGTCGAACAGCGCCAGCCCCAATCCTTCCGGCGCCAGCGCCGCGCTTAATTCCTCCAGCGTGTAGGGCTGGGCATTGGAGGCGATCCCAAGCCAAAGCCCCCTTTGCGCCAATATGCGCAGCGCCTCCGCCGCGCCCGGCATCAGGCGCACTTCATGCCAGGTTTGCGCCTGCCCCAGCAGAAACCGGTCGCGGTCAGCGGGATCAAGCGCCGCCAAGTCCGGAGCGGCTTCCGCCGCCACCGCCGCCCACACCACCTCCGGATGCGGAATCCCGCGGGCCCGGGCTTCGGCGTGGTCGCGCCGGATGATCTGCTCGCAGCGGGCCGAAAAATCCTCCAAACGGAGCGGCGGGGCCTGCCGAAAGAAATCAAACCATAACCGCTCCCAAACCCGGTCCCGGTCGGCCGCTGGCGGCCGCACCTCCAGCAAGGTCTGGTAAACATCCATGATGACGGCGCGAACCTTCATGTGCGGGGACTCATCAGCAACGGATACAAATTGGCGGCTTCCAATTTGCGCCGCATGAGCTGCTCCTGGACCCGCCGCCCAGCCAGAGAATCCGGGGACGCCCAAGGCTGCCCGGCCAGCAATTCGCGGAAGCGCCGGGCATAAAGGGGGCCGCCCAGTTGTCGCAGAGCGGCGCGGGGCACCGCGGCGGCGCGCAAACGCCCGCGTTCGGCGCGCTCGCGCCAAACCGCCAAAAAGGGATTCAAAGGAGCGCAGCGACTCCAGGAAAATTCCGGCGGTTGGGCCAGCACCTCCAACTGCGCGGTAAGCGAGAGCCGGCTGCACGCCACCGGGCCGGGACCGGATTGGGCCAGCAGCGGAGGCACTCCGGCCAGTTTTCGGCAGGCGACGGGCAACTGCCGCCGCCAGGCGCCAAACAGCTCGCGCTGCCGGCGACGCTCGGCGGGCCAGTCAAAGAGGTCCGGCGATACCAGGAGATCCTCGTAGTATTGGGGAAAATCAAAGCCCAACTGCGCCAAGTCGGGAGCAATGTTGGGCAGCGCGCGGGCCAACAGCGGTTTGGCGGCCATGGCGGCCTCCAAGTAGGGCAGGCCAAAGCCCTCCAGCAGCGAGGTCAGCAACACCACTTCGCAAGCCGCCAACAATTCGGGCATGGCCGGCTTGCCGCTTTCGCCTCCTTTGAGTAGGCGAAGCCGCAACCGCCAATCATGCCGGCGAGCCGCGGCGGCCAGGCGCCGGGCATAATCATCCTCCTCGGCGGAAGTAATGTCGCCGGTGGTGACCAGCCAGGCCTCCGGGCGCAGCCACCGGGTCAGCAGCAGGGCCTCCGCGATGTTCTTTCGGCGCAGCAAACGGCATGGCATCAACCAAACGGGCTCGTCGTCTCCCAGTTCCCGGGCCAGCCATTGTCGGGCCTTTTCAACCTGGTGGGCGGACGGTCTCGGGGAGCCATCCAGCAGGTTGGGCAGCCAGGCCGCCCGCCCGGGCAACTCTGCCAGCAACACCCCCGCATCGGCCTGGTTGATGGCCGCGTGGCGCACATTGCCGGACTGGCCAAAAATGGTGTCGGCCACCTGCGGCAAGCTGCGGAAACCGCTGCGGCGCATCTCCGGCCAGCGCGACCAGCGATTGTCAAACCACCAATCGTGATGGTGGAGCACTAGCGGTGTCTGGCGCCGCGCGCAGGCTTGCTGGAGAGTCAGGGTCAGCGGCAAGTTTCGGCCCAAGCCTTGGTTATGCGCCCAAACCACGCAATCTTGCCCCTCGGCGGCGTCCAGCAATTGGACAAAAAAAACCTCCAAGCGCCGGCGCAGAACCGCCGCCGACATACGCTGTTCGGCCATGTAAAGCAGCGCCGGCTCAATCCGGCAGGACACCGGAACCTTGTCCAGGCGGTTTTGGAAATTGGCCAGCCACAACGCTTCCGGCGCCTCGCCGGACACCAGAATAATTTCACCGTCCGATAACCGTAAGGCGCGCGCCAAGTGGGGCGCCGCCAGTTCGATGACGCGGCGCACGCCACCGGGACGGAAATGATTGTGCAAAATAATAAAACGCACGGCCCGGAGTTTTGCATCTCAACCGGCGGCGCTCAAACCATAAAATGCCCGCGCCGGGGACTCCTGAATCCTTAGCCAAAGGTGAAAGCCCGCCTGAAGGCGATGAGGCCGCCTCGCAAAAGGTAAATTTTTCCAGCCCCAACGCCCGGTGAGACGTTTCTCCGCTGGCAGTGTGCCAACCACCAGCGAAAACGAGGGCCGGAAAGGAAAGGATGAGTTATGAAGGCTGAATTATGAAGGGGTGGCTTTGCGCTTTTTGCATTCTTTGACGACGAAAATCCAGGTCTCGGAAAACCAACCCTTGGCGGGCAGGCGGCAGACTCGGAGGTCTGCGCACACGCTGGCGCGCTGCACAAGCGCCTTTCTCATTAACACCCCGCTTCAGCGGGGTGATGGGCGTCCGGGAACGCAACTCAACGGTTTTAACCGTTTCGCGTCGCGCGTGGCGCAAGTGGCGCGGGAGGTCCGCGAGGTCGGCCCGGAGGGAAGTTCCAAGGACCAAGGTTCAAGTCGCAAGGAAGATTCAATGACCAAGGCTCAAGGGTGTCCCGTGCGCCCGTTGGGCTATTGGATCTTGGAACCTGGAATTTCCTTGAACACTGATCATTGAAA
>Ga0073932_1006873_pt1 | contig 11398 bp, 10 predicted proteins | sample DewCreD2012metaG_FD_76967 | JGI IMG/M metagenome (GOLD analysis project Ga0073932, IMG submission 76967) | Hot spring sediment bacterial and archeal communities from British Columbia, Canada, to study Microbial Dark Matter (Phase II) - Dewar... ...
CCCTCCCCAGATATGCCGGGCGGGCGTCGTGCTCTCCGGGGGGAATGTGGACTTGGAGTTTCTCGCGTCTCTGTGAGACCGTCAGCAGCCGGTCAGCCTTCCAAGCGGATGCCCGAGCCGCCGTCCCACGTGACTTCTTCGGGAATGGAGTCCGACGTGGTGATGAAAGCGCAGTAAACGGCTCGCACTTTAGTGCGCGCGGGAATCCAGCGGAAGGTGGACTCGCCGAACAGCTTGCCCCGCTCGATCATGGCGCGGCGCGTTTCCGGCATGGGCGAGACTCCGAACTCCATTCCCCGCGTGATGGTCCGCCCGTTCCACGGCGGCGCCGTACGGCAGCGGTTCTCTTCCCAAATACCCAACCAGGGAAAGTCACGCCGCTTCCAAACATAGCCAATCAGCACCTTAGACTTTGGAGACCAAGCCAGAAAGTACGCCTGCTCCCTGGCAGGATCCATCAGGTGGGTTGAGAAGGCGCCCGAGACCGGCAGGTCTACGAAACGGCGCATGTCCACCGCTCCGCCTCCCGCGCGCGGGACCATGGGCCAATCAAACTCAGCTCCTGTTTCCATGTATCCCTTGCCGCCGGCGAAATCTCCTTCGAAGACTTTCGAGCGAGTCGCGGAGGCGCGGAATTCGGTGACGCCCGGCTCGACGAACGGCGAGCCCAAGGTGACGTGCTGCGTCCAACCCACGGGATGGTCGACCGCGCGCAGGTTTTCCACCGTTTCCTCGATGCGAATCACGCTCTGCCCGGCGAAGTCAAGCCGCCTTTCGAAACGGAGCTGCGCCTCGGGCAAAGTGGCGGACGCGGTGAGCGAGCCGCCCCCGGACGAGATCTCATAGGGGATCACCGGCGCCTCGCCATGCACCCCGAACCCCGCCGCCGCTTCCTCTTCGGAAGGGACTCCGAAGATGTCCAAACAAAGATTGTGGCCCATGATACCCGCCAGAAGCTTCCCATCCACCGCTTGACCGTATTCAGGATGCTTGGCCGGATCATAGGCCGAAGGCTCTATCGATGGCCAAGGAGGAGTCCACAGCGGATTCACGCCAGACTCTTTGTGCAGCAATTCCGCAATGTGCCCGCCTTCGACGAGAACGGTCACCCGAATTTTCTCGTTCTCCAACTGCACGGCTTTCCGGTTGCGATAAAGAACCATGGCACTGACAATTGTACGCCGTCCGGCCGGAACTTTCCCGCGCGCGAGCGGGCGTGTTTCAATGGACTGTTGGCTTTCGATTGATCATGGCTTTTCCTTTGGCATTCCTTTCGAGCGCGGACGCTGAGACTGCGAGAATCTTGCTGGCGATGTTGACGGTCTTTGCGGCGGCAAAGATCCTGGCTGAAGTTTTCGAGAAACTCAGGCAGCCCGGCATTGTGGGCGAGATTCTGGCCGGCGTTCTGGTCGGTCCCCACGCCCTCAACTGGATCCAGCCGACGGACTTCCTGCGGGCGCTCTCCGAAATCGGAGTGATCTTCTTGCTGTTCCGAGTCGGTTTAGAAGTGCACTTTGAAGAGCTGGTGAAGGTGGGCAAGCCGGCTATGGCTGCCGCCGTGTTGGGCGTCCTCGTCCCGCTCGGGATGGGATGGGCGATTGCCAGAGGTTGGGGCAGCGGTACGCCGGAGGCGCTGTTTGTCGGCGCAGCCATGGTGGCGACCAGCGTCGGAATCACCGCGCACGTACTCGCAGCCAAGGGGCTTCTCAGCCACCAAGCCAGCCGGATCATCCTCGCGGCGGCGGTCATCGACGACGTGCTCGGATTGATGATTTTGGCCGTCGTCAGCAGCGTCGCCCACGGCAACGTCAAGCTGCTGGACCTGGCTTTCGCCGCAGCTCTTGCGGTTGGATTTACAGCCGTGGTGGCGATTTTCGGGACGAAGGCGGTGAGGAAGGTTGTCCCCAAGATGGGCGAAAAATTGAACGCCGGGGAGGTGGAATTCAACGTTGCCATGGTGTTGATGTTCGCGCTGTCATTGCTCGCCATCCGGTCTGGGGTCGCGGGGATCATCGGGGCTTTCCTTGCCGGCATGGCGCTGGCGCCTACGGTGACCCAAAGAGTCCACGACCTGACGCAAGGCGTGGCGTCGTTGCTGACTCCCTTCTTTCTTGCCGGCATCGGAATGCAGCTTGACACCTCAGTGTTCCGCGAGGGTTCCACCATTGCTCTTGCGGCGGTCATTCTGGCAGCCGCTATCGTGTCGAAGCTCTTGGGCTGCGGATTGGGCGCTTTGCCTGCGGGATGGCGGAATGCCGTCCGCGTGGGTTGCGGCATGGTGCCGCGCGGGGAAGTCGGCATGGTGGTGGCGCAAATCGGACTCTCGGAAGGCGTGGTATCGCCGAGAGTTTATGGCGTCGTAGTGGCGATGGCGGTGCTCACCACCATGGCGGCGCCGCTCTTATTGACGGTCTCCTATCGCGGGGTGGAGGCGGCGCCGGAAAGTTAGTCGAGCCGCTTGTGGAAGCGGAAGGCGCTGAGACTGAGGATGCATACGCCCAGGGTCAGGAGGGCCAGCATCTGCGGCCATAACGTTTCAGCGCCGACGCCTTTCAGGAACACGCCTCGGACGATCTCCATGAAATAGCGCGCCGGATTCAGGTACGTCAGCCACTGCACAGGCTCGGGCATGTTGCGGATGGGAAAGGCGAAGCCGCTCAACATGAACGCCGGCTGAAAGAAGAAGAACGCCCCGAGCATCGCCTGCTGCTGCGTGTGCGAAACCGTGGACAAAAACAGTCCTGCCCCGAGAGTCGTCATCAGGTACAGCAGGGTGCTCGCCAGAAGAACCCACGGAGGACCGGCGAAGGGAACGCGAAAAACGAGGAGCGCGGCAAGCGTCGTTGTCACCATGTTCACAAGCCCGACGCAGGCGAACGGCAAAGTCTTGCCGAGCATCAGTTCCATGGGGCGGATGGGCGTGACCATCAACTGCTCCATGGTTCCTATCTCCCGTTCCCGGACAATCGCCAGCGCGGTCAGCAAAAGCGTCACCAGCAGAATGATGTTGACCAGGACGCCGGGCACGAAGTAGGCGCGGCTGCGTAGTTCGGGATTGAACCAGACGCGGCTCTCTACACGGACGTTGGGGATTCCGGTCTTTCCTTCCAGGCGCCGCTTCAGCAACTCGTTGGAATGGGACTGCACGATGCGGGTGGCATAGCCGGCGATGATGGAGGCGGTGTTGGAGTTCGAGCCGTCCACCAGGACCTGCACCGCCTCGCTGCGGCGCCGGGCAACAGAGGCGCCGAAGCCCGGCAAGATGCTTACGGCAGCCTGAGCCTGTCCGGCGTCCAGAGCGCGGGCGAGTTCGCGCTCGCCAGCCGGCGCGGCGGTGATGCGGAAGTATCCGGAACCCACAAAAGCGTCGCGCAGCGAGCGGCTTTCCGGCGTATTGTCTTTATCCAGCCACGCCAAGGCGCAGTTGTCCACATCGAGGTTCACCGCGAAGCCGAAAACAATGAGCTGGATGATGGGAGGGAAAATCAGCACCGCTCTCATGCGCGGCTCGCGCAGCGCTTGGCGGAATTCCTTGCGAACGAGCACACCGACGCGCCCCCACATACGCTACGCCACCTTCTGCCGCATCTTGCGGCTTGCCAGCACGAACAAGATCAAAGCGTAAGCCGCCAGCAGCGCCACTTCGGTCCACAGAATGTCCAGCCCGGTTCCCTTAAGGAACACGCCCTTCAGGAACGCCACGAAGTAACGCGCCGGAACCAGGTAAGTGACCGCCTGGATCACGTGGGGCATGTTTTCGATGGAGAAAATGAAGCCCGACAGCAAGAACGCAGGAAGAAAAGAGCTGATGACGCTGACCTGAAAAGCCAGGAGCTGCGACCTCGTTACGGCGGAGATGAAAATGCCCCAGCAAAGCGCGCCGAAGAGAAAAACGCAGCTCGTGGCGAACAGCAGGAACACGTTGCCCCGCAGCGGCACGTGGAAGCCTGCCACTCCAACCACAAGAGTGATCAACACATCCGCGATTCCCACGGCGAAGTAGGCGGTGAGCTTGCCTAACAGCAACTCGGCGGGACGCACCGGCGTAGAAAGCAGTTGCTCCATAGTGCCGTTTTCCCACTCGCGAGCAATCGTAAGGGAGGTCATCAACGCCGACAGGATCATCAAAATCACCGCAATGAGCCCCGGCACAATGTAGTTGCGCGATTTGAGGTCTTCGTTATACCACACCCGCAAGCGCGCCTCCACCGGCGGCTGCGCCTTCGGCGCGCCCATCCGGCGCAAGGCGTCGAGCCGCAGTTCCATGACATAGGTCTGAAGCAACGCCTCGGCGTAGCTGAGAGCGATAGCGGCGGTATTGGAATCGCTGCCGTCGGCGAGAAGCTGCACGCTGGCCTCGCCTCCGGCGTCCAGAGCGCTGCCGAAGCCGCGCGGAATGACTACGCCGAGAAGGATGCGGCTGCGGTCAATCGCCTGGTCTATGTCCGTGTACGAACCGGCTGAGCCTGCCACGTGAAAGTAGCGCGAGCCGCGGAAGCGCTCGATGATCTCCCGGCTGTGCGGCGTCCCGTCACGGTCGAAAATCTGAGTTGGGACCCGGTCTACGTCGAGCGTCAGCGCGTACCCAAACAGGACCAACAGGAACACCGGAATGGCGAGGGCGGCGATGAGACTGCGAACGTCCCTGACGATGTGCAGGAACTCCTTGAGGGCGACAGCTCGAACGCGGCGCAAGCTCATGCGGCTTCCCCTTCCGCCCGTTCGATGGCGGCGACGAATACGTCCTCCATGGCGCCGCGCCCGAGGAGCGCCTTCAGTTCCCGGGGCGAGCCAAGCGCGATGATCCTGCCGCGGTGCATCAGCGCCACGCGGTGACAGTACTCGGCTTCCTCCATGTAGTGGGTGGTGACGAATACCGTGCGCCCGGCGGCGGCAAGGTCGTAGATGAAGTCCCAGAAAGCGCGGCGCGCCAGTGGGTCCACACCCGAGGTGGGCTCATCCAGGAAGAGAATCGGCGGGTCGTGCAAAGTGGCGCAGCCGAGAGCCAGGCGCTGCTTCCAACCGCCGGCAAGATCCCGGGTGAGCATGCCGCGCTTGTCCTCGAGCAGAGCCATGCGAAGCGCCGAGCGGGTGCGTTCCGCGCGAACCTGCCGCGGAACGCCGTAAATACCGGCGAAGAATTCGATGTTCTCTTCCACCGTCAGGTCGTCATACAGCGAGAACTTCTGCGACATGTAACCGATGCTGCGCTTGACCAGTTCCGGCTGCGAGGCGACATCGAAGCCTCCCACCGTCGCCCGTCCCTCGCTCGGCGCGAGCAGCCCGCACAGGATGCGTATGGTGGTGGACTTCCCCGCCCCGTTCGGCCCCAAGAAGCCGAAAATCTCGCCGGAGCGCACTTCGAGAGAGATGGCGTCCACCGCCACGAATGCGCCGAAGCGCTTCGTGAGGCGATCGATGACCACCGCCGGGCGGGAATCGCTTACGGCGCTCATGCCGCCTCCTCTCTGCGGATCAGCGCTATGAACACGTCTTCGAGTGATGGAACAATGGCCCGCACGGTATAGGCTTCGCCGGCTGCGCGGCGCAACTCCGGCTCCCGGACGCCGCTTGCCAGCACGTGCAGCGACGCGCCGGCCAGTTGGACGCTGGACACGCCGGGAATTCGCGCGAGCCTGTCGCGCGCCGCCCGCAGATCCTCGCCCTCCACTTCGAAACAGGATTCCGGCAGCGCCGCCTTTAGTTCTTCCGGACGCCCGCAGCGGATGAGCCGCCCGCGGTAGAGCAATCCGACCCGGTCGCACCGCTCGGCTTCGTCCAGATACGCCGTGGAAAGAAAAACGGTCAGCCCCTGCTCTACAAGCTGCCGCAGGATAATCCAGAAATCTCGTCTCGAAACCGGGTCCACGCCGTTGGTGGGTTCATCGAGAAACAGGATGCGCGGGCGGTGCAGCAGGGCGCACCCGAGAGCCAGCTTCTGCTTCATGCCGCCCGAAAGCTGCGCCGCGCGGCGCTTGCGGAAGGCGTCCATGCGGGTCATGCGGAGCAGTTGGGCCATTAGGCTATCCCGTTCAGCGCCGGTGACGCCGAACAAATCGGCGTAGAAACGCATGTTCTCTTCCACCGTCAGATCGCCGTACAGTCCGAAGCGCTGCGCCATGTAACCGATGCGGTCGCGCACGGCGTCCGGGTGCGCCGCGACGTCATATCCCGCCACGCGCACGGAGCCGGAGGTGGGGTCAAGCAGCCCGCACATCAGGCGGAGAGCGGTGGTTTTGCCCGCTCCGTCCGGTCCTAACAGCCCGAACACTTCGCCCGCCGGAACTTCGAGCGAAAGGTCCTCGACCGCCGCCGCCGCACCGAAGCGGCGTGTCAGATGGCGCGTGTCAATGACCATCTCCGGCATCATCCCGCTCACCTTCCGGCATCGATCACCGCATCCACGGGCATGTTCAATTTCAGCTCGTGGCGCGGGTTGTCAAGCGAAATCTTGATCCGGTAAACCAGCTTCACGCGCTCTTCAGCGGTTTGGATCTGTTTGGGCGTGAACTCCGCTTCCGAAGCAATGAAGCTGACCTTGCCGCTGTAGCGCTGGCCGGGAAACGAGTCCGAGGAAACCGTGGCGGGCATGCCGAGTTTCACCCTCCCGAGGTCCTGTTCGCGGATATAGGCGCGCAGCCACGGGCGGTCGAGGTCGCCGATTTTGAGCACCACAGCGCCGGCGGCTAACACCTCGCCGGGGTCAGCCGATTTCACGAGCACCACGCCATCCACGGGCGAATAGGCCAGGGTATCGGCCAATTGCGAATCGGCGATTCTGACCTGCGCGCGGGCGCGTTCGATTTCGGCGCGCCGGGTGGCGATCTCCTGCTCCCGGCGCTTGAGGTCTATGTTTTGCGCTTCGTTGTAGCGCAGGGCGGCGCGGGCGCGTTCGAGTTGCGCCCGGGCGGCGTCGATGTCCTCTTTGCGCGGACCTTCTTCCACCAGAGCGAGGTTCTCTTTGGCGCGTTTTAACGCCGCCTCGGCGCTGCGGTAGCGGGCTTGGTATTGGTCGAACTGCATCCGCGTGATGTCGTCGCTCGCCATGAGCCTCCGGGCGCGCTCCCAATCCGCTTGAGCTTGCGCGAACTGGCTCTCGGCGTCCGCGACGGCAGCCCTGGCATACTGAATCTCCTGAGGGCGCGATCCGGCCAGGAGCTTAGCCAGTTGAGCTTCGGCAGCCGCCAGTTCGGCGCGCCGGAGGGCGGCGTCTTGAACGATGATTTCGCGGTGGAACAGGATCGCCGTCTGAAGCTGCGGCAATTGAGTCTCCGCGGCTAGCGCGGCGGCGAGTTCTCTGGCGCGCTGGTTTTCAAGCGTGTCGCGGTCGATGCGCGCCACGAGCTGCCCTTTCTTCACCACGTCGCCTTCGTCCACCGTCCGCTCCACCAGCCGGCCGGGAATCTTGAAGGCGATGTCGACTTCGGTCAGCTCGATGTTGCCCGATACGCGGATTTGGCCGACGTGCCCGTTCCGGGAACGTTGCTTCCAAACCGCCACAGCCAAGGCGGCAGCCGCTAAAATCACGACTACGGGGATGACTTTCTTTCTCATGGCACAATCCTCAGAATTCGCTGACGAACGCGCGGATCATTCCTTCGGCGGCGCGCCAGTCCAGACGCGCCAGCGCATGTTGGAATGTCGCGTTGATCTTGTCCTCGCGGGCGCGCGATAAGCGTGTCTGCGCGCCGGAAACTTCCAGGCTGGAGCCGGCGCCAGCCCGGTAGCGGCGCTCGGCGTGGGCGAGTTCGGCTTCGGCCAGCCTCTCGGCCTCTTCCGCGGCTTTGACCAGTTCCGCCGCGCTGTTCAAGGCATCAGCCGCCGTCCGAAGCTCCAGTTCGACCTGCTGCTTCAGGTCTCGGGTCTTGAGTTCTTCCAGCCGCAAGGCTGATGCGCTCTCCGCGCGCCGGGCGCCGCGCCGTCCACCGTCCCAAACGGGCAGTTTGACCGCCAGGCCGACCGATCGGGTCGGACGCGCATGGTCGAGCGCCGTGCCCGTGGCGCCATAATCGGCGAAGGCTGCCGCCGACGGCAGCCGCTCGGCCTTGGCCGCTGACATTGCCAGCCGCGCCGCCGCCTCGCGGCGGAGTTGAGCCTTCAGATCCGCGCGCGCTGCGGCGGCCCTCGGAATGGCTGCGGCCGGGTCGGCTTCGTCGACCGCGACAAAACGAAGCGTGCCGGCGACGCTCACGGCTGTGTCGAGAGGCAAGTTGATCGCCCGCAGCAATTGCAGCGTGGCGGCTCGCAGTTCGTTCGCCGCCGCAACCCGGCGCTGCCGCTCCATGGCCAGCTGGACCCCCGCCCGGTTCACATCGAGCCCGGTGGCGGCGCCCGCTTCTCTCTGGGAACGCGCCAGCGCCAGCAACCGTTCCGCCAAGGCGACGTTGGCCTCCGCCGTTTCCACCGCCTGCCGCGCCCGCAAGACAACCAAGTAGGCGCGCGCAACCTGCGCGGCGGCCAAGTCTCTGGCCCAGTCCTCGTCACTCTGCGCGGCTGTGAGGCCGGTTCGCGAAGCCTGGTAGCGGCGGATGGCAGCGAGATCAAACACGCTTTGCGAGACTGTGGCGCGCAGGTCGACCACGTCGAACGGGCCCACAAACTCGGGAATTCCGCCGAAACCCGGAATCGAGGCAGGCAGACGTTGAGTGATGCCGAAGGTGCTCAGGTTTCGGGTCAGGTTCTGGTAGCCGGCCTGCCCGTCGGCGTTCGGCAACAAGGCGGCGCGGGCTTGGGAGGAGCGATTTCCAGCCTGCCGGACAGCCTCCCCCGCCATTTGCAGCCTCAGGCTACCAGATGGCGCAAGGGCCATTTCAACGGCTCTCGCCATCGTCAACTCGAGCGATTGCGCCACGGCGGCGGTTGAGACAGCCATCAGGACAATAGCGGCGATAAGGCAGTGCATGGTTCGAAACTCCGGTGATGAACGGGCGCCCGCAAACCTGCGGCGGCAAACTCTACCATCCGGCGAGTGACCTCTCCTGCATCCGTGGTGAGGCGCCCACCGCTAGAAGGAAGGGGAAAGAAGCGCGGACCGGCCATCGTGAAACCCAGGACGGCGCCGGCGAATTGGAATCGCCAAGCCAGAATTTCCGGTTCGAGATGAGGCAGAGCCTTCCGCAAAGCGGCCAAGAACCGCTCGACGACCGGCAGTATCTCTTCTCGAAAGCACTCCCACGCGCGCCCGTGTTCGAAAAAAACGCGCCCGAGGAGCGGTTGAAAGTGGCATTCAGGGCGTCCGATGAGCTCAACCACTGGTCCGTAAAAGGCAGTCAGGATTTCCGTGAGGGGCGGGGGCGCGCCGGAGTGGGCGGCTTCTGCGGCAGCCAACAGGGCGATTCGCCTTTCATTCAGGGGGCGCATGCGGCGGCGTAGCACGGCGGCGATGAGGTCTTCCTTGGAGCCGAAGTGGTAGTTCACGGACGCCAGGTTGGTGGAGGCGGCGGCGGTGATTTCCCTTAGGGAAGCGCCGTCGAAGCCTTTTTGGGCGAACAGCTTTTCGGCGGCGTCGAGGATCCGCTCTTTGGTCATACGAACGTTTTAATTGTACGTTTGATTCATTCGCAAGTCAAGCCCTGAAATCGAAAAGCTCTGCTGCCCGTTGATTCCGGCGTTGTACAATGGCTCTCGTACCCTTATGACGCACCGTCTCCCGACCGTCCTTTTGGCTGCCATCGCCACCCTGGGCGCCCAGGACAGGCGGAATGCCGACATTCCCCATACCGACACTCATTTCCAGCCGCGCACCTTCCGTTCGTTGCAGGAATGGGAGGCGCGAGCCAAGGATTTGCGCCTACAAATCCTGTCAGCCGCCGGATTGTGGCCGCTTCCTCCCCGTAACCCTTTGAACCCTCAGATATTTGGCCGCATCGAGGATAAGGACTACTCAATCGAGAAGGTCTACATCGAAACGCTGCCCGGTTTTTACTTGGCGGGCAACCTCTATCGCCCTGTGGGACGCTCGGGAAGGCTGCCGGGGGTGCTGATGCCGCACGGACACGCGGTGTACGGGCGATTGGAGCACGGAACGCTCTTTTCGGTTCCTTCCCGCGGCATCAACATGGCGCGCCAGGGGTATGTCGTTTTCGCCTACGACATGATCGGCTACAACGACACATGTCAAATTCCCCACACTTTCGAGGGAAAGCGCGAGGAGCTGTGGAGTTTCAGCCCGTTGGGACTTCAAACCTGGAATTCCATGCGGGCTTTCGACTTTCTTCAGTCGCTACCTGACGTGAACCCGGACATGATCGGGATCACGGGGGAGTCGGGCGGCGGCACGCAGACATTTATGCTTTGCGCCGTGGATGACCGCCCTAAGATCTCCTCCCCGGTGAACATGATCTCCCTCATCATGCAAGGCGGATGCATTTGCGAGAACGCCCCGAATCTCCGTGTGGGCACGAACAACGTCGAAATCGCTTCGCTGATGGCGCCGCGACCGATGCTGATGGTTGCCGCTACCGGCGATTGGACGAAAAACACGCCGCGAGAAGAGTACCCTGCCGTCAAAGCGGTATACGAGTTGTACGGGCAGGGGAACATGGTGGAGACGGTGCAGTTCGACGCGCCGCACAATTACAACAAAGATAGCCGGGAGGCGGTTTATAAGTTCTTCGCCAAGCATGTCCTGAAGGCGCCCAATTGGGAAAAGTTCACCGAGCGTTCCATACGGCAGGAGAAACTCCAGGACATGATGGTCTTCCACGGGCGGACGCTGCCATCCAACGCATTGAAATACGACGGCTTATTCGCTCAGTGGACAGGCATGGCGCGCCGCCAGACGGCCGATATCCGGGATTTGCGCGAACTGCGTCAGAGGCTGGCTTATGCCATCGGCGCCCGCTGGCCCAGCCGTGTGGAGCAGAAGCCGTCCGGCGACCGGGTGATCCTCAGCCGGCCGGGTGAAGGGGACCAAGTTCCGGGCATTTGGCTGCCGAAGTCGAAAACCGCCGCCGCGTTAGTGCTTCATCCCGACGGGGCCGAAGCCGCCCGCACCTCGGCTCAGGCGCAGAAAGCGCTGGCTGAAGGACGTTCCCTGTTGGTGATCGACGCGTTTCAGACCGGGCGGGCCGTAGCGCCCCGTGACCGGTCGAAGCGCCACTTCCTGACCTTCAACCGCACTGAGGACGCCCACCGGGTGCAGGACATCCTCACCGCCCTGGCGTTCCTTGATCAGTCCGGCGTCAAGGACATCAGGCTCGCGGGCAGCGGCAAAGCCGCCGTTTGGGCGCTTTTTGCCGCCGCCCTGGTCGAGTCCCCTCTCCTCTCTTTGGACGCCCCGTTGGGCAACTTCCAAGGAACCGACGAAGACTTCATCCGGGACTTTTTCGTGCCCGGCATTCAGCGCGCCGGAGGGTTGGAGGCTGCCCGCAGGTTGACCGCCCGCCGTTGAGCCCGC
>Ga0073932_1006874_pt1 | contig 11398 bp, 6 predicted proteins | sample DewCreD2012metaG_FD_76967 | JGI IMG/M metagenome (GOLD analysis project Ga0073932, IMG submission 76967) | Hot spring sediment bacterial and archeal communities from British Columbia, Canada, to study Microbial Dark Matter (Phase II) - Dewar... ...
CGAGAGATTCGCCGGCGCCCGGCTTCATCAACTCGTCGCAGGGCAAGACCACCACCGCCGCGCGGGGCGCCGTCCCTCCCCGCCCGACCGCCGAAGCGAGTGAGCCCGGGCGCAGCCGCCGGATCAATCTTCCGAATTCTCCGGGATTCGACAGAAGCTTGCCGCCGGCTTCCACCATCAAGGTCCCCCGGCTGAACCAGAAGTTGGCTGCCCGCGTGGGCGCCACCGCAGTGTCCTGATAGACGTGCCCGGCGAGCAACTCCGTCTCCAAGCCCGAGTTCACGATCGAAGTCGTCTTGGCCGAACCCTCCGGGCCCAGGAACAGGATGGCCGGCAGGCTCGAAAGCGAGGCTCCCTTGCCCAACGAGGACGCAGCCAGCCGCGCGGCTGCTTCGCGGGCGAGCAGGTCCACCTCGCCCTCGGGCGCCACGCCTGCCGCTGCACCCGCCTGGCCGCCGGAACCTGAGGAAACGAGGGCCCTGGCGGTATCGGACTCCGACTTCAGCCGGTACCAGATGTACAATCCCGAGGCCACCATCGCCATCAGGGTCAGACTGATGCGGAGGATCCAGAGGTCCCGCTCCTGCAAGCCCAGCGTCGAGGCAAGCAGCCAGACCAGGGACACGAACACCACAAAGAGGCCGCCGACAATCCCGAATACTTTTTTCATTGCGCCTCCTATCTCCTTGCCGCCGCGGTCATCGATTCCAGTTCGCTCACGGCTGAGCCCAGCGCCAGCTTATAACCGGCAAAGAGCGCCACCGCGAGAAACACAGCCGCGCAGGCGGCTATGAGAAGCGGGCGCAGCCACGGATCTCCGGCGGTAGTGCGGGGGACCGCCGGCGGGGGCGCCCAATAGGGCGAGAGTTCCCGCGGGGATTGCCGCACCCGCTCTATCTTTTCCGCTACCCGGTCCATGACCGCTTTCAACTCCGCCTGTCCGCCCACGCCGTATTTGCCGCGGTAGCCCAGCGCCACGCACAAGGCGAAGACTTCCAGGGTATCCGCCGTGTCGTGCGAATCCGGGCGCTCCATCAAGCGCTGAATGCCCTGGAAGAAGGTTTCGCCGGCGACATGTCCGCCGAACAACTCCTCCTGGAGCGGCTTCCGGGACCAATCCGCGAAAACGGGCAAATGCAGGTTCAGGATCGATTCGTCGAGAAAGGCGACGACGGCGAAAGTGGCCAGCCGGATATCCTCGTTCGAGTATCCGCGGGCGCGCGCCTCTTGCTCCGCCGCACCCAAAAGCTGGCGGATCTGAGCGCGGAAAGCGTCCGCGCCAGGCGGCGAGAGCTTGCCTGCCCTGAGGCGTTCAATCGCCGTAATCGTCTCCTGAAAAGCCAGCGCCAGGTTCTCCAGGCGCCGGACCGAAGCTGTTCCCCCTACTGCTTGCGGCGGCAATCCCATATTCACCTATCCCCTACGATTCCAATATGACGTGCAACCCGATCTCCGGATCGGGGAACTCGCCAGGCACATAGATCCCCACCTGACGAGTCTTAATGATGTGCTCCCAGCATGGTCCGGCGCGGCTGACGGCGAAGTACTGAAACTCCACCCTCGGCGACACCGCCGAGGGCGGCACGGAAAGGTGGGTCAATTGCATTCCTGGCAGCGCCCGCTCCACCAGCCGGGGCGTAAATTCCTTCGAGCAAATTTTTACCAGCAAAGGCGCCAGCCGGATCAGGTCGGCTTCCCCCATTTGCGCCCGGAGCGCAAGAATCCACTGCGCCCGTCCCAGGCAACGCTGGTCTCGAACGTCGCCAAAGTGCAGATAGTTTCCGGCAGCCTCGAGCGGAATCGTGATGCATTGCGTCGGGATGATGGTTTCGAGCAGCTTCCGAATGTGTGCGTCCAGGGCGTCGAAACACGCTTCCAACCGGTCATGTTCATACAGCGGCAGGTTGGCGGGGTGCGTATCCAGCCCGAAGGTGCACAGCGCGCCCGCCAGCCTGAGGAGTTCGACGTAAGCCTCCTCCGGGTGGCATCGCTTGGCCAGGCACAGGTTGCGCAGCGACGCCAGGCTTGCGTTCACCGAGTGCAAAAACCAAAACTGGAAGACCTCCCGCTGCGAAAAACCCGCCGCCAGCCCCGAGGACGGCGCCCGCTGAAAGGCGGCGCTTTTTTCGCCCAGAATCTCGATCATGCGGTTCAACAAGAACACCAGCCGCGGGCTTGCCGAGATGCGCAGGCAAGGCGGGATGAAGTTGGCGTCGTAGATGAACTGCCCCCCTCCGCTGCGCATCACTCGCGCCAAAGGCAGAGTGACCAGCTCCGGAGTCAGCTCGGACTCAAGGTAAAAACGTATGTTCTTGCGACCCACCCGGACGGGCTTTTCGTCGCGCCCGGTGTTCTCATCGCCCACTTTCTCGACCTCGGCGACATAGCGCGCGGCGGCGTTCGGTCCATCCTCCAACGCGCAATTCACTCCGTCCGGACGGTAAGCCGGCACGCCGAGATACACCAGCATACGGTCCTGAAGGGGCGGGAAAAGATCGCCGATGGCGCGCGCTTCGGGCAACGGGTCGCATTCCGGCATATGGAAAGGGAGCCCGTCGGGAAATATGCCGCGCGCGTGGACGAGCGCGACCGTGCCGTTGCGCAGTGCCTCCGCGTCCAGTTCACAACCGGCCAGCCCGTAAGCCGCGTAACTCAAGGCCGTGGCCGTGAAGTGTATGGAGTCCTCGAAATATCGGGCTTGCGCCTGGAAATGATGCGGCCCCAGGTGCATTCCCTCCGACCAGACAACTCTTTCCAAACGTTTCACATTGCTTCCAGTATGACCGTCATTATAGTAAACCCGGGGGGAGGATACCCGCACTTTCTCGTTTCTATGCCACTATGGGTGGAGGAGGCGGGGAAACCGTGGGTAATGTGATTATCGCGGGTAGGTTTGAAGTGGCGGCGTTGGTAGTGGACGACCCGGAAGCCAGCACCATGAAGGGACGGGAGTTGGCCACCGGGCGGGAAGTCTTCATCCATTATTTGAAACCTGCGCCGCCGACGGGCGTGCTGGAGCCGCTCTTGCAGATGGTCTTGCGTCTATCGGAGAGCGAGCCAGCGGTGCGCGCGCAGTCGGGGGTAATTGACATTGTCTCCGACCAAGGGGCGCGCTACGTAATCACCACCATTCCCCCGCAGTTCGTGAGCCTGCGGAGGATGCTGGAATCACCAAAGGAGCAGGTATTCACCCGCGCGGGGATGTGGTCTGTGCCGCAGCCGCCTCAGCCGCCGCCCGCTGCGCACACGCCACGGGATTTAGACCAAACCAAGACGATGCACATTCCCGCCTTCGCAGCCCCGCCCGCGGCTGCGCCGCCTCCGCCACCTCCTCCGCCTGGTCCGGCGCCCGCCGCACAGCCCGGCGAATTCACGCGCATGTTCCAGGCGCAGCAAGCCATGCCGCCGCAACCCCCTGCGCCCGCTGTGACAGCGCCGCCGCCCTCTCCGCCGCACCAGGCGCCGTCCGCGCCGCCGCCCTCTCCGCCGCACCAGGCGCCGTCCGCGCCGCCGCCTCCGCCGCCTCCGCCCGCGCGGACTTCCGAGCCGGGCGAGTTCACGCGAATGTTCCAGGCGCAGAGCGGAGCCCCTCAGACATTTCCGGCGCCGCAGGCTTCCGAGCCGCCGCTCCCGTCTCCGCCATCTGCCGCGGCGCCGGGCGAATTCACGCGTATGTTCCAGGCGCAGCAGGCGCAGGCGCCGCCGCCGGCGTCGCCCCAATGCCTCCGCCTCCCCCGGCTGCGCCTCCTCCGGCGTCATCTCAACCGGGAGAATTCACGCGATTCTTCTCGGCTCCCCTGCCATCTCAACCGTTCGAGCCGCCGCCGCAATCCGCCCCCCCGCCTCCGCCATCCCCGGCTGCGCCCGCGGCGCCGCCTCCGGGCGAGTACACGCGGTTATTTCAAACCCCCACGCCCGCGCCCACAGCAAGCTTGAGCGGCGCCACCGGAGCTTTCGCCACGCCCCCTGCGCAAGCCGCTGCGCCTCCGCAGCCCGCCGCCCCCCAAGGTCCGAGCGAATTCACAATGATCATTCAGGGTGGCGCGAGCCCGGCGTTCCCTGCCGCCGCCACTCCATCCGCCCCGCCGGCTTCGACGCCGCCGGTGGCAGGATTTCCGCAAGCACCTCCGCCGCCAAGCTTCCCGCAAGCGCCGCCACCAGCAGGTTTTCCGCAGGCGTTTCCGGCAGCGGGCTTCCCTCAGGCAACGCCGGCGCCGGCGTTTCCACAAGCCGCTCCAGCGCCGCCGGCGCCGAAGTCTCCAGGCATGCCCGGATGGCTCATTGCCGTTCTGGCGGCTCTGTTTTTCGCCGCCATCATTTTGGTCCTGGTATTGGTGATGAAACGGTAAGATTATGGCCATCCCTCTGCGGTTCCCGCCGGAGGACGCTTTTGCGCTGGTGCGCGCATTTCTGAGGGAATGCGGGTACACGGAAGGCGCCATTTGCCGCCGCCAGGGCGTCACCAGCCAGGCGCAACTGCTTCTCCGCCACCCCCGAAACCCGCCCGCGCCGGCGGGCGATGCTCTCGGTGTGCTGATATCGGTATTCCTTCTGGGCGAATTCGGCGGACGCGAAGCCGTTGAGGCCTTCATCCCGCCTTCCGTCCTGGCTGCCTTTCAGAGCCTCGGTCTGTTGGAAAAGGACGGCGAGGTCTACCACGCTGCCGCGGCGCTGTACCCGGTCCGGAACGTTTTCATCGCTTCGGACAGGTGGAACAACCCGGACGGCAAGCCGCTCGAAGCGCAGCCGGACATCGTGTATCCCGCCAACACCCCGAACACTTTGCGCCTGCTGCGCTACCTCCCGGAAGATGCCGCTGGAACAGTGCTGGAGGCGTGCTCGGGCACAGGGGTGGCGGCGCTGCTCGCAGCCACCCGCTACGCGCGGCGGGCGTGGGCGGTCGATATCACGCACCGCTCAACAGAGTTCGCCCGTTTCAACTGCCGGTTGAATGGCGTGAACAACGTCGAAGTCCTGGAGGGCGACCTTTACGAACCCGTACGCGGGCTGCAATTCGACCGCATCGTCGCTCATCCCCCCTATGTGCCGGCGGTCAAACCCAAGTATGTATTTCAGGACGCCGGCGAGGGGGGAGAATCCATCACCCGGCGCCTGGTGGAAGGACTTCCGCAGTTCCTCGCTCCCGGCGGGCGCTTTTACTGTCTTACCTTAGGGTTCGACCGTGCGGGGGAGAGTTACGAGACCAGGATCCGGCGGTGGCTCGGACCGCGAGAATCGGAGTTCGACCTCCTGGTCGCTGTGGTCGAACGCCGTTTGCCCACCGAACTGGCGGCTGACTTCCTGCTCAAAGGACTCATCCATCATGCCGAGTTCCTGGAGCGCCAGAAAGCGTTCGAGGAAGTCGCCGATGAGTTCCTGTACTCTTTCCTGGTGATCCAGCGCGCCGCTTCCGCGCGTCCCGTCTTCACCGTGCGCCGCATGATGAGTCCGAGGACGGGAGCAGCCCAACTCGAGTGGCTGCGCCGCCTGCAAACCGCCATGATGAGCCCGGAGACAGCCCCCAACCCGGCGCTGATGCGTCCGCGCGCGCCGCAGCCGGTCGAATTGAGCGGTTCTTACTTGCTGCGGGATGGACGTATTGAAACCACATCCTTCACGATGCAGGTAGATTACCCCCTTTACGGGATGCTGGGCGTCGAACCCTGGGTGGGAAACTTGCTGGCGCTGTGCGACGGGCGGAGTTCCGGACGGGACCTGTATTTTCGGTGCCGCCGTGAGAAATGGCTGGCGCCGGAGGTGGGCGAGGAGGACTTCTACAGGCTGCTCGCCGGCTTGCTTACCGGCGGCTTCATTGAAGTGGAAGGCTTCAGCCTGCCTGGGGCAGAAGAATGATGAGTTCGAGTTTGGGGTTCGGGAAGTCTCCCGGAACGTAAGCCGCCAGATTCCGCGCCCTCCCCACGGCTTCCCAAGCCACTCCGGACTGGTTAAGGGCGAAATACTGGTAATTCAGCTTGACCGGAATGGAGCTCGGCGGATTCGGGGCGTGGAGCAATTGCACCCCCGGCAGCGCGTGCTTCACCAGATGATCGATGTGGCTGGCGGAGCAGACTTTGATGAGCTGCGGCGCCCGGGTGATGAGTTCAGCCTCGTTCATCTGGGCGCTTACCGCCAGGTACATTTTGGTCTGGATGAGATACTTGTCCTCATCCAGGCTGGTGGCGTAAATAGAGGGCTGCACGAGGCTGAGCGGCAAGGAGACAAAGTTCGTGGGGACCACGGTTTCGAGCAGCAGCCGGAGTTTCTCGTCCAGGACGCGGAAGCAGCCTCCGAGGTTCTCGTGGTCGTAGACCGGAAGGTCGCGGGGATGGACTTGCATGGAAAAAGTGGTCAATGCGCCCGCCAGGGAAAGCATCACTGAAAACAGACCCTCGGGATGTCCATGCCGGGACTCGAACAAGTGGCGCAGCACCGGAAGAGCGGAATTGATGGTGTACAGGAGCCAGAAATTGGCGATGTCGGCGGAAGTGAAATCGGCCAGGTTCTGATTCTTCTGGCGCCGCATGCCCGCCAGCATGGTGCTCCGCGCGGAAAGGATCTCGACCAGGCGGCGCGCGATGGCCACCAAGTACTCGCTCGCGGCGATGTCGAGCAGTGGGGGCACGAAAGCGGGATCCTGCGAAAACTCGCCGGTGGCGTTACGGTTGATCACCGCCAGCTTCAGCGCCGGAGTCCCTTCGCGAACCTCCCCCGCCACCAGGAGCCGGAAGTTCTTGCGGGCTACCTGGATGGGGCGTTCGGACTGTAGCGACGTCTCGTCGCGCACAGTGACGGCTTCGGCGACAAACCGGGTGTCGGCATTTTGCCGGGATACGGAGACATTCAAACCGCGCTCGCGGTAGGGCGGTATCGCCAGGTAGATTTCCACTGCCTCCTGGCGGTCTTCGAAAAAGTGCGCCAAGGGCTTGGGCGGCGGCGCCGGATCGCTGAGCGGGATGTCAAACGGCAATCCGTCCGGCATGATTCCGGAGGCTTGAGCAATCGCCAGTTGTCCTGCCGCTAGCGCCTCCTGATCGATCCGCAACTCCCGGAAGCCCCAAGGCTTAAAGTTCATGGCGTCAAGCCGGAACTGGAGGGTGCTTTCGATAAAACGGTCCTGAGCCTGAAGGTGCTGGGGCGTGAGCAGAGTCCCCTTCGTCCAGATGACAGGCTGAAGACGGCGCATTTTAAGTCAACAGTAGCACACCTTTACGCGGCGGGCGAACCGCCCGGCCGCCTTGCACGGCGCGCGGCCCTATCGCTCAGCGGGAGGCGGCCGCGGCGGCGGCGCGCCCGAGCGTTCCTATCTTTATTAGAGTTCAAAACCGGAGCCGGGCGCCAAGTTGAATGAACCTTGGGAAGCTGGCGGAGCGGACCCTTCCGAAACTGGCGTTGCTGAAATTGCCGTCCACTTCGCCGAACCGGTGGCGGTTGAACACATTGATGAACTGCGCGAGCACTTCCATGGAAACCTTCTCGGTGATGGCCGTGGATTTGATCAGCGACAGGTCCTCGGCTTTCACCGTGAAATTCCGCAAATCCTGGATGTAGGGTGCGGAATTGCCGAAGCGGAACGGGCCGGGCGCGGCAAACGCCGCAGGGTTGATCACCCTGTCCGTGTTGGGGTTGAATGCCTCCGGGCTGATGCCGGTGCTTACATTCTGTCCCGCTACACGGTCAGGCCGCAAGACGCGATTAAAGATGGGAAGGGTGTTCTGCATCAGGATCGGCAGCGGGTTCCCGCTCTGATAACGGTGGATTCCTGAGATGGTCCACCCTTCCACGACACGCTTGAGACGCCCTTTGGTGCGGAAAGGCAGATCGTAAGCGAAATGCCCAATAAACGCGTGCGGGACATCGAACGGCAGGATGGCGCGCTCGAGACCGCGATTCCAGTTGTCCTGTAGGACCGTATCCGCCCCACCCCGGCCGGCGAATGAGGGGTTGTTGTAACCGATGTTCTTCGACAAGGTGTAGGAGGCATCGAAGGACAGCCCGCGGGAGAAGCGCTTTTCCAGGCGCGTCTGGAACGCATGGTAGATCGACTTGCCCGCTTTGGCGTTGCTGGCGGTCAAAGTCCTGAATTGGGGATATGCCCGCAAGGCTTGTGCGACTGACCCGGAGAAACCGGGGTAAGGCGCCCGGATGCCGGCGTCGCGCGCAGCTTGTGACGTGATGCTGTTGCTGAGCAGGCTGCCCAGGGCAAGATACTGCGGGTGGAGTTGATTGATGTTTATGCTCTGCGGCAGTACTTGCCTGGTATTGTGGTTGGCGAGGTAGGTGGCCTCCAGCCGGAGGTTCTGGGAGATTTCATGCTGAAAGCCGAGGCTCCAGTTTTGCGTGCGCGGCATCGCTGCGGCGTCCGCCTCGGCGTAGCTGGCGTTCTGGTTATTGAGAAACGCCGGATCGATCTTAGGTTCGCGCGAAAAGTTCTGCGGGAAGCCGTCCCGCAAGCGGAATGCGGGAGTCACGCCGTTGTCCAGCGAAGAGAAGCTTCCAGAGATGTTGAAGCCCGACGTCGAAAGGCTCAAGTAGTTATTGGAGTAATAGATCCCGTATCCACCCCGCATGACTGTCTTGGAGCCAAGACGCCAGGCAAATCCGATGCGCGGCCCGTAGCCCGAGTAATCGTTCCGGTAGAGTCTCCGGCTTCCCACCCGGCCCGGACCTTGACCGGCAAAAACCAAAGCCCCAGGCAGGTTGCCGGCTCCTGGATTCGGGACCGTCAGATCGACGATGCTCTGCCGGTCCGCCGCCTCGTACGGGGCGGGCTCGGTTTCGAACCGGAATCCCAGATTCAAAGTCAACCGCGAGGTCAGCTTCATGTCGTCCTGGACAAAAACCGCGTAGTACTGCTTCCGCGTGCCGGAGGAAGACGGGTAGCTCAAGCTTCCGGAATGGACTTGGCCGAGCAGAAAACTGGCGAACCCGTCTCCCGAGGCGGCCGTGCCCGGCAGACCGGTGCCGAGCGAGTTGAAATTGTAAGTGCCCGTCGTATTCGACTGGGACCTGTCGTTCCACTGGTTGAACCGGATCTCAGCGCCGAATTTTGTGACATGGCGGCCGCGCGTCCATGTGACTGCGTCACGAATGAAGTACGTCTGGTCGATACTGTCTCCGAAACTCGTGTTTCCTAACGTCACATACCCGTTCGTGAACGTGAAACCCGGAAACATCTGGCCTGGAACCCCGGTGAGTCCCAGTTTGGTGGCCCAGCCGCCGTTCACGGTGGGCGTTCCATTCGGGTTCCTGAACCGGTTGTAGCCGAGCGACAGCGTCTGTAACAGCCCTGGTCTCACAAAAAAGTCGTGGTTCAAGCGGAATACCCTGCTGGTAATGTCCTGAACGAACCCGTCGCTGATCGGCAGCGGCAGGGGCACGCGGTTCCTGACTCGCGGGATCTGGTTCCAATTGAAGGTAGCGAAGAACTTCTGCCTTGGAGAAATGGCGTGGTCCACTTTCGCGGTCACCACATCCGGATCGAGCTTTTGCTCGCCGATCCAGTCTTGGTAATTGAGGGTGCCGGCGCCCGAGGTATTGGGCGGGGGGATCAAGGCCGCAACTTTGGACGCCACCGGGTCCATCCGGCTGGCGGGAATGCGGTTGTCCGTGAAAGGATCGCGCACGAATCCTCCGCGGCCGTCCGGGCGCGTGGTGAGCGGATCATAAATCCTGATTACATTGCCCCGCGCATCCAGCAGGTTGCTGAAGTCACCTTGTGCAAATGCAGGAGTTGGGATCCGGACGCGCTCAATGTTGTCCATGCCGCGCTTGCGGGAACTGGACCAGGCCACAAAGAAAAAGGACCGGTCCTTGCCGTGGTACAGCTTCGGCAAATAGATCGGGCCGCCCATGGTGGCGCCGAACTCGTTCTGGCGGGTCAAGGCGCGGGAGGGGGCGAACCAGTTTCGGGCGTCGAGTTTGTCATTGCGGAAGTATTCAAACGCGCTCCCGTGCAGCTCGTTGGTTCCACTCTTGATGGTGAAGTTCACCACGGCGGCGCCCGAGTGGCCATACTCAGCCGAAACTTGGCTGCTTTGGACCTTGAACTCGCGCACGGCATCCACCGGCGGAGACATTTCATTCATGCTGCCGATCGTGCGCGATTGCCCGCCGCTCAAACCGTCCACCAGAACCTCAGTATTCTGCTTCAGGCTGCCGTGCACCTGGATCTGGTTGGTAGCCGAGTTGTTTTCATTCCCGTTCAGATCCAGCAGTCCGTGCACGCCGGGCGTCAGAAACAAGAAGTTCGCGGGCTGCCGCATGCGCCCCACCTGTATCAACGGAAGTCGGTTGTAATCCTGAGTAGTGATGGACTTACTTAACTCAGCGGACTCCACTTCCAGCAAGGGAACCTCGCCGGCAACCGTGACGGACTCGCTTAAGGACCCGAGTTCCAGCACAAAATCCAGCCGGGCTCTGTCCTCCGAGAGCAATTCCAGACCAGTCCGTACTATGGTTTTGAATCCCTCTTTCTGCACCTGGACACGATATGTCCCGGGAGCGAGAGATGGCACGGTGAAGTAGCCCTGTTCATTGGAAACCGTCTCCCGCGTGACGCCGGTCTGCGTGTTGGTGATCTGGATCCGCGCCTCCGGGACAATGCCGCCGGCGGGATCCGTGATCCGTCCAGCCATTTGCGCCAACTGCCCGTGCGCCATTTGAACGCAACCCAAAGCAATGGCAAGAAACAAAATTCGCATGGAACTGCTGTAGCTTGTCATACCGCCCCCCTTTTCTTTGCAACCGGCCCGCGAACCAAAGCGTGTCTTCCGGTATTGGATTAACTATATGTTGCTTTCGTATCCCGGTCAAGGGGCTGGCGGACAGACGCAACGCATTGAGACAGCTCGCGCCCTCCATGGGTCAGGGAGTGAAACTCGGTGACCGCCGGAGTCTTTCAGCATCGTCCTAACGGCGGCGCGGGTTGGGGTTGGGGTTGTAGATGTTCGGATTGCGCGGGTTGCGCCCGAACGGGTCGTTTTGTTTCGGATTGGTCTGCTTGCGGGCTTGGGTTTCCCGTTCCTGGTCCAATTTGCGGTCCCGGATTTCGTTGATGCTGCGCACCACGGCGCGTTGATCGTCTTCCTTGAAATTCTTAGCTACCGAGCTAATGTCGTCTACGGCGCTGCGGATGGCGCCAGGATCCATACGCTTGCCCCGGGAGCGCGCGTCAATTTCCTTCTGGAGCTTGTCGATCGCCTTTTCGAGTTTCTTCTTGTCCTTGTCCTTCAGTAGGGCGTTCGCCATCGCCGTCCGGACGTCGCTCTGAAGTTGCGCGAGCAATTTGGTGGGGTTGGTCCCGCCCGTAGACTTCTTGGGCTGAGCCGCGCCAAAACATAACGCGCCACCCAGCAGAGCCACTAGGATGGTTCTCATATCATAATCCCCTACCCTCTTA
>Ga0073932_1006875_pt1 | contig 11396 bp, 8 predicted proteins | sample DewCreD2012metaG_FD_76967 | JGI IMG/M metagenome (GOLD analysis project Ga0073932, IMG submission 76967) | Hot spring sediment bacterial and archeal communities from British Columbia, Canada, to study Microbial Dark Matter (Phase II) - Dewar... ...
CCCGGAACTCGTCTCCGGGCGTTACACACTGTACCGCTACCACCACGGACCCGCGCCCGGCGCGCGGGAGTGAGCCGAACGATGCTCGACACCCATGTTCGCGAACTCAAGCGCCTGGCCCTTGGCCTGCTGCTTGCGGCCTTGTGCGCGGCCCGCGCCGGGGCCGCAGACTCCGCAGACTCCGCTCTGCAGCGCGCGCGCCTGGACCAGCTCGACGCCATCAACCGCGTGCGCGCCGCAGCGGGCGCGCCTCCGGTGCGCCTCGACCCCGCAGCCAGCGAATTCGCCACTCTGCGCGCGCGCCAGGCCGCGGAACACGCCTACCGCGGCCACTGGAACCTGGACGGCTACCCGCCCTGGATGCACTGGGGCCTGCTCGGCGGCATGGACCACATCAACGAAAACACCCACGCCGCCTGGGCGCGCACCACCGGCGCGCCGCCCGGCCCCGGAATCTGCGACATGGACGACCCCGCCATGATCGCCGCGGCCATGAAAAAAGGCCTCGACGCATTCATGGCCGAAGGCCCCGGCGGGGGGCACCACGACAATGTCCTCGACCCCTCGCACACCCATGTGGGCCTTGGCTTCCACTGTGTGGCCCGAGCAGATGGGGACACCGTCGAATACCAGTTGCGCTATTATGAAGAATTCGTGGACAGATATATCGCGTTCGACCCCGTGGAGCGCAACCCCGCACCCGGCGACACGGTCACCGTCACGGGCCGCGTGCTGGCCCCGGACACCGGCCTGTTCGCCGCCGTGGTCTACCACGCACCCTTCCCAACGCCCATGACCCCGGAGCAGCTCAACGCCAAATCCTCATATCTCGACTACACAGAAACCCAGGCCGCGGACCTGTGGCCGTGGGACATCGCCTTCGACCCCGAGACGCAATCCTTTTCCGTGCCCCTCAAACTGGAGCGAGAGGGCGTCTATTATGTGCAGCTCTACATCAAGAGCGGCGTGAGGGACATCTCCTACAAAACGCGCGGCCGCGCCAGCACCCGCGGCCTGCCATGCGCCGGCGGCGTGGTCTTCAGCGTCGGCCGCACCCTTGCCGCACCCGGGAAACAACAAAGCAAATAGCAATGTGATTTGCATGAGCGCGGCCTGCGATGCTATGTGGCCGGCTGTTCGAGCATGTCTGCGAGGGCGGCGGCGCCTGCGGCGCGGGCCAGGTCGGCCGGGGTTTCCCCGTCGGCAGTTTTTGCTGCGGGGTCGGCGCCCGCATCGAGCAGCGCCCGGGCCGCGGGCTGGCTGCCGTTGGTGGCGGCCAGGTGCAGCGCTGTCAGTCCGGCGGGGGTGGCGGCGTTCACGGCCGCGCCCGCTCGCAGCAGGATGGAAATCCCTTGCACGAAATCGTTTTTGGCGGCGATGAGCAAGGGCGTGATGTCGCGCGCGGTGCGAGCGTCCGGCTCGGCCCCGGCGTTGAGGAGCACGCGGATCATGGCGGCGTCGCCGGAGTTTGCGGCGCGGTGCAGGGGGCGGCCGCCGTTGGCGTTGGCGGCGTTCGGGTCCGCGCCGGCCTGTAGCAGGCGCGCTGCCAGGGCGGTGTCTCCGAGGGCCGCGGCCATGTGCAGCGGGGTGTTGCCTTCGTGGTCGCGGCCGTTGGGGTCGCAGCCCCGCTCGAGCAGGTCCGCGACATCGTCCTCGTCCCGGCGCTGCACGGCGTCCAGAAGCTCTTCGTCGTCCGGGCGCACGGATTCATATTGCGCGATGCGGTCCACGGCTTCGGCCAGTTCCCGCGCCAGGGCGTGCTTTTCGGCGTCGAGTTGCTCGATGGCGTTTTGCAGCTCGCGGTTTTCCTGCGCCAGCCGTTCCTGCTCTTGCGCGGCCTTGCGCATTTCGGCGCGCAGGGCCTGCGAGTCCTGGTCCGGGGCCTGGGTCTGGCCGGATTTCAATTCCCTGATGGTCTGCTCCAAGTCAAGGATCTGGCGGTGGAGCTTGTGCTGATCCTGCTGCGCGCCTTCGAGGAGACGGGCCATGCTTTGAATCTGCTCGTCGCGCGCTTTGACCGCGTTTTCGAGATCCGCGACTGTGGCCGAGGCATCCGGGTGCGCGGCCTCAGCGCGCAGGCGCTCACATTGCTGCTCGAGTTCCGCGATGGCGGCGCGTGCGCGGACAAGTTCGGCCTCGATCGCAAGGGCGCGATCGCCGCCGTCCGGGCCGGGTTCGGCTTGTTCCGTGGCGGGTGGCGCGTCGAGCATGGCTTCGCGCAGGTCCGTGTTCTGCCGGTCCATGTCTTCGAGCTGCTGTTCGTATTCGCGGACCTGCTGTTCGAGGGCCTCGATGCGCTGGGTGAGGCGTTCGCGCTCCTCATCCGGCTGGGCCTGCGGATCCGTGGTCCGCGGTTTTAATTCCTCAAGCGTGCGCGCGGCCTGGGCGGCCTGTTCGCGCGCCCGTTCCGCTTCCTGTTCGAGGCCGGCCGCGTGCTGGCGCAAAGTGAGGATTTCCTTTTCCCTGTGTTCGAGTTCGGCGCGCAGCGAGGCTTTGCGGGCCAGGGCTGCGTCGCGCTCCGCTGCGGCCTCTTCGAGCTGGCGCGCGCGCACCTGCAGGGCCTCGCGCAATTCATCGAGGCTGCGCGCGGATTCCGCCACCACCTGCTGCTGGGACTGGAGCGTTTTCTCCATGTCCGCGGTGCGGGATTCGAGGCGCGCGCATGTCTCGTCGAGTTCGCCCGCGCGCTGGGCCAGCGCCCTGTTTTTTTCCGTAACGCCCGCGAGTTCGAGTTCGAGTTCCGCGGCGCGGGATCTGGCTTCGGCGGACTCGGCGCCTGCGGCTTCGAGCTGCGCGCGCAGTTGCCGGATTTCGTCCTCGAGAATATTCGCGGCGCGCCGGGCCTGTTCGCCGCCCTGCTTGAGCGCGGCGTTGTCCTGTTCCAGGCGGGCTTTGTCCTTTTCCATGAGATTGAGGCCGGCTTCGAGCACGGCAAGCTGATCCGCGAATGCGGCGCGTTCGTTTTCGCGCGCGGATTCGGCGTCCTTGAGCTGCACGGACCGTTCGTTCAGTTGGCGTTCGAGATCGGAGCGGCGCGCATCGAGATCCGCAGCCGCGGCGCGGGCGGCGGCGAGGTCCGCGGCGTGAGCGGATTCCATATCCCGCAGACGGGCGTCAAGTTCATCATTGCGCTGCTGCGCGGCGCGTGCGCGGTCCTGTTCCGCGACGAGCAGTTTTTGCTTTTCAGCGGTCTCGCGTTCGAGCGCCTGGATGCGCTCACGCGCGGCGCGGAGCTGCCGGTCGGCTTCCTGGGCCTCGAGCAGGGCGTTTCTCTGTGCGGCGTCGAGTTCATCGGCGCGCGCGCGCGCCTGGGACGCCGCGGAATCCAGAGACTTGTTGAGATTTTCGAGTTCGGCCACGGCTTCGGCGAGCAGGCCGAGACGGCCTTCGAGTTCCGCGATGGCCCGATCCTTTTCGAGCAGTTCCTGGGCGATAGCTTTGGGTCCGCGGCGCAGCAATGTCACATCGCGCTCGAGATTGCGGAACGCGGCCAGAGCCATGTCAAACGCCTGGGCGGGATTGCGCGGCGCGCCGCCTCCGAATAGGCTGGCAAATGCGCGGTTCAAAATATCCCCGTTTGCGCTTTTGTCCCCGGTTTCGCGTTCCCTGGCGCTCATCGCTAAACTCCTTTCGGCTGTGCATGCAACGCCTTATTCTATCGCAATCGCCAAGAGAAATGAAGCGGCAGCCCCAAATCGCCAAAAACGACAACCCGCTATGAAAACCGGCCGCTATCAATAAAAATCTCAAATGTGATATCTCGTGATATCCGGGATTTGTGTCAGCGCCTGAACTGGCGCATGGCCGGGGTGGACGCCGGAGTGCACTGCTGATAGCTGGGGCGCACGCTTTCGCCGTCGGCGATGTTTGTGTTGCCCTTGAAGTCCACACATTTTACATCGGGGTAGATGATGCAGTTGCGGCCGATTGTGGTGTTGTCCGGCACCTCGGATTCCATGCCGGTCATGGTAATGCTGGTATAAAGATGGTCGGGGAAATCCCTGTTGGGTTCGGCGCTGCCCGTGCCGCCGATCACGCAGTTGCGGCCGATGTTGGGCTTGCCCTCGATGTGCGCGGCGCGGGACACGGTGTCCAGGATAGAGCGGCGAATGATGGTGTTCTCGCCGATGTGATTGTTGGGCATGATCAGGGAATCGTAAATTTCCGCGCCTTTGTCAATGCGCACATGCGGAAAAATGATGGAACGCTCCACATGCCCGTCAATGATGCAGCCCTGGGTGATGATGCTGTTTTTGACCGACCCGTATTCGCAGATTTTTGCCGGCGGCTCGAAGCGCACGCGCGAGCGGATGGGGTGGCGCACATCGTAGAGATTCAGCTCGGGCAGGATGCTGATTAGCTCCATGTTCGCCTCGAAGTAGGTATCCACGGTGCCGACATCGCGCCAGTAGCCCTTGAACGGATACGCGAACACGCGGTCCTGCCCCAGCATGCGCGGCAGCATGCTGTAGGTGAAGCTCATTTCCTGATCGAGCTGGGATTCCTCGACCAGGCGGCGCACCAGCACATCGAGGTTGAACACATAGATGCCCATGGAGGCGAAGGTCGTGGGCACTTCCTGCTTGGGCTTCTCGATGTAATCCACGACCTCGTGGTTTTCGTTGCACGACATCATGCCGAAGCGGTGTGTCTGCTGGGGCGAGACCTCGGTGCCGGCGATGGTGAGATCCGCCTGCTTTTCCTCATGGAATTGAATGAGCTTATGGTAGTCAATAAGGGACACATAATCCCCTGGCACGATGAGCACATAGTCGGGGTTCTTGACGAGCAGGTAATCCAGGCGCTTGAAGACCGCGTCTGCCGGGCTAAGGTAGGTGTCGCGCGCGGTGTGGGGAAAGAGATTGTCAATCCGCATGTAATTGCGGTCCATGGTCCACGCGAAGCCCAGGTGCTTGAGCATGGAGTCAGGCTCGTGCTGCATGAGGATGCCCACATCGCGAATGCCGGAATTGATGATGTTGGAGAGCACGAAGTCAATAATGCGGTACTGGCCGCCGTAGAGCACCACGGGCTTGGCCCGCCGGTGCGTGAGCGTGAGCAGCCTGCGCCCCTCGCCGCCCGCGAGCACCATCGCCATCACTTTTGCCATGCGGCCCCTCTTTTCATCCCGCCCACACAACCGGACGCGGGGTTTGAGTGATAGTGTTCGATAATCCCGCAAAAACAGGTCCGGTTTTCTTTAATATAGCAGAGAGCGGTGAATTTGCAATTGGCGCGCGCGTGGGTTTGCCCGGCGCCGCTTGATTCTGCTACAATTGCCACAGTTTTGCGCGCGGGCATGCCGCCCGGAGCGCTCCGGCACAACCAGGGAAGGGGACAATTCACATGCGGCTCACAGGCGGAGAAATCATCGCGGAACATCTGATAGCCAACGGCGTGCCCTACGCGCTGGGCATACCCGGGCACGGGTGCCTGGCGCTCGCGGACGCCCTGCTCAAATACAAGGACAAGATCAGCGTGATCATGCCCAAGCAGGAAATGTGCGCGGTGCACATGGCGGATGCGTATTACCGCGTGACCGGGCAGCCGCTCGCGTGTTTCACGAGCATCGGCCCGGGGGCCATCAACACGGCCATCGGCGTGGCCACCTGCTATGTGGACAGCACGGCCGCGCTGGTGCTGACCGGAGATGCGCACACGCACATGCGCGGCAAGGGCCTGCTGCAGGAAATCGAGCGCGCCCAGGACTCCATGTTCAGCCGCATTCTCGAGCCTGTGGTCAAGCGCGCGTGGCGCGTGGACACCACGGGCCAGTTGCCCGGCGTGATGAGCCGCGCGTTCAACATCATGACCAGCGGCCGGCCCGGCCCGGTCCTGGTGTCTCTGCCCATGGATGTTCAGGCCTCGGCCGTGGAAGTGGACGCGATTCAGCCGTCAAAGCGCGCGGCCGGCGGCGTGCTCGTGGCCGACCCGGCGGAACTCAAACGGGCGGCGGCGCTGCTGCTCGGGGCGAAGCGGCCGGTGATCCTCGCCGGCGGCGGCATCCACACAGCGCGAGCCTACAGGGAACTGCTGCAACTCGCCGAAAGCACGGGCGCGGCCGTGGTCACCACCATGCAGGGCAAGGGCTGCTTCCCCGAGGACCACCCCCTGTACGGCTGGCACACCGGCAGCAAAGGCACCACCGTGGGCCTCAAACTCACCAGCGGCGCGGATGTGATCCTGGCCGTGGGCTGCCGATTCGCCGACGAAACGGCTTCCTCTTACCGCCACGGCGTGTCTTTCAAAATCCCGCCCGCCAAGCTCATCCACATTGACATAGACCCCTCGGAGATCGGCAAAAATTATCCGGCCGAAGTGGGCATCGTGGGCCACGCCAAACGCGCCTTGGCCGACCTCAACAAAATCGTCAAGGGCAAGGGGCCAAAGGACTTCACGCGAACGGCGTTCAGCAAGGACATCGAAAAATTCCGGGCGGCGTGGCTGCGCCATGTGGCCAGGCTCCAGAAAAAAAAGCTGTCTCCGGTCGGCATCTCGGCGGCGCTGGCTGAAATCCGCGAGGCCGCGGCGCGCGACGCGTTCATCGTTACATCAAGCGGGAATGCTCAGGCGCAGATGCTGCAGGAATTCCCGTTCCCGGTTCCGGGCACCTGCCTCACCACGGGCGGTTTCAGCACCATGGGCTGGACCCTGCCCGCGGCTCTGGGCGCCAAGCTGGCCGCGCCGCGCCGCCAGGTCATCGGCGTGATCGGCGACGGCGATTTCATGATGACCATGCAGGAGCTGCACACCGCCGTGCAATACGGCCTCAACGCCGTGACCGTGGTGCTCGACAACCAGGGCTGGATCGCCATCAAGGATCTGCAGCAGGCCGCGTTCGGCGAAGACCGCGCCGTGGCCGTGGACTTCACGAACCGCAAGGGCGAACTTATCCGGCCGGATTTCAAGGCCATCGCCGAGGGATTCGGCTGCTACAGCGAAAGCGTGAGCGAACGCGGCCAGGTGGCGCCTGCCCTCGATCGCTGCCTCAAGGCCGGACGCCCGGCCCTGCTCCATGTGAATGTTTATCGCGAGTATCCCGACAGCGGTTCCCCGGCCATGGGCTGGTGGGATGTGCCCGTGCCCGAATACTTAAAAAAGCGGCGCGCCGAATACGAAAAGGGCCGCGCCTAGGAAAAACTGTAGGCGCACCTCGCGCTACGCAGTGTTTTCCCTCATACAAAGGCCTTGCAACGAAATGCGCCATCCGGGGTGTTTCAGCAACCTCCGGTTTCCGGTTCCCCTCACGGAACAAATTCCATATAATTGCGCAATGCCGCGGAGCGGACGGAGACTGTAGTCATGGCGCATGAGACGAACAACAGAACCGGATGGCTTGTGGCGGCCAGCGGCACGGGCATAAACCTGTGCATGGGCGGCTTGTATTCCTGGAGCATCCTGAAAAAAGCGCTGGAGTCCGAATACGGGATGAGTCCCGCGGCGGCGGCCCTGCCCTACACGGTTTCGTGCCTTGTGTTTGCGTTCATGATGGTGCCCGCGGGGCGGCTGCAGGACCGGTTCGGTCCGCGCCTGGTGGCCATGCTGGGCGGCCTCATGTTCGGCGCGGGGCTTTTCATTGCGGGGCTTTCATCGCCGTCCGGCAACCCGGCGCTGTATCTCACGGGCGGGTTCGGCGTTCTGTCCGGATTCGGGCTTGGGTTCGGTTACGCGGCCACTACGCCCGCGGCCGTGAAGTGGTTTCCGCCGCGGCGCCAGGGATTGATTGTGGGCATCGTGGTTGGCGGCGTGGGGCTGGCGTCAGTGTATGTGGCGCCGCTCACAACGCATTTGCTGGCCCGGCCGGGCGCGGATGTGGCGTCCGTGTTCCGAACGCTCGGCCTGGGCTTCGGAACGGCTATTGTATTCTTCTCCCTGTTTCTCAAGAATCCGCCGCCGGGATACACACCCCTTGACGCGCGAGAACAGACGCCACGCAAAGGCAAAGCGCCGGCCGCGCGCCGTGCGCCCGTGAACCCCAAATCCGGCAGGGGCTATTCCTGGTTTGAAACCCTGCGCACGCCGCAGTTTTATCTTCTGTGGATCATGTTCGTGTTCGGATCCGGGGCGGGACTGATGCTGATATCATTCGCCGTGAGCATGGCAAGCGGGAGCATCGCAAACATCGGATTCGTGCTCGTGGCGGCGCTCGCCCTGGGCAATGGGGGCGGCCGGCTCGCCGGTGGCGTGGTGTCGGACCGCATCGGCCGCACGCGCGGCATGCTGCTGGTGTTCACGGCCCAGGCATGCACGCTCGGCATCCTGGCGCTGTGCGGCGGCATTCCAGTCGCTGTGATAATATGCGTAGCCGCCATAGGCTTCAACTACGGCGCGTGCCTGTCCCTGTTCCCTTCCATAACCGCGGATTATTTCGGGCTGAAGAATCTGGGGATGAACTATGGCCTGATGTTCACGGCGTGGGGTTGCGGCTCGATCATGGCCACGGTGGCTGGGCGCATCAAGGAGCTGACGGGCAGCTACACGCCCGCGCTTGCGCTGGCCGCCGCGCTGTGCGTGGTGGCGGCGGGCATGACCTTTCTGGTCAAGCCGCCAAAACCGGACCGCCCATAATCACTCTTCGTTTTCGATTGCGGTTTCATTCTCTTCCTGCTGCTCCTGCTCTTCGGGCTGCTCTTCGCCGTCCGGGTTGTCTTTGGATTTGTTCTGCCGGCGCATGCGTTTTTCTTCCTGCTTCCGCATGCGGTTCTGTTCTTTCATGCGCTTTTCATAGGATTCCCTATTCTTTTTCCTCGCCATCTAAAAACCTCCTCCATCGGGATGTCAAACAACTGCGGGGAGAGAACGCCGGAACGGCCCGGCGTTCCCTCCCCCGGGAAAAACTGCCGTAATAAATGGATCAGCCGGTGAGAGCGGGAGTCCGCGTGCGCGCCGCGCCGGGATTCCCGCAGCCCGTCACCAGCGGTCGTTGTCTCTGTCTCTGCCGCCGCGACCGCCGCCACCGCGACCGCCGCGACTACCACCGCCACCGCCGCCGCCACGGTATCCGCCGCCGCCACCGCCGCCGCCGCGATAACCGCCGCCACCCGTGCGCGGTTTCGGAGGCCGCGCTTCGTTCACCGCGATGTTGCGCCCGCCGACTTCCTTTTCATTCAGCGCGTCAATCGCCGCCTGCGCTTCCTGGTCCGACGGCATGACCACAAACCCGAACCCGCGGCTGCGGCCGCTGTCGCGGTCCGACACCACTTCCGCACTCTCAACGGCTCCGTACTGCTCGAACAGGCTGCGCAGATCATCGTCGCGCGTGTCAAAACTCAAGTTGCCCACATACAATTTCTTGCTCACCGTGTTGCTCCTTTGGTCAATGATGTGCGCCCGGACGCGCCGGGCCGGCCCCATACCGGGGTGGTTCCTGGCCGTGTGAGATTCGGGATGCGGGCGGCAGGCGTTCTTGCTGCTCTATGTCCTGGTCTCTCCAAGACTCTAAACCAACTTCACTATAGGCTGTTCGCGCCATTCCTGCAAGCAATGTGCAAAACCCGCGCCGGGCGATTTGTTCACTTTGATTGATACGAAACCCGGCGCGCGGGATAATAAACGAGAGGGAATCGAGCAGGGAGGCCCGCCGGCATGATTCAGGATCCGGTTATAAAAGAATGGTACGACAGGAACCGCAAAGCCCGCGGCGTGGCCCTGGCCAAGGTGTTCGGCGTGGAATACGCGCATCTGACCCTGCGCAACAGGGATGATCTGTATGTAACCCGGTTCGGCGTGCCTCACATAGACATTCTGCGGCCCGAAAACTACTGGACCGACGAGGCGTGGTTCGAGGCCAATTCCGAGCAATTGAGCGGCGCCAGCACCGTGTTCCGCGTGCGCACAAAAGAGGTGGCCGGCCGCGCCCTGGACATCGTTCTCAAATGGAACCGCATGGGCCAGGAGGTGCCGGGCAGCCGCAATGCGCAGGGCATGATGTTCGCGGAATTCAACAGCCCCTTCGAAGAATTCTCACTGGTCATGGAACTCAAGGACGAAATGCGCGGCGACGAGGAACGGCTCGCCATCCAGACCCCGCTCGCCATTTATGTGCCAGCGGACACTTCGGAGCTGTGGCAACTGGGCCGCAAGCATCACATGATGCAGGCTCTCATGCAGAAACACAGGGATGTGGAGCTGGACATGCACCGCTCATACGCGGTCATCTACGAATGGATTCACGGCCATGACCTGCTGCAGGCGCGGGACCTGAAAATGCTGCGCGACGCGGCCGTGGACGCCGCCAACGAGCACGCGCACGGCATCCTTCAAAATAAGGGTTTTGTTGTAAAAGACTACAAGCCCGAGCATGTGATAATTAAAGGCGGCCAGCCCGCGCGCGGCCACTCCATCGAACCTCTGGAAGCCCCCAAGGGCCTGGTGGATTTCGAACTTCTCGCCCATTTTCCGGAGCGCTACGCGCAGAAAAAGAAGGACCGGCGCACAGACTACCTCCAGCGCCAGAAGGACCGCTTCCGCATCTCAAACATGTGAACATCCTGGGCGTGGACTATGTGTACGGCCAGGTGGAAAGCACCAAGGGCCGCCTCTGGGTGGCCGGCCGGGACCCGCATCTGTTCGACTTCTTTCTTCCCGAGAAATGGGAACAGACGCCCCGCACGAAAATCTCCACCTACCAGGCCACCTATTACACCGTGACCAAAGACCACATCCACCTGGTCTGGAAAGTCTCGCGCGTGGGCCTGTTCCCTGACATGGACCCGTTCAAGAACGATGAAAAAGACATCCTCGAATACGGGTACAACAGCCCCTTCGAAGAGTTCTCCATCGCCCTGGAGATGGCGGACAAGGGCATTCCCACCATTTACCCCCGCGCCATTTACATGAGCGGCAACAAGACTCGCATTCCCAAGCACCTGCTGGACAAAAGCCGGTACAAAAGCCACGCGCGCATCAAAACCCCGGACCGGCGCAAAGTCCTGGTGCGCGATCATGAATATGTGGTGATCTGGGGCTACTGGAACGGGCCGGACGACAAGCTCGCAACCAAGGACGGCGACTACTACGAAGGCGTGGACACCCTGCGCGCGTACCGCGAGGGCATCATCTCCGAACAGGATTACATCGCCCTGCTCCAGCGCACGCGCAAGAAGCTGCGCCGCGTGGGCGTCGAAGACCTTTACACCCGGGGCAGCCACTTCCTCATCTCCATTGACAGCCGGGGCAACATCGTGCGCGACGAACGGGGCAACATCGAAATCCGCGTTTGCGCCTTTGAATTCCTAAAACGCATTGAGAAGGCAAAATCCTCGCATGCCGGGCTGGCGGAGTTTTGACGCCCACCCCCTGCCCTTGACATTTGCCCGGCATTCACACCGCGGCTATAATGGAGTCTGTTGCGGATCCGGCGCGCCGCCGGGCGCGCCAGCGCCCGCGCCGCCGCG
>Ga0073932_1006876_pt1 | contig 11396 bp, 9 predicted proteins | sample DewCreD2012metaG_FD_76967 | JGI IMG/M metagenome (GOLD analysis project Ga0073932, IMG submission 76967) | Hot spring sediment bacterial and archeal communities from British Columbia, Canada, to study Microbial Dark Matter (Phase II) - Dewar... ...
ATCCCGCAGATCGAGGTCACCTTCGACATCGACGCCAACGGCATCCTGAACGTATCGGCACGGGACAAGGCCACCGGCAAGGAACAGAAGATTACGATTAAGGGCTCGTCCGGCCTGGACCGCAGCGAGATCGAGCGCATGGTCAAGGACGCTGAGGCCCATGCCGAAGAGGACAAGAAGCGCCGCGAACTGGTCGAGGTTCGCAACCAGGCCGAGCATCTCACGCACGAACTCGACAAGCAGCTGCGCGATTACGGCGACAAGGTGCCGGCCGACCTGCGCGGCCAACTCGAAGGCGCCATGGGCCGCGTTCGCGACGCCGCCAAGGGCGACGACGTGACCGCCATCCGCCGCAGCATGGACGAATTGCAGCGCACCGCCCAGAAGCTCGGCGAGGTCCTCTACAAGACCGCCAGCGCCGGCGCCGCGGCCGGGGCAGGCGCCGCGGCCGGCGCCGGTCCGCAACCCGGTGCGCAGGCCGGCCAAAAGCCCGGCGGCGATGATGTGATCGACGCCGAGTTCGAAGAGAAGAAGTAAGAGCTTGTGGCATTCAGGGTCTGTGTCACGCACATATACCGCAGGCCGGCCTCGGGCTGCTCGAGGCCGGTTTCGGGGCGGTAAACGTGGTCCTTCTACGCGACATCGGTTCTGCCGCGCACCAGGGATTGCAGAAAGACTGCGCTGACGGCCACCCAAAGATTTCTGGGCGCGTTGCAGGGGCGACAGCCAGCCAACCGGGGCAATTAACCCCCTGGCGGTATGTCCCTGTGACCGCGCAGGGCCGCAGTCGTGGCCGTTGCTGACCCCTGACATCCGGCCTCTAACATCCGACAGTCAGTCCTTGGTGGGCACGCCAAATGGCCCTATAATAGGGTTTTCGCGGCCGCAGCTGCGTTGCCCGGCGGGGACTCAGGCGGACCGGTCGGGGCATGGCAGGCAGAAGCGGTTGTAACCTAACTGTTTGCCGGACAAGGGTTCGTGGTCTTTGCCGCCCTTGGGTGAGAACCTTCGGAACATGCTGTCTTTCTACATATACAACGATGGAAAGCCCGGCCAGGCCGTAAGTCTCGAGGGCGCGCATCTGGTGGGCAGCGAAGGCCTGCCCCTGCGCAGCGAGATCAGCGTGCAGGACAATCGCATCGTCTGTCAGAAACGCACAGCCGGTACGGCCTCTTTGTCGGTCCTGTGGACCGTCAAGGTCGCCGGCACGCTCATGCTCGAGACCGCGCGTCTGCCCGAGCGCGACGAACCCTATATCCTCAACGTGGAACTGGCCCGCGCCCGCCTCATGCGAATCGCCCAGAAGATCGAGGAGTGGGGCCTGTTCGACCACCCCGGCCTGACTGAGGTGAACAAACACCTCAACCGTGCCCGCGACCTGTTCATCGAGGCCCTCAAGGCCGACGACCCCGGCCAGGCGGCGCGGCTCGCCGACGAGTCGCTCTCCGTGGGCATCCCCGCCAGCGAGGCCATGGCCCGGGTCCACGCCGACCTGTTCCTGCAGAAGAAACGCAATGGCAACGCCAACCGGCGCGGCTTCGGCGTGAAGATGCCCTTCGGCAAGCTCGCGGGCGACGCCGTGCTCGGCCGGATGCGCGACTTCTCCGACGTGGTCTCCGTGCCCATGCCCTGGCGCAGCCTCCAGCCGCGCGAACACGAAAGCGACTACAGTTTCGATGCGACCGACGAGCAGATCGGCTGGCTGGTCAAGAACCGCGTGCCGGTGATGGCCGGCCCCCTGGTCAGCTTTGCCGAGGACCAGGTGCCCGACTGGCTGGTGCTCTACGAAAACGACTTCGATTCGGTCCGCGACCTGATGGTCGACCACATCCGCCGCGTCGTGGAGCGCTACAAGCGTTACGTGACATTCTGGCGGGTCATCAGCGGCCTGCACGCCGACAACGCCCTGACCTTCCCCTTCGAGCAGGTCATGGAACTGACGCGCGTGGCCGTGGCCACCGTCAAGCAGCTGGCGCCCAAGGCCGTCACGATCGTCGAGATCGTCGAGCCCTGGGGCGAGTACTACGCCCGCAAGGCCCGCACCGTGCCCCCGGTGATGTACGCCGAGGTCCTGCTGCAAAGCGGCATCAATTTCGACGCCTTCGGGCTGCGCCTGCCGATGGGCATGCCCGTCCGCGGCGGATACGTCCGCGACCTGTTCCAGATTTCCAGCCTGATCGACCGCTTCAGCACCCTCGGCAAGCCGCTGCATATTACCGGCTTCGGCGCGCCGTCCAGCCTGCAGGTCGACCCGCGCGACTGCACGAACGGCCAGGCCGAGCCCGCGCTGGCCGGCTCGTGGCGCAACGGCTGGAGCGAGCCGTTCCAGGCCATCTGGGCCGGGCATTTCGCGCGCATCGCGATGTCCAAGCCCTTCGTGGAAACGCTGTCCTGGGAAGACCTGACAGACGCCGCGCCGCACGTGGTCCCCAACGGCGGCATCCTCCGGCTGGACGGTTCCGCCAAGCCCGTCTTCGATGAGCTCAGCGCCGTCCGCCGCCAACTGGTGCTCGCCAAAGGCGCCCCGGCCGGCAGCACCAAGCGCAGCTCCAGCGGCAAGTAGCTCGAAGGAGGAAGCTCGCCGTCACGCAGGGTTGGCATTGCCCACCCCTGCCGTTACCGTTTCGCAGGTCCCATGCGTCGTATAGGTCCTATGGCGTTGGTTCCCCGGAGATGACAGACCGAACCATGACCGTAGAACAAACGAACCCGACGACACCGCATCCTTCCCCCGCCCGCACCTGGCTGTTGCCCTATGCATTGCTGTACGGCGTGCTGGCATGCGCCCTGATCCTTACGTTGTGGCAGATCCACGACAAGCCGGTCTTGCTCAACGACTCCAGCGAGATCATCAGCAAAGACGGTTGCGCCCGCCAGAACCTCTCTGGCCGCATCGACCCCAACACGGCCGAGTGGCACGAACTGTCGCTGTTGCCCGAGCTTGGCAAGACCGTCGCCCAGCAGATCGTCGCGTACCGGCGGGCTCACCAGATCGACTGGCAGCAATCGCATTCGGACCGTTCGCCGGCCGAAGCCCCGCCCGTTTTCGCCACTGCCGAAGACCTGCTGCCGATCAAAGGCATCGGCCCGAAGACCCTCGAGAAGATCCGCCCTTACCTCCAGTTCCCACAATCCCAACCCGCCGCCACCCAGCCCCACTGAGACAAGCACCGTCGGTGCGCTTCCCGGGGGTCTGTGCGTCTGGAGCCGGCAGGAGGCTGGATGGCGGGGTCCCTTCGGCTGCGCTCAAGGCCCGCTGGGTGGAGTCCCGGCTGTTTGTGACGCAGCAGGCCCATGGTCGTTGCAGTTGCAAGGGACAAGGAAGCACGGACAACACAGCGCCGCTTATCAATACGCCCGCGTGATATGACTCTTCGGATAGTAATGCAGGAGGATCTGCTTCCAGTTCCACCCGGCCCGCGCCAGCCCGTCCGCGCCCCACTGGCACATGCCCACCCCGTGCCCGAACCCGCGGCCGTTGCTGAACACGAAGCTCTCGCCGGAACGGTCGATCCGGCACCAGGTGCTGCGCATCAGGCCCGGGCCGACCGCCAGCCGGAACTGAGACGCCCGCATCCGGACCTGCTCGCCCCGGTCGTCGCTGACGACCAGCCAGACCGCCCGCCCTTCGGGGGTGCTCTCGGTCGCGTCGATCCGCGCGATCGGGCCCATCCCGCTGAAGGCCTGCGGGTACTTGCTCCGCAGTTTCTGCGTCAGGTCCTGGCGGCTCATCCTGACAGCCGGCCACGTGTAGTAGGTCGCATGCGCGCAGCCGCCGCAGTGGACCCCGCCCGCCAGCGGCGGAATCACCTGCGCCCCCAGCAGGTTCGACACGTTGCTGGTTACGCCGCCGCACGTGCTGCTGAAGTAGGCGCAGAAGATCCGTTCGCCCGAGGCGCTGCCCCAGGTGAGCACCCGGCCGTGCGTGTCTCGGACCGCCTGGACCGCCTTGTCGCTGCCTGCCCCTACGTAAACCATGCTGGCGGTGGTGTTGCTCACGTCATAGTCGGCATGGGGATTTACAAACTTCTGGTACAAGGCGTAGGTCCGGGCCGCCACCGCCTGCGCCTTGAACGCCTCGATGTGGAACTTGGGGAACAACTCGCCCGTAAGGACGCCCGGCAGGTACTGCTCGATGTCCAGGTTGTTGATCAGCCAGAGTTGCCCGCCGCGGTTCAGCATCGTCAGGCTCCCGTGGTACGGATGCGAGCCGATCTGCAGCGAACCGTCCGTTCGAGGCACGATGCGGCAGCCCGTCGGCATCGACCTGCCGTTGAGCGCCAGCCCGTCGCCCTGGGGGGCGATCGTAATCTGCATCGGCGAGGGCGTATCCGCCAACGCCCGGCCGGCCGCGTCCACGATGCGAAAAGACCCCGCGACGGCGACCGTCGTCGGGGCCTTGTCGTTGTAGATCAGCACGCGAATCTGCCGAAGGGCGGCTTCGTCCCCGCTCCGCCGGGCCGGGCCGCCGGTCGGTCCGCCGCTGGCGCAGCCGCCGACCAGCAGCGGGCAGATGACCAGCAACATCCAGGCCGGCAGCGCCAGCCAGCCGAGCCGTCCGTGGCTTTGCCTGTGCACGTGCAGCATCCTCGCGCAGTGGGAAGCACCCTTAGGCCCGACGGAGCGTCAGGCCATACTCCCCGAGCCGCTGCCGGTTCTCATTGAGAGAGGTCTGCCCGAAATTCTTGACCCCGAGCAGCTCCGACTCCGACCGGGCCGCCAGCTCCCCGATCGTCTGAATGTTCAGCCGCTGCAGCGCCTTGCGGGCCCGTACCGACAGCTGCAACTCGCTCACCGGCTTGACCAGCACCGCCGGGTCCCCCTGCACCTGCTTGAGGATCTCCTGCTGCCGCGCCTTGCGCTCTTCCTCCAGCGCCTGGCCCAGCCGCAGGTTCTTGCTCGTCAGCAGCCGCTTGATCTCGTCCAGACTCGTTTCGCCGAAGTTCTTGTACGCCAGCAGCTGCTCTTCGGTCACCCGCAGCAGGTCACCGATCGTGTTGATGCCCATGCTCTGCAGGCAATTGCGCGCCCGGACCGACAACTCGAAGTCCGCAATCGGTATGTCGTACAGGGCACTGCGCTTCTCGCGGAAACGCTCCGTGTCCTCGTCGATCACCATCTCGTCGCTGGCCTCGATGTCTTTGAGGAACAGCCGGGCCCGGTCGTGGTTCGGCCAGACACCGAGCACCCGGTCGACGCAATCCTCGGCCTTGCTGTACTGTCCGCGATCCTCGTAGATGACCGCCAGGTTCAGCAGGGCGTTGACGTGCACCGGCCCGCTCGACACCAGGGACTCGTAGTAATCCAGCGCCTGGTCCTCGTCGCCGGCCAGGTCTGCCAGGTACGCCAGCCGGAAGATCGCTTCCTGGTTGTTCTGATCAAGGTCCAGGGACCGCTCGTACGAGGCAATCGCCTCGACACGCTCGCCACGGTCGTCGTGCAACAGGCCCCGCACCACGTGCCAGTCCGCATTCCGCTCGCCCTCAGGCACCTGCTGCAGAAGGCTCTCCGCCTTGCCGGCATCGCCGGCCGCCAACTGCGTCCGAGCCTGCTCCACCATCACCGCGGCCGACGGCGCGCCGGCTGAACGCGCCTTGTCGAACGACTTCAGCGACGCCGGGAACTGCCGCAACTGGCGCTGCGTCCGGCCCAGGTACAGCCACTTCTCGCGCGTGTCCTCGGCCGACTCCAGCCACTTCAGGGCCTCCTCCAGCCGGTTCAGAATATAAAGGCTCAGCCCGATCCGCAGCGCCTCACCGGCCTGCTTGGGGCTCGCCGACTGCATCCTCTGGTTTACCAATGAGTTAAACTTCTCCAGCCCCGTGTCCGACGCAAATGCGACCTCGCGGATCTTCTGAAGCGCCGATTCATCGAAAGGCTGCTGCTCCAGCAGACCCTGTGCTTCGCCAGTGAAATCCATCTGAACGGTTGCCTCCGGTTGACAATACAGCGTAAGCGTTTCCTGGGTCGGCCAACGCCAAACCCGCCGGCGCAGACTGTTCCAGCCTGGCCATTACGACGATAGAGAGAAGTAGTAGTATATTAGGTTGCCAACCGGCCGCAAGCGCCTCGGTGTCCCCGCCGGACCGCCAGAAGCCGAGTGGCAGAGCCCAACGGACGTGAACGGATGGCCTGGTCTTGCACTGTTGCCGGGCCATGGGCTTTCCCAACGCACGGATTGCCTCGGGACAGCCAGGTGCTGGAGGATCTTTATGAAAGACAATGGCGATTTTGCTGGTCGCATTCAGGCAGCAGGTTCAGTAACGATCATTTTCGGCGTCCTCGTGGCGGTCATACCCGCGGCCTACGTGGTCTTGCAGATCGTAGTGGGCGGCACGGCCAACAGCTCCGGAGTTGCCAACCTGACCCTGCCGCTGCTGTTCGCCACAGGCTTCGTGCTGTTGGGCTGGGGCGTGCTGCGCCACAGTCGCACCTGCGCAGCCCTGGCCGGGGCTTTGGCAGCCGCCCTTCTTAGCGTCCAGCTGGTTGCAACCTTCTCCGCTGGCGAAAGGCCTTCGGCATTCGTCCTGATCCTGTCCGCATTCGTCCTGGTCGCCAACTGGGTCGCCTGGCGTCAACTGGGCCAGCCCGACCTCGCCGGCAACCGCAGACCCTGAGCGTCCACCACCAGACCCAGCTGCAAACGCCGGTGGCCGCTGGAACGGACTTGTGACCACGGACCACGACAGTCGTTCGCCCTCGTTCCCTTCCCCCGCATTTGCTGTATTATGACAGCCCGATAACCGCCCCCGGGGGCGGCTATGACCGGCGCAATTTTCGCGCCGACTTGCCAGACGTGGAGCGAAACCATCGCATGGCTCTGAAGGGATCCTTCGACTGCACGGATCGACAGGTCGACGTCGAACTGTCTGCCGGCTGCCGCATCACCGAAGCGGCCGACCAGGCCGGTATCATCCTGAACACCTCGTGTGGCGGGGCCGGCACGTGCGGCGGCTGCGCGGTCGACCTCATCGAAGGCACGTTTCAGCGCGACGGGCAGATCATCGAGATCCGCCCCGGCGAGGCCCCCAAACGCGTCCTCGGCTGCAAGACCACCATCGTCTCGGACAGCTGGCGGATCCGCGTGCCCAAGCGCTCGCTCGTTCAGGCCGGCGAGAAGATCGTCGTCGACTTCGACCTCTCGGCCCGCTTCGCCCACCAGCCCGCGGTCCGCAAGGTGGCCATGAAGCTGCCCGCCCCGACGCTCGACGACTCGGTCGGCGACTTCGAGCGAATCACCCGCCACCTGGGCACCCTCGGCATGTTCGCCCGCATCCGCCCGACGCTACCCATGCTGCAAAGCCTGCCCCGGGTGATGGTCGAGGCGAACTACCACGTCACCGCCACCCTCGCCCGGCGCGACGACGCCTGGGAACTCATCGCCGTCGAGCCCGGCGACACGACCGGCCGCCTCTTCGGTGTAGCCGTCGACCTCGGCACCACGACGGTCGTCTGTTCGCTGGTGGATCTGAACAACGGCCGAATGCTCGACACCGCCAGCTGCTTCAACCAGCAGATGCAGCGCGGCGAGGATGTCGCCAGCCGCATCGTCTACGCCCAGCAGCCTGCCCAGCTCCGCGAACTCCAGAAACTCGCCGTGGCCGATTCGATCAACAAGATGGTCCGGCTGCTCTGCGCCAAGAACGATCTGGCCTGCGGCGAGATCAGCCGCATGGTCATCTCGGGCAACACCGTGATGGCCCACCTGCTGCTCGGGATCAGCCCGACGAATATCGGCGTCTCGCCTTTCCAGCCCGCCACGAAGTTCCCCGGCACGTTCCACGCCGGCCAGATCAACCTGGCGATGAACCCGGCCGGGCCGGTGGACGTGGTGCCTGCCATCGCCGGCTACGTCGGCGGCGACATCGTCAGCGGCATCTACGTCTGCAACGTCCACAAGAGCACCGGCAGCGACCTGCTCATCGACATCGGCACCAACGGCGAGATCGCCCTGGGCACGCCCAAGGGCATGTGGGCCTGCGCCACCGCCGCCGGCCCGGCCTACGAAGGCAGCGGCATCAGTTGCGGCATGCGCGCCCGCAGCGGGGCGATTGAACGCATCTGGATCGACGCGCCCGACATGAACGTCCGCTACAAGGTCATCACCAACAACAGCCACAACGGCAAGCCCACCGGCGTGTGCGGCAGCGGCCTGATCGACTTTCTGGCCGAGGCCTTCCGCGCGGGGCTGCTCGAGCGGACCGGCCGGTTCAACAAGGACCTCGTCGGCTCCTGCCCGCGGATCAGGCAGGTCGAGTGGCGCGGCAACACGGCGCTGGCCTTCGTGCTGGTGCCCCGGGACCAGACCGACGACGGCATCGACGACATCATAATTACAGAAAAAGATATCGAAGGCCTGCTGCAGGCCAAGGCCGCCATCTACGTCGGCGCGCGCCTGCTGGCCAAGAACGCCGGCCTGCGCCTCGAGCAGATCGACCGCATCTGGCTGGCCGGCGGCTTCGCGCGCCACATCGACATCCGCAACGCGATCACCATCGGCATGCTGCCGGACCTGCCGGTCGAGCGCTTCGACGCCGTCGGCAACACCTCGCTCGCCGGCGCATTCGCCGCCCTCGTCGACGGCGCCACTGCCTGCCAGTTCGACAAGATCGCCACCCTGCCGCACATCATCGAACTCAACAAGGACCCCGAGTTCGAAGACGAGTACATGTACGCCCTGTTCCTGCCCAACCTGATGGAAGAGCGGTTCCCAAGCGTGACGGGACCGGCATAGACGGTCCGTTGGGCGCTGCGACTTGAAACAGTTGCGTAGGGTGGGCACCGCCAACCACTGCTGTTGCAGTGGCCGTTGCCGCTGCCGCAATGAACAACTGACGAGGATGTTTTCGTCGTATCGGCCGTACCCTCGCCCGGCATCCACCCGCGCCGATCGCCGCTGCCGTTACTATTGACTTCTGACTTCTGATTTCTGACTATTGACCTCTGACTTCCGACCATCAACCGCCGTTACCGCCCCCAACTCCCGCTCGATCGCCTCGACAACCTCCTTCGAATCCGGCGCCACCTTCGGCGCAAATCGCCGTACGACCTTCCCGTCCCGGCTGACCAGGAACTTCTCGAAGTTCCACGTGATCTCCCCGCCCATCGGGCCGTTCGTCTGCTTCGACGTGAGGAACTCATAGAGAGGATGCTTGTCTTCACCCTTGACCGAGATCTTGGCAAAGACGGGGAACGTCACGCCGTACTTGGTCTGGCAGAACGCCTGGATCTGCTCGTCGCTGCCCGGTTCCTGGTTGCCGAAGTTGTTGGCCGGAAACGCCAGGATCACCAGCCCCTTGTCCGCGTACTGCTCGTACAGCGCCTGCAGCGGCTTGTACTGCGGCGTCAACCCGCACTTGGACGCCACGTTGACGATCAGAATCACCTTGCCCCGGTACCGATCCAGCCGCACTTCCTGCCCCGCCATGTCCTTCACCGTGAAATCGAGCACCCCTTTGGCAGGCTGCGTCGTCGGAACATCCGTCGACGCCTTGGCAGGCCGTGTCGCCGGCCCGTCTGCTGCCACCAAGGCAGCTGTCAGCACGCACAGGACCACCAGGCCACAACCGCTCAACCGCACGAAACGGCTCATGAAATCTCCCTCTACACTGCCTGACCGCGCATAACCACCGCCCGCTGACACCCGACGCCAGCAGGTCCGACCATTCTATGCCCCATCCAGACGTCGCCAGGCCCCTCGGCCGCCCCGCCACTCGCATTGTGTTTCCGCCGAGCGACACTCGCCGGTGAGACTCGGGCACCAACTCCGCCCGCCGCAGTCCGCGACCGACAGCCCTGTAACCGGCATCGCATCGTGCTACAATAGTTCTGTGTTTGTGATCCTCCGGACCTCCAAAGTGCCCGGCAGGTGGCCTGCGCAGGAGCTTTTGGTGGCCCGGGTGCCAGCCTGGCTGCGGGGCACCTGGGGGAGTGTCGTTGGACCCATGCGGATTCCCGGACGGCATGGTCCATTCGGCTGTGCAGGCCAGCCTCTGCGCTGCAGGTGTCGCCAATGTCGAATAGCGTGCGTGTCGAAACCGTCGTCGATTCCGTCTTCGAGGAAAACGCCTACATCGTCTCCGAACGTCCCGGCGGCAAATGCTGGATCATCGACCCCAGCTTCCCTCCCCAGCCGGATCGTATCGCCGAGGTGATCCGCGCCCAGGATTTCCAGCCTGCGGCCATCCTCATCACTCATACCCATGGCGACCACATCGTCGGCATCGACGCCCTCTGCAAGCTCTGGCCCGACCTCGAACTGGCCGTCCCGGCCGGCGAGGCGGAGCACCTCGCCGACGCCGACAAGAACCTCTCGGCCGCGTTCGGTTTGAATATCGAGATCGGCGCCAGGCCTACACGCCTGCTCAAGCCGGGCGACACGTTGACCCTGGAAACCCTGGAATGGCACGTGCTCGACGTGGCAGGCCATTCCCCCGCCGGCCTGGCGTACTACTGCCCGGCTGGCAAGGTCGTCTTCACCGGCGACGCCCTGTTCGCCGGCTCGATCGGGCGGACCGATCTGCCCGGGGCCGACGAGGCCCGCCTGCTGAACAACATCCGCCGCCACCTGCTCTCGCTGCCGGCGGAGGTGGTGGTCTACCCCGGCCACGGGCCCTGCACCACCGCCGGCCAGGAGCGCGCCACCAACCCGTTCTTGCGGATGTAGACAACCCGCCCCAAACCTGCGATGATTTCGGGCCGCTGCGTCCGGTGGGATGCGGCCTGATTCAGGAGCTTGCGGAAATGCTTTTCCATTACGACTGGTGGTTCGGCCGGGGTCTCAAGGAACAGATCGAGCAGGCGCGGCTGCGCTGCCTCCGCCGGCAGTTCCCGGATGTCGATCCCAACAATCTCCAGGCCAACCCCGACGCCCAACAGTTTTTCAACGAGCTCCAGCACCGGGTGATCATCTACCTGCGCGACGGCTTCACCTACGAACTCGGCGACACGATCGACGCCACGGACAAGAGCTATCTGATGGTCCAGTGCATTCCCGGCGACGAGGCCTACCAGGCCGGCGTCTTCGTCGTCTCGCTGCCCTACGAGGACATCGCCCGCGTCGAGGTCTTCGCCGTCCACCCAGCCGACAAGCCCCAGGAAGCCATGCGCATCACCGGCTTTCACGGCAAGCCGGAAAGCTGAGCCGGCAGGCGGACATCAACCGTTAATCACAGAACCCACAACCGGGGAGCAGCCACCCATTTCCGCACTTGCCATGGTGGCGACAAAGCGCCATTGATCGCGCACGCGCAGGAGACAGTCCCAACGCTAGCGTCCGATAAGATGGCCCGCGCCGGCGCTGCCAGGCCTCTTTTGGCACATCCTGCCAATGAATCTTATGTTGATCGTATATCGCTGTGGGAGGTGTGTTTGCCGTGAACGTGACAACCCCTGAA
>Ga0073932_1006889_pt1 | contig 11367 bp, 10 predicted proteins | sample DewCreD2012metaG_FD_76967 | JGI IMG/M metagenome (GOLD analysis project Ga0073932, IMG submission 76967) | Hot spring sediment bacterial and archeal communities from British Columbia, Canada, to study Microbial Dark Matter (Phase II) - Dewar... ...
ACCTCCAGCCCGCCGATCCACCCCGCCGCCGGCCGCAGCCCGTCGGCCCGCGTGTTCAGTCGGTCGAAGCTCTGGTGCTCGTAGTCGATGGCCAGTTTGCGGCCGAGGCCCGCGAACCAGGCGCACAGCGCGTCCGCGTCGGCCCGCGTGAAACGGAAACTTCCGCCGGCGACGGGCCGCTCCACGGTCACGACGCCGAACGGGATGAGCAGGAACGCATCCACCGGCTCGCCCTGCGATGTCGCGAGCAGCGTCCCCGGCAGATGCGCGGCGACCAGCGCCGGCGGCGCGCCGCAGGCCGGCTTCTCGACGCGCGCTCCGGCGGCGTCCGTGCCCGCCGTCTCCGGCGCAGGCGCCGCCGCCTCGCCCTCCTCGACTCCGAGCGGCGTCGTCAGCTCGAGCGCGGCCACGCGCGTCAGGGCGTCGTCGAGCAAGTCGCGCAGCGAACCGAGGCGCTCGCCGCCCGCTTCCCGCGCCAGCGCGACGGCTCGCGTCAAACGATCCACGATCTGCTGCCGCGCGAACGTCCCCACCGGCAGCGTCGGCCGCGCCGGCGTCTCGGTGTGCTTCTTTCTCACTGCCTGCCCTCCGTTGGTGTCGTGTCGTGCGCCGCGCGGCGCATGAGCTCGATCTGCCCGCGGCGCCCGGTGCGTGGGCCCGGCCCGAACCCGAGCCGCCGGTAGAACCCCCGCGGGTCGCCCGTGTGCATGTCGCACTTGACGCGCGCCTCGACGGCGCCGGTCCGCTCCACCAGCGCCCGCCCGACGCCCAGCCCGCGGTACGCCGGATGCACCAGCGCGTTGACCAGACGCGTGCCGCGCGTCGTGATCGCCAGCCCCACCAGCACGCCGTCGATCTCCGCCACCCACACGCGGTGCCGTGTGCCGCGAAGCATCTCGTCGAGTTGCCCGCGGCGCAGAAAGTAATCCCGCCGCAGCGCCGTATCGACGAAGAATCCCAGCGGCACGGCGTCGCCCGGCTCCGCGGGCCGCACCGCCAGCGTCACCGGCCGCTCGGCCCGCAGCGCCGTGCGGACCGGCTCTTCGGCCGGACCGGCGCGGTGAACCGGATACGCGTCGCTTGTCTTCATCGCTGCCCCCGTCCTGTCAGCACCGCCTCGTCGCCCTGCGGCTCCGGAATCCCCAGCGCGCGATACACCCACGCCCGCGGCACCGCCAGCCCCAGGTCGTTCACCGCCACCGCGAGTGTCCGCGCCAGAACTTGCGTGTCCACCGCCTGCACCAGCGCCCGGCGAAACAGCGGCACCGGCGTCCCCGGCGCACACTGCCCCCGCACCAGCGGTGTGAGCAGGTCTCGTCGCAGCGTCTGCCCCTCGTCGGCGATGTCGTCAACCAGCAGATCTTCGCGCACGCGGTCGTGAATCTCCGCCGCCGCCCGCGACCCGTGGCTCCGCAGATCCGTCGTCAGATGCTGCCCGAGCCACAGGATCGTCACCTCCGTATTGCAGTAGTCCTGGAGCGGGCCGTACGGCTTGTGCCCCGCTGCGGCCGCCTCCACGAACTTGAGATCCACGTTCTTGCTCAGCACCGCCACCGCCTCGGTGCCGAGCCCCTCCAGCAGCCGCAGCAGCAGCCGCTGATCATCCTCCGGCGTGCCTGGGTCGAACTGCGCCACCCGCAGCGGCATCCCCGCGAGCTGCGAGTAGATCAGCCAGTCCTTGAAGCTCAAATGCTGCGCCAGATACAGCAGCGCGGTCGCCCGCAGCAGCCCGCCCGCCAACGGACGCCCAGGCACCGCCCGCGGCCGATGTACGATCCACTTGTGCGGCTGCGCGTCCAGCGGCACGCCGCACGCGGGGTCCTCGGCCGTCAGCACGCGCAGCCGCCACGGCTGCCGCGGGTCGGTCCGCAGTCGCGTGTGCGGTACGGGCACGAGATCAACCAGTTGTCCCCGCTCCCACACGATCTCGGCGACGCCCAGACCGTGGCCGATCGCGGTCGCGAGGTGGACGAGGACATCGCGAAACGCCGGCAGACCGGCCAGCGTCGCGCGGCAGAGGTCCGCGGCTCGGCGGGCTTCGTCGGCCCGTCGCGCCGCCGCGCGGGCCCCGATCCCATCCGCGGACGAGGCGACCGGCGCCGCAGGCGACTCATCGCCACGTCGGCCGTCCCGTCCGCCGCCGTCCGTCGGCGTCGCGCTCGGGTCCGCGACCGGAATAATCTCCCAATCGAGCCCGGTCAGGGCCAGCCGCCGCGTGGCTTCGACCGCCGCCAGCCGCGGCCACTTCTCGAGCATCTCGCTGAACAGCTCGTACTGCATCTGCGGCGCGCCGGCGTCGGCGGCCTGGAGAAATGCGCGGAGGCGGGCCGGCGTCAGCCCGACGCCGGGGTACTGCCGCTCGGCGTCGGCCCGCCACGGGCGGACGATCCGGCCCGCGGCGGGCGCGGCGCGCCGGCGGCGGATCAGGGAGCCGAGCGTGCGGAACACGGCGACGGAGCGCGTGGTGATGCCGAGCACTGGGCGGACCTCCCCGGCGGCCCGGGCCGGGCCGCACATCCCCGAACTGTAACCTAACTTTCCTAGGACGTCCAGACGCGGGCCCGCGCGCCCGCGCGCGTCGCGCGCCCGCTGGCGAATTCCGGCACCGTCTGCCCGCGCGCGGGCGGGCGGAACCACGGCGCCCCCGACTCGGCCGCTACGATGGAGCCGGGTGAGGAGGTCCCGGCCGTGCCGTATCACTTCGAGCCGCCCGACGAAGAGCCGGTGGAAACGACCGACGGCGACGCGTGGTCACCCGCGCAGGGCACGCGCCGCGCGCTCGCGGTCGGCGCCTTGTGGGCGCTGGTCCTGTCAGTCCTTCTGGGCGGCGTGGCGTGGGTAGCGCCGTACGTGGTGCTGGGCGGGTTGCTGCGCGCCTTCCTGGCCTTGCTCGTCACGTGGATTCTCCTGGCCGGCATGCAGCGCGCGGCCGGCTTCACCGGGTGGACCATCACGGGCCCCGCGGTCGCGTTCGCGGCGCTCGTCTTGCTCTCGAATCACCTGGTCTTCGCACTGCACGGCGTTCCGTCACGGGAAGGCTGGATGTCCGGCTGGGAGTTCTGCGCCCCGTCGGCGCTCCTCACGCTTAATCTGACCGTGCCCATCGGAATCGGCGGCGCAGCCCTGCTCTGTCATCGCGGCGGCAGCGACCTGCAAACCCTGCTGGACATCCTCAGGCAGAGAGTGGGCCGCTGGGGCTGACGCGCCCCCCCGGGGCCGCCGGTCTGTCGCCCCCCTGATGCTACGTCGGCAACCTGCGCTGCCCCCGACCGCAGGCCGTTCCTCTCCCCACGGATTCCGTAAAATGCCGCTATGCACACGCTCCCGCCGCACCGTCGCCTGCTGCTCCTGACCGAGGGGCAGCTCGGTGTCTTCACCGCCAAGACCGCCGCTTCGCTCCTGCGCTACCGCGCCGCCGACGTCGTCGCCGTCCTCGACTCCGCCGCGGCCGGCACCGACGTCCGCGCCGCCGTACCCTGGGCGCCGCCGGTACCGATCATCGCGAGCGTGTCAGACGCCGCCCCGCTCCACCCCGACGCCCTGTACGTCGGCATCGCCCCCGTCGGCGGCGCGCTGCCGCCCGAGATGCGCGCGCACATCCGCGCAGCCCTCGCCGCCGGCCTCGACGTGATAAGCGGGCTGCATGAGTTTCTGGCCGACGATGCCGAGCTCGCCGACCTCGCCGCCCGCTCCGGCGCGCGGCTCTTCGACGTGCGCCGCCCGCCGGCCCCGCGCGTCGTCGCCTCCGCCCGCGCCCGCGACACCCGCTGCCGCCGCGTGCTAACCGTCGGCACGGACTGCAACGTCGGCAAAATGGTCACCGCCCTCGAGCTGACCGCCGCCGCCCGGCGCGCCGGCCGCGCCGCCGAGTTCGCCGCCACCGGCCAGACCGGCATCATGATCGCCGGCCGCGGCGTCTGCGTGGACGCCTGCGTCGCCGACTTCGCGGCCGGGGCGATCGAGACGCTCGTGCTTGCCAGCGCCGATGCCGACGTATGCTTCATCGAGGGCCAGGGCAGCATCGGGCACCCCGGCTTCTCACCGGTGACGCTCGCCCTGCTGCACGGCGCGTGTCCCCACGCGCTCGTGCTCGTGCACCAGCTCGGCCGCACGCACTACCGCGCGCCGCCGTTCACCCCGCTGCCCGCCTGGCGCGAGCTGATCCGCGCTTACGAGCACACGGCCGCGCTCGTGCATCCGGCCCGCGTCGTCGGCGTGGCGCTGAACACCGTCGGACACTCCGACGACGAGGCCCGTGCGGCCACGGCCGCGCTCGAGGCGGAGCTCCGTCTGCCGGTACAGGACCCCGTGCGCGAGGGCTGCGACCGGCTGCTCGCGGCCGTGGGGGCCTGACGCGCGCGGCGCCGGCCCGGCGCACGAACCGGGCCCGGCGCCGATCCGTTCCGCTGTGCGGACACGGTTCGATGCCGGGCCCGGAAATGCGGCGGGCCGGTGGGGTCGCGCGAGCCCTTACTGGCCGATCTGCGCGACGAACGGGTCGATGTCGTCGAAGTCCACGGCACCGTCGAGATTGCAGTCGGCGGCGAGCCACTGGCACTCCGGGAACATCACGGCGTACGCCTCTTCGCCCGACAGGGCCAGCACGAACGGGTCGATGTCGTCGAAGTTGACCGCGCCGTCGCAGTTCATGTCGCCCGGCCGCACCGCGCTCTCGGGCAACACCCGGAGCTGGCCCCGTAGCTCGCCGTCCGGACGCTGGACGGTATAGATCTGGACATAGGTGTAGCCCTCGAGCAGCGCCTGGGCGAACTCCGGCGGCAGCACCGCGTCGGTAATCACGCGGCCGACCGCCTCCGAGCCGAGCTCCATCCATTCCGGTCCCGGCCCGAGCGGGAAGATCGCCGGGCCCACCTGGCCGGGTCCGCCGACGTGCAGGAACGCCGCCAGGATCTCCTGCCGCGGGATGCCGACGACCGTGGCCGCCAGCGAAAACGTGCTCGTCCCGCCGTCGTACGCCACGACGGCCACGCCGTAGTTGTTCGACGGCACCGGGGGGGGCGGGATCATCTGCTCGCTGCCGAGTTCGCCGCCGCGGCCGGCGCACACCTCCGGATCGTGGACGCCCGCTGAGGCGTACGCGTAGCTGCGCATCCGGAACGGCATCGGGGCCCCGTACAGCGCCGCCAGGACCTCGACATAGTAGTCGAAATGGTTCCAGGGTCCGGGGTGCAGCACCCGGCCGGTCGCACCGGCGAACGAGCGCCCGAAGGGCAGCGGGGGCGGCGAGATCGGCGGGGCCAGCCACCAGGGCGCCGGGGCGACCTCGCCCGGACAGACTGGAACATTGTGCCGGGCGCGGTGCGTGGCGGTGATGCGGTCGGCGATGCCGCCGGTCGTGCCGCGCAGCGTCACCGGGCTGTTCCAGAACTGGTTCGGAAGGCCGGGCAAGACGTGGAGGTCGACCGCGCCGACCAGCGCGCCGTGACCGGCAACCTGACTGTAGTTCCGCGGCGTTTCGATCTTGCCGAAGAAGATCGGCCCGGCGAGGGTGCCGCTCACGGCGGAGAGCAGCAGCAGGACCGCCAGCGCGGCGCGGATGCGGCCTGCGGCGCCGTAGGGGGACGGGACACGGATCGGGTTCACGACGGTCGAGTTGTGCGGTTGCGCGGACATGGCGGAGCCTCCTTTCGGCTTACACGAGTTCTGAACCGCATTGTCTTGTTTTGGTCCGCTCGGCGAAGTGCCGCGGGCTCTACTTCCGCTTAGCCGCCCCCGCCCCATCCTTTGACACTGTGTCCCCCGGACAGCCGATGACCCGCCGGCCGTCGCGTCTCGACCTGCGCCCCTCCGTGCCGGCGGGCGCACGACGTCCGACCCGCCTGGGTCATTCGCGCGCCCCCCGCCCCCCGACCCGTCCTATTCGCCGTGCATGCCGGGCCCGCCGTCCGGCGCATCCCACGCCACGCGCGGCGCATCCCCCCACAGCCCATCCAGGTCGTAGTACGCCCGGTGCTCCTCGTCGAACAGATGTACGACAACGTCCACGTAGTCCGCCAGCAGCCACGTCCCGCGGCTGCTGTCCGCCACGCTCAGGGGCCGCCGCCCGAGACCGCGGGCGTACTCGAACAGCGCGTCCAGCACGGCGTGCATCTGCCGCTCCGACGTGCCCGTGCCCAGCACGAAGAAGTCCGCCAGGCTGCTGAGCCCCCGCAGGTCGAGCACCACCACGTCCTCGGTCTTGTTCTCCGCCGCGAGCCGCGCCGCCGCCTGCGCGAAGGCCTGCGCGTCCGCCTCGGTCAGGGGCGCGCGCCGCCGGCGCGGGCCGCTCTCGGAAGCGGCGTCGGATTCCACTTCGGCCGAATGCGGATGGCTCTCTCCCATGCCCGGATTGTACGCCCGCCCGGGGGGCCGACGCGAGCGCCGTCCGGCCGTCCGCGCCCCGCCGCCCTCCTTCCGCCCGCACCAGGTGCATGCTACGCTGCCCGTGACCGCCCGTGCCGGGGCGGCCCCGAGGACCACGATCCACCCCAATGGCACCACGTTCGCCTTCGCCGCCGCCGAGAAGGGCGCTGCGACCCCCGCCGTCCTGATCGTCCCCCTCTTCGCCAAGCCGCAGCCGCCGCTCGAACTCGTGGCCCGCGTGGACCGCCTGTGCGGCGACGCCGTCACGAACCTGCTCGCGGCCCAGTCCCTCGGCGACAAGGTCGGCCAACTGGCCCACACCACCGCCTCCGGCGCCTGCCGCCGGGTTCTGCTCGTCAGCCTCGGCGACGCCGCCAAGCTCGAGCCGCACCACGTCCGCCAAGCCGCCGCCGCTGCCGCCCGTTGGCTGGTATCCGAGAAAGTCACCGGTGCCGCGCTGTGGATCGACACGCTCACCGGCACGGGGATCGACCAGGCCGTCGCGGAGTGGGCGCAGGGCATGGCCCTGGCGGGCTTCAAGTTCGCCGCCTACCGCAAGCCCGAGGACGGCGTGCCCCGCAAGGTCAGCGTGCAACTCCGCGCGGGCGACGGCGGCCACGTGCAGCGGGCCCTCGCGAGCGTCAAGGAACTCACCACCATCGCGGACTCGGTCAACTACGTCCGCGGCCTCGCCCACCAGCCGGCCAACGTTTGCAACCCGGCCACGCTCGCCGACGAGGCCCGCCGGCTGGCCAAGTCCGCCCGCCTCAAGTGCACGGTGCTGGGGCCGCCTCAGCTGCGGGCACTCAAGATGAACGGGCTGCTCGCCGTCGGGCAGGGCGCGCTGCATCCGGCCTGCCTGATCCAGCTCGAGTACCGCGGCGCGCCGAAGGCCCGCGCGACCACCGTGCTCGTCGGCAAGGCGATCACCTTCGACACCGGCGGCTATTCGATCAAGCCCGCCGCCGGGCTCGAATGGCTCAAGTTCGACAAGTGCGGCGGCGCCGCGGTGCTCGGCGTCCTGCGGGCCGCCGCGGCCCTCAAGCTGCACTGCAACCTCGTCGGGCTCGTCGCCGCGGCGGAGAACGCGATCTCGGAGCGCGCCTACCGCCCCGGCGACATCCTCACGCTGATGAGCGGGAAGACGGTGGAGGTGAACAACACCGACGCCGAGGGGCGGCTGATCCTGGCAGACGCGCTAACCTACGCGCAGCGGAAGCTGAAGCCGACGACACTGATCGATCTGGCCACGCTGACCGGCGGCGTGGGCGTGTCGCTGGGCAAGGCCGCCGCCGGCCTGATGTCCAACGACGACGCGCTGGCGGCCGACCTGGGCGAGGCCGGCCGGCGCACGCATGAGCGCCTCTGGCGGCTGCCGCTGTGGGACGATTACCGCGAACTGATCAAGAGCACCGAAGCGGACATCAAGAACTCGGCCGGCGCCGGCAAGCGCGACGCGCACGCGATCGTCGGCGGCATGTTCCTCAAGGAATTCGTGGCCGACGAAGTCCCGTGGGCGCACCTGGACATCGCCGCCGTCGCGACGGACGAGAACGGCAGCGGCCCGGGCGGCAAGGGCGCCACCGGCTTCGGCGTCCGACTGCTCATCGAGTTCCTGCGCCGCCGCGGCGCGTAGCATCCGAACCCCGTGTAGGACGACATCCGCGGCGCGCGACCTCCGCCCGTGAAGCCCCGCCGGCCGCCTCACAGATTCCGCTTGAGATAATCCACCCGCAGCCGGTCCCAGTGCCCGAAGTTGTTCCACAGCCCGTGGTCGTTCGCCGGATACACCATCAGGTCGAACATCTTCCCCGCCTTCTGGAGGGCCCGGACGAGCTGCTCGAAGTTCTGAAAATGCACGTTGTCGTCCTCCGTCCCGTGCACGAGCAACAGCCGCCCGTGCAGGTCGCCCGCGGCCTCCACCACCGATGACACCGTGTAACCCTCGGGGTTGTGCTCGGGGGTCTGAAGATAGCGCTCGGCGTACACGGTGTCGTAGTTGCGCCAGTCCGTCAGCGCGGCCGCCGCCAGCCCCACCTTGAACATCCGGCTGTGCGTGAGCGCGTAGGCGGTGAGGTAGCCGCCGTAGCTGTGCCCCAGAATCGCGACGCGCTCCAGGTCGGCCGGCGCGTGCTCCGCCAGCCACCGCAGGCTGTCCTCCAGGTCGACCGTCTCCGTCACGCCCAGCCGCTTGTAGCAGGTCCACGCGCTGACTTCGCCCTCGCCGCTGGCCGAGTACGGGTCCACCTCCCACACGATCCACCCCTGCGCCGCCAGGAGCTGCTTGAACAGGTAGCCGTGGCCTTCCCAGCGATTCGACACGCTCGGCATGTGCGGCCCGCCGTACACCAGCACCACGACCGGGCACCGCCTCCCCGGCGGCACCCGCGGCGGCAGGAGCAGCGTCGCATTGAGCGCGTACCCGCGCGGCGTCGGCACGCGCACGAGCTGCGGCGTCCGGTGCGCTACGCCCGCCAGCGGGTCCGACCGCGCGGCACTCAGCGCGCGGACCAGCGCGCCGTCCGCCGCCCGCAGGTCGAGTCGGGGCGGCGTCGTCAGGTTGCTGTACCGATCGAAGAAGTGTGTGCCATCGGCGGAAAACGACGCCTCGTGGTGGTACCCGCGCGCGGTCAGCCGCTGCGGCGCGCCGCCCGCCAGCGGCACGCGGTACACATGTTCCTCGACCGGACTGTCGGCCGTCCCCGGGACGTACACCCAGCCGCCCGTCTCGTCCACCGCGTGCAGCTCCCGCACCTCCCACGCTCCGCTCGTCACCGGCCCCAGCCGCCGCCCGTCGGCCGCGTGGCGGTACAGGTGCGGCCAGCCGTCGGGCGCGGCCCGCCACAGAAACGAACCGTCCGCCAGCCAGCGCGGCGGCCCGTAGACCGTCGTCCACGCGGGCGTCTCCGCGCGCAGCAGACGCGTCACTGCCCCCGTCGCCGGGTCCGCCAGGTTGAGATCGAGCCACCGCTGTTCGCGATCCTGCACCTGGAATGTGACGCGCCCGTCGGGCTACCACGCCACGTTGACGATGAGGATGTCGATGCCTTCGTACGCGCCGAGATCGGCCCAGACCACCGGCCCGCCGTACACCGGCACGACGCCCAGCCGCACCCGCGCGTTCGGGTCGCCCGCCTTCGGATAGCGCAGCTCGTGCACCGCCGGACGGCGCGGCAGCTCGTCCACCAGCGGGTAGACCGGAACCTCCGTCGTGTCGAGCTGGAGAAACGCGAGCTGCGCGCCCTCCGGCGACCACCAGTACGCCCGCCACGTCCCGCGCCCGTAGATCTCCTCCTGGTAAACCCAGTCCAGTTCGCCGTTCAGCACCAGCGCGGTCCCGTCGCAGGTCAGCCGCGTCACCACGCCCGTCGCCGTGTCGAGCGCCCACAGCTCATGGTCCTGCCGGAACGCCGCCGTGCCCCCGTCCGGCGACAGCGTCAGCAGGCTGCGCTCAGCGGCGTCCGGCGTGAGCCGCAGCAGAGTGCCGTCGGCGAAGCGGTACGCGTAGAGCCGGCGGTCGTGCTCCAGCAGCGCGACGCCCCGGTCGTCGCTGAGCAGCGTCGGACGCCGCGCCAGGTCACGGGCGGCGCGCTCGTCGAAATCTCCCTGCCCGCGGAGCGCGGCCTCCAGCGCGTCCGCGTCCCAGGCCGGTTCGTCCGCGCCCGTGGCCGCATCGACGATCACCAGCGCACCGTCGCGCCACTCCGTGTACCGCGCGCCGCACTTCAGCCACTCGCGCGGCGGCATGTGCGGCCCGCCCATGTTCAGACGCCGGCGGCCGTACACGTCCTCGTAGGTGATCGTGCGCAGCGCCGGTGCGGGTCCGCGGCACGCCGACAGCGCCAGCAGCGCGAGAGTCACGGATCGTAAGCGATGAACGACGGGCGGCACACGTGCTCTCCGGACCCCGCCGGTGGGTCGGGGCGCCGAGAGTGTAACCGCGGCGGACGCCGCGCGGAGCGCGCCCGGCCGCCTACAATCGCCGTTGCGTTCGACCGACCGATGCGTTCTGATGCAGCGCATGAGTGGGACGCGCGATGGACTTTCGTAACTCGACGCACCTCGACTCGACCCGGCTACTGGGCCTGTTGCTCAAGTACACGCGGCCCTACCGGCACGATCGGCTCGTCGTGCGTGTGCGCTACAGCCGCGGCGCCGACTTCTCGGGCACCTGCTACTACGGACAGGCCCGCATCTTCGTGAACCTCGGGCGCCATGTGCGCTTTCCCTACTACCTCGGCACGCACGTCGCCCGGGCACAGTCCGACCGCACGCACTGGTGGCGCGAAACCTACCGCCTCGTCATCCGCGACGCGTACGAGCTCGCGCTGTTCGTCTACCGCCACGAGCTCTACCACTACCTCGTCAAGGCCGCCGGCCGCGACCCGCGCCGCAAGGAAGCCATGTGCGACCGCTTCGCCGTGCAGGCCCTCGTCGACCAGTGCGGCTGCCCGCTCGTGGATTGGCGCGGCCACCCGGTCGCGCGCGAGCTCTGGGACTTCCAGGACCTCGAGGCGTTCGTCGCCGCCGCGCCGCGCGAAACCCCGGCCGTCCGGGCCTGCCCGTGGCCGCGGCCGATCCCCGTCGTGGTCCGCGGCGTTCGGACGGGCACGCGGCGGCCGCGGGTCTGAGGCGCCGGCGCGGCGCGCGGTTTCGCGGCCAACCGCGCCGCGGTACCGTAGCACCGGCGGCGCGTACTTCCCGGGATGCAGCATGGCGTTCGTGGAGCAGGTGGCGATCATCGGCCTCGACTGCGCCGAACCCAGCCTCGTGTTCGAGCGCTGGGCGGCGGACCTGCCGAACCTCCGCGCGCTGTGGGAGGGGGGGCTGCACGGCCGCCTCGAGAGCTGCGTACCGCCGATCACGGTTCCGGCGTGGACGTGCATGGCCGCGAGCCGCGACCCCGGCGCGCTGGGCATCTACGGCTTCCGCAACCGCCGTGACTGGTCGTACGAGAACCTCGACATCGCGACGAATGTCGAAGTCCGGGTGCCGCGCCTTTGG
>Ga0073932_1006892_pt1 | contig 11367 bp, 8 predicted proteins | sample DewCreD2012metaG_FD_76967 | JGI IMG/M metagenome (GOLD analysis project Ga0073932, IMG submission 76967) | Hot spring sediment bacterial and archeal communities from British Columbia, Canada, to study Microbial Dark Matter (Phase II) - Dewar... ...
ATTCACGCCCTTGAGACAGGCCTCTCCTCTGACCCGGTCATGAACCGTCGACTCTCTGCCCTGGACAACTATCTTCTCCTGTCCAATTCGGACGCTCACTCCCCTGAAAAGCTGGGAAGGGAAGCCAATCTCTTTGATGTGCCCCTCGAGTACGACAGCCTCGTGAAGGCGATGACCGAAAAGAAAGGATTCGAGGGCACGATCGAGTTCTTTCCCGAAGAGGGTAAATATCATTACGACGGACACCGAAAATGCGGCCTCAGCCTTCACCCTGCGGAAACCAGGCGCCACAAGGGGCTCTGTCCCAAGTGCGGCAAACCCGTTACGGTGGGAGTTCTTCACAGGGTCTATGAGCTCGCAGACAGGGAGGCGTCGAACCTCTCAAAGCCTTTCTACAGCATCATCCCTTTGACCGAGATCCTCTCGGAGATTCTCGGCTGCGGCCCCTCCGCAAAAAAAATGATCGCAGCCTATGAAGACCTGTTGGCTGCTCTCGGTCCTGAACTGCACATTCTCATGGATACACCCTGCAAAGACATTGAACGGCTTGGAGGCCCGCTCCTGGCAGAAGCGATCCGCCGCATGAGGGAAGGCAAGGTCATCCGCCGGGAGGGCTACGACGGGGAGTATGGGGTGATCCGCCTGTTCGAGGAGTCTGAAAGGGCAACCCTCAGAGGGCAGAAGGCTCTCTTTGACACGCCGGAGGAGACGATGCCGCAGGAGCAGGAACCTGAACCGCTCTTTTCCCTTCCGCCGGCCCGGTCCGTTCATGAAGAGCCTGAACCTTACCAGGCTTTCCTCTTCGACCCGATCCTCGACCCATTGAATCCGGCCCAAAAGGAAGCGGTCCTCCACCAGGGAAGCCACCTGCTGATTGTCGCCGGCCCGGGAACGGGCAAGACCATGACCCTCACCCACCGGATCGGGTACCTGATCCGGAGCCAGCTTGCGTCAGCCGAGGAAATCCTCTGCCTGACCTTCACCAACAAGGCTGCCGAGGAAATGAAAAAAAGGCTCATCGCTCTTCTACCGGACGAGCATGGCGCTCACTCAAGGGTGTCTACCTTTCATGCTTTCTGCCTCGAGGTTCTCCGTGAAAAGGGAGCCCTCCTGGATTTACCCGCAGATTTCGGAGTGCTGTCTGAACACGACACGAACGCCCTCGCCCGTCAGGTTTTGTCGGGGTCGAAAAGGGGACCAAGGGTCTCCCGATTTCTGAAGGAGCTCCCTCGCCTGAAGCTTGCTTCCCTTGAAGCAGGCGTAGAGAATGATCCGTTCTTCGACCTCTATGAGACGTACCAGCTGAAGCTTCGGGCCCTCGGTATGCTTGATCTCCAGGACCTGGAAGTGGAAACCCTTCGGCTCCTCCAGAGGCACCCGGACGTTGCCGCTGAGCTCGGAACACGCTTCCCCAAGATCTTTGTGGACGAGTACCAGGACACCAACCGAACCCAGGTCGAAATCCTGAAGGCCCTTGTCTCGTGCACTAGAAGCATTCCGTGCACCTTGAACCGTGCGCCTTGTGCCGGCTTCATCTGCGCCATTGGGGACCCGGATCAGGCCATTTACGGTTTCCGCGGAGCAGATGTGGCAAGCTTCCACCGCTTTGCCGAGGATTTCCCTGGCGCCAAAACCGTCACCCTTTTGCTCAACTACCGCTCCACTCAGCCCATTCTTGATGCGGCTTCAACGGTGCTGCAGAAAAAACAAAAACTCAAAGGCTTTCTCGGGATCGGCGAACCGGTGCAAATCTCGGATTGCAGAACAGAGACCGAAGAAGCAGAGATGATTGTCGAGCAGATCGAAAAGCTGATTGGAGGGACGTCTTATTTCTCGCTGGACAGCGGCAGGGCGTCATCGCAAGACGGGCAGGAGTATCTCGGGTTCGGGGATATGGCCGTGCTTTTCAGGCTCAACGCTCAGGGCGATGCCCTTGAGGAGGCCTTCTCCAGAGCGGGAATCCCTTTTGTCCGCTCAGGCGAGAAACCTTTGATTGAATCCTTTCCTGTCAACGTGATTTGGAGATTCCTCCAGACTGCCGTACATCCTGACAATCCCTATTACCGGGAAGCGTACCAACAAGTTCTGAAGGATCATGGCCTTACGCCTCACCCTCCCCTCCCCCCTCCCCTCAAGGGAGGGGAACCCCAACCTGTTGGTTCCTCCCGTTCTGGTGAAGAGGCTAGGTCTCAATCCTTCCCCCGTTCCGCTGGAGAGGATAAATTCCAACCCTCCTCCCTTTCGAGGGGAGAGGACAAATTACAATCCTCCTCCCCCTTGAGGGGGGAGGACAAATTACAATCCTCCTCCCCCTTGAGGGGGGAGGACAAAGGTGGGGGTGAAGGGAAGCTTCTCGATATGATTCACCAAGCCGTGGCTTTGCATGGGTTGACGTCGCTCTCCGAAGAAGAGGAAGACCGCCTTCGACGTTTGAATGCCTTAGCCGAGAGCGGCCATGACAGCCTGCATTCCTTCCTGGACGCCCTTTCCCTTGAGCGAGGCATGGATCACGCCGGCCTGCTCGGAGACCGGGTGGCGGTCATGACCCTGCATGCGGCAAAAGGCCTGGAGTGGCCGGTGGTATTCATCACAGGCTGCGAGGATCAACTGCTCCCCTGCACCCTTTTCGGCGATCAGGACGAAGCAGAGGAAAAGCGCCTCTTCTATGTGGGCATGACCCGGGCCCGGTCACGGCTCATTCTTTCCCATGCCGCACGCCGCACTTTGAACGGCCGGCCTCTGGACATGAAGCCCTCGCCTTTCACCCTCCTCATCCCTCAACACCTGCGCCGGCCCCTGGAACGAAAACCCTGGAAACCCAAAAAGAAACCTCCCAACCAGCTCCAGTTATTTTAGAATTAGCCACAGACCCACACAGACCTCACGAGATAGCTCAGCCTTCGCTGATCTATCTCGCGAGTGAGTCTTCACAAGACAAATCTTTTGATTTGGGCTTTTGGGTGAGTGAAATTGATCAGCAGACCGACTTTGTATCCGGTTGCCTTGAGATAGTTGAGCAACTGCGCTTCGTGGATTTTCTGAAGGGACTCTATCGCTTTCAGTTCAATGATAACCTGGTTCTCAACCACAATATCAGCAAAATACTCCCCGATTTCATGCCCCTTGTATCTCACCTTGATCGGAACTTGCGCTTCTACGCTGAGCCCAATGCTCCTCAACTCCAGGAGCAACGCATTTTCATAGACCTTCTCCAGAAATCCTGCGCCAAGTTGCTTGTTCACTTGGAAGACAGCGCTGCGAATACGAAATGTCAATTCGTTGATGTCCACAGGATTGTCCTGAAGCAAATGGCCACAATTTTGGCTTCGCGCTCGGCGAAGCCAAAATGTCTGTGTGCGTCTGTGGCTAATTAGTGTTTGAAGGCTCTTTGGCCGGTGAAAACCATGGTCACCTGGGGCCTGGCCTCGTTGCAGGCTTGAATGGCTTCGAAGTCTCTCAGGGAGCCGCCCGGGTGAACCACCGCGCGAATGCCCTCTTTGATCCCCACGTCCACCCCGTCCCTGAAGGGGAAAAAGGCATCCGAGACCATGGTGGAACCGATGAGGCCGCCCTTGGCCTTCTTGGTCTCCGCGTCGATCTCTTCCAGCACGGACCGGTTTTTCTCTCCCGCCTTGATCTTCAGCTCCATCTCCTTGTAGGGAACCCCGTGCTTTTCGAAGCAGAGCCAGTCGGCATACTTGGTGTAGGCTTTGTAAACAGCGATTTCAGCAACCCCCACCCTGTCCTGCTCCCCGGTCCCAATGCCCACCGTGACCCCGTCCTTCACGTAGATCACGGAGTTGGAAGTCACTCCCTGCTCCACCTGCCATCCGAACAGCATGTCCGCATATTCCTCTTCCGTCGGCTTTCTCTCGATCACATAGGTCTTGCCCTTGAACTCACAGGCGGCCGGCAGAAAATCCTTGGCGGACTTGATGCGGTTGAGCGGAGACTGCTGGACAATGATGCCGCCGTCTATGAGGCTCTTGAAGTCCACAAAACGGGCATTGGCGTAGGCGGACAGTTGGTTGATCCTGGTGATCCGGATGATCCTAAGATTTCCTCTCCTAGCCAGAATGGGGACCGTGCCCTCTTCGAACTCAGGCGCAGCCACCACTTCCAGGTAATTCTCCGCGATCAACTCCGCTGTCGCCCGATCGACAGCCCTGTTGAAGACCACGGCCCCGCCAAATGCGGCGATCCGGTCCGCCCTGTTTGCCTTCACATAGGCGTCTGCAAGGCTCGACCCATAAGCAACACCGCAGGGGTTGTTGTGCTTGACGATGACCGCCAGAGGCTTCTCCATGAGGTACTTCATAATGTTCAAGGCATTGTCTACATCGGTGAGGTTGATTTTTCCGGGATGCTTTCCTTCCTGGATCATATCCTCTTCGCGGATGGCTGAAACGAGCCCCTTTCCCGCTTCGATGAACCGGCAGCCCCCGATGACGAGGTTGCCGTTGACGAGCTCGTAGAGAGCTGCCTCCTGGCCGGGGTTTTCTCCATAGCGAAGCCCCTTCTCAATGATCTGCCCGGACTTCTCATCAGGAAGCTTCCAGGCTCTTTTTCTGTAAACCAACACCTGGTCCCCGAAAGCGATGGTCATCTGCGAAGGAAAGTGGTCCTCCATCACGGTGCGGTACATTTGTTTGAGATCATCAGCCATCACGTCCTCCTTTTTGGTTTTACTCTCGCCCGCTCTCGCCCCCAAAGGCGCGAGTCGCTTGAGCTCGCAGAGTCTTGGCCTGATTTCCTGAGCGGGGAAATCAGGCCAAGGGGCTCAGTCTGCCTCCGGCAGGGTGTTTATTATCCTGGTAATGCCATCTTTGAGCAAAGGCACATTGAAATTGATCAATAAGCCCAGGGGCTTTTTCGCTAAACGCAAATAGGTCAACAGTTGCTTTTTGTGAACGTCTCTCACCTCCTCGACGGATTTCAATTCCACAACAATGAGCTCTTCCACAAGCAAGTTGATCCTGAATCCTTCCTCGTGCACCTTTTTCCCTCGGAAGAAAACCTCCACAGGGACTTCGCTCTGAACTTGTAAGCCGAGCCTTTCGAGTTCCATGATCATGCAGGTCTGATATACCGATTCGAGCAATCCAGGACCCAGTTCTTTATGAACGGCGATAGCAGCCTTGATGATTTGAGACGAAACCCTGTCCAGTTCCATGGAAACAAGACCCATTGCCTGAGAAATATTCGATGAAGGGCCAGAGGCTGTCAAGCTGAATTGCCGAGAGGGCAATTCAGCTTGAACCCCCTGTATCTCTGTGTGCTCTGCGAGAGACAATCATGTTTTGTGCTTTTCGATGTAGGCATAGGCGTTGTGGTTGTGGATGGATTCGAAGTTCTCCGATTCCACGGCAAACCAGGTGATGTTGGGGTCGGTGTTCAGCTTTGAGGCAATGTCTCTCACGATGTCTTCCACGAACATGGGGTTCTGATAGGCTCTTTCTGTCACAAACTTCTCGTCTTCCCGCTTGAGCACGGAATAGACATCGCTCGAGGCGGATTCTTCCACCAGCTTGATCAAATCCTCGATCCACACAAACTTCTTGAACCGGACTTGCAGCCGAACTTCCCCACGCTGGTTGTGGGCGCCGAATTCGCTGATCTCTTTGGAGCAGGGACAAAGAGTGGAAATGGGGACATGGATCATCAGCATGAGATCCATGGTCCGATTCAAAGATCCCTTGATGGTGCATTCATACTCCATGAGCCCCTGGCTTCCTGTGACCGGCGCTTTCTTGTTGATGAAATAGGGGAAGGTGACCTCCATGTGGGCGCTGGCCGCATTCAGTCTGACCTTCATCTCATCGAGGATCTCCGAGAAATTGCGAAGAGAAATCCTCCGGCTGTGCTCATTGAGGATCTCCACAAAACGGCTCATGTGGGTCCCCTTGTACTGGTGGGGGAGGTTCACGTACATGTTGATCTTCGCAACGGTCTGCTGCTCCCCTTCGTCTTTGTCCAGCACGGTGATCGGGTAGCGAATCCCCTTCACTCCGACCTGGTCGATGTTGATGTTCCTGTAATCCTTATGGTTCTGTATGTCTTCCATGGCGTGGCTCTCGCTTCAGGCGATATGAAACGAGTAATTATTGATACCTGGAAAGGCAAAGTCAATGGTGAAGAGAGAATACAGAAGATAGAATACCGCATACAGAATGACAACCAAAAGGCAAGGGAACCACGAAAACGCGAAACTTGCCCGCCGTTAATTTGGCGGGGGACGAAAGCACGAAAGAAACGAGGGTTCCATATACCCCCTTGCCCTTTTTCGTGCTTTCGTGATTGCCTTGTACTGGATTCTGCTTCTGTCTCCCGGCTACCGCATTCTGCGGTTTTATCCGGCTTGATTTTGCGCTTCGTTTCCGATATGTTGTATAAACTCTTATTCGGGAATTCGAATTTCGGATTTGCTCTTTGTCGGGGCGTGGCGCAGTCTGGTAGCGCACTTGCTTTGGGAGCAAGGTGTCGGAGGTTCAAATCCTCTCGCCCCGACCATGCTCACGAAATTTGAAGGAACTTGCCTGTGGTCACTTTATATGTTCTGAAGGCAAGAAACGGCAAAAGATACGTAGGCATCACCAATAACCTTCAGCGACGCATTACAGAGCATCGTTCCAAGACCGGCAAAAGCGGTCAATTGTTGGATCAGTTCTTTGTGCTTTACACAGAGCAGTTCCCGGATTATCAAGAGGCGAGGGATCGAGAGAAGTTCCTGAAATCGGGTCAAGGCCGCAAATGGCTTGATAAGCTGGAACTGAAGTCGGAGCCCGCCAGAGGCGGGTAAAGCAATCCTCCTGCGGAGGCTTGTGCGCCTTTGGCGCATTCAAATCCTCTCGCCCCGACCAGTCTTCGTTCGAAACGGAGTGGAGAACGAAGACTGCCGCGCCGAAGCCTCTGGCGAAGGCGGGCTGAGCGTATTGTTTCCTAACCACGTTTCGAACTACGCCTCGGCTAGCCAGTCCTTGCTTGGAGCGACGCGCAACGCGAAGGCTGCCGCGGAGCAAGCGAAGCCGGTCTAAACCGATCAAAATCATGCCACGAACGACTCTTTGTCACTCCATCCTTCTCGCTTTTCTTCTCGCCCTTTCTCCCTTGTATCTCGCATCGAAAGGGCAAGCCGTCCCTGCGTCCTCTTCCGTGACCGGGGAAACAAAGACGAGGAGCCATGATTCTGCCAAGCCGGCCGAGGCTCCAGCGGCCCAGGACCCTCTCCAACAGGAGCTGGATCTCAACGAAAGGCTCGGCCAAGACCTGGAACGGCTGACCGCGCATCAGGCCGCTTTGACTGTCAGACTGGAGAGACAGAAAAAACGCCTCCAAGAACTGGAAGAGGAGTTCGCTCTCAATCGGAAGCGGGTGGAGAATTCCGTGCTGACCCAGACGTTGAGCCTCACCCTGCGCAAGCAGCGCCAAGGGCTTCCGAGCATGAGCCAGTATCGCCGGGATTCGGCCCAGCGCCAGAAAGAGCTGGCGGAAGTCAGTGAAGCCCTGCTGGAGGTGGAAGAGCGGCTTAGAACCTTAAGCCGTCCGGCAGCCGAAAGAGACAGAATTCTCCTTTCCCTCGAGCCTCTGCCCCCCCGCGATGCCGCTTCGCAGAGGACAAAAATAACGACCTTGCTCCGCGATCGGAAAGGGCTTCTCGAAAAGCTGGAGACGGGGTATCGCCGATATGTCAATGATCTCCAAAGCCTCGAATTCACGGATCAGCAACTGGCCCTGAGAGCCCGCGAATATGCGGATTTCCTGGATGCCCATCTTCTGTGGATTCGCAGCTCCCGACTCCTTCGCGGCACGGACATTGCCGGTCTTCCAAAAGCGGTGCTCTGGGTCGTGAACCCATTGAACTGGTTTCATGTCCTTCAGGACCTCAGGGACGGGCTATCCCGAAGCCCCGGTTCCTGGATTTTCGGTTTCCTTCTGGCAGCTTTCTTCTTCCTCGCAAGATCCCGGGCTAAGAGCACGCTGACCCGTATGGCCGAGACCGGTCGTGAAAGGGGAGAGCTTGAGATGGGGTTTGTTTTCAAAGCCTTAGGCGTCACTCTCTATCTCGCTTTGGCGATTCCTTTCATCGTGGCTTTTTTCGGTTATCAGCTTTTTTCAACGCATGAAGCGGATGATTTCAGTCGCGCCGTGGGCGGGGGATTGGTCTCGGCAGCGCAACCGCTCGCGGTCCTGGCTTTCCTGTATCATTTCTGCCGGCGCGACGGGTTGGCGGAGATCCACTTCGCCTGGCCGGAAGAAGCACGGCAAAGCCTCCGCCGCAATGTGCTTTGGATCACTCAACTCCTGATCCCGCTTTCCTTTGTCGTCGGTATGATCGAGACGGAAGGAAGCGAGCTTTACCGCGACTCTTTGGGACGCGCCGCCTCCATCGCCGCATGGCTTGCGGTTGCAGCCTTTTTCATGCGGTTGCTCCGACCCTCGGGTGCGGTCGTTTCCTTTTGGCGCCACCGGTTTTCGCGGCACTGGATATTCAAGCTGCGCGCTGTCTGGATGCTTGTTCTGGTGGGGATCCCCGTCGTGAACGCAGGTCTTGTCGCCGCGGGCTACCTTTACACCGCCTCTGTCCTGCACGGACGCTACCACGCAACCCTCCTGCTCATCCTTTGCCTCGGCCTTGCCCACGGGCTGGTCATGAAAGCGATCGCCGGGGCACTTCGACGCCTTGAGCATCGCGGCATCCAAGACGTTATCGACGCCGGGGAAGGTTCGATCGCCTCTCCGGAAGGAGAGACCGTTGAAATACGGACGACGGCGCAGCGTGCCGAGGACGCCGCGAAGAGAATGAAGGTTCTGGACCATCAGAGCCGAACGCTGGTCAAGATCTTCACGATGGTGCTGGGTTTCTTTTTCTTGTGGACCATCTGGGCCCCGGTGTTGCCGGCCCTGAAACTCCTTGGGGGCATGCCCTTGTGGACCTACGGGACGGAGGTCGATGGGGTAAGGAAAACCCTTCCGATCACCCTGGCCCATGTCGTGACTGCCCTGGTCACGACAGGAATCACGATCGTTGCCGCCAAGAACCTACCCGGGATTTTGCAGCTTCTTTTCTTGAACCGCCTTCCCTTGGATCCGGGAGCGCGATACGCCCTCCAAACACTGCTGCGATATGCCATTATGGGGATAGGCATCCTCATCACCTTCAGCGCCTTGGGTCTGAGCTGGTCGAGCATCCAGTGGCTGGTGGCCGCTCTCAGCCTCGGCCTGGGTTTTGGTCTTCAGGAAGTCGTCGCCAATTTCGTCTGCGGCCTGATCATCCTCTTTGAGCGGCCTTTCCGAGTCGGAGACGTGATTTCCATCGGGGATCAAACAGGCCGGGTGTCGAGAATTCAGATCCGTGCAACGACCGTCACAGACTGGGACCGGCGTGAACTCATTGTGCCCAACAAGGAGTTTATCACAGGAAAACTGACGAACTGGTCCCTTTCAGACCCCATCACTCGCGTCGTCGTTCCGGTAGGTGTCGCCTACGGGTCGGACACCATGAGGACGGAGCAGTTGCTTCTCAAGGCGGCCCGGGAAAACCCGATGGTTTTGCGCCAGCCCGAGCCCTCAGCCCTTTTTCTCGGCTTCGGGGACAACAGCCTCAATTTTGAGCTTCGCGTTTTTGTGAGAGGGATAGAACATCGTCTTCCCGTGACTCACCAGCTTCATTTGGCCATTGACGCTGAATTCCGCAAGGCGGGGATCAGCATGGCTTTTCCGCAGCGCGACGTCCATCTCGACACGACGCGGCCCGTGGAGGTTCATGTGGTCAGGGACTCCAAGGCGAATAGAGATAACTCATAACGACCGCCTCTGCCCAATCCAGGCCCTTGCCCCTTTGGCCGTCCGTAGGCAGTAGGAAGTAAGCAGCAGGAGATCGGAGTGCAGGGTCACTGCATACTGCGTACCGCTTACCCGGCCGGATCCATCTGGCCAGACACCAACTCCCCGTATCCGACGCTTAAAACGAAGTCCGCCTCAGCTGGCGCGCCGCCCAGACCGCGCCGAATCCCGGCAGGCCGAGGCTTACAAAGGCCCATCCCCAATGGGCATAGTAGAGATGCCCCGTCCCATGGGGATTGGTCCAGTCCAAGATCGCTCCGAAGACCACCGGTGAGATCGCCCCTGCTCCAAACCCAAGCAGGGATCTCAATCCAAAAGCCACCCCCAGGTAAGAGGGTGCGACCACCTCGGTCAGACCTGCGGAAAGCACGGGGGAATCCCCGAGAGAGGAGAAATTATAAATGATCCCGATGGCCACGATCACGGAGAAAGGCAGTCCGATGGTCCATCCAAAAACAAAGGAGCAGAGCGTGCTGATGCCTGCCAGAGAGAGGATGACCCTGGCACGGCCGAGGCGATCGGAGAGGGAGCCCATGGAGAAAGAGGCCACAAGACCGCTGAGGTGGAACCCTGCGGTGACGTACGCCCCCATCCCTGCCGCCCTGAGCCCCTCAGCGCCTTGAGCCATCAGGCAGGCGGTCATGAAGGCTGGCGCCCACGCCCACAGGCCCAGGAGTTCCCAGCAGTGGGCGGTGTACGCTCCGATGAAGAGCATCGCCGGCTTGTTGCCAAGCACTTCCTTCCTGAAGGACTGCTGTTTGTCCTTGGCGGCGACGGTCTCCTTCGTTCTTGATAAAGTGATGCATAAGACCATCCCGCTGAGGGCGGTTGCGCCGGCAGTCAGAAGGAATGAAAAAGTGTAGCCGCCCAAAGGAATGGCAATGCCGCTCAGGACCAGGGAAAGAAAATATCCGAGGGAGGAGCTTGCAATATAGAACCCTGTGGCCATTCCCCTCCGTTCAGGAGCGTACCTCTCGGAGAGAATGATCAACCCCGTTGTGTAACTCCCTCCTATGGCGAGCGCCACGAGCGTGTAAAGAATCAGGGCGGAGACATAGTCCCGCGCAAGGAATGCAAACACGATTGTAAGAGCCGCGCCCGATAGGGTGGAGGCCAGGAAAAGGAGCTTGGCCCCCATCTTGTCCGCGAGGCTCGAGATGACCAGGAGAGAGACGGCATAGCCTATCTGGTAACCGCTGGAAATGGTCCCTGCCTTGGCGGCGGACATCCCCCATTCCTGCTGAAGCACGGGCAGGGCGGCGGCATAGACCATGGTCACGGTCTGGCTCAAGGCCCTTCCGGCACAGATTCCTGTGAGCCACCAATCGAATTTCATGGTCTTCCAGTTTGGATGCGCTTGTAAGGAGGGTGAAAGCGCCTTCTTCTGTCATTCCCGCGGAGGCAGAGATTTTAACGGTACAGTTTATTTTACATTGGAGACTTTCTTTTGCAGCTTTCACCAGGATGACAGGGGTCATGAACTTGAATCTCACACATTCCGCGGTCATGCTCCTTCAGCCTGGC